>Ga0214473_10006725_pt1 | contig 13691 bp, 11 predicted proteins | sample RVTome_7_FD_203509 | JGI IMG/M metagenome (GOLD analysis project Ga0214473, IMG submission 203509) | Soil microbial communities from uranium-contaminated site in the Upper Colorado River Basin, Wyoming, United States - RVT98D197 | ecosystem: Environmental > Terrestrial > Soil > Contaminated >... | reverse complement strand
CCTCGCCGCCGCGCCTGCCGCTGGTCCGTTGGCTGGTTCGTCAGTTCGACGAGGGCAAGGCGCGGCGGGCGGCGGAGGCCGCGCACGACGCGCGGACTACCGCGGAGGTCGTGGCGCTGCTGCAAGAGGCCGTCGCGGAGCAGGTGGACCTGCACTTGCTCGACGCGGGTCGGTTGCCGCGGACTCCACCCCAGACTAGCTTGAAACGCTGATTGGAGGTTGGTATTTCGCACAATTACATCCTCTCGTCCGAGTCCGTCACGGAAGGCCATCCGGACAAGGTCGCCGACCAGATCTCGGACGCGATTCTCGACGCGATCCTCGCCCAGGACGCGGCCGCGCGCGTCGCCTGCGAAACGCTGGTGACTACGGGGCTGGTGATGGTGGCCGGGGAGATCACCACCGGCGCCTACGTCAACGTGCCGGAGGTGGTGCGGGGCACCGTCGAGGCGATCGGGTACACCGACGCCTCGCAGGGGTTCGACGCGCGGACCTGCGCGGTGATGACGGCCATTGACCCGCAGTCCCCGGATATCGCGCAGGGCGTGGACGCCGGCGGCGCCGGTGACCAGGGCATGATGTTCGGCTACGCCACGGACGAGACCCCCGAACTCATGCCGATGCCCATCATGCTGGCGCACCGGCTGACGCAGCGGCTCGCGGCTGCCCGAAAAACGGGCGAGGTGGGGTGGCTGCGGCCGGACGGGAAAAGCCAGGTCACCGTGGAATACGTGGATGGCCGACCCACGGCCGTCCGGACCGTCGTCGTGTCCACCCAGCACGCCCCCACGGTGGGCCAGCGCGAGCTGACCGAGGGCGTGCGCGAGACGGTGATCGAGCCGGTGCTGCGGAGCGCCGGCCTGGATTCGGCCGGGGTCCGGCTGCTCATCAATCCCACCGGCCGATTCGTCGTGGGGGGACCGCAGGGAGACGCGGGACTCACCGGCCGGAAGATCATCGTGGACACCTACGGTGGCGCCGCCCGGCATGGCGGAGGCGCGTTCAGCGGTAAGGACCCTTCCAAGGTCGACCGCTCTGCGGCCTATGCGGCGCGCTGGGTGGCCAAGCACGTAGTGGCGGCCGGGCTCGCGCGGCGGTGCGAGGTCCAGTTGGCATATGCCATTGGCGTCAAGGAGCCGGTCTCGGTCATGGTCGAGACGTTCGGCACCGGTACCATGCCGGATCACCGCATCGAGGGCGCCATTCGCAACGTGTTCGACCTCACGCCGGGCGGCATCACCCAGGCCCTGGCGCTTCGCAATCCGATCTACCGGGCCACCGCCGCCTACGGGCACTTCGGCCGCACGCCGGAGACCCGGGACGTGCACGGCCGTTCGGTGGAGCTGTTCACCTGGGAGAACCCCTCTAGGCTCGCGGAACTCAAGGACGTCGTTCGCCGCGTCGCCTGAGCCTTCCTCTGGATTCCAACCGAGATCTCTCATGACGGCAGTCAAGACCGATACCTCACACGACGTTCGGGACCTCAAGCTGGCCGACGACGGCCGGCGGCGCACCGAGTGGGCCGAGCGCTTCATGCCGGTGCTGCGCCAGATCCGCGAGCGCTTCGCCAAGGAGCAACCCCTCAAGGGCAAGCGGCTGGCGGCCTGCCTGCACGTCACCACGGAGACCGCCAATCTGGCGATCACCCTGCGGGCGGGAGGCGCGGACGTGGCCCTGTGCGCCTCGAACCCGCTCTCCACGCAGGATGACGCCGCGGCCTACCTGGCGCGCGATCACGGCGTGAAGGTGTACGCGATCAAGGGTGAAACCAACGAGGTGTACTATCGCCACATCCAACAGGCCCTGGCGCATCAGCCGGACCTGACGATGGACGACGGGGCCGATCTGGTGAGCGCGCTGCACATGATCGCGCTCAAGCGCTTGGACGACCTGGCGCCGCCGGTGCGGTCCTGGGTGGAGAAGCTGAACGCCTCCCAGCGCCAGACGCTGGTGAGCGGGATGATCGGCTCCACGGAAGAGACCACGACCGGCGTCATCCGCCTCAAGGCCATGGCGAAGGACGGCGTCCTGCAGTTCCCCGTCATCGCGGTGAATGACTCCCTGACCAAACACCTGTTCGACAACCGCTACGGGACGGGGCAGTCCACCATCGACGGCATCCTTCGCGCCACCAACGTGCTGATGGCGGGATGCACGGTGGTGGTGGCCGGGTACGGCTGGTGTGGGCGCGGCGTGGCCATGCGGGCCCGCGGGGCGGGGGCGGACGTCATCGTCACGGAAGTGGACGCGTTGCGCGCGCTGGAAGCGCGGATGGACGGGTACCGGGTCATGCCGCTCCGCGAGGCTGCCGCTGTGGGTGACGTGTTCGTGACGTTGACCGGCAACATGCACGTGATTCGCCTGGAGCACATGCGCGCCATGAAAGACGGCGCCATCATCGCCAACTCCGGGCACTTCAATGTGGAAATCGACTTGGATGGGCTGGCCAAGGCGGCGAAGGGTCCCAAGCCGGCGCGGCCCTTCGTGGAAGAGTGGGTGCTGGACGGCAAGCGGCTGTTCGTGCTGGGTGAAGGGCGGCTCATCAACCTGGCGGCCGCGGAAGGCCATCCGGCGAGCGTGATGGACCTGTCCTTTGCCAACCAGGCCCTCGCCGCCGAACATTTGGTCCGGCAGGGGGGTAGTCTCTCGAAGGCGGTGCACCGGCTTCCCGCGGAGATCGATCAGCGGGTCGCCCAGCTCAAGCTGGCCGCCATGGGCATCGGCATCGACACGCTCACGGCGGAGCAGCAGAAGTACCTTTCGTCGTGGGAGGCTGGCACCTGAAGGAGCCATGATCGAAGTACGGGTGGCGCATCTGGGACTCGACCGGACGACCAACACACCGGTGGTGATCCTCCAGGAGAAAGAGGGCGAGCGAGTGCTGCCCATCTGGATCGGTCCCGCGGAAGCGAGCGCCATCGCCATGGAGCTGGCCGGGGTGAAATTCGCCCGGCCCCTCACGCACGACCTCGTCAAACAGATTATCGTCGGCCTCGGTGGGGACCTTCGCCAGGTGCTCATCACCCAGGTGAAGGAAAACACCTACTACGCCGAGCTGCACATCTACCGCGAGAACCACGTGGTCCAGATCGACGCTCGCCCTTCGGACAGTATCGCGGTGGCGTTGCGGCTCAAGGCGCCGATCTTCACCCAGGAGAGCCTGCTGGAGCTGACCTCGGTGGACACCGCCGGGCAGGAGTCCGGACCCCAGGCCTGGGATGCGGAGCAGCTCAAGAACTACCTCCAGAATCTCGATCCTGAAGACTTCGGCAAGTTCACGCCGTAGGGCCCTGGCCTCGGCGATTGTGGCCCTGAGCCTCCAGCCGACGCTGCTGGCCGCTCAGGGCTTTCGTGTGTCTGGGCGCCTGGTCGTCGTGACCGGAGCGGATTCCGCGCCCGTGGCCGGCGCCTGGGCGGTGCTCCATCAGGTGTCGCTCCGGGGAGGGGCGCCGGTGGATTCGGCGCGGACTGACCGCGGTGGGCGGTATCAGGTGCGTGCGGCCGTCCGCGACTCCACCATGGTGTACATCGTGTCGGTCACCTATGCCGGCATTGCCTACTTCACCCGCCCGCTGCACGCTGGGCGGGACCTTTCGCGGGGTGCCGCCGAAACGCTGGTCGTGTACGACACCAGCAGCACCACGCCGGTGGTGGAGGTGGCCCAGCGGCACATGATCGTCCGGCGGCCCGCCGCCGACGGCGGACGCCAGGTGCTCGAGCTGCTGGTGCTGCGCAATGCCGGGGAACGCACCCGGATCGCCCCGGATACCACGCGGCCGGTGTGGCAGGGCGCGCTGCCCGTCGGGGCCATTCAGCTGGAGGTCGGGGAGAGCGACGTGAGCGCCGAGGCGGTGTATCGCCGCGGCGACTCGATCGCGGTCTCGGCGCCGGTACCCCCGGGGGAAAAGCAGGTGGTGGTGAGCTACCTGCTCCCGCGCGCGCGGCGCGCGCTGGATCTCCTGGTGGACCAGCCGGTGGCCCGCCTCAACGTGCTGGTGGAGGATTCGGGAGCGACCCTGGAGGGTGACGCGCTGGAGGCGATGGGGGCCGAGACCATGGAGGGAACCACCTTCGTCCGGTTCGCCCGAAACGAGGTTGCCGCCGGGACGCGGGTGGTGGTGAACTTTCCCCGCGGCGCCTTCTCGCTCGGACGGTACTGGTGGGTCCTGATCGGCCTCGCCGGCACGGCGTTGGCCGCGGGGCTGGTGGTGGTGTGGCGGCGAACCGGTCCAGCCGGCCCGGTCGCCGTGCCCGCAGACCCCAGCGTCCTGGCTGCGGAAATCGCCGCGCTGGACATGGCATTCGAGCAGCGGGCCGACGCGTCTCCCGACGAACGCGCCGCGTACCAACGTCGCCGTGCCGCCCTCAAAGCCCATCTCGAGGACCTGCTGCCAAGGCGCTAGTCTTGCCGTTCCGAGTTTGTTCTTCTCTGCGTCCTCTGCGGTAAATCCACGCCGTGGCCAGGCTTGACGACACTGCCGGCCCTGCGTATCCTGGCAACAGCAGACTAGCGAACGCGGAGTCCGGAAGCCGGTGTAACTCCGGCGCGGCCCCGCCACTGTAACGGGCAGCAGTCGTCGGCTCGATCCCACTGGGAAACCGGGAAGGGGAGCCGAGAGCCCGAAGCCAGGAGACGTTCCCGTTCGCGCCACCAAGGGATCCCTCGCGGGAGGGATGGTGGGCGTGACGCTCACCCTTCCGCGTGGGGAAGGAGTGAGCGTTTTGCGTTTGAGCCTCTTCGGAACGTCCCTGGCGATTGCCCTGGCGGCGTGCGCGACTCGCGAGCCGCCTCCGGCTGATCGCCTGGTGGACGATCTCGGCCACCCCGTGGCGCTCGCGGGACCGGCCCGCCGCATCGTTTCCCTTTCCCCTTCAACCACCGAGCTGCTCTTCGCCATCGGCGCCGGCGGCAGCGTCGTGGGCCGCACCCGGTGGTGCGACTTCCCGCCGGAAGCGACGTCGGTGCCCAGCGTGGGCGACGGGCTCAATCCCAATCTCGAGCTGGTGCTGAGCCAGAAGCCGGATCTCGTCCTGTTCTACGCCTCCGCCGCCAACCAGGGCGTCATCACGCGGCTCGACGGCCTGGGGCTTGCCGCGGCGTCGGTTCGGTTGGACCGGTTGGACGATGTGCCGCGGGTGGCGCGAATGCTGGGCCGGCTCACCGGCGCCGCAGCCCGCGCGGACGCACTGGCGGCGCGCTTCGCGGCGGAGTTGGATTCCGCGCGCGCGGCTGGGGGCGCCGCGACCCGGCCTGGAGGCGACCAACGAACCCAGCGGGTGGCGCTCGTGTCGTGGGATAATCCGCCCATCATCATTGGCGCCGGCAGCTTCCTTACCGATCTCATTGAGCTGGCGGGTGCGCACAACGTCTTCGACGACGTGGCTCGGTCGTCGGCGCAAACGGGGATCGAAGCGATCGCCGCCCGGGACCCGGACATGCTGTTGGTGCTGGGCGAAGGCATACCGGCGTTCGCGGGGCGCCCGGAATGGCAGGTCGTGCCCGCGGTGCGGCGGCGGCACTTCGTGGCGGTGCAAGGGAGCGAGTTCGAACGGCCCGGTTTCCGCTCGCTTGAGGCGGTACGAACCCTGCGGGCCGCGCTGAGCCGGGGCCCGGTCCGGTGAAATGGCTCGCGCTCGGCGGGGCGGCGGTGCTGGCGCTGCTCGGGGCGGTGGCGGTGGGCCCCGCAGGGCTCTCGACGGACACGGCTACCGTCGCCATCATCCGGGATCTCCGCGTACCGCGCGCGCTGTTGGCGTTTCTGGTAGGGGGGAGCCTCGCCGTCACCGGCGCGGGGCTTCAGGCGCTGGTGCGCAATCCTCTTGCCGACCCGTACCTCCTGGGGCTGTCCGGCGGAGCGGGGTTGGGCGCGGTGGGTGCGATCGCCCTCCACCTGACCAGTCCCTGGGTCCTGCCGGCGTCGGCGTTCGTCGGCGCGCTCGCCGCCATCGTGGTGGTGTATCGCCTTGGCGTGGTGACGGGCGCGGTGCTGGATACGCGGGTGCTGCTGCTGGCCGGCGTCGTGGTTGGGGCCTTCGCGGCCGCCATGATGGGAGCCATCATGGCCGTGTCGTCGGCGGCGGAGCTCAGGAACGCCTTCGTGTGGTTGCTGGGCGGCTTCGCGAGCGCCTCCTGGCAGACGGTCACGGTGTTCGCCGCATACGCCGCCGTGCCGGTGACGCTCATTTACGTCACGGCGCGCCCACTGGACTTGCTGACCCTTGGCGAAGAGCCGGCCACGTACCTCGGCGCCGACGTCGAGCGGACCAAACGCACCGTGTACGTCGCCGCATCGCTCTTGACGGCGGCGGCGGTCGCCGTTTCCGGCACTATCGGCTTCGTGGGCCTGGTCGTGCCCCACGCGGTTCGCCTGCTCTGGGGGCACCTTCACCGGACCCTTCTTCCCGCAGCCTTTCTGCTCGGTGGCACCCTGCTGGTCCTGGCCGACGCCCTGGCCCGTACGCTGTTCGCGCCGGTGGAGTTGCCGGTGGGGGTGGTGACGGCGTTCGTGGGCGTCCCGGTCTTCGTGTTGCTGCTGCGCCGGTGGCCCCGATGATCCTCGAGGCCCGGAGGCTGGTGTTTCGGTACGACGCGGCCGCGAGCGCGGCTCTGGACGGCGTGGACCTGACGCTGGACGCCGGCGAGCTGCTCGCGGTGGTGGGACCCAATGGGAGCGGCAAGACGACGTTGCTGCGCGTGCTCCTGGGCGCGCTGGAGCCCGGACAGGGTGAGGTCTTGCTGCTCCAGCGGCCGCTCACGACGTGGGACCGCCGCGAGTTGGCCCGGACAGTGGGCGTCGTTGTGCAGCGCGAAGAAGCGGCCTTTCCGCTCCGCGTCCGCGAGGCGGCCATGATGGGGCGCTACGCGCACATGGGGCCGCTCGGCGCGCCGGGTGCCCGGGACGAGGCCGCCGTGGCCCGGGCGCTGTCGCGGTGTGACGTGACCGGCCTGGCCGGGCGCTGGGTCGGCACCCTGTCCGGCGGCGAGTGGCAGCGCGTACGTCTCGCGCGCGCCCTGGCGCAGGAGCCCAGGGCCCTGGTGCTCGACGAGCCGACCGCGAACCTGGACCTCGCGCACGAGATGGAGCTGTTCGAGCTGGCCGCCCATTTGGCGCGCGCGGACGGATTGGCGGCGCTGGTGGTGACCCACCATCTCAACCTGGCGGCCCGCTACGCCGATCGGCTGGTCGTGCTTCACCGGGGGCAGGTAGCCGCGGCCGGCCCCCCCCCGGACGTGATGCGCCGCGACGTGCTCGAGCCGGTGTTTGGGTGGCCCATCGAGGTCGGGCATTGGCGCGAGACCCCTCAGTTCATCCCTCTCAAACGAAGCGAGTCGGCATGATGGACGTTCGAACGCCGTTACGCATTGCAGCATTCGCGGTGATCGCTCTGACCGCCTCGACCGCGGCAGCCGCCCAGCTGCCGCCGCGGGACACCGTCCGCCTGGCGGAGGTCGTGGTGACGCCCACCCGGGTGGCAACCCCGCGGGCGTCGGTGGCCGCGTCCGTCACGGTGCTCAGCGGGCTGCAGCTCCGGGAGCGGGGCATCACCTCGGTCGGAGAGGCGCTGCGCGACATTGCCGGCGTGGCGATGGTGCAACCGGGATCCTTCGGCGCACTGGCCTCGGTCTTCTTGCGGGGCGGCGAGAGCGACTACGTGAGCGTGCTGGTGGACGGCGTACCGCTCAACGATCCCGGCGGTGCCATTAGCCTGGCGGACCTGACCACGGACAACGTGGACCGCCTCGAGATCGTGCGCGGGCCGGTGAGTGTGCTGTATGGGTCGGATGCCGTCTCCGGCGTGGTCCAGATCTTCACGCGTCGAGGACGCGGGCCCCTCCGCGTGGGCGCGTCATGGGAGGCGGGGCGATTCGAGACCGTGACTCCCGGCCCCGTGACCGCCGCCGGAGGAACGGGCAGCGTGGCATTCCGCTGGGAGACGGACGTTGCCGGAGGGAGCGAGACCGTGGGGTACTCGTTCTCGGTCTCGAGACAGCACACTGCGGGATTGTACGGAACGGCGGAGTTCGACAACAGCTATCGCAACACGGTGGCCAGCGGCCTGCTCCGCGCCACCCCGGATGCAGGGACCGACGCGAGCCTCATGGTGCGGTATGGCGACCACACCTTCCACTATCCCACGGACGGGGCCGGCAGGCTGGTGGACGGTAACCAGTATCAGCATGGGACAGCCACGACCGTCGGTCTCGACGCGGGACGGTTCCTGCTCCCGCGGCTCGAAGCCCGAATCATGCTGGGGACCCACACCACGGACGGCGGCATCGAGGATGCTGCGGACGGCATCGCCGACACCACCGGCTTTTTTGCGTACAGCAGCCTGGACCACGTTGAACGCCGGAGGGCCGAGGCGCGCGCCAATCTGTACGGTCACGGTGGCGTCTTGACGGTGGGTGGCCAGCTCGAGCACCAGTCGCAGCGGAGCGTCGGCATCTCGAACAGCCAGTTCGGGAGTTCGACGGACCGCCTGGACGTCGCGCGCCGCAGTCACGCGGTCTACGCCCAGGCCCAGGCCGATCCGTGGGGCGCGGTCTCGGTCAATGCGGGCGCGAGGTGGGATCGAAACGAAACCTTCGGGGACTTCGTCACCTACCGCGGCGGCGTAGTGTACCGCCCGGCAGCCGGGCTGCGGCTCCGCGCTGCGGCGGGCACGGGCTTCAAGGAGCCCACGTTCTACGAGAACTTCGCGACCGGCTTCGTGCAGGGAAACCCGGCCCTCGAACCGGAGCATTCAATCAGCTGGGAGCTGGGCGCGGACCAAACGCTCGCGGCCGGCCGCGTGACCATGGCGGCAACGTACTTCAGCCAGGTGTTCCGTGGCCTGATAGACTTCACGTTCGCGCCGCCCGTGCCCGGCGATCCCAACTACTTCAACATCGCCCGGGCCGAGGCGCGAGGCGTGGAGCTGGAAGCGAGTGCCGCGCCGGTGACGCGCCTGGTGCTGGAAGGACGGTACTCGTATCTGCGGACCCGGGTTACCGACGGCGGATTCGACGCCGGGCCGGGAGCGCTGCTGGCCCGGGACTCGGCGCTCTTGCGGAGGCCCGGCCACATGCTCGTGGGCCGGGTTCGATACCGGCTGTCGGGCCGGTTGCGCCTGGGACTGGGCGTCCGCCACGCCGGCAGCCGAGCGGATATCGACTATACGGCCTTCGAGCGGGTGCGGCTTCCGGCCTACTCGACCGTGAATCTCTCCGCCGAGGGCGACGTGGTGGGGACGCCCGACCGAACCGCGACGCTCACGGTTCGCGTGGAGAACCTGTTGGACGCGTGGTACCAGGAGGCCGCGAACTTCCCGGCGAGAGGGAGGACCATCTGGCTCGGCGCTCGGGCCAAGTTCTGACGTCCTCCATCCCCCTCCATCCGCCTTGTATCTTGCTTCCATGCCGCTGATCACGACGCCGGCCATCATCCTACACGCCTTCAAGTACGCGGACACCTCCAAGATCGTCCGTCTCGCGACCCGCGAGCACGGCGTCCAGAGTGCGATCGCCAAGGGCGCCTCCCGGCCCAAGAGCCGGTTCGGCGCCAGCCTTCAGGTGTTGTCGCAGGGCACTGCGCATCTCTACTTCCGGCCCACAGCCGAGCTTCAAACGTTGTCGGCCTTCGACGTGTTGGAGCAGCATCCCGCTCTGGCCCGGGACATGGGGCGCTACGCCGCCGCGTCAGCCCTGGCGGAGTTGATGTTGCGCTGTGCGCCTTCGGAGCCACACCCCGCCTTGTTCGATCTGGCGAGCGCTCAGCTGGGTCACCTCGCGGCCGTTCCAGGCCCACGGGTCGCCACCGCTGCCCTCGCCGCCCTGTGGTCCATCGTGACCGCCCTGGGCTTCGCTCCCACGGTAGACGCGTGCGTGCGGGACGGCCGCGCCCTGGGTGACGGCGCCGTGGGATTCTCGGTGCCCGACGGCGGGTTTCTCTGCGCCCGCTGCACCACGGAGCGTAGCACTACCGTCCTGGAAGGCCCGGATCGCCGGGCGTTGGAGCAGTTGCTCCAGGGGGCCGACGAGCCTCCCGAGGGATGGAGCCCGCGTCACGCCGCCGCGCATCGACGGCTGCTGGCCCGGTTCGTCGAGCATCACCTCGCCGAAGGGCATCCCCTCAAGGCGCTGGAATTCTGGGAAACGGCCGCATGGAACGGCACGTCGTAATCGGGACCGCCGGGCACGTGGATCACGGCAAGACCGCGCTGGTCAAGGCACTGACCGGCGTGGACACCGACCGTTGGGAAGAGGAGAAGCGGCGCGGCATCACGATTGACCTGGGATTCGCGCCGTTGGACCTGGGGGCCGGCCTCCAGGCGAGCGTGGTGGATGTGCCCGGCCATGAGGATTTCGTGCGCAACATGGTGGCCGGCGCCACCGGCGTGGATGTGGCGTTGCTGGTCGTCGCCGCCGATGAAGGCGTCATGCCGCAGACAGTGGAGCACCTGGCCATTCTCGATTTCCTGGGAGTCCGGAGCGGGGTGGCGGCGCTCACCAAAGCCGACTTGGCTGATGCGGAATGGCTCGAGCTGGTACGGGCGGACGTCGCGGAGCGGCTGGCGCGGTCCAGCATCGCCTGGGAGCCGCCGGTGGCGGTTTCGTCGGTGACCGGCCTGGGGCTGCATCCGCTGCGGGCGGCGCTCCAGCGGGCCGCCGCCCGCGCCGGAGACCGTGCGGCCGACGACGTATTCCGTCTCCCCGTGGACCGGGTGTTCAGCCTTCCAGGGGCGGGCACGGTGGTCACGGGAACGGTGTGGAGCGGCACGGTCCGGGTGGGAGACGAGGTGACGCTCTTTCCCGGAGCCGTGCGTGCGCGGGTGCGTTCAGTCGAGGTCCACGGCCGCTCGCAGGAACGTGCGGCGCCGGGGCGGCGCACGGCGCTCGCGCTGGTGGGCCTGGATCGCCAGCAGGCGAGCCGCGGCAGCGTGGTCGTGAGCCACGCTGGCTGGCGGGAGACCGCATCGTTGGACGTGCTCGTGAGTCTCCTCCCCGATGCGCGCCCGCTCACTCAGCGATCGCGGATCCGCCTGCATCTCGGCACCGCCGAGGTGCTGGCGCGGGTGGTCCCGTCGGGCGAACGAATCGAGCCGGGAGCGCGGGAGGAGCCGGCACGGCTTCGCCTGGATGAGCCCATCGTCGCCCGTTGGGGCGACCGGGCGGTGTTGCGCGCGGTGTCCCCGGTGACGACGGTCGGCGGGTGCTGGGTCGTGGACCCGTATCCCGCTCCCCGGCCGCGCCGGCCGGAGGGGACCTTGGAGCGCGCCACCCGGGACCCGGGGGACCGGCTTCGGGCGTTCGTTCAGCTCGCCGGCAACCAGGGCCTGCCGGTGGGCGACCTGAGCGTCCGCCTAGGTCTGTCGCCCGAGGGGTCCACGGGCACCGTGAGGGTGGTGGTTCGAGACGGAATCGTGCAGGCCGGCGACCGTCTGATGTCGGGGACTGCCGCGGGCGGGGCCCGTTCACGGGTGATGGAACGCCTGTCCGTGTTTCATCAGGAGCAGCCGTTGCTGCCGGGGATGCCGCTGGAGGCGTTTCGGAAACTGGTGGGAGATCCTGGGCTCGCGACACAGGTGCTGGCGGCATTGGAGGGCGAGAGGGTCCTGGTGCAGGAGAAAGGGACTGTGAGGCTCGCGGAGCATCGGCCCACCATCCCCCCTGCCCACGCCCGGGCCGCTCAGGCCATTCGGGCCGGTCTGACGGCTGCCGGACCAGAGGGGCAGAACGCTGCCGAAGTGGCGGCACAAGTGTCGGGGGCCCCCGGGGTCGAACTCGCGGAGTTCCTTGTGAGGGAGGGCACGGCAATCCGGGTGGGGAATGACAGATATTATGACCGGGAGCAACTGGAGTGTGCGGCTCGGAAAGTCCTGGGTGCCATCCGGAATGGCGGTCAAGTAACGCCGAGTGAAGTGCGTGATATACTTGGACTTACGAGGAAGTACATCATCCCAATTCTAGAGTGGATGGACTCCGTTGGGCTGACGGTCAGGGCGGGGGATGCGCGACGGATTGGGCCGGCCGGGAATCAATCAAGTTGGGACGCTTGACGGTAGGAAAGGGCGGTCCTAGGTTCAGCATTGTGGGCAACCGTCTTCTTACATCCAAGGAGTCTCCTTCAGGTACCTGCGTTGTCTGAATAGGAGCTTGAAATGAAGTGTCTCGCCTGGGCGTTGCTGTCGCTCGGGCTCCTGCTGGTGGCACCCAACGCCGCGACCGGGCAAGAGGGTCAGGCGTCTTCTGGTGTGTCTCTTGGCAGGAACTACCCGAATCCGTTCAACCCGGAAACCTGGATCCCGTTTGAGGTGTTCCAGGAACGGTTCGCCAACGGCCACCGGCCGGTGGTGAGTCTGCGCATTTACAACGTGTTGGCGCAGCTCGTGGCGATTCCGGTGCTCCAAGGCTCCGGGCAGCTCATGGAGAACCTGCAGCTGGACTGGAACGGCACCGGGACGTTTGTGGCCTATTGGGACGGGAAATATCGTGGTACGGATCGAGAGGCCGCATCCGGTGTCTACGTGTACCAGCTCGAGGTCGATGGGCAGCGACAGACGCAAAAGATGACGATCATCAAGTAAGGTCATCGCGCAGTAACGGCATGGGCATGGGGCGCGTTGGGCAACCAGCGCGCCCTGTCGTTTTGGCGCCATATTTGGGGCACGGGGGTTGCGAGAAGCGGTTCTCAGTCATCGGTTCGCGGTGATCTGTGAGGCGTGAGGTTGTCAGACGGCACCACGGTCCCCACGAACCGATAACCGATAACCGAAACCCGACCACGGGTGACATGTCCTCATGATCCGGCCTGATCGTTTGACTCTCAAAGCCGCCGAGGCGCTGCAGCAGGCGCAGGCGTCGGCCAACCAGCGCGGCAACCCGGTGGTGAACGACGCGCATCTCTTCCTGGCGCTGCTCGAGCAGGACGAGGGGATCGTCGTGCCCGTGCTCCAGAAAGTCGGGCTCAACGTCGCCGAGTTGAAGCACGAGGCGGAGCGGGAGATCGAGCGGCTGCCCCGGCAATCGGGAGGGGCCGGCGCGGCGACGATGTCCCGCGAGTTGAGCCAAGTGCTCGATCGTGCCGACACGCTGGCCCGCGAGATGGAGGACGCCTACGTCTCCACCGAGCACCTGCTCGTGGGTCTGGCGGAAACCAAGGGGACCTTAGCCCGCGCGGCGCTGTCGCAGCGGGGGATTGATGCCGGCGAACTCTCCGCGGCGCTCGCCGCGGTGCGCGGCAGCCACCGGGTCACCGGGGTCGAGCCCGAGCAGCAGTACCAGGCGTTGCAGCGCTTCACGCGCGATCTCACCGAATTGGCCCGCCAGGGCAAGCTCGATCCGGTGATCGGCCGGGATGAGGAAATCCGTCGTGTGGTGCAGGTGCTGTCGCGGCGCACCAAGAACAATCCGGTGCTGATCGGCGAGCCGGGCGTGGGGAAGACGGCGATCGCCGAGGGGCTGGCGCAGCGGATGGTGAATGGCGACGTGCCCGAGACGCTGCGGGGAAAACACCTCCTGGTGCTCGACATCGGCCAGATGGTGGCCGGCGCCAAGTACCGGGGGGAGTTCGAGGAACGGCTTAAGGCGGTGCTGAAAGAGATCACCAGCCAGGAGGGCCGCTTCATCGTCTTCCTCGACGAGCTGCACACGATCGTGGGCGCGGGGGCCGCGGAGGGCGCCGTGGACGCGTCCAACATGCTCAAGCCCG
>Ga0214473_10006724_pt1 | contig 13692 bp, 10 predicted proteins | sample RVTome_7_FD_203509 | JGI IMG/M metagenome (GOLD analysis project Ga0214473, IMG submission 203509) | Soil microbial communities from uranium-contaminated site in the Upper Colorado River Basin, Wyoming, United States - RVT98D197 | ecosystem: Environmental > Terrestrial > Soil > Contaminated >... | reverse complement strand
GAGGAAATCATTCTTCTCCCACAGGTTCCATTCTTTGAGGAGGCGTTCCGTCTCATGGACCATTTCTCGAAAACTCCCGAGAGGACGATAGAAGCAGAAGCGCGCCTTCTCAATGGCCTGAACCCCTAACAAAATATTTTCAAAAAGGGGGAGCTTCGGGAAGAGATTGGTCACTTGAAACGTACGGGCCATTCCCAAAGCCGCTCTTTGATGAGCTTGTAGATCGGTCACCTCATGATTAAAGAGAAAGATATGGCCGGAAGAGGGGGAAAGAAATCCGCTGATCAGATGAAAGAGGGTAGTCTTTCCCGCGCCGTTGGGACCAATGACAGCCCGGCGCTCACCCTCTTCAATGGCTAAGGAGACGTCACGGATGGCCTGTAATCCGCCGAATGTTTTTGAAAGTGCCTGAAGTTCCAGAGTGCTCATTCTTGACGAACCCTTTTCAAAATGGAGGAGACTCCTTCTGAGAAGAACATTATGACGACCACGTACACAATGCCCAGGATCAGGGACCACCGTTCCGTGAAACCACTGACGAGATTCTCCAATAAGACAATAATCCCCGATCCGATGGCCGGTCCCAATAAGCTGCCCGAGCCTCCTAAGATCACCATCAGCAAACCCTCTGCGGATACATCCATTCCGAGATTCACGGGGCTCACATACCCTGTGTAGTAACACCAAAGGACTCCACTCGTTGCAGCAAAGAGGCCCGCAAAGAAAAAAGCCATGTATTTGTAAAGCCAGACATTGTAACCCAGGGCCTTCATCCTCGACTCACTCTCTCGAATCCCTCTGAGGGCATACCCGAAAGGGGAGTTCAGAAGAATGAATAGTGCAAGCAGAACGATGAGGAAAATGATAAACGAAAAATAGTAGAAGTGGGAATAGGGCGTCAGGTCTATGCCAAAAACTTCCGGTCGTCTGATCCCCGGCAACCCGTCATCTCCCCCGGTGAAACTCCTCCATTTGAACGCAATTCCCCAAAGCACCTGGGACAATGCCAAGGTGACGAGCATAAAATAGGCGCCTCGGGCCCTTGTGGCAAGAAGGCCGAAAAGAGCTGCCGTAAGACCTCCTATTCCCATGCCCAATGTCATCACCCACCAGAAATTCTTGATACCCGCCAGATACAAGAACCCCGTTGAATAAGCGGCGACTCCAAAATAGGCGGCATGCCCCAGGGATGGCAGCCCGACATGACCGACAAGGATGTTCAGGCTCATCGCAAAGATCGCCATGATGAAAACCTGGACGGCGAGGCCCACGTAATAAGTGGAGACAAGTGAAGGAAGAAGAATGGCAAGGAGTGCCACCACCGGAATGAGAAATAATGTTCTTCTTGCTATTTTTGCAGTCTTCACTCTTCTATCTTTCCAAAGATTCCTGTCGGCTTGATTGCCAGGATAACAGCCATTGGCGCGAAAATCGTGAACATGGAGATCTCGGGGAAGAGGGCCTTGCCGAAATTATCGACAAAGCCCACAAAAAGGCTGCCCAGAAAAGCTCCCTTGAGACTCCCCACGCCTCCGATGATCACGACCACTACGGCCAACATCAAAATTTCGAGGTCCGCTCCCGGATAAATCCCTAAGAAGGGACCCCCGATGATTCCCCCGATCCCAGCCAGTAAAGCCCCTAACCCGAATACCCCGCTGAAGACCATCTGGATGTTAATTCCCGCTCCTCTTAACATCTCTTCATCGTCCACGCCTGCGCGGACAATGGCCCCATACTTCGTCTTCTCCTGAAAAATCCAAAGCCCCACCGCAAGGATCACCCCCACCAAAACCACCATGAGTCGATAAGTCGGAAATACGACATTCCCGAGCCAAATGGAACCCCTAAACAGGGCAGGCTTGGGGAGGGAAAACGGATCCCCTCCCCAAATCCAAAGACAGAGGTCACCGATGACGAAGACAAAACCAAATGTCAGAAGCACCTGCTGAAGCTCCTTCAAATAGAATCGACGCAGAAAAAGGCTATGCATCGCAATCCCCGCCGCCGCCGCAGCCAGTGAACCCACCACCATCGCAAGCAGGAAGTTTTCCGTCATTCGCATGACGGTCAAACCGAGATAAGCGCTCAGGAGATAAAAGGATCCATGGGCAATATTGATGATTTTCATCAACCCGAAGATCAGGGTGAATCCGGCCGCAATCAGGAAAAGGAGCATGCTGAAGGACAACCCATTGAGTGTTTGGATAATCCAGAAAGCCATCTGTCTCCCCTATTTCTTGGGCATCCAGTATTGATCCACCTCCGGTATCATATCAGTCACTGCGTTCACATATTCTCCCCCTTTCTTCTCCACACGGCAAATGTAGACAGGTTCAATCACGTTTTGGTGGTCATCGAATCGAAAGGGGCCACGGGGGGCTTCGAATTTCACCGCCTTCAGGACTTTTAAAAAAGACTCCTGATCTTCGATCTTTCCTTTCACCGCCTCAAGCGCTTTCACGACAGCCTTGCCACCCACGTATCCTCCTTCGGAAAGCGATCCCGGGATGTCGCTATATTTCTGTCTGTATTCCTTGAAAAATCTTTTGTTTTCCGGCGTATCAATCGTTTCAAAATATTGCAGGTAGCCCTCTATTCCTAAGGCGGCGTCCCTCTGTGCAGGAAGATTGGCCGCATCTGTCAACCCCGCCTCACCGAAAATCGGGATCTTTTCTTTCAGACCATATTCGGCGTATTGTTGTACGAACCGGACGGCGTCATTCCCCTGGAAGAAGGTCCATAGCCTGTCCACTTTTCCCACGTGATTGGCTATTTTGGCGATGTAGGGTGCATAATCGGAGGTCCCGAGGGGAGGCCAGATTTCTTCAACGACCTCGCCTCCCAGAAATTTAAACGTCTTCAAGAACCCGTCCGCCTTTTCATGACCTGCGGCATAATCCGATCCGATCACCACATATTTTTTATACCCCCTTTTGGTATAAGCGTACCACCCTCCGGCCCGGTCCTGCTGGCCGTTGGCGAAAGAGACCCTGAAGATGTAAGGGCTGCGCTGTTCCTGTGTCAACTTGGTGGCGCCTGCACAGCAAATGACGAGAGGGACCTTTTTGGTGATCACGTAATCTCTGAGGGCATAGGCGACCGCACTGCTGATAATTCCCCCCAGAATATGGACTTGATCCTTTTCCACCAATTTCCTTGCTTTCGTCAGTCCAACATCCGGTTTCATCTCGTCATCTTCCGTCAAAAAAAGAATCTCCCTGCCCGCCACCTTGAAGTTGACTTCCTCCAGAGCCTGTTTGAAGCCGTTTCTCAAATCCGTCCCGTACTTGGAAGAGACGCCAACGAAGGGAGCCACAAACCCGATCTTTATAGGTTCCGCTGCCACGGCCATTCCCCGCGCCCCAACGACGAGAGGCAAAAGAAAGAGAACACATATCACGATGGACAATAATTTCCTTATCATTTTTTCACCTCCATAATAGATAAGAACCTGTCTTTTTTTCGTTTCCTCTGGTCTTCCCGGCCTTCCCATGAACCCTCAGACATTCATATCCGATCACCCTCCTTTCCACTTGAAAGCGATTCCTGATTTCTACCAAAGTTCTTTGTACAGAAGCCTGGATTGCGTCCTTTTTCCCCCTCCCGCCCTGTTCAGGCCAAAGACAATCATCGCTTTCCTGCAACTCTCCATCAACTCCTCGGAAGGAGATTTCAGGTCCGGGAGTGAATAGGGGCGATTCAAAAGGCCGTATTTTGCGACGCCGTAATCATGGTAAGGTAGAAATTCCACCCCCTTGACAAAAGGGAGCGAGCACAAGAATTCCGCTGCCTTCCGGACGTTATCGCCATCGTTGATCCCGGGGACGACAACCATCCGGATGACCAGCTCGCGATTCCTCTTTTTCAGAACGGAGGAGGCGCGCCTCACATTTCGCAGAATCAGATCATTCCTCTGACCTGTGAGTCTCAGATGCTCTTCAGGGTCCATATGCTTGAGATCGATAAACAACCAATCCACTTCTCCGAGAATTCGCTCGAAGGCCTCTTCTTCCGCAGAGGCGCTCGTTTCGATGGCCGTATGGATTCCTCTGTGACCGCATTGTTTCAGCAGCTCCAGAGTCGATTCCCACTGAAACAGAGGGTCTCCGCCGGTAAGGGTCATCCCTCCTCCGGAGCCGCGGTAGATGGCTCGATTCTTTTCAACCAGGGTCATGATCTCAGGAATGGCGTAATCGGCGCCCCAGATCTCCAGTGCCCTGGAAGAGCAAACGGAGAGGCATTCGCCGCATTCATTGCACAACGCCGGGCTCACCTTTATCATAGGCGTCTCTTCCCCGGACCCCTTTTCGAACTCGATGGCATGGACCGGGCACCTCTCAGCGCAAAGGCCGCAACCGGTGCAGCGTGAATGGAGGTAGACCAGATGAGGTTCAAAGGCTTGCCCCTCGGGATTGGAACACCAGACGCATCTTAAGGAACATCCCTTAAGATAAAAGGAGGTCCTGATCCCCGGGCCGTCGTGCATCGCAGAATAATCTATCTTCCAGGCACGAATCATACTGTATCCGATCCTCTTGACGAAGCACCTCACTCAACGGCGAGTGAAGTCCGATGAATGATTTCGTCCTGAACGTGTCTCGGCAATTCAACGAAATAGGCCATATAACCGGCGACCCTTACCAGGAGACTGGGGTACTTCTCGGGATGCTTCTGAGCATCGATGAACACGTTCTTGTCCTGGCAATTAATCTGGAGGTGATGTCCGCCAAGGCTGTGGTAAAGATCGATCAGGTCGACCATCCGGCGCAACCGCTCTCTGCCGTCGATATTCGTAAAGTACATGTTGTGAACCGTGCCGAAGCCCCGGTCCAGACCCAGCTGGGTGATAGACTTGATGTGCGCGAGGGGCCCGCTCACATCCCTCTGATCGGAAGGACCGATATGGTTTGATAGAGGCTCCCCGGCCTTTCTGCCGTCAGGGGTCGCCCAGGTAAAGGCACCCGCTGAGAGGTAGGAGGTCGCAATACAGTCCGAGGGGATGTTCCTGTTTCCCAGGGGCGTCACATGCTTGCGGACCTCGGAACAGTAAAACTGCCAGATCTCCCTGGCAAGGTCGTCCACCTCCTTCCGATCATTGCCGTATTTCGGGGCCTGATGGATCAGCATCTGTCTCAAGGGCTCATAGCCTTCAAAATTCGCATCAATGGCCCGGATGAGCTCGTCCATGCTCACCCTTCGCTCCTCGTACACCAGCTTCTTGACCGCTGCCAGGCTGTCGGCAGTCGTGGCAATGCCCCCGGTCATGGGCATGCTCGGTCCGACACTGATGACCGCGCCTCCCGCATTGGCCCAGCGCCCGCGTTCAATGCAGGACTCTGTCAAGAGGCTCTGCAGGAGAAGGGGAAGGTGTTTCATCTTAACCATCTCCGCATAGGAGGCGGCAATATGGCCGTCCCTCACCTGCCGGGAGATCTGCGTCTTCACCGCGGCCAGAAATTGATCGAAGCCTTTGAATTGCCGGGGGTCGCCTGTCTCCACCCCGATCAATTCCCCCGACATCTGCTGGTGCGGCATCCGCTTGCGTCCGTTGAAGAGGACCGTTTCCACCGCAATCGCCGGATTGAGTTTGGTCGCCGCGGGGTAGCCGTACTGCTTCCCCCCCGGGCCATAGTGCTCGGTGCAGCCTCTGATCCAACCCACTCTGGCCTCTTCGAGGGAATATCCCGCCTCCATGAGCTGAGTCTTGATCGTCTCGGTGTTCAGAAACTTCGGCATGCCCAAGCCGAAGCCGACCAGCTCTGCGCCCTTCAGCTTCAGATCATACGGGGTTTCCCGGGGATGGCACAGCAGCGCAATATCAGGCCATGCGGTTCTGACCGATTGAACGGCGTCAAGGATAAGGTAGGAAAGCTCATTCGAGGCATCTTGATCTTCCCGGTTCACCCCCCCGATGCAAAGGGTCTGGCCCGAAAGAAAGCCTGCCGCCCTCTCAGCCGTAATGCTGTCGCACAGCCACAGATTACTGTTGACCTTGAGAAAGAGACATTCGATCAGCTCCTGGGCCTCTTCCCGTGTCAGCTGACCGTTTTCTACATCGGCCCTAAAGTAGGGGGCCATGAATTGATCAAACCGCCCGATGGTGTAAGCCGGACCGGGACCTTCGAGATGAAGGATCATGTGTACGAACCAGAGCGACTGGAGGGCCTCCCGGAAGGATCGGGCCCCGCGATAGGGGACCCTGTTCAGGCTTTCGGCAATCCCGATGAGCTCCTTTTTGCGTCTCGGATCCTTTTCCCCTTGCGACAACTCGCCGGCTTTTGCGGCGTACTTCGCGGCAAAAGCCCTGATCGCCTCGATGGACAACAGCAGGGCTTGATAAAAGTGCTCCTTGCCCATCTGCTCGGGGTTCGAGTCGTCCAAAGCCGAGAGGCGTTCGGCGACTCTCTCCTCATACCACGCAAGCCCCTTCTCCAGGATCAACTCCCAGGGCGGATTGAAATGGGATCCCCCCTGGTGAAAATACCCGCCCGTCTCAGCCCATCCGGTGCCTTGAACCCTCCGGGAAAGTTTCTCGGGACAGAATTTCGTTGTCAACGCGTACAGGGTCTTGTCACGCCAGTAGGCCAGGAGTTCTTTGGCCTCCCGGACCCGTTCTCCGGACACTTGAACCGGATCCACCTTCCGGGTTGAGAGCTTTTCCAGGTCTTTGATCAACCAGGAAGCCTGATTCACAGGAAGGACTGGAATCTTCTTCAACCCGCAGGTAGGAAGCCCTACGATCGGCTCTCCTTCATGGATGACAGGAGGCAAGTCCCGAAGCGTTCTGCAAAATGCCTTCGCAAAACGGATCTCCACCGGCTCGGATTCGGTTTGGGAAAATACCTCCGTGTAGGCCCGCGCCGGATGAAGACAGAGTCCCGGCCGCGTGGTGCGCAGCAGGGAGCTCAGTTTTCGAACCCTTTCGGTGCTTCCGGTTTCGGCTGGAAGACCCGTTTGCAGGGCGTCCGAATAGCCGAAATCCCGCTCCAATTTGCTGGATCTGCTCACGATCTCCATCTTGTCCTCCCGCGGCGCCTTCTCGCTGGCTGCGAGCCTGAGTACAAACCCAAGGCAGCTAAGGCTTGAAATTCCTTATCCCCCATTCCAACCCATCCAGCACGCGGTCAAGCTCATTTCTTTCAATGATAAGGGGCGGAGCTAACATGATATTGGCGTTGTTCGGCCCCAAAACACCCACCATGACGCCCTTCTCCAGCACGCGGTCTCTAACTGCGGCGGATACCTTCTTTGCCGGGTCGAAGGGCTTCCTGGTTGGCCTATCGGCCACCAGTTCGATACAAAAGAACAAGCCGAATCCTCGCACATCACCCACGTAAGGAGATTGCTCTTGTATATGGCTTAAACGCTCTTTGATATAGACCCCTGTCCTGGCTGCCTTTTCTATCAGGTTCTCCCTCTGCAAGATCTCCACGCTCTTCAATGCAACAGCACAACTCACAGGATGTCCCCCATAGGTATACACATGAGGAAACGGCGCGTTTGTTTTCGTCATTCCCTCATAAACCTCCTTCGTTATGCCGACACAGGCGATTGGCAGGTATCCACTTGCCAGTCCCTTTGCGAACATGATGATGTCAGGCTTGATACCCCAATACTCGGAAGCAAAGAATTTGCCCATCCTGCCAAAACCCGTGATGTACTCATCGATAATCAACAGGATGTTGTGTTTCTTACATATCTTCATAATCTTCGGCCAATATTCCGGCACAGGGATCAGATTGCCCGGAGAGGAGCCGACGGGCTCGGAAAGAAATGCTCCCACCGTACCCTCCCCCTCCTTTTGAATCACTTTTTCCAGGTCTTCAGCACAATCAATGTCACAGCCGGGATAGGATTTGCCGAACGGACAGCGATAGCAGTAGGGACTGGCAATTTGAACAAAGCCCTCCAGGAAAGGCTCGAAGTTCTTATGCCTGGTTAATCCGGGGAACGTACTTGCACTCACCGCCCCATAGGTAGCACCATGATAACTATTCTGCACGGAAATGATCTTGTACCTATTCTGCCCTTGTTCACGCCAGTACCACCGGACAATCTTGATGATGGTCTCGTTGGCGTCAGAGCCGCTGTTTGCAAACATAAAACGCTCTATGCCATCGGGAGTGACTTCCGTCAGCTTGCGGGCCAGATCGATCTCCGGAAGGCTCGCCCGGTTCAAGAAGGACATGGCACAATGCAACTTCGTCATTTGTTGCTTCGCAACCTCAGCGAGCTCCTGATTTCCGTAACCTAAGCAAGCACAGAATCCACTTGACATTGCATCAATGTATTCCTTGCCGTCGATGTCTATGAGTTTAACTCCATGGCCTTCAGCAAAGATTCTATTGGCCGAGTTGGCGAACTCCTTGGGAACTGTTGCGCCGTGCAACATATGTGCGATATCCTCCCGCCTGTACCTTTCCCTCAAATCCTTGTCCACCATGCTGTTTCCTCCAATCCAGGGATTCCTCTCAGTAAAATTCAAAACATGAATGAATGCCAGTTCAGAAAGGCATTGAATTTTCCTTCAGGGTGAACCGGCGCCTGATGCAACAGCCTATTTCATATAAGGCGCCCATTTGCCATCCTTGATAATGACAGGGATGAAAGCCTCCCCTTTTGTTCCATCATGGTCCGTAGGAGAATAAGCATAGTCGCCCATGAATCCTCCCTTATAGGTGACCTTTTCCAGCCCGTCCCTGATGGCCGCCCGATCGTCTTTTCCTGCGTTTCTAATTCCTTGAAACGTAATTGTCATGGCATCATTTACATTACCATAAAACTGTGTATACTCCGTCTTGCCCCACCTTTCCCGCATACCGTCCATAAACGGATCGTAAAGGGTTTTACGCCACGGGTCATCCCGGGGAAGCAGGTCAGCATACAAATTCTTTGTGCCAAACGGTATCCAACGACCTCCTTCCGCGAACTTGCCCGCCACTTTCAGAAACTCGACCGATGGCATCCCGCCGCCGCCAATCACATAGGTATCCATTCCAAGCTGGTGGTAGTTTTTGGCAACCACGGTAGAGGGGGTGGAAGTCGCATAAAGAATGATGGCATCGGGGCGGGCAGCCTTTATTTTTGTCAATTGAGGGATGACATTTGTGTCCGCCGGCTCGAACTTCTCAGTGATGACAATAGAGGCCCCATACTTGTCGGCGTTCTCGACAAAGGCTTGTGTCCCGTTGATGCCGTAAGTGTCCGTTGTGTGCATGAGGGCAAGCTTTTTCACACCCAACGTCTCGGTAGCAAACTTGAGCATTCTCAGACCCAGCCGGTAGTCTGTCGGCGCGACAAGAAAGCTCCACTTCTTGGTAGGAATGGTCAGAGGCGAAAAGACTACCGCGGGAACCTCCTCATTCTCACAAATCGGGACCATCGCCATTTCACAGACGACGAGGGTTGCACTGAGGAGCACAGAAACCTTTTTGTCACGAATCAGTTTCGTAGCGGATAAGGCCGCGTTCGTTGGGTTGCTCTGGTCATCTTCAAAGTAAAGTTCAATCTGCTTTCCAATGATCCCGCCTTGACGGTTCAGCCTCTCCACCACCATGGTAATCCCTTCTTTAAACGGGGTGCCGAGAAAACCGCCCCTACCTGTCAAGCAATTGACCACCCCTATCTTAAGGGGCTCTTCTGCCTGGAGAGGCCTTCCCTCCGAAAAAAATAAGACTGAAAAGACTAACCCGATCAAACCCACCGTTTTCGCCAAAAGAATCATTCTACGCTTCATAAGATTCCTCCTTTCTTATCTGATTGACATCCCCGATCTTTCGAAGAAGACGAGACTATCCTATGGCTTGATGCCTTTGACCGCACATTCCAAGCCGTCCAAAACGAAATCAATTTCATCTTTCGTAATGATGAGTGGAGGACCTAAGGTGATGTTGTTCGGCCCGAAGCCGCCGACGATCATCCCCTTTTCATACAACCGCGCTCTCACCCCGGCGGACACATTCCTTGCCGGGTCAAAGGGCTTTCTCGTCTCCTTATCCTCCACGAGCTCGATCCCAAAATACAGGCCTAACCCTCGCACATCACCGATATAAGGGGTCTCCCTTTGTATCTGATGAAGGCGGCGTCGAATGTGTTCCTCCATCGTGATCGCCTTCTCCAGCAGATTCTCTCTCGTCATGATCTCGATGGTCTTTAATGCAACGGCACAGCTTACCGGATGACCGCCATAGGTGAAAACATGTGCAAAAGCTGTATCTCTCTTCGTCATCCCTTCGTAAACCTCTTCAGTGATGGCGATACAGCCCATCGGCATGTAACCGCTCGCCAGCCCTTTTGCGAACATCACAAGATCAGGTTTTAGATCCCAATACTCGGAGGCGAACCATTTCCCCATCCTCCCAAAGCCGGTAATATATTCATCGATGACCAAAAGCACATGATACTTGTCGCAGATCTGCCTGACTTTCGGCCAGTATTCTGGCGGCGGGATCAATGTTCCGGCTGAGGTTTCAACCGGTTCACAGAAGAAAGCACCCACGGAGTCCTCTCCTTCTTTCTTAATCGTTTTCTCCAGGGTTTGAGCACATTCGATACCGCATCCGGGATGCGATTTCCCGAAGGGACATCGATAACAGTAAAAGTTCGGTACCTTGATGAAGCCGGGTACGAAAGGCGCGAAATTTTCGTGTGAAAACCCGGGAAATGACGAGGCGCTCATCGCTCCATAAGTCGCACCATGGTAGGCGCTCTCCTGAGAAATGATCTTATACTTATTCTGACCTTTTTCCCGCCAGTACCACCGGACAATCTTGATGGCAGAATCATTCGCGTCAGAGCCGCTATTCGTGAAAAAAAAGCGGGTTATTCCAGGTGGTGTGATTTCCGCAAGATGGCGGGCCAGATCGATCTCGACCGTGTTCGACCGATTTGCAAACGAAGGAGCGGAGTGTAAGGTGCTCATCTGAGCTCTTGCAGCCTCTGCAAGCTCCTGGTTCCCATATCCGAGAGACGCCACGAGCCCGCTGGACATAGCGTCGATGTATTCTTTTCCATCGATATCGATGAGCCTCACACCATGGCCCTCCCGGTAGATTCGATTCACGTTCTTGCGAATCTCACTGGGAACCGTTGCTCCGTGCAATAGATGCTGGATATCCTCACGCCTGTATCCTTCTCTCAATCTCACCGTTGACATCTTTGTTCCTCCCATAGAAATTGTCTTGCCAGAACAGACTGGACCAATGAATAGCCTTCAATCTATATCATCATGCCTTATCCTCCCCTTCTTTTGGAGTCCTGGGATGACTCCAGTCCAAAAATGACCCGCATCTCATCTACAAGATTCTGATCGGGACCTTGGTATAGACCGCGGCGGCTGACAATCGGCAATCCGGCTTTTGACATCTCGCTCATGAACTCCGCGAATTTTATTACCACAGAAACGACATCTAAGACCGGGACCCCTTCAACCTCCTTTACTCCGCTTTTTACCAGGATCGGAGAGAGCATTAAGCAACCGGGAATGATGACTTCGGCCCCCTCTTTGATGAACCCTGTTGCAGTCTCTAAAAAATCCTCAAGGGTGGCTTGCGGGTGAGTCACCCCGTCCATTTGTTCGTCAAAATTCTGTTTTAAGGACCTCACAGGCCGGGTCAATGCCTTCGATTCAAACCCGTAAATCTTTATCATATTTTCATAGTCGGGTATGGCTTTCGGATGGAAAGTAACGATACCGAATTTCGCTCCCATCAGCGAAGCCATTAGCATGGACGTTTCAGCAGGACCCACGACGGGTATATCCATGATTTCTCTGGCGATGTACAAGCAAGGATCATAAAAACAGTTCAGGGCGATGGCGTCATAACCCTCCTGATAGGATTCCCACATGCTCTCCAGGACCGCATGGTCATTGTAAAAACGAAAGGATCGATATACGGATTCAAAGACTTTGATACTGTGCTTCGGCCCCTTGATGTCGACTATCGTATCCGGCCTTTTTGCCTTGTCGATGTTTTCCCTGAGCAGGTCAATATAAGGCCCCGGCGTCACTGGTGTAATACGATGATAGGCTAATTTCATCTTCCTCCGTCCCTTTTTCTCTCAAGGCCACAAATCCCGGGCGACATCCTCCAACCCCAGCTCCAGCAGCTTCTTCCTGCTGGGTTTGCCCGTCTCCGGGTCCCAATCCATGGCCTGGTAATACTCAGCCACCATCCTGTTCACATCCACCGTAATATTCGCCGTCGGCCCTTCCTTCAGGGGCGGGTCTCCTACGGTCCGGCCGGGCATCTTGAAGTCCTTCGGCCTCAACCCCTCCCGCACATTGATCGCCTGACGAATCGCCGATATCCTCTCTCCGATCCTCACCATCTCCTCCGGCGAGATCTCCCAGCCCGTGATCACGGATAAAAAGGTCGGAATCATATCCACTGGCGTCACCATCCCGGGCCCCAGGTCTGCGATCAGGCACGCCCCGGAGGTGTTCCCCAGATGGCTGTGGTTCCGAACAGGACTTCCCATTTCCCCTTCCCGCTGTAGGTGTGCTTGATGGTGGACCGGTCGACCTGAGTGATCTTCCTCCCGAAGTGGGGAAATTCAAATTCCTCCACGCTCATCATTTCAAAGTGGGCGCAACTTCCCTGCATATGGCGGCCGGGCGTCGGGTCGGACTGGTAAACCGTGGCAAAGCTGGGGGTGTTTCTGGGATCGTGCATCGCTGGCTCTTGCCCATGGATATGGATCGCGTATCTTTCCGCCCCCTTGCCGATCTTCTCCGCCGCCCCCTTTACCCCGTCGGCCAGAATATCGCCGATTCCTTCCCTCTTTCCCATTTTCTCGGTCATCGCCACAAGGGCCTGATGGTTGCCCCAGGTCAGCTCAATCCCATCGGTGTCCTCTTTGCTAATAATCCCCTTCTCATAGCATTCCATGGCGAAGGCAATCGTGGCCCCGGCCGAGATGGTGTCTATCCCGTAGCGATTGCAGAGATCGTTGGCCATGATGATCGACTCCAGGTGATCGTTCAGGCACATCCCCCCGAAGGCGCCAAGCGTTTCATACTCCGGCTTATGCGCGCCCGCTGGATATCGGTATTCCCCCGTCCCCGCCTTCATATGCCCGCCGCAGCTGATCGGACAGCGGTAGCAGCCGTATTTCCTCTCCTGCAGATTGATGACGCTCTCATCGCTGATCAGGCCCGCATTCGGCAAGTCCCGGCTCCCCACCCCGCTCCAGTTCTTCACGGGGCACTCGCCCGTCTCTACGAATTGGGCGGTGATCCCGGAAGACCCATACCGCTTGAATAGATTGGCCGTCTCCCCGAACCTCCCCAGGTATTCTTTCCTCAGCTCTCTGGCCTTCTGCCCGTCGGCGACCGGGACCGGCGCCGCTCCGATCACCACCACCGCCTTCAGTCTCTTCGAGCCCATGACGGCGCCCACTCCCGAACGGGCCGCGGCTCTCCCCGTGTTGTTTATCACACAGGAAATCAGAGAACGTTTCTCCCCGGCAGGCCCGATGCAGGCGACTCTTGCCTCTTTCCCTAATTCGCTCTTCAAAATGTCCTCGGTTTCGGCGGTGTCTTTCCCCCATAGATGATTCGCCTCTCGGAGCTCGGCTCTTCCCTCTTTAATCAAAAGGTAAACCGGTTTCTTTGACACCCCCGTAAAGAGCACGCCATCGTAGCCGCTGAATTTCAGGTAGGGACCGAAGTCTCCCCCTGAATTCGCA
>Ga0214473_10006723_pt1 | contig 13693 bp, 14 predicted proteins | sample RVTome_7_FD_203509 | JGI IMG/M metagenome (GOLD analysis project Ga0214473, IMG submission 203509) | Soil microbial communities from uranium-contaminated site in the Upper Colorado River Basin, Wyoming, United States - RVT98D197 | ecosystem: Environmental > Terrestrial > Soil > Contaminated >... | reverse complement strand
AGCCACGGGTCTAAGGCCGCAAGGCTAGGATCGCCGGGCTTCCGAAGGCGGCATGGCTTTCTGCCTCTCGAGTGCGGTCGTGAGAGGCATTTTCTTTTATGGCTGTTCACGGAAGACAAGGCAAGATGCAGGCCGCGCCTCCACGTTCTGGGCACGCGATCGAGAAGCTGCTGGGGCTCGTACTAGTGACCTTCCTGGCGGTCGACCTGGTCTTGATCGCGCCGGCGTATGCGTCCGAGCTCCATCTAGACCGGCTGCACCCCGCCCTTCCGGTGGTGAACCTGCGCCCGCTGGCACTGGCCCGGGAGAAGATCGCCGAGGGCCTGGCAGAGGACCTGGGCGGACCGGTGTTGGCGCTGGCGGGCGGTCTGGGCAACCCACCCCCTGGCGGCGCACCGTTGGAGACCGCCGTCGTTCAGACCGCGACCGCCCTGGCAGAGCCGACCGCGGCCGAGTCGCAGGCAGGAGACCCAACCCAGCCCGTTGCGGCCGATCCAACTCAGATCCCGACGGAGGCCCAACCTGGGCCATCTGCGACGCCGACCCCCACAGGGGAGGTGTTGCTCCGGACCGCGGTCGTTCAGACCGTGACTGCCCTGGTGCCCACGGCGACCGCCTCCGCCACGCTGCCTCCCGGCACCACGCCGACTGCCACCATTGCCAAGACGATCGCACCGACCTGTACACCGCAGCATTCAGCCACACTTGGGAATTCACCAACGGCTGTCCCGTCAAGCGTCTCGCCGGCCACGAGCGCGCCCTTGCCGACCGCCACCTGCACGCCGACTCCATCGAGGACACCGACGCCCTCCCGCACCCCGGCCCATACCAGCACTACCCAGCCGACAGGCTCATCCCCGTCCCGCAGCGACTACTACATTTCGCCAACCGGCGACGATGCCAATCCTGGAACAATCGACCGGCCATGGCGGACTCTTTCAAGGGTCAACTCAGGGAACTTTCTTCCAGGTGACGTAGTTTCATTCCAACGGGGGGGGGATTGGTCCGGCCGATTGGTGATAAACGACTCGGGCGTCCTCGGCAACCCGATCACGTTCAAGCCGTACGGGCATGGCGACGCCCCCACTTTCTACACCTCCGAACAGTGGGAAGGCACAATAGTGCTCGATGCGAGCTGGATCGTCGTCGATGGCCTGCACGTCGCCGGAGCGTGGGATGGCGGAATACGCATCGAACCAGATGCGGACCATAACATCGTGCGCAATTCCGAGATCGAACAAGCGGGCCTTGGCATCCAAGTATTCGGCCGACACAACTTGATCACACACAACCATATACATGATCTCCACATGATTGTAAACACCGAAGGCGGAGACGATGACTATGGCGCAGTCGCCATTGTATTGTTCAATTCCGACAATGAGGTGTCATACAACAGAATGGAGAGGTGCGCTGCTCCAAGTATGGACTATGGCATTGATGGTGGCGCCATAGAGTTGTATGGCTCGGGGGTCGACAACTCGAATATCCACCATAATTACGCCACAGACTCTGATGGCTTCATCGAGATAGGAGGCGGCTCCGCCGAGCACACTCTCGTCGCCTACAACGTCTCACAAGACAATGGACAGAGATTTGCATGGCTTAACCTCGAAGGCAAGTTCACTAGCCAGATTCTTGACCTTCGAATCGAGAACAACACCATTGTTGAGACGGATGTCCTAGGTAGGCCTAACTGGGCGGTCTTCGTGTCTCTAGGTAGCCCCAACCTCGAGACATTTTCGCTTAGGAACAATATTGTCTATGTCAACAACGCCTCACAAGTGGCCGCGTCCACCGGGGATAGTTGGGACTTCACCCATACAAACAACATCTTCTTTTTCACTAATGCCCAGACAACACTTGGTTTCGACTTGGGGGCTGGGGAGTCAATCACAGACCCCCTTTTCGTCGACGTGAGCAGTCAGGATTTCCATCTGCAGCGCATGAGCCCGGCCATCGACGCGGGCCTTAACCTTGGGTACGCAGCCGACTTCGAAGATAGCTCGGTACCTGTCGATGGAGCGGCCGACATTGGTGCCTTCGAGTATCGTGAGCTAAGGTGACATAAGCCGATCCTATCCACAACCGCGATCCAGAGCTATACATCACTCCGATGATTCCTCTATCCGCACCATCCTTCCCGCTCAGCGCCTCTCCCTGATCGAACCTGTCTCCCCAGACGCTAGCCAACGAGTGAGACGAGCCGACTAAGTCCTCAGGCATTGCATAGGCGATTTGCGAACCTTGATGGATTCGCTGCCAAAATGAGCGACTCCTCTCCCGCTCCTTCACCAGGGGGTGGTCAACGCTGCCTAGCAACTGCCGAGTGGAGGTGCTGGGGACGACACGCGGTCCATGGATCAAGAGGACCGCAATTAAGACGCAGAATAGCGACGAGCCAGCGGCAGGGCCCCCATGAGAACTGAGAGTTCAGGCAAGATCAACGCCATCAGATAGCCCGGCGCTTCGACCGGGGCATCGCCCTGCGTCCGAGCTGTGATGAATTCAAGACGCTTGTTGCTCCTATTTCGGGCCTCCGCGCTCGGTTATGCTTGACTTCGGACCCGGTCGCCCTCTAGGAACGCTACCATATCGACTCCGGTGGGCGCCCCCGGCGGACGTGAGGAGGTCTCCTCTTCGTTGTTCCGCTTGCCCAGCAGGCACGACCTTGTACCTGCGATCGTAGTAGAGATGATACCCATAGGAGGCATGCATCTGACCCCCTGGGGGGTGCGGCTGCTGACTCCCCTCATTACATTGGGCTGCGCCCGCCTCGGCTGCCCCATCATGCCCTGTGCCATGGCTTCGCGTGTCCGCCCTTCCTACAGCGCGATCAGAACGCAGCCCGACCTGGAGGCCAGGACCATGGATTCCGCCCCGAATAGCAGGGGGAGTCTACAGTCACGATGTTGGCCTGCTCCTTGAGCTCGGCCTGGGTCTTCAAGAGCAGAACCGACCCCAAGGCCTCGGGGCGGTTCTTGCCGGAACTCTCGCCAGGAAGCATGCTGATTCGGCTACCAAAGGAGTGGGATTCTTCCTGGCAGGCCAGCTCCCGAGAAAGAACTTCACTCGAGCCAGGTTCGCTAGGGACCCTGAAGATTCCACGGATCTCTGGCTACCGAAGACCGGCGTAGCCTAGGATCATACCTGGCTCACGCATTTCGTCTTCTTGTGCTAGACTGGTTTCGATCAACGCGCTCTGCGACGGAGACGGGGACATCTGCAGAGCACACCAGACGGTGCAATGCTTCCCGCGTCTGGGGCGAGCCCCGGATTATCTCGACATCCTGCCAATCCTCCGGACAACGTTGCCAGGCTGACGGGAATTGCTCTGATCCCCGGCTCTGATGAGGGTTAGGAACTTAGGTGGTGGGCACTTCCGCGCCGTAGGCCCTTGAGCGGGACTTGGGCATCACTAGCACTGGGACGGGGTAAGCGCTACCAAGTCAGCCTGACGCAGAATCTCGACTGTATGGCAGAGCGTAAGGGGCGTATCGGGGAGTAACTCGATTGATGACTTCTATCCTCTCCCCCTCGACCATGCTTATGGCGTTGATAGATGCGGCGCGTAGTTCCGTATCACTCATCACAACCGTGGTCTTGGTGGCGCTCTTGGTCATGAAAGAGATAGCCAACTCAGCAGGTGGCACCCGCTCTCGGCGGCTAGCCCAAGCTGTCAATATCGCAATTATGCCACTAGCAGTCGTCTTTGCTCTGGTCGTCTTCGTCAGAATCGCAGACGCACTTCACTAGAGTTGCCGTCCGAATCCAATTTCGCGGGAAAGTCTGAAGTGCAAGGCGAACGCGTCTGCGTGGGTGAGCCGCACGCGTGACGCCTCAAGCTCTTCGAACGAGCCCCATTCAGTGCAGGGGTGTCAGATCCCTTCGGTTACGAAAAGGAGAACCCATTTGTGCCCGTCAAACCCTTGGCCGACCTAGCATCCGAGTGCCTTGTGATTGCTGATGCCCTCGACCCAGCAAGACAAGCGTTCGCCGAAGCCAGGCTGGCTCTGGTCGCTAACGCAACCCGCGGAAGAGAGCTAGAAGCGATGACAGGCAAGCACGCCAGCGTGAGCAACATAGACAGCCCGAGCCATCCCCAGAGCCTCGGAATCCCTACGCGCTGAGTGCTATCCGAGCTCGCGCCCAGGGGACTGGTCTTCGCGGCGTTCTCTAGTCCCCTGCCTCCCTCTTGGGCGTCAGCCACTGGCGAAGAACTCCAGAATTGTCTTGCATGGCTTATCAGGCCGAGAACTGGCCACAAGGCAACGGCCCCAGGCGTCGAAGGGTCAGCATCCACGAGGCCGTGGATTGACAGCGCCGCAAACCCTAAACCCCTCCAAAGGTCATTGCCTTCGGCACGCCCATGGCGGCCCCGGATGATGGTCCCCAAGGCGTAACCCCACCAACACGGGCGGGACGAGAGCCTCGAAGCCGAACATCCCCCGTGTTCTGCCCAGGTTTGGAAGTAGGATTTCCGGCATGCATAAGCCAGCATTCATAAGGGTCGCAACGAGGAAGCGACAGGCTCAACCCGGACACCTCATCATTCTCACAGCAGGAACGGGAGTAACAGAGACATGCATATGTTCATCAGACCGTGAGCAAGCGACACGCCTAGCACAGAACCGGTTCTCATGACAATGCGCCCGAAGATTAATCCTACGAAGAATACCAACACCACATGCAACGCAGGCCCGTATGCGAATTGCATGGCCGCGTAGACGGCCGCCGCATACACGAGGCCGAACCGTCCCAGGCGCTCAACAGCCGCCTGCAAGATCAGGCCTCGAAAGACGACCTCCTCTATAAACCCGGTGACAAGAAGCAGAATTAGGCCTGGGACTACAGAAGTGTGAAAACTCATTTGGGCAGAAAGCGGCTGTGGCCGTTGGGCGAAATAGCCCAGAACGCCAAGGCCCAATCCGCTGCCACCAAGCAATACTTGAACGGGCCACGCCCGAAGCGTTAGGCCGATACGCATGCCCCTGAGACCGGTCACCCGCATTGCTGTAGCCGTCGCCAGCGAGAGCAACGCGCCGGTCACCAGGTACCACTCGATGTCTGGTCGCCCACTCATCGGAAGAGTGAGGTTCAGTAGGCGAAGAAGGGGGAGAAGCGAAAGTGAGATGAAGAAACGCCGACTCCGGGCATCAGTCGAGACAGATCCATGGAGCAGCAATATGAGGAGGATAAAACCATAGAGAGATAGACCTACACGTGGCTCCACCAAGAGGGTGATGGCCTCCGCGGCCGCAAGGGCTAGGAAATAATCGAGCGCGAACAGCCAAGCACGGGCGCGGATCGCAACATGCGCTACGGAGATCGGTCGTCGTACAGGCTGCGCAAGTGACCTGCCCGCCTCTCCTTTCGCTTCGTCCGCAGCCCTGCTCGGCGCCTCCGCACTCCTCTGTCGCGACTGAGATCTTCCGGGCTCGGTTGATTCCGGTGTCTCTGCACGACTTGGCCCAGGGATTCTCGAGGTGACAAGTGGACCGACTTGGTCGTCCGATGCTATCAGTCCCAGAGCACGCCCAAAGCTGTAATCGGCATCTTCTGAGGAGGCAGCAGTATGCCCTAGGATCAACCATGCGCTGAGACTCTTCGGCGCAACCTTCGACGCTGCTAATGCCAGCCTCCGCGCAACCTCCAGGCGGTTGTGATTCAGTGCTTCTTGCGCCGCGCTCACGAGTTGCTCCGCGGTCCAAAGAGGTTCTTTGCTGCCCATTGCTCGCCATTTGCTCCAACACTACACATTGCCAATGCATTGCGCGACTGGGTGTTGAGCACTCGCTTAATTCTGCTCGACGGAGCGCTCTCAATGGCAGTAAACGGTCCTTCCGCTACTGCAACACTCCGTCGGTCGTCCGGTCTCCCGGAAACCATCGTGGACGTACCGCTCCTGGACCCACAACTGTCGAAGCCCAATCGAGCGCCCCAAGTGGGCCCAGGCCAAAGAGAACCACTACATAAGCCCCACTCGCCGTGCCCCCCAGCGCCTCCAGGCATACTTGCAGCAGAACCCCGTTGAGTACCAATAATCCCACGAACGTAACAAACAACGCCAGCACCGTGATGGCCACTGTTGCCCAATGCGGGTAAACGAGCGGATCAATGAGGAGGCGGGGCTGAAGAAGCGTGTACCCGGTCAGCGCCGGCAAGGGGCCAGCGAGAATCGGTATCCGGCGCTTCACAATCCAGCTCGGTTCTCCGCGTGCTCGCGGCCCAAATGTACGGGCCCGAGAGCCAGGTAGTGTGTTGCCATGATAGCCGCTGCCAGCCATGCGATGCCGCCGATCAACTCCGCCACAAAGGGATCAAGTGCCCCCTGTGCCAAGCCGGCGTGTACGGTCCTTACTTCTACCACAATGACTAGCGTCAAACACATGCGGTGCACCTGCTCGCCTGGACTAAAGACCGCACGTACCGTGAGTGTTAGGAGAATCACGCATTTCGCCAGAAGCCCAAAGATCGACATCCCGTTGATGGTCGAAATCCCCATGAGGAAGACTAGGGTCAATTACAGCCGCGGAGCAAGCCGGTAGTCAAACCACAAGATGAAGTTCAGGCTCATGTAGATCCCCAGCTGTTAGCCCCTGGGGAGTTTGCAGCCATCCTCGATGGCTGCCGAAGCGCATTTTCATCATGAGGGCGCCCCATCGGCTTGGTGCGCTAACCATCTCTTTGTTGCTCGGGATTCTGGTCATCTGTGTCAGTCACTGAACTGCAGAACTATCAGCGGGTAAAACGACCCCCGAGTTCACTCTTCCGCCACCAAGCTGGTAGATTTGCCGGAGCGGCGACCCGGTACACTGTCCTAACCATGAAAAGCGATTCGATGCAGATGGCGGATACCCACCCCAGGCTCAGCCCCGCTAGGCCGCCGAGGCTTGCTCCGGTTGCCGCCATAATCAATTCCAGCGCGCCGCCCGCCGCCATGAACAGAGCGGTGTTCATGACCTGGCCATCGATTCTACGGAGTGCCACAAAGTGGTTTTTGATAATTAGCGGGAAGACACCCAGCCCCAAAATTCGCAAGCTCCATCCGGCCTGCTCGGCATATGCAGCTCTGAACAGTCCAAGCACCTGGCCGGCGCCGATGAACAGAGCTGCACTCGTCGCCAAACCAACCACCACCGAGAGTTTGAGCGTCGTTCGGATCTTCGGTGCCACCACGCTGGGCTCCGCAGCGCCGACCGCATACAGAACGGTCGTGAGGGCAGCCGGTCCGACAAACGCGAAGCTCGCGATCATCCAGGCCGCGTAAAAGTACGCGTTCATCCGGGCGGAGAGCAGCGCCGTGACCACGATCGGCAGAGCAAGACCGGGGATCTGGAGGGCTAGGTTGAGCGCGTGATGTCCCATCGCCGCGCGCCCCAACTTCCGCAGCATCCCCCACTGTGGACGGTAGGCAGCGACGCGGCCATCTCTCAGCGCTGCGAATCCAGCCAGAGCGGCTAGCGATATCAGGCTGCCGACCACCCACGTTCCGTAGATTGTCAGTCCAGACCTATTCACAAACCACAAGCCCGCTGTAATAAGGGCACCAAGCTTGGCTACGGCGTGAAGTGCATTGCGCCACAGCTGTAGTTCGCTTCGTAGCAGCCCGACCACCGCCTGATCTAGAACCAGGCCGGCGGCCGTGAGGCTGACCCCAGCCGAGAAGAGCGCTATGCTTCCGAGGTTGTCCGCCAGCGCCCGCAGATCGGCGGATATCCAGGGGGCCGCTTCTGCAAACAGTAAGCCGAGGCCTCCTCCCGCCAACCCGACGACAATGAGCGCGGTTGTGATGAGCGACCTCTCCTGGTCGGGTTGGCGAGGCAACTCGCCGATCAGCAGGGTGCCAAGCCCCAGCCCACCTACGCTTCCAAGCAACAACATCGCCGACACGGCAGCAGACGCCAGGCCCACGGCTTGTGCTGGGAACTGACGCGCCGCTAACCACCAATAAATGAAGCCCAGGCCTGAGGCTACTATGGTTGTAGCCACCAGCGAGCCCGAATTGAGGAGCAAGACTTGGTAGCTTCCGCCCCATTGAGCCGGGAATGATCTCATGACATTCAACTGGGTTTCATCGGTTTCTGCATGACCAATGCAAAATGCAGGTATGCGCGTGAATGCACTTCTTCGGTGTTCAAGACATGACGGATTGTCGTATTGAAACCCCTGCCAGGAGTAAGAACTCGCTCCCTCAAAGTGGTTGCGTCGTAGAAACGTGCAAAGCGATTGTTGAATCCAAGCCGTTCTGTTACTTGAGCTTCTTCGTCCCAAACTATACCCCGGCGACCCACTAGAGGATCAGTAAGAACAGTATGGCGGCCCGAAACCAATAAAGGCAGAATAGCTAATGTCCCGCCCGGTTTCAATACTCGCCAGGCCTCAAGTATGAAATCAGAGTCGGCCATTCCCTCAAAGTGCTCGAACGCATTGTGTAGCACTAGCTTATCGGCGAATCCGTCAGGAACCGGCATATTCTCAGCACTACTACCAATGTAATCACCGTGGATTCCGGGGCGGTAAATGAGATCCTGTTTGTAGACCCTAGCACCCTTTAGCTTGCGCACTACCTCGGGAAATATCGACCATTCGCTGGCTACATCGACCACAACATCGTTGGGTTGGATGTCGAGCAAGTCGAGCGACACGAAATACTCGAGTAGCTTCTGCTCTCGATGTCCTCCTTCATCCATAGGTCCAGCAGCGTAGTTGGGTGGATAAGCAAATGAGCCAAGGTGCGAGGCATGCCCTTCCAAACCAATTTCGTAGGTTTTCATCTCGACAGGGAGACAAGATAAGGCATTCACGATCTCATCTGAGTAGATTTCAAAGTACTTATCCACATGCCTACGGTATCCTCTGTGTGAGATGACGATGCAACCAAACCTCGGGAGTTTTGTGGCTTGTGCTATCACGCAACGACTTCCGACACCTATAGCCGCCCTAAAACCCTGTTGTCGATACACCATCTCTATCAGGTTTGTGCAGTAACGCATCCCAACTCTCAACATGGGCAGACCATCAATCCTCTATGAAAGGCAGCAAAACGATCCTCGACGCCGAGTCTGCTCTACTCGCAATTTCTGCCTGCAGTCTATCTGCCATCCTGACCAATTGCACCTATCGCGACCCATCAGTTGCAGATTGACCGGCGGTCAAGTGTATTTGCCTGTACGGCTGGCTTTCGCCCTGCACAAATAGCCGGAAACTGGTTTCGCCGACCAGTTGCGACGACGAGAGGTCTAGTGCCCATTGCTCGTGCTGGCCCAACGCTATACTTTCCCATTCTTCCAGAAGGTCGCCGTCTCTTAGCAGCTCTAGGCGATAGACCACAGCCTTGTTCTCTTGATTCTCAATGACCACCCTCACGTGACCATCGCCAGCCTTCGCGGCAAGGGACTCAATACTGAGGGCAGTGAAAGGTCTAGATTCAACTCTGGCTGCCTTGACAACTACCTGAGACGTCAATAAGACCGCACTCACAAGGGCTACAATCGTCACGCCATATAGCGGATAGTGAATTCGGATAGCCTTGTGACTCAATCCAGATTCCTTCACTCCACGGAAGAGACCGCGCCAAGTGGTATTCGCCACTGCTTGGCCGCGTAACCCTATACCACTCCGATTCGCGAAAGCACCCACCATAAGCAGCAATATCGTGACGAGCCACAGCCCAACTACGAATCCCAGCTCATTCAATCCCAAGTCGAGTACTTCCAAGCTTAAGCCGATCACAATATCGATTGCATAGCTAACTACAACGCTAAGAACAACTGTATTCGGAGACAAGGATCTCTCTGGATTCAGAAGCGACATTAACGCGAAACCAGGCGCAAACCAAGAGAGAAACAGGCCGAATGCCACACTGATCGTGTTTCCCGGCCTTATCACCAGCACGACAATGGCTACAAGCGTGACAAACAGCGTCGCATAGATTGTGAAATACAGCCTTCCCCTAGTTGCTCGGATTCGCTGCATTACCCGCTTCTGTCGAGAGACTTCATGCCAAGTCAGGGTGTGGGTGACAGGCCAGACCCAGGGAAAGCAGTCTCGCTCAGATGTCCGTTTTCATAAATCACGATATCCCCGTTGTCATAAATGCGCTGTAGGCGTTGTATGTTGTCGAATTTCGTGAGCAGGTAGGAAGGAAAGGTCTCGTCCAAGTAACGGGTTTGTAGGCTCTCATCATAGAGTTCTGCTTGGTTGAAATAGTATCGGTAACGCGGAGGATACCTGCCATCACGGAGGTCAACCACCAGATAGTCAACGTGATTCTCATCCATGAACATCTGCGCAGTTGAAGGATCAGGAGTATAGAAAGGCTCCCAGGTTGCATAGAGATCAGTGCGTTGCATACCAAACACGGAGAATGCGATGGAACTCATCATGTCTCCAACAGTGAGGTTGAAACGACCATGCTCGTTCTCCAGCCATTCCGCAGCATGGATGATGTCAGCAGTCAACACTTCAGGGCCGCCGGCATAATGAACCTCCTTCGATGTAAACCTGCCCGCCTGATTGTCTCCAATAATGATGCCTCCTGCTAAGACAACAAGGGTAAGAGACACTAGGACAAGCTGGCGTAGAATGCCGCCTTTTCGTGACCATTCACCAACATATAGAGCCGCATAGAATCCGACCCCTATAAAGACGTAGGGAGACACACGGTAGACAACCTCAGCACTATTCGAGAGAACCAATGGACCCAAGGCAAACCAAGTCAATGGCCCAAATAGCGCGAGAGTCAGATAGCCCGAGAGGAAGTCAGGATGGTCCATTGGGTATCTCTTCTTGTGAAACATGGTCAGGAAGCTCAGCGCGCAGAGCACGAAGAGGAGAATCGGATACATGTAGGCAATGATCCTCTCTCCCAAAGGCAACTGTGAATTGAGGAAGAGTGGATGGATTTGATTTTGTTCTTTGAGCATGAATTCCAGTATAGAGACTACCCTTGGGGCCAAATTACTGTACAGATACGAGACTGAGCGCACTGCCTGATAAGCCAGCCAGGAGAACCACAACACCAGAGCATAAGTCGCTACATTGCTCAAGGCAGGCCGCCTACCCACCACGAATGACACAACCAACAACAGATACAGGTAGAGGATTGCTATAGCGCTACTCATATGGTGTGCAACCACAATTGAGAACAATGACAATAGCAGGAGAGCAGATACCTCTACGGATCCGCCTCTATCCCCACAATTCTTCCTGTGCGCCAGCATCACGATGTAGAGAAAGAGAACAATCCCCAGAGTTCCATAGCTGAATGTGCTGAAGAAATAGAAATACCCGACATTGGCAATGTAAAACAGGCTGGCATAGAATGCCGTGAATGATCTCAATCCTACGGTCCGATACGCATAGAAGGCAATAACCGGCGTGATCACGTGAAGGCCAAGCGCCAGGAATCGGACTGTTGTCATGATGGACGCCTGCGTAGTGTACAGAGTGGCCAAGCCGACGTATTCTAGGCCAGGAAAATTGCCAGCGATCGGGTAGAAAGTGATCGGAACTTGAGAGGTTTTCAGATCTCTCATGAGTTCAAGCGTCTGAATATGAAAAAGCTCATCTTGAAAAGTGGGAAGATCGGGACTTCTCAAGAACACTGGCAGAAAAAGGGCACCGCCTATTAGCAAGAGGCCAAGAACTCTATGGAGCGAGCTTGACTTTCGATTGCCACCAATCGCGATAGCTGAGATAAAACAAAGAACAACGCCGCTCCAGAAGAACACGTAGGCCATTTCACGGTTAGACGTTGCTAGGTAAGCTTGAGCCAGGAGGTTGACCCCTACGACGAAGATCACAAGACTTCCCAGCACCTTAACGCGATTAGGCACTCGCTGCAAATACGATCTCACTGCCCCAAGTGGGCCAGCTACCATCTGATCAGCCTCGCATTTCCATCAATGATCTTACGATTCCGTCCTCTCCATCTAGTCTCTTCTTGTGCGCGGCTCGTGCCGTCTTCCGCGGGCGGGTCGAACGGTTTCGAGCTCAGCCATCTCCGCGAAAGTTCCCAGGTCCAAATACCTCCCACCTCGCAAGACCGAACCGCGAAAGCGCAATCCCTCACTAATGGCGTTGTTCATAACCTCGGCAAAGTCCGAAGTCCGTTCATGGTTGACTGAATAGTGCAGGTATTCCGTAAAATCCGGTCTCCACATGATACAGCCCCACGCAAAACGAAGGTCGGTATTTGCAGATTTGTCGACTATTCGGAGAACACTTGCATCATCGGCCATCTGGACCATTCCAAACTTCTCTGGTCGCGAAACCTCGAAGAGCCCCAAAACAACCTGGTCCTCCCCCCTGGCCGCATTGAGCAAATGCCGGAATACATCGGTCGGCTCCATTATCGTGTCCGCCATGCCAAACAGCACCGTCTTGCCTCGACACAGGTGATACGCCGAATCCAGCGCATTGGCCAGCCCGGGCGATGTAGATGAATCTTCGCTCCCTCGACTCTCCTGGACCACATAACTGAAATTGCAGCCAAAGCGGCCTCCGTTGCCAAAGTAGCCAATAAGCTGGTGCTTTGTCTCGTTGATGACGAAAACGATGTCACTCACGCCTGAGACAATGAGGTTCTCGACGACAAACTGGGCTATCGGCTTGTAATGGTCGTCGCGGATAATGGGATACAGCTCTTTTGGATAGGGCAAACCCAGACGCACTCCTTTGCCCGCTGCGGGGACTAACCCAATCAGATTTTCAGGCATAGTCCATCCTCGCCTGAGTCGCCCCAGGACCTGTGGTTGGCCAAGCCTGCCAGCCCTTCTCCTTCGGCATGTCTCACGTTCTACAGAAGCTCTCTATACACCTCTTCGATACGTGGCACGACATGGCTGGCCTGGAAGTTCTTGGCCTTTATCTGAGCTGCCTCACCCATTCTCTTACGTAAGCCCTCATCCCTCAGCAGATTCTCCATCGACTCTCTAAGTGCAATTGGATCGCCCGGAGGGACGAGATAACCATTCACATCATCATCCACAATATCGACAAGACCCCCTATTCGCGACGCAATTACGGGTTTTCCCATCATCATTGCTTCAAGCGCAACAGCCGGGCAAGGCTCGAGCCATGTGGATGGGACTAAACCCATGCTGCTGTGCTTCCACGCATTCATCACTGCGTAATGTGGCCAGTCTCTGAAGACAATCACGTTTCTAGGGGTATCAGTCGGCAGGAAGGGCTTCTTGTCTATTTCATAACCAATCAGGACCAACGGTGGGGCCTTCCGCATTGCTTGATAAGCTGAGAGAAGAACGTCTACCCCCTTGTTCCTTGCGAAAGCGCCCACAAATAGAATGTATCCGCTGCCAGGCAACTGTGCAGCGTACTGGCCATTTGAGTCATCGGCAGTATCCGCCGAATCGCGTATGAAGTTGGGTATTATTCGGTATTCAAGTCTGTTTTCAATCAACCTGTTGCCTCGGGCTACGGCATTCGTTACTGGAATGAAATAATCAACCACCGTACTTGCGAAATGGCCCATGAGCCAATTAGACATCACTGTCACGCCGCCCTTAAAGTGACCGTAATGATCCGCAGTACACCGAATGCACTTGGTGAAATTGGGCCCGTCACATATCTTGTCTTTGTATATGAGTGACCATTTGGCGCAAGCCAAGCTGTAATCCTGCAGTGTTACAACCAACTTCGCCCCGCTCCACTTCTTTAGGGGGATAAA
>Ga0214473_10006722_pt1 | contig 13693 bp, 14 predicted proteins | sample RVTome_7_FD_203509 | JGI IMG/M metagenome (GOLD analysis project Ga0214473, IMG submission 203509) | Soil microbial communities from uranium-contaminated site in the Upper Colorado River Basin, Wyoming, United States - RVT98D197 | ecosystem: Environmental > Terrestrial > Soil > Contaminated >... | reverse complement strand
CATAAAAGCCGATCAGGGATGTTCGATGAGCGATTATCGATCCTTTTCAAGAGGTTTTTTCGCTTATCGCTAATCGAGAGTCGGTTATCGACGATGTGGTTGAAAAGGTCTGGTGTCGTAAGGCACAGACGAATTTGGGTGGTACCACGAAGAATAACCTCTCGTCCCTTTGAGGATGAGGGGTCTTTTTTATTACGCGGATTATCGCGGATGAAAGGCTCTAATTGAGAAGTCTTTTTGCGTTCGACATACGACGTACGACGTTGGACAATTTCAAAGAGGATTTTAGGAGGGAGAGATGAAATTTATTCTAACCGGAGTTGGGGGAGTGATCTACATGCCTTCCTGCTAAGCATTGTTGCATCCAGGTATCAACGATAGAGTCTTGAACCTGGAGGCTGGAAACCGGGAACTGGAAACTTGAGTTCAGAGTCCTGGGTCTTGCATCTTGAGTCTGTATTGAGGAGGGAATAGAAATGATTTGTCCGGTTTGTGGTGAATGGATTACTCCGGATTCCGATGGATTTTGTTTTTGTATATGCTGCAATGAGTTTATTATCTTGAGGACGGCAGCTTAAGAAATTATTAGGGAGGTGTTGTTAAGTGGCGGTAAAAAAATCTTATGAAGAGATCAACGAAAAAATTAGGAAGGGCGAAGCCGTAGTAGTCACCGCTGAAGAGATTATTGATATTGTTAAGGAAAAGGGGATCGAAGAGACAGCGAGAAGCGTTGACGTCGTGACTACTGCAACATTCGGTCCGATGTGTTCTTCGGGAGCATTCATCAATTTTGGCCATTCTGAGCCCCCGATTAAGATGACAAAGGTCTGGCTAAATGAAGTGCCGGCCTATGGCGGGTTGGCTGCTGTTGATGTTTACATCGGGGCCACCGAGCTTTCAGAGACACTGGATATGCAGTATGGCGGCGGTCACGTAATTGAGGAGTTGATCGACGGAAAGCCTGTCAAGTTGAAATCAACTGCCTATGGGACTGATTGCTATCCTCGCAAGGAGATTGAGACTTACTTCACGAAGGACACAGTGAACCAGGCCTACTTGTTCAATCCGAGAAACGCCTATCAGAATTATGCGATTGCGGTTAATTCGGCTGAAAAAACAATCTATACTTACATGGGGATTCTGCTGCCCAGATTCGGCAATGCTACTTACTGCAGCGCAAGCCAACTCAATCCTTTGCTGAATGATCCGTATTATCGAACAATAGGAGTGGGAACAAGGATATTTCTTGGTGGCGCGGTTGGTTATGTTGCCTGGGAAGGTACTCAGCACAATCCCTTGCAAAAAAGAGCGGAAAACGGTGTTCCTGTAGCGCCCGCCGGAACCCTGGCGCTAATTGGCGATTTAAAGAAGATGAGCACTGAGTTCATCCGCGGTGCAACTTTTCATCGTTACGGAACGACGCTTTATGTGGGAGTCGGCATACCGATACCGGTTCTTGATGAAGAAGTGGTGAAATATGCCAGCGTGAGTGATGAGGACCTCTATTCAAGCATCTTTGATTACAGCTTGCCGACACGTTCCAGGCCCCCGTTGGGACGGGCAAGTTATAAGGAGTTAAGGAGCGGATCCATAACCGTTAACGGCAAAAAAGTTCCCACGGCTCCTATTTCGAGCTACGCGAAAGCAAGAGAAATCGCCGCTATTCTGAAATCCTGGATTGAGAAGGGCGATTTTCTGATACAAGAGCCGATTCAGGATTTGCCAAAAGACATATCTTTTAAACCACTAGATATACTGAGAAAGGAGGAGATTTAAATGGCGCGCAAGAAAGTTGTGCTCTCATTTCCTCCCGACACTGTTAAAAAACCTATCACCTACCACCTAGTCAAGGACTATGATTTGATCATCAACATCCTGAGGGCTGAAGTCAGAGAAGAAGAAGCCGGACGCATGATTCTGGATCTTGAAGGTGATGAGAAGAATATTGAAAAGGGTCTCTCCTTCCTGAGAGATCAGGGAATTGAGATCCAGGAGGCGGCGAGGGATATTTCTCTAGATACCGATCTGTGCATCAATTGCGGCGCATGTACATCGGTGTGCCTCTCGGAAGCTTTGAGCATTGACAAGGATACCTGGGAGCTGGAATTCGACAAAGATGCCTGTCTCTTTTGTGAACTTTGCGTCAAAGCGTGCCCGCTTCAGATAATCAAGGTAGAGTTTTAGCGGTGAAGCCACGTCCGAAGTCCAATGTCCGAAGTCCAAAGTCCAGGGCTTGGACATGGCTCGATCTGTAGCCGCAAGGCTTGCTTTGCATGTTCAGAGCAAGCTCTGAAGCTACACTATACGGTTTTGTTGGCTGGCGGCTCTTATCGCTTATCGAAAGTCGCTGATCGCTAATCGTTTCTTATGAACACGGAGGTCCAATGACATTTCAGGCCAATTGCAGGCCGACAATGATAGGAAGCATGCCGCACCGGGACGTTGGTGCGGCATGTGGGCTAATCCTGGAGAACCTATCTGAGGTTCCGGTCTGGCCGCAGCTTCCAAAAATCTCTTTCAAGGAGAACATGTATGTCCAATACACCGAGGGAATGCCTGCTATCGTAGTCGACGAGGAAAACGAGCGTGTTTTTTTTGCCACCTCCAAAGATCTAGTCGCCGAGGTAGAGAAGTTTTATGAAAGATTTCTTGCGGAAGACCTCGAATATTTCGCCGTCAGCGCTGATTTTGCGCGCGGTTTTCATCAGCTGCTGAAGCAACTGAGTGATAAACCTTCAGCCGAGCTCATGTTAATCAAAGGACAGGTCACAGGGCCTGTGAGTTTCGGCCTTACTGTTGCGGATGAAAACAAAAAGCCGGTTTTCTACCATGAAATGCTCTCGGATGTAATCATCAAAGCTCTTGGCATGAAGGCCAGGTGGCAAGAGAAAAAGTTCAAAGAAGCTTTTCCCGAAGTCGATACCCTCATCTTCCTTGATGAGCCGTATCTGACCTCTTATGGCTCTGCCTATATCAACATAAGCCGGGACGACGTGATTCGAAGCATAGTGGAAGTGAAAAACTTTCTCGAGGGACTAACCGGTGTTCATTGCTGCGGCAGGACCGATTGGACGCTTTTCATAGAAAGCGCTGTGAATGTTATCAGTTTCGATGCTTATGACTATGCCGAAAGCCTTGCTCTCTACCCCCGGGAGGTGAAGGCTTTTCTAGAACAAGGCGGCATATTCGGCTGGGGGATAGTCCCCTCTTCTTTTCCCAGCACAGAACAAGTCGCCGGCGAAAATGTCGAGGTCCTTACCAAAAGGTTTGAAGAAAAGATGCAGCTTTTGGTGGACAAGGGGATTGATAAAGAGACTCTTCTTCATTCCGCTTTGATTACTCCCAACTGTGGTACCGCCTCTATGTCGGTCGAGCTTGCGGAAAAGGCCATAAAACTTACCAGAGGCGTCTCGGATGCCTTAAGAGAAAAATATAAGCTGTGATCTGAAGGGTCCAAGGAGTCAAGGATTCTAGGATTCGAGTTTTTGTTTTCTATCTTTAAGATTTTCCCTTGACTCCTTGACCCCCCGAATCCTCGATCCCTCGCCCTAGTACTTTTACCCTCTATTTTTGCCAAAGAACCTATACTATAATAGCCAGACAAGGGGTCGTGCTGACGCCAAATGCAAAGAGCGCTTGGACGCTTAAGAGCCTGATAACCAATAAAACATGCAGCAACTGAGGGGGGACTTAGAATGAAACAAACAGACAAACTCAAATTGTTTGTGGGGGCGCTGGTGGTGCTTGGCTTCTTGAGTTTGGGGAGTGTGATTTATTATTATACCGAGTGGCTTTGGTTCAAGGAAGTGGGATTTACAGGGGTTTTTTGGGTCAGAATATGGGCCAGAGTCATCCCGGCAATTGTTTTTGGGCTTATCTTCTTCGCCTTGTTTTATGGAAATATCCTTGTTGCCAGGCATTTTGCGCCGACTTACCTGGCCTATGAGGATCAGGTAATCCAGATCTACAAATCCCTGCCAAAAAGAATACTGGGAATTGCGCTCTTCGCAGGAGCTTTTTTCTTCAGTCTTGTGGCAGCGGCAAGCGCATCCGATGAGTGGCTGGTGATCGTCAGGTTCTTAAACCAAACGCCTTTTCGCCTCAGCGACCCGATCTTCAGCCGGGATATTGCTTTTTATGTCTTTACCTTGCCTTTCTATAAATTCGTTTACAGCTGGCTCCTTGGCTCTCTCGCGGTAACTGCGGTTGCGGCGGCAGTGGTTCATTTTTTTGATGGAGGAATTCAGATAAGACCAGGTGATCAATTCTTTGCGCCGCACGTCAAAGCTCATCTTTCAGTTATCGTCGGTTTGATTTTTCTGGTTGTTGCTTGGGGTTACAGGCTTAATATGTTTGAGCTTTTGTATTCTCCAAGAGGCGCCGCCTTCGGAGCCGGTTACGCCGATATTCATGCTCAACTTCCCGCCTATTGGGTGCTCCTCGTTGTCGCCGGCGCATGTGCCATGCTTTTTCTCATGAATATTTATTTCAAAGGCTGGAAGCTTCCCCTTACCGGAATCGGTTTGTTGTTGGTCGCGTCTATTCTGGTAGGCGGTATTTATCCGGCGGTGGTTCAACAGTACAGCGTTTCGCCCAATGAAAAAGACAGAGAAAGACCATATATAAAAAACAATATTCGATACACACGTCAGGCCTATAATCTAAATGAAGTCGAAGAGAGAGAATTTCCCATCAAAGATACTTTGGACATGAACGGTATCAAGAGAAACGACACAACGATAAGAAATGTCCGGTTGTGGGATTGGCGGCCGCTCATCAAAACCTATGAGCAGATTCAATCCATAAGACTATATTACACGTTCCATGACGTTGATGTGGATCGCTACAACTTCGACGGTGATTACAGGGAAGTCACGCTTGCGGCACGTGAATTGGATCAGGACAAACTGCCTGAATCCGCCAAGACGTTTGTCAACGAGCACCTTATCTATACTCACGGTTACGGCTTGGTCATGAATCCCGTTAACGTTGTGACGCCCGAGGGGCTCCCGGATTTGTTGGTTAAGGATATTCCGCCGGTCGCGAAAGCCGGTCTCAAAATAAAGCGGCCCGAAATCTACTACGGAGAGGGCGGCAACGAGTACGTTATTGTAAGGACTAAGACCAAGGAGTTCGACTATCCCAAGGGTGACAAGAATCAGTACACGTTCTACCGGGGAAGCGGCGGTGTTCCTATAGACTCCTTTTTTAGCAAAGCTCTTTTTGCCTGGCGATTTGGCAGCTTAAAGATTCTTCTTTCCGACGCAATCTCCAGTGAGAGCAGGGTGATGTATCACCGCCGGATCCAGGATCGAGTGCAAAATGTGGCGCCTTTTCTTACTTTTGACCAAGATCCATATCTGGTTCTTTCCGCCGGTCGACTCGTTTGGATACAGGATGCCTATACTACATCCAACATGTATCCTTATTCGGAACCCTTTGACGGGGACAACAACTATATAAGGAATTCGGTCAAAGTGGTCATCGACGCGCACAGCGGCAAAATGACTTTTTACATCGCCGAGAAAAATGATCCCCTGATAAAAGCATATGCCAAAATCTTTCCCGGTCTTTTTACCGGTCTTGATAAAATATCCGCGGACTTAAGAAAACATCTTCGGTACCCGGAAGACTTGTTTAAAATCCAGGCTAATATGTATGCCTCTTATCACATGCGCGACCCGGAAGTCTTTTATAACAAGGAAGATCTGTGGAACATACCGAGAGAAGTGGCCGGTGGAGTGGAAAGCGAGATGCAGCCTTATTACATTATTATGAGACTGCCTGGTTTTGAGAGAGAAGAGTTTATCCTGCTGACTCCTTTCACGCCGGCGAACAAGAACAATATGATATCTTGGTTTAGTGTAAGGTGTGATCCGGCTGGTTACGGAAGGCTGTTGGTTTACAAGTTTCCAAAGCAGAAGCTCGTCTACGGGCCGCTTCAAGTTGAAGCGCGTTTTGATCAGGATGCGGAGATATCCAGGCAATTTACCCTTTGGAACCAGAGCGGTTCCAGGGTTGTTCGCGGTAATCTTCTGGTAATCCCCATCGAGGACTCGCTTGTCTTCATCGAGCCAATCTACCTTCAGGCCGAACAGACCGAGCTTCCCGAACTGAAAAGAGTCATTGTCGCTTTTGCCAATAAGATAGCGATGGAGGAGAACTTACAGACTGCTCTTGAAAAAGTCTTTGGCGGAGAAGCCGGGGAAGCTAAAAAAATAGAGCCTGCGCCCAAAGGCGGGGCATCAGTAACAGACTTGATTGGAGAGGCTGTTGATCATTTTAATAAGGCGCAAGAGTTTCAGAAGGCCGGGAACTGGGCGGGTTACGGCGAGGAGATAAAAGAGCTTGAAAGAGTGTTAAAAGAGTTGCAGTCAAGGGAAGGAAGATAGAAAGAATGAGCGGGGATGAGTCGAAAGGGAAGTGAGTGGATCGCCAAATCATTGCAAATTGCAAAATGCAAAATGCAAATTGTTGAAACCACTAAAAAAAGACAAGGATCAGGGGCATTCAGATTTGAGTCTTGAAGCTGGCAAATGGAAGCTCATGGTTTTTGCTCTGCACTGATATTCTTTGATTTTTGCGTGTCATTTTGCATTTTGACTTTTGCATTTTGACTTTGTTTGAATAGGTGATAAATGGCTTCAAAGAAGAACAGAAGCAAGATACTCGTCGGAATCATCTTAATCTTGCTTGGGATTTACTTTCTACTAGTGAATCTGGGATTGTGGAGAGGGCTGGCGGCCAATCTTTTTCTCGTTGTTCTTGGTATTTGCCTCATCGCCGCTTTCTATATTTCGAAAAAGGCGGTTGGTTTCTTAATCCCGGGTTTTGTCTTCACTTTCGTCGGAATTGTGGTCACTCTTCTCCAATCCGGCCTAATTGAGCAAAGCAAGTACTGGCCGCTCATCGTGTCCGCCACCGCACTAGCGTTTATTTGTGTCTATTTCTTAGGCACGAGAAAAGACGAAATATGGCCGCTTGTTTTGGGGATTTTTCTTCTCATCCTGAGTGGTTTGCTGTTTGCGACCACTTTCGGGGTAATAGATTGGGATTTTTGGCGATTACTGGGATATTTTTGGCCGATTCTTCTGATATTTCTAGGTATTTGGGTTTTGCTCAGACCATTAAAAAGCTGACAGTTGGCAGTCTAGACAGCCCATACCTGGAATCAAATTCAAATCCCTTTTGTGGCACCTCCCTTTTCCTCATCTCTTGAGAATAACTAAGTGATTCTCTTAGGCTACTACATATCCGGGTCCGAGCGTTCAAAATAATCAAATAGTTGTGCGTTATATCACCGCTGTCCTACTGAAAAAGAATATATTTATAGATAGAAGCAAATCATTAAGAAATAGTTAAGAAAGTTCAGATATGGTTAGGATCATCATGAAAGATGAAGTGAGACAAATGTCATGCCTGACGATTTTCATAAGAGATAATTCGGTTGAATGCGGAGCAGCAATTGACCTGGCGTCAAGGATAAAGAAGAGACTCCCGGATCTGGAATTAGAAGTCATAAATGTAGACCGTGGAAAGCTTGATGATGCCTCTACGATATTTGTGAACGAAGAACCTGTGTTTCTATTAGGCAATGAAGTATTGCATGTGGGCAATCCAGATGAAGATGAACTTGTCAAAGCACTATTGGAGTTTGACAGAGGTCATTTGAACTAGTTAAATTTGAAAATCGATTTATCTTGGTATAATTGGCTAAATGTACTGTTTTGGAGCGCAGCTCTCATCCGTCCTAGCGAACAATGAGGGTCGAGATACTAGGGACCGAAATGGATCAGAAAGGCCAATTATGCTTTTGGTGCCAATGAGTTAATTATGAGCGCGTGATTCTTTTAACTCCTCTTGGCACCGTTTTTTTGATATTCTGTTTCTGAAATGATCAACTTACTCAAACAAAGTCTGCCGGCGAGGATGCCATGCCAGCCAGGAATTTCATTGGGACCAGCGGCTATGACTATCGGCATTGGTGGGATGGAGTATTTTACCCGCGTGAGATCCCGCAGAAAAAGTGGCTGCAATTCTACTCCAAAAAGTTCAACAGTGTCGAGCTAAACGTGTCCTTCTATCGTCTGCCAACAAAGCAGACCTTTGAATCTTGGTATGAAAGAACGCCCGGTGATTTCGTGTTCTCGGTAAAGGGAAGCCGCTTCATAACTCACGTTAAAAAGCTAACCAACTGCGAGGAGCCGCTTAACCTCTTTTTTGAAAACGCGCGGGACCTGAAAGAAAAATTGGGCGTTGTCTTGTGGCAACTTCCTCCGAATTTACATTTTAATTCAGACAAGTTGGCAACCTTCTGCCGGCTTCTGATGCAAAATGAGACGGCAAGAGAGCACCGCCACGCTTTTGAGTTTCGACATCAAAGCTGGTTTTGCGATGAGGTCTACGAATTGCTAAGGAGATTCAACTTTTCATTGTGCATTGCCCATTCTGCCCGTTGGCCGTATGATGAGATTGTTACGGCGGACTACGTTTACCTTCGATTTCACGGAGGAGAAATGCTTTACGGCTCAAATTACTCCGAAGAGGAACTCGCAAACTGGGCTTCAAGAGCGAAAGTGTGGCTGAGTGAGGGGAAAGACATATACGCCTATTTTAATAACGATGCTTATGGATACGCGGTGGTGAATGCCCTGAGATTTAGGGAGCTGCTTGGGTGATATCCAATGTAGAAACAGGTCTTCAGACCTGTGAACATAACAGACCTAAAGGTCTGTTTGTACGGTTCTGTAAGTAGAAACAGGTCTTCAGATCTGTTAGACAGCAACATAACAGACCTAAAGGTCTGTTTGTACGGTTCTGTAAGTAGAAACAGGTCTTCAGATCTGTTAGACAGCAACATAACAGACCTAAAGGTCTGTTTCTACGGTTTTTTAAGTAGCAACAGGTCTTCAGACCTGTTAAGAAGGGTTACGTTCCAAAGGGGAGAGATGAAGAAAAAATCATCTCCAAGACTGAAAGCTTTTGACTACCAAGGAGCTTATGCGTACTTTATCACCATAGGCACTCATCAAAAGCAAAGATATTTTGAAAATCCAGGGGTTGTAGAATTTGCTCTTAAGCATCTAGCCGAGGAGGCTCAAAGACACAGTTGTGAGATCTATGTTTATTGCTTCATGCCGGATCATCTTCATCTCCTAGTTAGGGGAGAGGATGATACCAGGTTGGGCGGTTTTGTAAAGGCGTTCAAGCAAATGACAGGGTTCTATTTCAAGAAGAAGTATACTGATAAGCTTTGGCATCTGAGTTACTATGACCATGTGCTAAGGAGTGAAGAATCCTTGTTGGACGTTGCCTCATACATTCTTAATAATCCTGTGAGAGCGGGGATGGTTGAGAGTTTTAAACATTATCCTTATTTGGGATCGCTGGTTTTTGACATCGATGAAATGCATTAGGATCGACGCGAGTTCTATAGAAACAGGCACTCGGCGTTTTTCTGTAGCAACAGGTCTTTAGACCTGTTGAAGGAAAAGCTAACAGACCTAAAGGTCTGTTTGTACATTTTGGTTTTCTCCGGCATAGAAATTGTGATAGACCTAAGGGTCCGTTTGCACAATGTGACGGTGAGGCGGGGCGGACATGGAACCGGATGATTTGAGGGAGTACAGGGAAAAAAGAGAATTTGAGAAGACGCCCGAGCCTGCAGGTGCTCCTCAAAAAGCGGGCCGGAACCGGTTTGTAGTGCAGAAACATGATGCATCACATCTTCATTATGATTTCCGTCTGGAAATGCCCGAGCTGCCGGACAGCGATGTCTGGGTTCTAAAATCCTGGGCCGTGCCCAAGGGCATTCCGACCGGGCAAGGCGTTAAGCATCTGGCTGTTGCGGTTGAAGATCACCCGGTAGATTATATAGATTTCGAGGGGACTATTCCCGCAGGTTCCTACGGAGCAGGCACAGTAGAGATCTGGGATTCAGGGAGTTACCAATTGATAAAGAGAACCCCCAAGGAATTTGAGTTTGTCCTCAAAGGGAAGTTGTTGAACGGCCGGTACGTTTTGATTCAGACCAGCTGGAAGGGTCAGGATAACTGGCTCATATTCAAAACAAAGGAAAAAGCCATCCGGCTTGCCAAAGCCTGATTTTGGTTCAGGTTATTCCGAGCCAGGAATAAGAGAGTTCTTGGCGAATAAATAATAGATTCCAAGCATTTTTTGATCCAATACCAATTAAAGGCAGAAGTGCTTCTGAGGCCTTCCCAAGAAGCCTTGACTGCCGGGCATTCTTGTGGAGTGGAATTTGAGCAACAAAGCGATGAATGCCCCAAAAGGAGGGAGCATGGAGAGTGCGGCTGAGCGAGTCTATGAAAGAAGATTGTCCGGCGAGGAATCAGATGAGAAGTTTATCTTCATAACCAAAGATGCTCTGCGTAAGTTCCCGCCTCTGGATTCGAAATTCAATCTGGAGTTCGAAGGCGAAGGCTATGAATCAACGATCGTTGCGGTTTCTTGCGATTGCATCGGAACCTGGCACGAGCATTGTCATCTAAAACCGGCGGGCTTGTTTGAAAAAATCGGTTTCAAAAAAGGTACCCGGATAACGGTTAGCAAAATTGACAACGGCACTTACCGCTTAGAAGCAAAACCTTGAAAACTGAAAAACTGCTGAAAAGTGACTTGCATCACACCTCATTAATTCAAATAGTTGGTAATGTTGTAGTATGTTGATAGACAGTCAACGGGCGAGGGGGCTTTTGTCCACACACGATCTTCGAGTTGCGCGATATCATGGCAGACAAGAAAACTAGGGGAGGAAAAATGAAGCAAACCGGAAATGGCGGCAGATGCTGGGAAGTGAATCCGAATTGTGAAGCCAGAAGACTGGCTGACGCAAACATTCCCTGCTGCGTATCCTGCGCGGCGTATGAGCAGAAAAAAGGCTGTTGGGAGATGGATTGGGATGCGGAGCTCAAGGAAACATCCGAGTCTGAGCTTGGGTTCTGGAAGGGTTTCTACAATGTCGGTTGCCGGGTATGTCCGGTCTGCAATCATCACAAAGACAAGGTTGAAAAGATGGTCAAAAAGATTGATTCACTTTGAATTCTCGAGAATGATACCCTCGATTTGGTTTGAACTTCTCAACTCCTTCAAGGATTCTTGGAATTGCCAGGCGAGCTAAAACCCGGTATTATTTTGATTAGTGCGCATTTGCTTAATATTTTTCACACATATTCTCTCAGGACGCGACCAAAGGAGCTAGTGCTTGAACCAAAAGATCTATCGAGAACTCAAAGAGCTTATCTTCCTTGCGCTGATCGCTCTGCTGATTTCTTTCGGTATCAGAACTGCAATCGCCGAAAGCTACATTATTCCCACCGGCTCCATGTTGCCAACCATCGAAATCGGAAACCGCATTCTGGCCAATAAATTGGTCTATCATTTTCGCATGCCGAGGCGAGGCGAGGTAGTCGTCTTCAATCCGCCAAAGAGAATCGGTAATCAGCCTTTTGTAAAGAGGGTAATCGGCTTGCCTGGTGACGAGGTGGAAATTCAAGATAGAAAGATTTATGTCAATGGTTTGGTTTTTGTAGTCAAGACGGCCACCTCGACGGACTATGACTATGGGCCGGTGAGAGTTCCTAAAGACTACATCTTTGTTCTAGGGGATAATCGAAACAGTAGTTTTGATAGTCACTCCTGGGGTTTTCTTCCAATAGACAATCTGATCGGCGAAGGAGTTTTGATATTCTGGCCACCTGAGGATATTAAGCTCCTAAGCGAATAACCACCTTAGACTGAAGGGGCCGTTGACAAACCCGTTTTGTCATTCTGAAGGAGCGAAGCGAGTGAAGAATCTTGCGCATCAGCCCAGGTCAAGATTCTTCGCTGCGCTCAGAATGACAGTGGTGCCGCTTTGCAGAGACTTTATCAACAGTCCCTGAAGACTGAAGAAAAAGCTTCCTCGTGGTTGAACTTCAGTCTTCAGTCTGCCAACTTCAGTCCTGTCTTCGGGGCAGTAGGAGATTCAATCGTGTATGAACCGCGAACTTACCGTGAAAGGATGCTGGCAAAAGGCCTTGTTTCTTTTCACGTAGTGATAAAAGAGACGGATCTACATGTTAGTGCTCGCAGCCTGCTTAGGGAAGAGACTGAGAAAGCGGTCAAGAAATACCGAAAAGATTTAGAGGATTTCATTGAGAAACAGCCGCTTTTTGTGACGACCCTAAAACCCTTTGATGTGCCTGAAACCGCGCCTGACATTGTAAGGCATATGGCTGAGGTCACAAAGCAAGTTGACGTAGGTCCTATGGCGTCTGTTGCGGGGGTCATTGCGGAATATGTGGGAAAAGAACTGTTGAAGTTCACTGCCGAGGTTATTGTTGAAAACGGCGGCGATATTTTCATCCATACCGTTAGGCCGCGCAGAATTGCAATTTTTGCCGGCGAGTCTCCTCTAAGCAATAAGGTCGGACTCGAGGTCCTGCCGGAGCAAAGTCCTCTTGGCGTTTGCACATCGGCCGGGACCGTTGGTCACTCTTTAAGCCTTGGTTCCGCTGATGCGGTTGTCGTCGTATCTAAAGATACAGCTTTGGCCGATGCTGCAGCTACTGCAATCGGCAATCGAGTTCACAAGGCGGAGGATATCAAAAAAGTGCTTGCGTTCGGAAGGACTATCAACGATATTATGGGTGTTGTTATCGTAAAAGGCGATCAAATCGGTGCCTGGGGCGAAATAGAGCTGTTGCGGATGTAGAGGGGCAGGAAAATCCTTACATTTCTCTGATAACCAAAGTGTCAAAGTACTATAATAAGGGTATAGCTTGTTTTTGGAAATAGGCTGTTAGGGTCAGTGTCAGGGTCGAGCCTCCCCGCGGAGGTCTAGCCCACGACTGGAGGTCTGACCCCGAAACCCCAGCCAAAATCAAAAACCCGAATATTGTAATGTCCGGGTCAGAAATGGGGAGAGCGAATCATAGTGCCCAAAAAAAATTGCTGGGAGTTCAAAAATTGCGGCAGGGGGCCTGATGGGACTAATGCAGAGGAATTAGGAGTTTGCCCGGCAGCTACCGAGAAAAGACTGGATGGCATTCATGGGGGCAAGAATGGAGGAAGGTCTTGCTGGGTTATTGCAGGCACTTTCTGTGACGGAGAAGTTCAGGGCTCATTTGCCGGCAAGTATGATTGCTGCCAGAGCTGTGATTTCTTCAAGCTTGTAGTTCAAGAGGAGCTTGCGAAGTCCACCTACTTATTTCCCAGAGCTTTGCTGAAGAGACTGAAATGAGCCACAATATCCTGTTGACCTTCGCACAAAAAACAATCCACTTTGATTCACGATGATCGACACTCACGCACATTTCACCAAGAAATTTCCTTATCTTCTTTCCGTCGTCAGGGAGCAATTGGAACGGGCCAAAGAATACGGGCTTGAAGCCATTGTGTCGGTAATGGCCGAGTCCGAAGGATACGAATCAGCCTATGAAGCGGCGATCCTTTTCCCGGAAATCTACCTGGTCTTAGGAATCAGCAGGCATCTTGCTTTGGAAACCACTGAACACGATTGGAATCTCCTGGCTTCATATTTTGAAAAGAAAAATCCCAAAGTCGTGGCGATCGGCGAGACGGGCCTGGATTATCGTTTTGAACCGGACAAGGATGAAGTTTCAAGGCAAAAGGAAGTTTTTATTCGTCAGATAGACCTGGCGCTCAAGCACGACTTGCCTTTGGTTATCCA
>Ga0214473_10006721_pt1 | contig 13693 bp, 24 predicted proteins | sample RVTome_7_FD_203509 | JGI IMG/M metagenome (GOLD analysis project Ga0214473, IMG submission 203509) | Soil microbial communities from uranium-contaminated site in the Upper Colorado River Basin, Wyoming, United States - RVT98D197 | ecosystem: Environmental > Terrestrial > Soil > Contaminated >... | reverse complement strand
TACGTGCGGAGCGCTAAAAAGCTGGACATTCGTTGTCCGATCTGCCACTGCCGCTGGGATGTGCATGGCGAGCTCATTCGCTGGGGCCGTCGCTGCCCTCATTTGGTGGTGATGTCCAGCCCAGGGAATCCGCGGAGACCCGATTTGAGGGCTGTTAGAGAGCGGCTCGCTCAGGTTAAGGCCTCTCACGTCAATCCTGGCAGGGCACGCTTGTTCTAGTAGTTACCATGATATTAAGAAGGCGCGAAGGCGGACTGGGGCTGTCATTACGGCCTACGGCGCCCCGCGCAGTGGATGGACGCGCATGTCTAGCTGGCCATCTAGGCATCCCTGGGGACTGGCAGCCCTACCTCACTCCTTACAAAGCGGGGGTCGCTCCCGGTGAGGTGGCTGCTTTAGGCCCAGTCCCCAGGGCGACCCCCGCTAGTCGGCCTCCCACCTGCCACCCTGACATCTAGGATCCCCTAGCCATATCCGCAGTCCCCGGGTGGTTTTTTGGGCGCGTCGATTCTTGCGGCCCCCAGTATGGCCCGGGAAAGCTGTGCATCACTCAGCAGGTCTTAGTGTATGTCTGTAGGACGGGGGAAATAGTGAAGAGAGAGTCAGAGAGGGAAGAGAAAGAGGGGGGCGCACCACAGCACCACAAATGCAAACGCTGTGGCCAGCCCGTTGTGGACAGGCACCGCCTTTGCTGGACCTGTCGAAGGAACCGGGTTGGCACACGCTCCTCTGTCGAGCTCACCCATGACCGCTATCATGAGGGGCGTGTCCGGCTGGGTCTCATCTGTGCGTGTTGCCCGCGGCACCACCCCGATCAATCCGAGGACGATGTATCCTACCCCCAGGAGGTGAGCTAACCATGGCCATGCTTGAGTCCCCCATAGAGTTGATGGACCTGCCTTCGGGAGAGCCCACGGAGTTCCGGGTCCTCCGCTACGAGATCGGCGAGGTGACCATCGTCCCCCGCGGCGGGCCCGCCGGCAAGATCGTGGCCGCCATCCGTCTGCACGTCCCCCGGGAGGACAAGCCCGTCGGCGTTCCCTGGTGGGACGTCACCGCCGGCAACCTGATCGCCCAGCTCAAGCCCCTACTGCCGGGCATCGTGAGCTCCCGCCGGCGGATCCGCGTCACCAAGCACGGGACCCCGCCGGCCGCCCGCCATCAGCTTGACCTCCTCTAGCCCATCGATGCCCCCTCAGGATCGTCACCAGGCAGCCTCTCGCTGTCTCCTCGCCGGATGATACGGGCGTGTCCTCTTTACCCGCCACCTCTCCTGACCTGCCCTGCCCTGGGCGGCGCTGCGCCGCCTCCGCCGTCTAAGAACGATCAGGGTCGATCGGAGGGAGTACAGACGCACCTCTTGGGGAAGCCACTGCGACGCTCCTTGGAATCGAGCGCGGGCCCGTCAAAAAACCTGTGTCACGTCCGACTTGGGCTGGTTTCTAAAATCCCGTTCTCGTTCCGAAATGTAGGCGTCCAGATCTGTCCACAAAAATACTTCGTATCTGATGCCCGACCGTGCGCACACCGCCGCAACTTCTGGGTCGGCCGCTGGAACCAAAAGGACGAGCGTCACGGGCCCGCGGCGCAGATTCCCCAGGTCCTCCGTGTCCGCCACTCGCTCGCGGTAGGCGAGTAGCTCCCCTATACCCCCCATCTGCTTCCGGATCTTGGCCTCGACCAGGGTAACCCCCGGCGGCGTTTCAATGACGGCGTCCGCATAGCGGTTAAAGGCCCCCATCAGCGCCCGCTGAGCTGGGTTCAGGTTGGCCCGGGGGACGTGCTGGTCGAGCGAGCCCAGGCGCATGTTGAGGTGTACCCGCGCCGTCGGCCAGCGAGCGGCAATCCACGCCATAAGGAAGGCCGTCTCCCCCCACATGAACCGCCTCTTCGGGACCGGCGCCGCCATCTCACAATCCCTCTGCCATTGTAATCCCCTCTGATGCCCCCCAGTATACACCGTAGGCGCAGCTACTGGCGCCCTCCCTTTCATCGGGTCGTGTGGCTCAGGGGCGACCACCCGGCCCGGCTGTAAACGATTAGCACCTGGAGGTGTAAGATGCCGCTCACGATGGACCTACTCTCCCCCGAAGAAGCCGCCGCCGTCCGCGATATGCGGGCCGCACAGCAACGCTCCCCTGCCGCCGCTCCCGGCGCCGAGCCGGCGCGAGGCCAGCGCAAGTGGGGCGAGTACCCGCCCCCCAACCCGGGCAGCATCGTTGCCCTCAAGGATCCGGCAACCATCGTCGCTAAGCAGATCGGCAACTTCAACGCCGTCGGCGCCAGCAACTACATGCTGGGCATCCAGAACCCCAAGGCGGACCCCATCGCCGCCGGCATCGCTGCCCAGCCCGCCTACGAGGCCGCCATGCGGGATCCCAACGTCCTCAAGCGCCGGGTCGAGGGGCTCCGTAAGACCAACTTCAGCGAGTGGCTGACCAACGCCGAGAACAAGGGCGCGGCACGTATCGTCGACGGCGTCAACGCCGCCCAGCCCAAGATCGAGCGCTTCTGGTCGCAGTGGCACCCCAAGCTCCTCAACCACGTCAACAAGGTCCGCAACCTCCCCCGCGTCACCCAGGCGGACCGCAAGCAGCGCATGATCGCCAACTACGACGGCCTGGTCGCCCTCAAGGGCCAGGGGAAGGCATAACGTAGGGGCAGGCGCCTCTGCCTACCCCCAACAGGAGGCTAAACATGTTCTGGCAGCGTGAAGTGCTCCGCGACGGCGTCTCGATGACGTTCAATCAGACCTACGAGCTCGACCTCCCCAAGTCCGGGCTCCTGGGCTCCCTCGTGCTCTATGTGCGTTCCACCGATACCGGCGTCTCCTTCGCCACCGACCCCGACTATCGCCTGATCGACTACATCACCAAGATCGAGATCATCGGCGACGGCTCGGAGATCATCAAGAGCTTCGACGGCCTCGAGGCCCTGGCCGCCGCCTGGTACGACGATGGCGTCGAGCCCGTCTCCATGTGGCGTCACTACTCCAACACGCCGCACCGCCAGTGGATCCCCATCCACTTCGGGCGTATGCTCCAGGACGAGCTGTACGGCCTCGACCTCTCCCGCTTCAACCAGGTGACGCTCAAGATCACCAACAACGCCACCAGCTCGTTCTTCACCACCGACATCACCCTCTCCGTCATCGCTTACTGGCTGCGCGAGGCGGCCGGCGCTTTCGGCGGCTACTTTCGCGAGGAGGTTTGGAAGTCCTGGACTCCCGTCGCCGCCGCCGTCGAGTACAACGACCTCCCCACGGCCCTGGCCATTCGTCGCATCCTCCTGGAGGCTCGGCCTGCCCGCGATACCGCCGACGCCAAGAACAACTCCAGCATGCACCGCCTCATGAACCCCATCGACTTCTCTTTCCGCACCGGGCAGACGCGGGTGTTCTACGGGCCCCTTGAGGTCCTCGGCCACCTTTCCACCATTGAGCTCCGCCGCCACGTCGAGACCCGCGGCGCGGCCTACCGCACCGCCGGCTACGGCTTCGAGTCGGGCGTCGGCTACGTCATCAACAACATGGGTTATGGTGGCGCCGACGCCGACGGCATCACCACCGCCCTGGCCAACATGCGGCAGGACGTTCAGGACTCCGCCCAGGAGCAGGGCTACAACTCCGCCAACGGGGCGTTGCAGTGGGCCGTCCGCGGCCACGGCTACAACCACACCGTGCCGCTCTGGATCGCTAAGGCGTCGGACCTCTCCGACATGCTCGATCCCAAAGCCTTGGAGGTGGTGAAGTGTGACATCACCTGCCAGTCCGGCACCACCGTCACCGGCACGGACCGCAACGCCCGCAACGCCATCGTCCTGAACCGACTTGTGAAGTAGGGGGGGCAGCGATGCCCCACCGACACCACTTTCGGGAGCGCCGTAGGGCCGCCGCCGCCGGCGGTACCTACGACGAGGTCGAGTTCGGCCCCATCCTGGAGGACCGCCTCTACGCCCTCCGTCGCGTCGCCGCCGAAGACGAGACGACGACGCTTACCGGCGCCCTCCGGCTGTACGTCAAGGGCCACGGCTATGAGCACTGGCTCGCCGAGCAAAAGTCTCCCCAGCTTGGGACTCTCTACTGGCTCCCCAAGGTCACCTACCTGCGCATGGGCGAGTCCCTCGTCGCCCGCTTCACCGGCGCTACCGCCTCCGACGTCCTCCAGCTTTACCTCGAAGGCGTCTGGTGGGAAATCACAGACTGGGGGCAAATGAATGCCTAACCCGTTCGTCCTGAGCCTGTCGAAGGAGCCTTCCTAATGCCCGAGTTCGGCCAGCCTGTAGGCGCCGAGTGGCGGCCTGTTTTGTCGTCAGAGGCGACGGCGAACGACTCCGACAAGACCGTCACCGTCCCCGCTGGCAAGGAGTGGGACGTTCAGTGGATCTACGCCGAGCTGGCCACGAGCGGCACGGTGGGCAACCGCTCCCTGGCCTTGTACGTCCTGGACGCCTCCGGCAATACTATCTTCCGCGCCGGCCGCAGTGGCTCCCTGGCGGCGAGCACTACCTGGCGAGCCATTTGGGGGGCCCTGGGCGGCGTCGCCAACCCCTATGCCGTGCAAGGGGCCGACGGCGAGCTCTCCCTCTTGCCATTCCCCCAGCGCCTTGTCCTTCCCGCCGGCTTCGGGCTTCGCATCTGGGACATGAGCGCCATCGACCCCGCCGCCGACGATCTCACCCTGCGCATCATGGTTCTGGAGCGCGACCTCGTGTAGCTGCAGGGCTTCAGCCCTGCCCTGAAGGGCCCCCTGTGTTCTACGAATTCGACCTCACCGTCCCCGCTAACACCCTGGCCGCCAGCCCTGAAGAGCTGGAGATCCCCCTCAGCGCCGGCACAGTGGTCGCCGTCGAAGTCCAGTTCCCCGCCGGCTGTTCCGGCATGGTCTACGTGGCGATCTTCCGCTCCGGCCACCAGGTCTGGCCCGGTGACCCCGATGAAGCCATCTCTGGCGAGAACGCCCGCATCCCCTGGACCGAGGACTACGACCTGGACGACCCGCCGTTTGGGTTCGTGTTGCGGGGCTGGAGCCCCGGCGCCACCTACGACCACAAGATCACCTTTCGCTTCTCCCTCCTGGACCTAACGACGGCCCAGGGCCAGCGCGGTCTCGGCGGCCTCCTCGCTCGTATGGCCCGCGTCCTCATCGGAGCCAAGTAAATGCTTCACATGCCGCAGGTTTCAACCTGCGGTAGACTATAGCTATGCCTGACTACCCCGACTGGCAGCGCGCCTTCCGCATCGTCGGCGTCGACGTCACCCTTAACGTTGACATCACCGCCGTCACCGTCACCGTCCCCATCTCCATCCAGTCCTCCGCCGTCACCCTTAACGTCTCGGTCACCAACGCTACCCTCAACGTCAATGTCACCAACTCTACAGTGAACGTGAACCTCGCCGCCTCCGCCATCACCCTGAATGTGAACCTGACCGCCTCCGCCATCACCCTCAACGTCAACCTGACCTCCAGCTCCATTACCCTCAACGTCGCCATCACGGCTTCCTCCGTCACCCTCCCCGTCTCCATTCAGGCCTCTACCGTCACCCTCAACGTGAACCTGACCGCCTCCGCCATCACCCTCAACGTCAACCTGACCTCCAGCTCCATTACCCTCAACGTCGCCATCACGGCTTCCTCCGTCACCTTCAACATCACCTTCACCGGCCAATCCGTGGCCGTCTTCGACGCCGCCAAGTGGTTCGCCCACTCTGCCGTCCAGGTGTACGTCAATGGCTCCAAGAGTGTGTCTGATAATGCCTTCGATTTCGTCGCCTCCCGCACCGTTCCCGCCGGGAAGACGATGTTCGTGCTGGGGGCGTCCTTCGGCATGGAGGCGCAGGGAGCTCCCAGCAAGATCGTTGGCGAGTTAGAGGTGGACGGGGGCATTGTCTGGTATCTGGGCTCTTATCGCGGGGGCGGGCTGGCGATGGACACCCCCGTGCGGGCCACAGCAGGGCAGGTGGTAAGACTATATGTTGGACATTACGAATCCGGGGCCTCTAAGACCTTGGTGGGTGGGTTCTGGGGGTATGATGAGTAGGAGATCGCCATGCCCCTAACCCCCGGCCAGCGCCGCCTCTACCGCGGCGAGTACAACTACATGCAGCAGGAGTGGCAGGCCGACGGCTCCGTCATCGTCACCATCACTGGCGGCCCCCACCCCGACGGCCGCCGCTTGCACGTCGCTGACCTCTGGGGCCCCGCCGAGACCGTCCTCTCCGACGACGTCATCCCTCCCGGGCCGCCCCCCCACATCGCCGCCCGCCTAGCCCAAGCCCAAGGAGGCCCCACATGATCGACACCCCCAGCTCCGTCCCCATCGACGTCACCCTCCAGGAGATCTACGACACCATCTGCCAGCCCTGCCGCGAGGCCCTCCTGGACTTCCTCTCGCGTAAGGCGCAGTCCAACATGGTCCGCAACGCCCTCCGCGCCCAGCTCGAGCGCCATGACCCTCATCCTGAGCCCGTTTAAGATCGCCCAGCAGGCCATCGTCTACTGGGACTACTCCAACTCCATCGTCGCCGTCGCTGTCGCTATCCCCGAATCCGCCGGCGGCGACGCCCACGCCGAGGGCGATCACGTCTCCGTCACTTCTCGCCCCGACGGCTCCTCCTGCTGGCCCTACATCTGCACCGAATTCGCTTCCATCGGCCTCTGGCAGATCAACCAGTGCGCCAACTACGAGATCCTTGTGGACCTCTTCCTCACCACCAACCCCTGCAACATCCGTGACCACCTGCGGGATCCCGCCGACAACGCTCGCGCCGCCTACCACGTCTGGCTACGTCAGGGCTGGGGCGCCTGGTCGGTCTACAACCTCGGCTTGCACCTCCAGTACATGGCTCTGGCCGCCACCGCCGTCAACGAGGCCCTGAAGGGGCCGCCTCCACCCACACCCGTCGGCGGCGTTCCGCCGCCCCAGCAGATGGTCGAACCCCCCTGGCAGCTGGTCGAGCCGCCCTGGCAGCTGGTCGAACCCCCTTAGCCTTGACGTCCTCCCATCGCTGCGCTATCCTGGCCCCGTGAACACCTCCCAGACCCAGTTCGCCGTCGCCGTCCTGGGCATCTTGATTCTGGGCATCGCTACCGTCATTGCCGTTGCCGGCGAGGTGTTCGGTGATGGTCGCTCCGAGCTCACCTTTGCCCTGGTCACGGCCCTTACCGGCGTCACCGGCGGCGCCAGCGCCTATCTCTTTCGCCTGAACGGAAGGAGCTAACATGGTACTCGACCCCCGCCAGATCGAAGCCGCCCTCAGCCGCGTTCTCAGCGAGCAGAAGCCGGACCCTGCCGCGCTGGAAGCTCGCGCTCGCTACTCCCGCTTCGTCTGGGATGCCATCCGCGCCGCCCTCAAGGACTCTTGCCCTTGTCGCGCTTGCGCTGCCCTCAACCAGGCCTTCGACACCATGGCTGGCCCGTCGCCCGCCGCTCCTCCCTCCGATGCCCAAAGTTACCCTTGACTCCCGCCACCGCACCTTCCGTGCCCTGCCCGATCAGCGCATCGAGTACCTGGTGGAGGTGAGCTTTACGATCCCAGGCCGTCTCCCACACCGAGTCCTCTTGCCCGAGGCCTCCTATCGTGAGCCTACCCCCCAGGAGCTCGCTGCCCAGCCCCGCTATGAGGTGCTCCCCAAGGACCCGGCCGCCGTGGCCGCCGAGCGCCAGGTCATTCAGCAGGAGATCTCCCTCCTCTCTACTACTCCCCTCTCCATCTTCACCTTTTGATACCGCAGGTTTTAACCTGCGGTAGTTGCGGTACAATAGGCCCATGCTGGACGACCTGTTCGATCTGCCGGAGCTGTCGGAGCTGCCCGCCTTCGACTTCCCGGACCTCTCCGATCCGGCCATCGCCGCCGGCGGCGGCTTCCCTGACTTCTGGAATAACATCGACGACATCATCGCTGGCGCCGGAGATCTCCTGGCCAAGATCGGGGCGTTGTTTACGGACCTGGGGCATCTTGTCTGGGACAAGGTCGGCGGCACGGTCCGCTGGGCCACCCAAACCCTGTCCAACAACCTACTCGTCTTCTGGGCCACGGCCGATGCCGGCCTCGGCTACGCCTACCGGGGCATCGTTGGTGTAGGGCGCTGGGTCGCCGACACCACCGCCGGCAACCTTCTCACCTTCTGGGCCTACGCTGACGCCGGCCTCGGCTATGCCTACCGGGGCATCGTCGGCGGCTTCCGCTGGGTGGAGGGGTCCGCCCGCTCCGCGCTAGAAGCCGCTCTTGACTGGGTCGACATGGGCTTCGGCTACGCCTACCGTGGCATCATCGGCGGCTTCCGCTGGGCTACGGAAACCCTGTCCAACAACCTACTCGTCTTCTGGGCCACGGCCGATGCCGGCCTTGGCTACGCCTACCGGGGCATCGTCGGCGTCGGTCGCTGGGTCGCCGACACCACCGCCGGCAACCTCCTCACCTTCTGGGACACCGTTGACGCCGGCTTCGGCGCCGCCTATCGGGGCATCGTCGGCGGCTTCCGCTACGTGTACGACAAGGTTTCTGACGTCGGCGACTACCTCTACAACGCCATGCTGGAGGGCCCGGGCTCCGTCGTCGGCGTCGTCGGCTCCGCCCTCGGCGACCTCGGGTCCGGCATCGTCGCCGGCATCGGCTCCCTTCTCGGCCCCCTGATCTCCGGGATCGCTGACTTGCCCGGCAAGCTGGGCGGCGCCATCGGTGACGCCACAGCCGCCGTTTGGGGCGCCATCTTCGAACCCTTCGTTGAGCTGTTTGATCGAAAGCTGGCCATCCCCGGCAAGATGCTCGCTGGCCAGTACCCCACCTTCCAGTCCTTCCTCACCGACCTTATGGACCCGCCCTCCGCCGCCATGCGCGGGCTGACGGCGGTCCCCCTGTTCTTCCTCATGATCATCGTCTCCATAATCGCCCAGGTGTCTCCCGTGCTTGCGCCCTACAACATGTATTGGCAGCAGGACGCCCACGTTGGAGCCCGCGACGCCCTGCTGCCTCCTAGTATGGTCGGCGACGCGCACAACCGTTTCCTCACCGTCTCTCACGGCTACGCTGAGCACCTGGCCCGGCAGGGTTACCGCAACGAGGACATAGCGGTCATCCTGGAGCTGCGCCGCCGCCTTCTCAACCCCCAGGACGTCCAGGAGGCGTATCTCAGACGCATCCCTCTGTCTGAGGACTGGCCTCTGGCCCTGCTGAAGATGGGTTATACCGACGTCGACACCCAGGCCCTTCTGGAGCTGGCCCACCGCCTGCCCGGCCCGTCGGACCTTGTCCGCATGGGTGTGCGCGAGGTCTTCACGCCGGAGATTGCCGAAGCGTTCGGCCAATTCAAGGAGATGCCCGCTGGTTTTGAGCGACTCATGCAGCTTGAGGGTTATAGCCCGGCTGGCAGCACCGTCGCCGACGGCAGCCTGCCTGACCCTTCTCACACCTGGGCTCAGGCCTTCTGGGCCGCCCATTGGGATCTCCCCTCTATCTCCCAGGCTTTCGAGTTCCTGCATCGTGGCGTCAAGATGGCCGACGGCCACTTGTTTGACACTGACGATCTTAACTTCCTCCTCCGTGCCCTGGACGTCATGCCCAACTGGCGCGATCCCCTCCGTCAGATCTCCTACAACCCTCTCACCCGTGTCGACATCCGCCGCGTGTTCAAGGCCGGCGTCGTCCAGGAGGACAAGGTCCTTCAGGTCTACAAGGCCCTGGGCTACTCTCCGGAGGACGCCGCGATCCTCACCGCCTGGGTCGTGAAAGAGTATGCGCCGGGCGGCACCAAGGACACCGAGCTCCGCGCCGCTACCCTGGCTACGGTCCGCGCCGCCTACGCCCGCCGCCTCCTCGACCGGGACGGCGCTATGGACCGCCTCAGGGAGGACCTGGACTACGAGACCGACGACGCCGAGCTTATCCTGGCCATCTGGGACTTCGACTTCTTCCTCGACCCGTCGGAGCGCTCCGCCCTCAAGCCCCAGGAGCTCTCCCGCAGCATCATCGAACAGGCCTACGAGCGTGGCCTGGTCGATGGCAACCGCGCCAGCGCCGAGCTGGAGGAGCTCGGCTACACCCCGGAGGACGCCGCCCTCGTCATCCAGCTCGTCGACTACAAGACGGCTCAGGAGCTGGCCGACCTAGAGGCCGACGTCCACATCGCCGAGTATCGCGGCGGCTTCATCACCGAGGCCGACCTCGCCGCCCGCCTCTCCGACCTGGACATCCCCCAGAAGCGCATCGATCTCCTGGTCCAGCGCGAGCTCCTCCGCCGCGCCACCAAGACCGCCGAGCTCACCCGCGCCGACCTCCTCAGTGCCGCCCGTCGTGGCCTCATCGATGAGGGCGAATGGCGGGTCCGCCTCCAGGCCAAGGGCTACGCCGACGTCGACGTCGACATCATCGTCGCTCTGGGCGCTCCCGCCTAATCCCCTGAGCGCCTAGAGTATAATCATCACGGATAGACCCGCCCGCCGAACTGTCGCCTTAGCTGGCGTGCGTTCCCCTGGCCAGGGATAGGCGGCGGGTCGCACCCTCCGTTCACCCTGAGCCTGTCGAAGGGCCCCCGAAAATATCTCTGAAATATCCCCTCTGGGGGTATTGACATGCCCAGCACGGCTCATGCTATTGTTAATGAGCGATGATTATGTGTCAGGCAACCGGCTGCAAGCGCAGGGTCCCGGAAGAGCGAGGGCCCCAGGCGCTCTATTGCAGCAAGTCGTGCCGGCTCAAGCATAACGTCTACCGCACCCGCCGCCGCCGCCAGGCCGCGGGATTGCGCGTCGATCAGCCCCTCTACTCTCTCCGGGACAAGGAGGTCGCGTCCTAATGGCCACCCCCTACATCGTCCTGGAGCCCTGGGCCGTGGCGACCTGGCCCCGCACCCTCAGGCAGGACGCTGACGGGGAGGTCGAGCGCCGCTGCCCCCGCTGTGGCGAGTGGTGGCCGGCCACTACGGAGTTCTTCAGGTACCGCGCCCGCTCAGGCGTGCCCTTGGTGAGCTATTGTCGCGCTTGTGAGGTTGAGTGGGTAAGGGAGCGCCGCCTAGATGGCCATCATTAAGGTGCTCAAGGGACTGAATCAGATCGCCGGCCAGGCCCGGATCATCGGCGACATCACCGGCGGAGCCCTCAAGTCCATCCGCGAGGCTGTGATGATTGGCCTCCCCGTCTGGGACCCGCCGCCGCCGCGGCCCCCAGCCCCGCCGGACGTCGAGACCGTGAATCGCGTGAAAGAGGTGATCGGTATGGGCACGCTCGAAGAGCGCCGCGCCTTCGATAAGGTCACTGAAACCTTCCGCAAGGCCAAGCGGGGCGAGCCCCGCCAGCCGGCCCAATTCCCCGGCCGTCGGGAGCAACCCGCCCCGACGCCAGAACAGGAGAAGCCCCGTGAACCTCGCCCGTAGGATCCTCTACTATGCCCTGCTGCCCGTCGAGTGGGCCGCCTATCTGGTTCAGGGCACCTGGTCCGTGCTCAAGTGGCTGATAATCGTCTCCAACCCGCTGTTTCTAGCCATCTGGCTGATGAATCGCAACAACCGTGACCGTGACCGCAAGGAGGCCCCATGACCCAGGAAGCGCCCCCCGAAATCATCGACCTGGCCCTCGTCTCTTGCGAGGCCTGTGACCAGCTCTTCCTGCACTCCCCGCGCCGGCAGACCTGCCCCACCTGTGGCGGCTCTCCCGGCCTCTACTTCTTCGAATTCCAGGGCGGACCCGATGGCCTCGTTCTCCTGGGCCATCCCGAGCTCGCCTCGGCAACCCCTCAGGCCCCGGCGGAGGCCCCAGCGCCAGCGGAACCTCCGCCGGAACCTGAGCCGGTAGCAGTCGTGCGAGAGCTGGAGGGCGAGCTATCAGCCCTGGACCTGGCCCGCTCTCGCGTCGCGTTGTACCTGGAGGGCGAGGATATCTCCGAGGATGATCTGCTGCAGGGCATCCTGGACGCTGGCGCAGAGGGCGATGAGGCGGGGACGGCCGTGGGCCGCCTGATCGCCGTCCGTGCTCTGTTCCGCCGGCTAGAGGTGCAGGAGCCAACGGAATGATCGACGTTCGCGACCAGATCACCAACGGCTACTCCGGCCGCTACACGCTGGATCCAGCGAAGGTGATCGGTATCGCCATTCACCACACCGTCTCCGGCGGCGACTTCGCCGGCGCCGTCCTTAACGACCCGGAGGCCGAGCTCGCCCACCTGAAGGCGATCGACGTCTACCACCTCGCTCAGGGCTGGGGAGGGTTCGGCTACCACCTCGTCATCTTCAGCAGTGGCCGCCTCTACTACTGCGGCGCCATCACCGGCGCCCGCGCCCACGTCGCCAGCCGCAACAATGAGCTCATCGGCGTTGCCTTCGTCGGCAACTTCACCGATCGCCAGCCTACCTGGGAGGCGGTGCTGGCCGGCCGCGAGGCGATCGCCTTCATCCGCCAAACCTACGGCCCCATACCGTTCCATGGCCATGGCTACTGGGCCCTGCCTGCGTCCCCTACGGCTTGCCCCGGTGATACCTGGCCCCAATGGAGTCCCGATTTGCAACAGTGGATGCCGCCGCCGCCACCAGCAGAGGAGGAACCCGTGAAGCTAACACTCATCAAGGGCGACCAGCGCGACGAGATCTACGCTCTCTCTCAGGGCGGCCGCAAGAGCCACATCGAGAGCCTGGAACACCTGGAGGCCCTGGCCGCCGCCGGCGTCGTCGACCCGTCGACCACCAAGGTCCTGCCCCAGGCCCAGGTCGACGCCATCCCGTCATGGCCCGGTTAAAATGATTCAGGTGGAGATCGTGACCTACGAGGACAAGCCCAGGGCGGTCATACTGACCGCTGACAACGGGGGCTACGTGATGTCTCCCGCCACTTACCAGAAGGTCCGGCCCTTCCTTGAGCAGCAGGGGTTGAGGGAAGTGCGACGGCCGGCGACGCCGGAAGAGGTCGCCGCAGTTATAGAAACAGCCAAGCGACTGGCGGAGCTCTCGCCATGAGCGACGAGCTGCGCCGCATCACGCACGCCCTCCGGGAGGTGGGCCAGCGTAACCGAGACCTGGGCCGTCAGGCCATGTCCCTTGACCCCACCTTCTACAAGCTGGCCTGCGCCTATTTCGTGACCCTCTTCCCCGAGCTGCCCGGGAACGCCGTCGTCGACCTGGTCCAAATGACCATCTCTTACATGCGGGACCCGGAGAGCTGGGCGTGAACGCCAGGCGTAAGTGTGCCCACTGCCGGGCGCCGCTCGGCCCCCTGACGGTCGCCCTCTGCGGCCATATCTGCCGCATCTGCCAGGATTGCATGTGTCAGTACACGTCTCAGGGGCGCCTGCTCTGCCCCTCGCTCTTCTGCCCTGAGCCCTGGAGGCCGCGTGTTCATGCCTGACCAGCGCCCCCCTGAGTCTCCAGACGACGCCCCCATCACCGAGTGGGTGTTCCAGGGCCGCCGGCTCCTGGAGTCCTTTGAGGAACAGGCCCGCTCCCACCAGGAGATCTCCGACTCCTACCGCGCCCAGGCGCATCGCCTTCGCCAGATGCTCGGCCTACGGGGATCCCCCAGCGATGTCTAACAGCAATATTCACGAGCTCTGTCCTCACTGTCAGACGCCTCGGAAGTGGCTGTACGTGCGGAGCGCTAAAAAGCTGGACATTCGTTGTCCGATCTGCCACTGCCGCTGGGATGTGCATGGCGAGCTCATTCGCTGGGGCCGTCGCTGCCCTCATTTGGTGGTGATGTCCAGCCCAGGGA
>Ga0214473_10006720_pt1 | contig 13696 bp, 11 predicted proteins | sample RVTome_7_FD_203509 | JGI IMG/M metagenome (GOLD analysis project Ga0214473, IMG submission 203509) | Soil microbial communities from uranium-contaminated site in the Upper Colorado River Basin, Wyoming, United States - RVT98D197 | ecosystem: Environmental > Terrestrial > Soil > Contaminated >... | reverse complement strand
AGGCGCTGTCCACGGGCGCGGGCCGATGAGCCATCGCAAAGGCTCCCGCATGACCAGTCGGCCCGGACCCGAACGTCACCGCCCCCTCCCCCCTCGGGGTGGGCGGGGGTCGCCACAGGCCGCCACAGGCCGCCACAGGCCAAAGGCCGTCCAATCAAGGCCGTCCGATCAAGGCCGTCCAACCGGTGCGGGGGGTCCCGCCGCCGGAAGGACGCGATGTCACGAGGGCCGCAGGCCCGAGGCGTCGCGGCGAACCGCCCCCGAAGGGAGACGCCGTCCCGAGGGCCGCAGGCCCGAGGCGTCGCGGCGCACAGCATGACCGGCCCGCGCCTGGAGGAGTACCGGGACGTCGCGCCGCGGGGCGCGATCGACCTCCTGCTGAAGCTCGCCGAGCGGCTCCAGGGACGGCGCTTCGTCCACGTCAACGCCAGCCGCTACGGCAGCGGGTCGTCGGAGATCCTGGCGCGGCTCGTACCGTTGTTCCAGGACCTGGGCGTCGACGCCGCGTGGGAGGTCATCGTCGGGGACCCGGCGTTCTACGCGGCGACCCACGCGCTCGAGACGGCGCTCAGCGGTCAGCCGGCGGCCATCACCGAGGCCATGCTCGTCTCCTACGTGGAGGCCGCCGCGACCAACGCCGCGACGCTCCGGCTCGAGTCCGACCTCGTCATGGTCCACGACCTGCCGGCCCTGCCGCTCGTCCGCCACCGCCCGGAGCGGGGCCGGTGGGCCTGGCGCTGCCACGCCGACCTCTCCCGCGCGTGGCGACGCGCGTGGCACCTCGTGCGCCGAGACCTGGAGCACTACGACGCCGTCGTGTACTCCATGCCGAAGTTTGCCCAGCGCGTCCGGGTCCCGATGCTCGTCGTCCATCCGTCGATCGATCCCCTCGGCGAGAAGAACCGGGAGCTCGGGCGGAGCGAGGTGCGCGAGGTGCTGGACCGGCTCGGCATCCCCCGGGACAAACCGCTCCTGCTCCAGGTCGCCGCCTACTCCCGCGCCACCGAGCCCACGAGGGCGCTGACCGCCTTCCGTCTCGCGCGGAAGTACGTGCCGTGCCGGCTCGTGCTGGCCGGATGGGGCGCGACGGACAACCCGGAGGGCGGCGCCGTCCTGGCCGAGCTGCGCGAGGCCGCCGGCCAGGATCCGGACGTCCACGTGCTCGTGATGCCACCGGACGCCGCCCGGGAGCTCAATGCGCTCCAGCGAGCCGCGACGGTGGTCCTGCACCTGCCGCTGCGGGAAGGTTTCGGCCTGGCCGTGGCCGAGGCGATGTGGAAGGGCAAGCCGGTCGTCGGCAGCGTCGCGGGCGGCATCCCGGCCCAGGTCCTCTTCGAGGTGACCGGCTACACCGTGGGCTCCGTCGAGGGGGCGGCGTTCCGGATCCGGCAGCTCTTGCAAAGTCCCGACCTCGCCGTACGCCTGGGCGGCGCCGCGCGGGAGTACGTCCGCCGGAACTTCCTGCTCCCGCGCCACCTCGGGGACTACCTGGCCCTCCTCGCCCAGATGACCGCGTAACGGGACGAAGCAGGCGTGGCGGACGGGCTCACCCTCGAGACCGCGCTCCCGCCGGATGGCACCGCGGCCGTAGAGGCCCTGGGACCTGTGGAGGCGCTGGTCGCCGTGACGGCGCTGAACCAGGCCCGGACCGCGCCAGCCGTTGTCAGCGCCGTGGCCGCCGGACTGGCTCGTGGCTTCGCCGGGCGGAAGACGGCGGTGCTCTTCGTCGACGGCGGGTCGCAGGACGGCACTCTCGAGGCGGTCAATCAGCAGGCGTCGGCCGATGCGGCGGTCCCGGTCGCGAGCGCCCGCGTCTCCGGGCGCCCGGGGCGCGGCCGCGCCGTGCTGGCGGCGCTCGCGGCAGCCCGGCACGTCGGCGCCCGCGCGGCAGGCCTCGTCGACGCCGGCCTCGCCAGCATCACCGTCGAGTGGATCGAGCCCCTGCTCGGCCCCGCGCTCAACGGGGATGCCGACTACGTCTCGCCTTCCTACAGCCGCGCGCTCACCGAGGGCACGCTCACGACGAACCTTCTCGCGCCCCTGGTCCGATCGCTCTTCGGCAAGCGCTTCCAGGAGGTGCTCGGCGGGTGCGCCGCCGTCTCGTCGGCGCTCCTCGATGCCTTGCCCCCGGCGGAGGAGTGGGCCGACGAGCCGACGGGCCAGGGAGCGGAGATGCGGGTCCTCGGCCAGGCGCTGGCGGGTGACCACGCGCTCGTCGAGGTCCACCTGGGCCGGAAAGAGGTCGATCCCGGCGCCGCCCCCGCCGATCTGGCCCACACCCTGGTGGACGCCGTCGGGCCGCTGTTCCGGCTGATGGAGCGCCACGCCGGGGAGTGGCAGGACGTCCGAGGAAGCGTGCCCGTCCCGCGGCGAGGCCCGGCCGGCCCCGGCCCGAGGGCGGCGGGCGACGTCCGGCCAGATCGGATGGTCCGGGCCTTCCACCTCGGCCTGAAGGATCTCCTCCCGCTCTGGGAGCAGGCCGTGACGGAGGAGACGCTCGGCCAGCTCTACCCGCTCGGGCTCCTCGGGCCCGACGACTTCCGCTTCCAGCCGTCCCTGTGGGCCCGCGTGATCGCCGACTTCGCCGTGGCCCACCACGAGCGGCGGCTTCCACGGGACCACCTCCTGCGGGCGCTGACGCCGCTCTATCTGGGGCGGGTCGCCGCGTTCGTTCTCGAAACCCAGGCCGCATCCTCGCCGGGGGCCGCCGATGCCCTCGAGCGGGTGTGTCTGGCCTTCGAGGCCGAGAAGCCCGCGCTCTCGGCTCGATGGAGGTAGCGATGCAGCAGCAATGGAGCGACATCGTTCTCGACGCGATCAGGGACGTGGGGCAGCGAATCCTGTTCGCAACGCCCCGTCTCCTGGCCGCGCTCACGCTGATACTGCTCGGCTGGATCGTCGCCGCTCTGGTCCGCCGCGTCACGGTCCGGGTCCTGGCTGCCGCGGACCTCGACGTGCGATGCGCGCGATGGGGGCTGACCGGGGTCCTCGGCCGCGGCGCTCACCGGCCGTCGCCGACCGAGCTCCTCGGCCGTCTCGCGTACTGGGCCATCTTCCTCGTGGGCCTGCTGATGGCCGTCGAGGCGCTGGAGATGCCGGGGACGCGGGGCGCGGTGGGCGCGGTGCTCGCGTTCCTGCCGCACGTCATCGTCGCGGTGCTCGTCGTGGTCGGGGGGTGGATGCTCGCCCAGTTCCTGGCCCAGGCCGTCCTGATCGCCGCGGTCAACGCTCAGGTGGCGGGGGCCTCCCTGCTGGCGACGGCGGTCCGCTGGCTCGTCCTCACGGTCGCCGCCGCCGTCGCCCTGACCGAGCTCGGCGTCGCACGCGAGATGGTCCTGCTCGTCTTCGGGATCGCGTTTGGCGGGGCGGTGCTCGCCCTGTCGCTGGCCTTCGGCCTCGGAGCGCGAGAGCTGGCGCGCCAGGCCCTCGAGAGCTACCTCACCCGGGCGCGCCAGGACCCCGGCGAGCCCGTCTCGCACGTCTGACGGCAGGAGGCCCCATGGCTGGGATGATCGACAGCGCGTTCTTCGGGGATCTCTACTCGACCGCCGAGATGCGGGAGGTATGGAGCGACCGCACGATGATCCAGCGCTGGCTCGATGTCGAGGCCGCGCTCGCCCGCGCCGAGGCTCGCCTGGGGATCGTCCCCGTCGCGGCGGCCGACGAGATCACCCGGAAGGCCCGTGTCGAGCTCCTCGACCTCGGAGAGATGAAACGGGAGCTCGAGGAGGCCCGCCATCCGATCATGCCCTTGATCCGCTGCCTCGCGCGCGCCTGCGAGCCGGAGGCGGCCGAGTTCATCCACTGGGGCGCGACCACCCAGGACGTCCTCGACACGGGGCTCATCCTCCAGCTCCGATCGAGCCACGCCATCGTGACGCGCGACCTCGCCGAGGTTCGGCGCCTGCTCGCGGCCCTCGCGCGCCGCCACCGGGACACGGTCCAGGCGGGCCGGACCCACGGCCAGCAGGCGCTGCCGATCACCTTCGGCTACAAGCTCGCCGTGTGGGTCGCGGAGATCGACCGGCACCTCGAGCGGCTGGCCCAGCTCGCGCCCCGGGTCTTCCGGGGTCAGCTCGCGGGCGCGGTGGGGACCCTCGCGTCGATCGGCGAGAAGGGCCTCGAGCTCCAGGCGCTCTTCTGCGCCGATCTTGGCCTGGCCGTCCCGGAGATCGCCTGGCACACAGCCCGGGACGGCGTGGCGGAGGCCGTCTGCGCCTACGCGCTCGTGGGTGGCACCCTTGCCAAGATCGCGAACGAGGTCATCGACCTCCAGAAGACGGAGGTGGCGGAGCTGGAGGAGCCGTTTCACCGGGGCAAGGTCGGGTCCAGCACGATGCCCCACAAGCGCAACCCGTCGGCGTGCGAGCACGTGGTGGCGCTGGGCCGGCTCCTCCACGCTCAGGTCGCGCCCGCCCTCCAGAGCATGGTCTCGGCAAACGAGCGGGACAAGCGGGCAGGCGTGACCGAACAGGCGGTCCTGCCCGAGGCCTCGTGTCTCGTCGCCGGGATGCTCCGCGGGACCCAGGGAATCCTCTCCGGCCTCCGCGTGTACCCGGAGCGGATGCAGGAGAACCTCGGGCTCCTGGGCGGGCTCCTCCTGAGCGAGGCCGTGATGCTGGCGCTGGCACGGCACATCGGCCGCCAGCGGGCCCACGAGGTCGTCTACGAGCTGTGCATGGATGCCGTCGAGGGGCGGCGGCCCCTGAGGCAACTGCTCCTCGAGGATCCGCGGGTCAAGCCCTACCTCGGCCCAGCCGACCTCGACAGCCTGCTCGACCCGGCCCGCTACACGGGGCTCGCCGCCCGCTTCGTCGATCGCGTGGCTCCCCCGTAGCCCCCGGCGCTCACGCCATCTCCGCGATCAGGCGCGCCGCCGCGTCGACGTCCCGCACCTTCGGGCAATCGTCGACCGTCCAGGCTCCGAAGGGATCGAGGAGGATCGCGCGAGCCCCGGCCGCGCGCGCCCCCACGACGTCGACCGAGTACAGGTCACCCACGTGGACGGCCTCCGCCGGCTCGACGCCGAGCGCCGCCGCCGCGTGGCGGAAGATCCGAGGATCGGGCTTCTCGAAGCCGACGACGCCCGAGTCGACGACGGCGTCGAGCCAGCCCGCGAGACCGAGCGCCTCGAGGAGCCGGGCCACCGTGCCGTTCGAGTTCGAGACGACGGCCAGCCGGAGGCCGAGCCGGCGGAGCGTCTCCAGGGCGCGCGGGGCCTCGGGCAGGCACACCGACCAGAGCCCGAAGGGCGGGTTGACGGCGCGAAGGTCCTGCACGAGGCGCTCGCTCCCTTCGCTCCAGGCGAGCCCGAGCTCCTCGAGCACGTACCGGACGTAGCGGGTGAACACGTCCGCGGTCTCCGTCGACCGGCGGGCGGCGAGGAGGGGATCCAGCCGGACGCGCGCGCGGGCCTCCGCGGCCCGCACCGCGGGCACATCCACCGGGTAGCCCTCGGCGCCGATCCTCCGCGCGATCGTGTCGTAGTCGAGGCCCACGAGCGTGTTGCCCGCGTCGAGAAAGACGGCGCGAAGCGCCACGGCTACTTCTTCACCCACTCCCCTCGGTCGGTCTGGATCCACTGCCCGCCCTGGACTCGATCCCGGTAGGCCTTGGCGAACGACGCCTTGACGCGCGCCACATCCGTCGCCGCAATGTGGTTCTGCCGCATGAACGTCGCGATGATGGCCTGCCGATCCCGGTTCTCGTCTCCAATAAGCCTGGCCACCTCGCCGGTGCAGCCCTGTCCGGGCCGGGGCTCCACGAACCCCTGGTTGCTCTCGCCGACGCAGCCACGCGCCAGCCACTGCTGGAGCCCGCCCAGGCGCCGGTTCTGCGACTCCGTCAGCCGGCGGAGCTCTTCGCTGTCAGTCTTCGGCGCCTGCGCGACGTCGACGCGGGAACCCTGGGCGCTCGCCTCCCGGGGCCCCAGCGGGCCGAGCCACCGCTCGAGGCTCGATCCGGGCGTGGGGGTCGCGCTCGGCGGCGGCGCGGGTGGCGGCGGCGCGCCCTCCGGGCGGCGGCTCATGTCCACGATCTGGCTCGCCGCGTCGTCCAGCTTTTGCTGGGGGAACGTGACGTTGACGGTCACGGGGACGCAGGCGGCGAACGCCGCCACGACCACGAGAACGCTGACACGACGACCGACAAGGGCCATCCTCATCGTGCAGTCTCCCTGACGGCCGCTGGGAGCCGGCCCCAGCTCACGTCTTTTTGACCCACCGGCCGTTCTCGAGCTGGATCCAGTCATTGGGGCGCGAGCGCTCCTGGCGCGCCTTGGCAAAGGCGCTCTGGACGCGAGCCGTGTCGCTCGTCGGGATGTTGTTCTCCTTCATGAACGCGCCGTAGATCACCTGGCGATCCGCGTTCTCCCCTCGGATCAGATCCGCGGCCTCCGTGCCGCAGCCCTCACCCGGCCGCGCCACCAGCAGTCCCTGGTTCGTCTCGCCGATGCAGCCCCGGCTCTTCGATTCGCGAAGCTCCGGGCGGCGCTCACGGCGGGACTCCGTCGCCTTCACGACCTCGGGCGACCGTTCGTTGAGCCTGGGCGTCGACGCCACGTCGACACTCCGGCCTCCGCTCGGGGTCGGGGCCGGCGTCGAGGGTGGAGCGGACGCACTCTGGGCCGGCATGTCCTCGATCTGCCTCGCCGCGCTGTCGAGCTTCTCCTGGGGGAACGTGACGTTCACAGTGACGGGAACGCAGGCCGCAAGGGCGATTGCCAGCGTCGCGAGAGCCACCGGGTGAGAACCTCGCGTCCAGTTCATCGTCCGCTCCCCTTCTCGCTTCGCTCCCGCGATCTCATAGGCCGGGAAACTGCTTCGCCAGGAATCCGATCGGCATGTCACGCACGTTGATCTCCTTCACGCGGGGCGAGAAGATGCCGAGGATCTCCCGGCCCTTGAGGCTCAGGGTCACCTGGATGTTGTCCTTCTCCGTCCGCACCGTCGCGTCAGCTGCCTTGTAGTCGAAGGCCCGGAGGTTGCCGAGGGCGCGCTTCACGACCCCGGTCGGGTCGGCTTCCGCCCACGAGAGGAGACGGTCGAGAAGCTCGATCGTCACCGTGCCCCCCTCCGGCACCCCGAACCGGCCGTCCGCGCCGAGGCGGCCGCCACCATACCGCATGTCCAGATCGTACCGCAGGAGTCCGGTCATGGTGCCGCCGTGGATCCCGTACGCCGCCATGAACTCGTCGATGCGCACTCGCTCGCCTGTGATTCGAGCTCGCGCGGTCGGCCCGGTGGCGGCGAGCTCGAGCTCGAGCGTTCCTCGACCCTCCCCGGAGTAGAGGCCGTAGTGGAGATCGGTCAGCGTCAGCCGCTGGTCGATAGCCCGCGCGCGCGCCGTGACGTCGTACAGCACGGCGCCGTAGCCCACGAGCTCGCCCACCTTGAACGGTCCATCCGCCGCGGCGCCGGCCGGAGGGACCACCCCACCCCGACGCACCGGCACGTCGGCCGAGACATCGCGGAGGCTCAGCCGCCCGCCGAGAAGCTCCGCCATGCCGACCTGAAGGCCCAGGCGCCCTTCGTACGTGCCGAACCCCATGTCCGGCGACTCGAGCTCGACCGTCGCCGACCCGGTGACCTCCCGTGGGACCGACGGCCAGAGCGGCGCGAGACGCTCGAGGGCGGGCACCCGCGCCGTCAGCCGGATGGGCCCGGTAGAGCCGGCCGCTCGCCGTCCAAGGTCCGCCTGGAGCATCTCCCGGCCTTCGGCGTCGCGCGCCACGATCGTGGCCCGCGCGAGGCGCGCGCCGGCCCCGTCGCGCCGGATATCGGCGGAGCCCTCGACGCGATGGAGCAGCCCCTCGAAGGAGGGCAGCGCTCCGCGAACACGCTCGGCCTCGTACCCGATGGTCGCGTTCCCGGACCGGACGGTCGCCTGGATGCGCGCGCGCTCGACGGCAGCCTCGCCCGAAGGCTGCCGGAGCGCGACGCCCCGGATCTCCGCGTCGACCTTCCCGTCGGTCCAGCCTCGCGGGTCGAGCCCCGTCACGACGACACGGACGCTCCCGGCCCGCAGCTGATCCGACGGACCGAGCCAATCCCCGCCGAAGTGGCGAGCCAGCGCGTCGAGGCGCACCGCGCTCGTCTCGACCCGAGCGTCGGCCCGCGCCCGCGCGACGTCGTACGCCACCGTGCCCCGCAGCGGCACTCCGAGGACCTGCGCCGTCAGGCCGGTCAGCTCCACCCGCGAGAAACTCCCCCCCGCGTCGAAGTCGACCCGGAACGGGGTCGCCACCGGTGCGAGCGCGAGCCCCGCAACCTCGACCCTCTCGCCGCGAAGGTCGCCGCGCGCGCTCACACCCCCCTCGCGGGGCCCGAGCGCGAGTCGCGCCTCGACGCCACGGGCAAGCACGTCCAGGCCGACGGCGGAGGCCGGCAGGGACGCGTCCAGCACGTGGAGCGTGGCGCGCGCCTCGGGCCACCCGCCGCGCTCCGGCGCCCAGGTGACCTCGCCGTCGGCGAGCTCCGCGTGGCCCTTCACCGGGCCCGCGAGGCCCGCCATCGACCCGGCGAGCCCCAGATCAGCGGTGCCCCGGAGCTCACCGAGGCGAAGCCGCCTGTCCTGGAACGAGAGGGCGCCCTCGAGCGCCACGAGATCGCCGAGGCGCGCGCTCGCGCGCCCCGCGGCGCGGTCACCCGGGGAGAGGCCAAGCTGGGCGCGCACGTCGACCGGCGTGGTCCGGGCGGCGTCCATGAGCGCGGCAGGCAGCCAGGGCGCCAGGGGTGCGAGCCCGCCCTCACCCGCCAGGTCCAGGCGGATCGTGTCTCCATCGGCCCGCGCGTAGAGCCCGAGGGTGAAGCGAGACCGTGCCCGATCTCGCAGCAGCACCTCCCCGCGCACCTCGCCGCTCCCCTTGTGGAGGGTCGCGTCGAACGTCACGTCCTCCGAAGCCGAGCCCGGCACCTGGATCACACCCCCGGTGATCGCAACGTCGACAAGCGGGGCGCTCCCGATGAAGCTCGCCAAACCCTGACGGAGCCCCTCGAGCGCCGCAGCTCCCGTCGCGCCCCCGTCTCCGGCGACGATCCTCGGTCGGGTCACCAGGAGCCGGACCGGCGCGGCTTCCCCGCGTGCGGCGGAAAGAAGCGGGCCCGAGGCCTCGACCGACTCGGCCGTCACCTCAGCCGGCCAGCCGCGCTCCGCCGGCAGCCGAAGGCCCCGGAGAACGACCCGCGAGGGGCCGAGGTCGGTGACGCGCTCGATCTCCACCTCTCGCCCGAGGGCCTGGGTGAGAGTCGCCGCGAGGATCCGGGCGGAGCGGCGCTGGTCGGCGAGGACCAGGTACCCGACGATGGCCACGGCGGCAAGCGTCAGGAGAACGCCTGCCGCGAAGGCCGCCAGGACGCGACGGCGCCGGACCCAGTCCCGGAGCGTGCCCATGGCAGTCAGACGGTCGGCGCCGCCTCCGTCATCACTCGGTCAGGCGCCTGGGAGGGCGGACCCGCGGGCTCGCGGCCGCCGCGCTCACCGGTCAATAGGACTTGGGGAGGCCAAGGACCCGCTCGGCCAGGTAGTTGAGCGCCATCTGCTGGGAGACCGGCGCGATCTTGTAGAGCCGTACCTCCCGCCACAGGCGCTCGACGTCGAACTCCTTCGCGTACCCGAAGCCGCCGAACGTCTGGAGCGCGGCATCCGCCGCCTCGAAGCCCGCCTCCGCCGCGAGAACCTTGGCCGCGTTCGCCTCGGCCCCGCACGCCTCACCGCGGTCGAAGAGCCACGCGGCGCGGAGCGTCAGCTGCCAGGCGCCCTCGAGGCGCGCCCATGCGAGGGCCAGCGGGTGCGCGATGGCCTGGTTCTGACCGATGGGCCGCCCGAACACCACCCGCTCGCGGGCGTACGCGGCGGCCCGCTCGAGCGCCACCCGCCCGATCCCGACCGCTTCTCCGGCCACGAGGACGCGCTCGGGGTTGAGCGAGTCGAGCAGGTGATGGAAGCCGCGTCCCACCTCGCCCACCACGTCCTCGTCGGCCACCCGGAGCCCATCGATGATGAGCTCGTTGGAGTCCACGGCCGCCCGGCCGAGCTTCTCGATCTCGCGAATCTCCACGGTCTGAGGGTCCAGGTCGGCGACGAAGAGCGTGAGGCCATCGAGCTTCCGCGGGCCGGCCGACTCGTACGGCGTCGTTCGCGCGAGCAGGAGCATCTTCGCGGAATGGCGCGCGTTGGAGGTCCAAACCTTCCGGCCCTTCACGACCCAACTGGTTCCGTCACGGCGGGCCATGGTCTCGATGCGGCTCGTGTCCGTCCCCGCGTTCGGTTCCGTGACGCCGAACGCCAGGCTGAGCCGCCCGGCCGCGATCTCCGGCAGGATACGCCGCCTGAGGCCCTCGCTTCCGTGGCGGATGATGGGCATGGGCGGGAACACCGCGAAGTGGACCGGAGACGCGCCCGACAGGCCCGCGCCGGAGGCGCAGATCGCCTCGAGCATCAGCACGGCCTCGGTCACGCCCAGGCCCGCGCCCCCGTATGCCTCCGGGATGGCCAGGCCCAGCCACCCCGCGTCGGCGAAGGCCCGCACGAACTCGGTGGGGTACTCCGCCTTCCGGTCCTTCTCCCGCCAGTAGTCCCACCCGAACCCCCGGGCAAGCGCGGCGACCTGCCGGTGAATCTCGGCCTGAGACTCGGAAAGGGCGAAGTCCATGAAGAGCTCCTGGAGCCAGTATAGCCGGGCGGCGTCAGGCGGCGCGCGAGAGACGGCTCTTCGGGGCCGGTAGAGCCCTCTCATCGAGCGCCCAGACGAGCTCCTCGCGGGATCTACCGCCTTCAGTAGCGCCGGGCCGGCGAGGGCGGCGCGGCCGTCAGGGGCAGGCGCGGGCCGTGGCCGAGAGAGGACCCACCTTCGACACGGCCGACGCCACCGCCTCGACGCAGAGGCTTCCCACGCCGGGCAGCCCGGTGGTGCGCTCGACGAGCTCGACCGCATCCGTGCTCTCGGCGCACCGCTCCTCGACCCGATGGGCGATGCCCTTGACGCAGAGGCGATCGACGGAAATCCGCTGCGTGCCGGCCTGGTCAGACGTGGTGAAGGCACGGAACGTACTCACCTGCTCGCCGGACGCGCCCCGGGTCTCCACGGTGACGTGGAGCCACGCGGTTCCCTGAGCTCCCGCCATCCCGGTCCACCCCAGGACCAGTACCGCCAGCACCCCTGCCACACGCGTCCGCGCCATCGTCACGCTCCTCTCACCGGTCGCCCGGTGTCGCTCGGCTCGTGGGCGAGAACGCCGGCCACCAGCCTCGTCATGTCGTCCACGTTGAAGGGCTTGGCCACCAGGTAATCGATCCCGCGCGTGCGCGCCTCTGCGAAGTCGATCTGGTCTCCCCAGCCCGTGACCAGCGCGATCGGAACGCTCGGCTGGGCCGCACGGAGGCCCTTGGCGACCTCCCAGCCCGAGAGCCCCGGCATCGACAGGTCCACGAGCGCGAGGTCGAACGCCGGCCCGTCGACGTGCGTCAACGCCGCCGTGCCGTCCGCGCAGGCCACAACCTCGTGCCCCTGACCCTCGAGGACGTCGACCAGCACCTCCCGCACCGCGGATTCGTCCTCCACCACGAGGATGCGCGCGCTCCGGTCCGTGCGCGGCGCCGGCGGCGCGGGCGGCGCCGAGGGCACCTCGGCCCCGACCGGCAGGCGCACGGTGAAGCGGCTCCCTTCGCCGGATCGGCTCCAGACCTCGATCTCCCCGCCGTGGCGCGTCACGATGCCATACGCGATCGACAGGCCGAGGCCGGTCCCGTGCTCCGCCTTCGTCGTGAAGAAGGGCTCGAAGCAACGCTGCCGGACCGCCTCGCTCATGCCGACGCCCGTGTCCTGGACGACGCACACGACACGATCGCCTTCGGCCCTCGTCGAGAATGTCAGGGAGCCGCCCTGTGGCATCGCGTCGAGCGCATTGAAGAGCAGGTTCAGGAAGGTCTCCCGGAGCTCGGCGGGATCGCCGGCCACCGGAGGCACCGGGGTGAGGTCGAGCCGCATCGCGTACGTCACGGCACGCGCCTGGGCCAGGTCGCTCCAGTGCGGCCGGGTCGCCTCGACCACCTCGCGGACGACCTCGGTGACGTCGACGTGCTGCCAGGGACGGGTCCGACGCATCCGCGCGAACTCCTGGATGCGCCGGACCGTCTGGGCGCCGTCCTGGGCGACATGCTCAATGATCTGGAGCTGCCGGCGCAGATCGGGCGCGTCGATCTGGCGCTGCAGGAGCTGGGCACGCCCGACGACCACGGCGAGGACGTTGTTGAAATCGTGGGCGACGCCGCCCGCCATCTCGCCCAGCGCGCGGAGGCGCTCGCTCCGGATGATCCGCTGCTGAGACTCCTCCACCGTCACGAGGGCGGCGCGGAGCTCCGCGTAGAGCCGGCTGTTCTCGAGAGCCACCGCCCCCTGGGCCGCCAGCGCCAGCGCGAGGTCCTGGGAGCGCGCGGAGAACAGGACGGCCCCGCCGGCGATGTCGTCGAGCGACGCGAAGCGCCGGCCACGGTCGGGCTTCCGGTTCATCAGCTGCAGCACCCCGAGCACCTCGCCCTTCGGGGTCTTCATCGGTACCACGAGCAGCGACTTCGTGCGGTACCTGGTCTCGAGGTCCAGGGTGCGGTCGATCGTGAACGGTGATCCCGGAGGCGGGGCGTAGGCGTCGGCGAGGTTGATGACCTCGCCGCTCAGCGCCGCGTAACCGGGCACGCTCTGGGGACCGATCGGGATGACGTGCTCCCGGACGGCCACCGAGAGGCTGTCGTTCTGGGCGAGCACGGGCCGGAGACAGCGCGTGCCCGTCCCATCGGTGTCGACCAGGTAGAGAGAGCCGGCGTCACTCCAGGTGATGTCGCGGGCGGTCGTCAGAATCAGGTCCAGGAGCGCATCGGTGTCCCGCTCCGCAGCGAGCCGGACGCCGATGCCGATCAACTCGCGCAGCTCCCGCGTGGCGCGGGCAAGATCGGCCTTCGTCCGCTCGTGGGCGCGTGTGAGCTCTTCGAACCCGGCCCCGCTCATCCCACTACGGTAGGGAGCCGAGCATCGCCCTGTCAACGGCCCCGCCCGATCCCTCGCCTTCCCGGTGTTCATCGCCAGGCGAGCGCGGCCACCCCGAAGGCCAGGAGGACCAGTCCCGACAGTCGATTGACCCAGCGAAGGACGCCTGGATCCAGGCGCCCGCGGAGGGCGCTGACGGCCCCGCTCAGCATCAGCCACCAGAGGGCCGAGCCCAGGAAGACACCGGCGACGAGGAGCGTCGCCTCTCGCCAGCTTCCCGCACTCGCGATCCCCAGGCCGGCAAAGACGGCCACGAAGGAGAGGATCGTCGCGGGGTTCGCCAGCGTGAGCCCGAACGTCGCGGCGAACGCGCCGAGGAGGCCGGTGCCACCCGCGCGCGCCGCGTGGTCGGCAGGGCGCGCCAGGAAGGTGCGAATGCCGAGGTAGCAGAGGAACAGTCCTCCGATGAGGCGCAGGGCACCCTGCTGCCGCACGAGGAGGCTGGAGACCGCCGTCAGCCCGAGGCCCGCGATGGCGCCGTAGACGGCGTCCGCCGCGGCCGCCCCGAGCCCCACCGCGAGCCCCGTCACGCGGCCGTCGGCGAACGTCCGTCGGATGCACAGGACGCCGATCGGACCGACGGGCGCCGCGATGGAAAAGCCGATCGCGAGCCCTCGCAGGAGCGTCTCGAGTCCCACCGGAGATTCAGGCGGCCGG
>Ga0214473_10006719_pt1 | contig 13697 bp, 9 predicted proteins | sample RVTome_7_FD_203509 | JGI IMG/M metagenome (GOLD analysis project Ga0214473, IMG submission 203509) | Soil microbial communities from uranium-contaminated site in the Upper Colorado River Basin, Wyoming, United States - RVT98D197 | ecosystem: Environmental > Terrestrial > Soil > Contaminated >... | reverse complement strand
CTCAAAACTCCACTCACGCCCCTCGCTTCTCCCATGGGGCCAGACATCCAACTCCTCGGCTTCAGCCTCCCTCCCACCGATGCCGGCACCCCCAAGCTCTCCTACTACAGCTATGAGATCATCCCGCTTGCCCTCTTCTGGCAGACCAGCGCACCCCTGAACATCTCCTACACCGCCTTCGTCCACCTCGTCGACGCCGCCGGCCAGCCCGTCCTTTTCGCCGATGACGAACCGGACCGCGGCCAGCGTCCCACCAGCTCCTGGTCGCCCGGCGAGACTATCGCCGACCTGCATAGCATCCACCTTCCATCTACCCTCCCCCCTGGCCCCTATCGCATCCACGTCGGCCTCTACGACTCCCTCACCGGCCGCCGCCTCCCTGTGGACCCACTACATCCCGAAGGTCGCTTCCTCACCGCGGTCAGCGTGGAGCCCATGCCCTAGCCGCGCCGTCCTTTGCCATCGTCTTTGGGCCTTGCTTATACTCAGGCAGCGCTTGGCAAGGAGCCTCAACTGACGCGCACACCTCGTCCACCTTGACCGCCACGCCAGCTATCGAACCAATGCCAGCGTCGGCCCCACCAAGCCTTCGCGCCGGTGCGACGGCGCGGCTGTTGCTCATGGCTGTCGCGCTCCTTGCCTTTGGGATGCGCGTCTACCACCTCGACTGGCAACCCTTGTGGTGGGACGAGGGCTTCAGCATCGCCACCACTGTCGGCGACCTGCGGGCGCGAATCCGGATCGCGCGCGAGGACACCTACCAGCCCCTGTCTTATTGGCCACTCATGGTCATGGCCCTGAGTGGACAGGACCCATTCCACATGCGGTTCCCGTCCGCGCTCTATGGCACGCTCGCCGTGCCTCTGCTCGGCGTCCTCGGCTGGCGCATCGCTGGCCGAGGGCCAGGCCTCCTTGCAGCTTCCCTCCTGGCTGTGGCGCCGCTTGCGCTGTACCACAGCCAGGAGGCCCGCATGTACGGTCTAGCGCCCCTCGTGGCACTCTTGGCCTGGCATAGCCTCGTGTCCGGCATCCAGAGGACCCCGAGACCGGTCCATGACCTTGGGCGACTGGGGCCGTTCCGCTGGCAGTATCCCGCCACTCTCGCCTTGGCCTACGCCACGCACTACTACATGGTATTTCTTCCCCTGGTCCACCTAGGGTACCTGCTGCTCCAGGCGGAAGGCCGCCGAATCCGAATATTGAAGCCATGGGCCCGTTGCATCGCCATCTCCGGTTTGGTGACGCTGCCTTGGGTTAGCGCCGTTGCACCCACGCTCTTCCTGGAGTCGCTCCTTCAATCGCAGGAGGACCCCTGGCGCCCGGTTGACCTGACCACGTACCTCGCGCGCTATATGCGCGTAACCTTCTCCGGGTTCGACGCGACTGGCAGCGGACTGGAGACTGCCGCCGTTATTATCCTGTTGGGCAGTGCCGCGGTAGGTCTCGCCTCCGGCTGGCGCGTAGTCGCCTCTCGCGGGCGCGTCCTCGGCCTCCTGCTCGGTGCTGGGCTCGTCCTTGTGGCTGTCTTCTTGGTCCAGTTCCTGCACCCCAACCCAGACTACTCGCGAAGACAGGCATGGACCCTTCCCTCAATCCTACTCGGTCTCAGCATTTGTCTGTGGCAGCTTAGGGCCACGTGGCCGCCGCTGGTCGCGCTCGCCGTGACGCCGCTGCTCGTCTCATGGGCACCGGTCTGGAACGCCCGATTCAACATAGTCCTCCAGCCAGCGGACTTGTCCCAGCGACAAATGGCTGGAGCACTGGCCACCATGAGTAGCCCGGCCGACCTCCTCGTTTCCGAGTTTCCCTGGCAGCACGGGCTGCTCGCCAGCTACCTTCCGCAGCCTCGGCCCGCCCTAGCGCTGCTTCCGGCCGGGAGGTCGTTCCGGCCGGCGTCCATCCGCCTCGATTACCTGAAGGAAGCCATGCAGGGCAGACGCCGCATCTGGTATCCCGCCTATCAGGCCCTGGGCGGCACCGAGGGCCAGGGCGCCCATGCCTACCTCGCCAGCCACGCCTACCTCGCCTTCGAAGCCCCCTTCGGCCCTACTCGCCTCCTCCTCTTCGACACCCGCACCAACTTCCTCAAAACTCCAATCACGCCCCTCGCTTCTCCCATGGGGCCAGACATCCAACTCCTCGGCTTCAGCCTCCCTCCCACCGATGCCGGTACTCCCAAGCTCTCCTACTACAGCTATGAGATCATCCCGCTCGCCCTCTTCTGGCAGACCCGTGCACCCCTGGACATCTCCTACACCGCCTTCGTCCACCTCGTCGACGCCGCCGACCAGCCCGTCCTCTTCGCCGATGACGAGCCGGACCGCGGCCAGCGTCCCACCACCTCCTGGTCGCCTGGAGAGCCTATCACCGACCTTCACAGCATCCACCTTCCATCTACCCTTCCTACTGGCCCCTATCGCATCTACGTCGGCCTCTACGACTCCCTTACCGGCCGGCGCCTCCCCGTGGACCCACCACATCCCGAAGGTCGCTTCCTCACTACGGTACAGCTGGGCCCGGAGCCTTGGAGATAGCCCTATAAATGACGGCTAGTCAGCCCCATGGCGCGCGAGCGCGCTCAGAGCGGGCCCGGGCTACTCTAGGTTACCGACACAGGGCTGCGATCATCGCCGGGCGCGTGCTCGGGTCTGACCGCCCACCGCGTCGTAACCATCATGGCCACAAGCCCCACGGATACTCCGAACCACAGCGTGCCCAGCCGGATCAGTAACGCCGCGATAGCCGCCGGTCCTCGGTCGAACCCCACCAAAACCTGTGTAAGCCCGGTAATGCCGCCTTCCGCGACGCCCAGCCCACCCGGAAGCAACAACAAGGACCCTGCCAGCGTCGACACTGGCAGAATGAAGGCCGCCTGGAGCAACAGCGTGGGCGTGAACGGGGCCCCTAGCCCAGCCAGCACCAACGCGAAGGCCAGGCACTCGCCACCCCACGAGAGGAACCCGATTGCGACGGCAAGGGCCAAGTTCCGCGGGGTGAACAGGATAGCGGCGCTCCCGACCGCTTGTTCGACTGCCCGAGCGACCACGAGAAACGGCAGCCGCGATGCTAGCGTCAGCAGAAAGCGGTACGCCCCCGGCCACCTCGTGAGGGTAACCATGGCCACGGGGCCCAGCGCCACCAACAAGACAAGTTCCCATCCCTGCCCCAGCAGCAGAACGCCGCCCAGGGCAAGCGTGACTAACGCCAAGCCATCGCTGAGGCGCTCCGCGATGATGACGGGTGCCGACCGGGCAAACGGCATCCCCGTGCGTACCTGCAGCAGATAGCACTTGAGCCACTCGCCCAGTTTGCCCGGCGTCAGGACCATTGAAAGACCGCTAAAGAAGAGCAGCGCGCTCGTCCGTAGGTCGAGGTCTCGCACGCCGATCTGTCGCAAGTAGAAATGCCACTTCCCAAACCGCAGCATGTAGTTCCAGAGCGTCAGGCCCACGATGAGCGGCAGGTAGGACCAGCGGAAATGGCGCAGCGCGTCGCCGGCATCGCGAAGGTCGGCGTAGGCGAGCAAGACCACGACGACCGCTACAGCAATCGGCAGGCTCAGAAGGAAGCGGCGGCGAAGGACGCGGAGGTTCACTAGGCAGTACGCCAAACGAGGCGAGCGTCGCCCGCCTCGTTTGGTCTATTCACGAATGCCTGGATTAGGGCGACGTGGTCTCGCCCTAACGGATCAGCGTGCAGACGGGGCTAGTGGCCGCAGTTGCAACCCGCGTCGTTCGGATTGGTGATGCGAAAGCCGCTATGCATCATGTCCGACTCGTAGTCCAACTCCGCCTCACTGAGCAGCTCAGCGATCCGCTGCTCAAGCGTGAAACGAAGGCCCCCGACCTCGAAGGTCGTGTCCTCCGCTCGCACCTCGGGCGCGATGTCCATGCCGTAGTGCACCTTCCCGCAGCCGCACTGGCCTGCGATGAGCACGCGCAGCGCGCCTGTGCTCCAGTCCAGATCGGGTGCGAACCGTGGGAGCACATTCTTGAGCTCCGATACCGCTCGCTCCGTGACCACTATCATTCTGCTCCTCCAATCGGCTCCTTGAAGCCTGCTCGCGAACACTACGCGTCGAGTATAGCGTACCGCGCCACTCTTGACGATCCTTCACCCAGGCCGCCACAACTCACTCCTCGTACCGTAGGAACAACTGCCCCCAGCCGGTCTTCATCGCCTCCGCCACCCGCCGCTGCCCGATGAAGCGGTACCAGAAGCTATTGTGGTAAAGATTGGACGCAGCGTAGGCCCAAGGGACGATGGGCGAGCGCAGCAGCAGGTTCTCCAACGGCTTCAGAGGACCCCAGTAGATGAGCTTCTGGCCTCGACTGGCGAACGTCTCCTCCTGCGCGTGCAGTTCCCAGTTCACGCCCTCAATGTCCTCTCCGACTACCTCAATCTCGGCAGGGTCGCCACAGCCTAGGCCGGCCTCATGCGCTAGACGGATGTACCGCAACGAGAGCGGGTCGAACCCCATCAGCTTGGCGGCGATGGCGTCGATGGCTACCTGGTCGGCGCTGGCAAGGATGACGTTTTTGACGTGGAACCGCATCGCCCGCGGGCCCGGCCCATCGCCGACAAACGTGCCGTCCATGACCGCGAACAGGCCCGGGTGTATCTCCTTCTGGATCGCCAGCAGGTCCACAAGGGTCTCGTGGATGACCGAGTGCGTCCAGTGGCGGTTCTCATTCAGCAAGCCGCCGAATGCGTTCTTCATCGCGCCCGTGGTTGTCGTGAAGACGTGAGTCTTCACCGTTGGCAGGTGGATGATGTTCTTGCCGATGAGCAGCTCGGGGATAAGGATCCCATCCGGGAAGATCTGGTCGAGGACGAGCATCTTGCTCTTCGGCTCATAGCGCCGCCACGTGATACCTGGGTCTCCTTGATGAACGCTTGTAAGACCGTAGCGTCGCAGCACGCCCAGATGGCGGTTCCGCCGCTCCCCCTCGTGAGAGTCGACTACGACAGTTCCGTTCTGGAGCGGGACCAGATCGCCGTAGCCGTCGTCGCGAAGAGCCTTGATCACTCCCTCTAACTGCCAGGGCGTGGTCGAGCAGGCAGGGTAGTAGACCTGCCAGGACAGGTTGATCTTGAGGATCGTCGCCAGCGACGGTGATAGCGTCTCCTGATAGCCCGCGAGCCGCATGGCGCGACCGATATCGTCCAGCACCGTCTCCGGTCGTGTCGCGACTACCGCTACCTTGGACCGCGAAGCCGGCGCAGTTCTCCGTGACCGCCGTGGCGCTGGCTGAGAGACGGTCGCCATCCTCTACCCTTTTCGGCCTACCACGCGCCGCACGGCCTTCACGATCTCGGACGCGGTGAGCCCGTACCTCTCCATGAGCAGGTCCCAGCGCCCCGATTCGGCGTAGCGCTCCTTCATGCCCACGAACTCCATCGGTGCCGGGTTCTCCTCTGCCAGCACCTGTGCGACTTGCCCCCCAAGACCCGTGTGCACCAGGTGCTCCTCAGCCGTCACGATCGCACCGGTCTCACGCGCCGCCGCGACAATGGCCTCGCGATCGAGCGGGCGCAACGTCGCCATGTTCAACACGCGGCACTCGGTCCCCTCAGCTGCCAGCACGGTCGCCGCATCCAAGGCCGAGTTGACGAGGATGCCCATCGCGATGATCGTGGCGTGGCCGCCTTCGCGCAGGCGGTCTGCCCGCCCAAGCTGAAAACGGTACGACTCATCATAGATCACCGGGATCCTCGGCCGGCCGGTCCGGATGTAGAACGGACCATCGGTCGTCGCTGCAACCTCAATCGCCTGTGCCGCCTCGACAACGTCAGCCGGGACGATGACGCGGAAGTTCAGCAGCGAGCTCATGAGGCTCAAGTCCTCAATAGCCTGGGCCGAGATGCCGTCCTCGCCGACGCTGAGGCCACCGTGGCTCGCCACCAGCTTCACGTTCAGATTGGGCTGGGCGACGCTGACCCTGATCTGGTCGAAGCAGCGCCCGGGCATGAAGACGGCGAAAGTGCTGGCGAAGGCGATCTTGCCAGCCGCCGCGAGGCCAGCCGCGACGCCGATCATGTTCTGTTCGGCGGGTCCCAAGGTGAAGAAGCGATCGGGAAAGCGAGCGCCAAAAAGGCGCGCCGTCGTGGAGGCGCCGAGGTCCCCGTCCACGACAGCGATGTCGTGCCCCTGCTCGCGCAGCTTGATGAGCGTGGGGCCCAGCGCTTCGCGCGTGGCACCTAGTGTTTGCACCGCCGTCGCCATCAGCCGATCTCTGCGAGCGCTTGCCGGCCCTGCTCCGCCGTGGGCGCCCTGCCGTGCCAGTCCGGGTTGTTCTCCATGAACGACACGCCCTTGCCCTTCACCGTATGGCAGATGATCACCGTTGGGCGGCCCTCTGTGTTCTGAGCCTCAGCCAGGGCCGCCAGGATCGGCGGGAACTGATGGCCGTCCACCTCAATAGCGTGCCAGCCGAAGGCGCGCCACTTGTCCGCTACCGGCTCCGTCTCCATGACCCTTTTGGTGAAGTCGTCGTTCTGGATGCCATTCCTATCCACGAAAGCGGTAAGATGGTCGAGATGATAGAAGGACGCCGCCATCGCCGCCTCCCACACCTGCCCCTCGTCGAGCTCGCCGTCGCCGATCAGACAGTAGACCCGGTAGTCGGCCCCGTCGAGGCGCGCCGCTAGCGCCTGGCCGATGGAGAAGGAGAGGCCCTGGCCCAGCGAGCCGCCAGACATCTCGACGCCCGGCGGCGACCCGGCCAGCGAGTGTCCCTGCAGCCGGCTGCCGATCTTGCGCAGCGTCATCAGCTCCTCGACCGGCAGGTAGCCGCTCTCGGCGAGGGCAGCGTAGAGGACGGGGACGCAGTGTGCCTTGCTCAGGATGAAGCGATCGCGACCCGGCCAAGCTGGATCGGCGGGGTTGTGGCGCAGCACTCCGAAATACAGGCTCGCCACGATCTCCACCGCCGACAGCGACCCACCGGGGTGGCCGCTCCCCGCCTCCGCCAGCATCGTTATGATATGCCGACGCAGCCGACGAGCGATCTCCTTCAGCTCCGCCTCGCTGCGTTGAACGGTTATAGCAGCAGCCTGCTGCGCCAGCACGCCCTCCTCGGACGGTGGCGCCGCCGTCTGCGACTCGACTAGCTCCGCCAAGCTCACTCCTTTGTCCTAGTCCGCTCCGGCATTATAGCAAGGACGGGTCAGGCCCGTCGAAGCGTGTGTGTGCGACCTGGGTCGCTCGGATCGCCGCTCCACCGATCTCACCCTCTCCCTTGATAGAAGAGGGAAGGGTGACGGTGACTCCGCTCACGCCCTCAAGAGCCCACGGTGGCGCAACGCCCGCTCCAACGATGGCTGCATCTTCATCTCGCGGAACTCGCTGATGGCGAAGTCGAGGTGGTCGAGGGCTTCGGCGCGCTCGGCGGGGTAGTGTTCTAGCAGCAGCTCGGCGAGCTGGAGGCGCGTGAGGGCGATCTCGGGGCGGAAGCGGATCTTAGCGCAGAGTTCGAGGGCCTGGTGGTAGTGGGCGCGGGCTTCAGCAGGCTCGCCGAGGAGAGCCGCGGCCGCACCAAGATGGCGGGCTGGGCATGAGAATATGTAGTATTGCACGGCCATTGAGCGAAGGTCTTCGAGCGCGTGGGCGAGGGTACGCGCAGCCTCCTCCTCACGCAGCAATACTGCGGCCTCAAGCAGCTCGAGCAGCGTACGCATATCCGTCTCGTTGTCTTTAGCTCCGATAGCGAGGTCTGTCATGAGGCGCTGGAGCATCTCACGAGCCTGGCCTGAACGGTCCATATGAGCGAGTAGCTTTGCGGTGCCTGCTTGCTGAGGATTTGCGGCCTCCGCACCGGCCATGTCGCGTCCAGCGCTCAATCGGCCCAAAGCCTCGTCGCTGCGGCCTAAGTAAACGAGCGCATACGTGGCATCCTGCGCGAACAGACGTCCGCTAACCGGCACACCTAACTCGTCCGCACGCACCATGACACGCTCCGAGGCGTCAACAGCATGTGCGAGATCCCCATCCAAGATCGCCGACCCTATTTCTATCCTAAATGGCAGGAATGCATCGCGTGTTGTCATCGCAAGCTGGCTGACTTGCGCGAAAAGCTCATCCGCTCGGGTACGATCGCCATAGCTCAGGAGCGCAGTACCGGCACGAAACAGAGCGTTGCTTAGGATCCGTGCGCTGACACCCTCTCTCGGCGCAGCAGCGATCTCCTCAGCCAACCGGGAGACTACTGCGTCGCGCTGTGGGGAGCGAAGACTGGATAGCAGGTTCCCGGCCGTTGAGAACAAGAGTTCAGGGTCGTTGAGTTCGCGAGCAGTCCTTAGAGCCCTGTCGTGTAACGCCCACGCTTCGGCCTGCCGGCCGTTAACAGACAGAACAGTCGCCAAGGTCACGTCGGCCTTCACGCGTTCACGAGTTCCAGGGGGCGCCTTGCGGTCGGATCTCTCAGCCCACAGCCGGCGTACTGGGGAGCGGGCCATGAGCGCAGCACCATAGCGCGCTATTCCGCTCGAGGCTAGTTCACAGGCTCGAGAGGCGCGGGGCTGGTCGCCAAGCGCTTCGGCGAGGGCAAAGGCTTCTTCGGCAATCTGTTCGTAGACACGGCGGGGTTCGCCTGCGGGCACGAGCGCCTCTCCGAAAGCAAGCAACAGATCGCACCGCTTGGCCCTGTCGTCTGGGTCAAGCACCTCCTGCACATCCAGCGCTCGTTCCAAGAGCCGCACCGCCTCGCCGTAATCGAATACGGCCATCGCCCGCTTCGCCGCAATTTCGCCGTACTCAACCGCCTTAGCCAGATCGGTTTTGTCTGTCGAGTTGGCAAAGTGCTCCGCGAGCTCTGCGGCGTGGTCTTCGCGTCGTGATCCGTACTCGGTTTCCAGGGCGCGGGCAATCTCCTGGTGGAGGCGGAGACGGCGCGGGGCGATCATCTCTTCGTAGAGGGTCTGGCGGAAGAAGGCGTGGGCGAAGCGGTAGCTGACGGCGCCGAGGCGCGACCGCTCCTCGAGAACTCCGACGCGAATGGCTTCCTCCAACCCGCTGAGCACGTCGTCTTCGGAGGCGCCGGCGACGACGTGGAGCGTCGAGAGGTTGAAATCGCGACCGATGACGGCGGCAACCGAGAGGAGCCGGTTGCACTCCGGGCTGAGGCGCGAGAGGCGCTTGCCGATGACGTCGCGCAACCCTTCAGGGACACCGGCTTCCGGCTGGTTCGGGTCGGCGAGAGCGTAGCGACCGCCCTCGCGTACGACAAGGCCCTCTTCGACGAGGTAACGCAGAAGCTCCTGGATGAAGAGCGGGTTCCCCTCGGTCTGGCGGTAGTACATCTCGGCGCGGGCCCAGGGGACCTCTTGGCCACGGATGTTCGAGATCATGCGCTGGATCTCGTCGATGGTCAGCCCACGAAGGCGGATGCGATTGAAGGTTGTGGCGCGGCTCAGCTCAGCAAGCGTTCCGGAGAGCGGGTGGGCGCGGTCGACCTCGACGTCGCGGTAGGTGCCGACTACAAGCAAACGCCCTCCCGCGAGGTTTCTTGCGATGTGCAACAGCAGGTCGAGCGTGCCGCGGTCGGCCCAGTGCAGGTCCTCGACGACGATGAGGAGGGGTTGCACGTTCGAGGCGTTGCGCAGGAACGATGTCACGGCTTGGAAGAGGCGCCAGCGGTCGTCCTCGGGGTCGCCGTGTGGGCGGAGCTCGACCTGCACGCGGTCGCGGACCTCGGAGACGATGCGGGCGACATCGGCGGCGCCGGTGCCCAGGTCGCTCTTCAGCGCGTCGGGTTCGCGGGCGAGGACGTAGGAGCGCATGGCCTCGACGAAGGCGAGGTAGGGCAGCGAGAGCGAGCCTTCCTCGTAGCAGTGACCGACCAGCGTGCGTCCGCCTCTGAGCGAGACGTAGGTGGCAACTTGCTCGACGAGCGCTGTCTTGCCGATGCCGGGCTCGCCCACCACCATCGCCAACCCTCCTTGCCCTGACATCGCCCCATCGAAGGCGGATTGCAGTTGGCGCAGCTCGGCCTCGCGGCCGACGAAGGTGCGGCGGTAGAGGGGGTTGTCGGAAAGACCGCCCACACCACCCCCAGAGGGCGGTTCGCGAACCGCCCCTACGTCTATGGGGCGCAGGTCGATGGATGAAAGGGCTTGGCGCACCTCACCCGCCGACGCCGGCCGCTTGTTCGGGTCCTTTTCGAGCAGGCGGAGGATGAGCGCTTCGAGGCCTTTCGGCAGGTCCGGGCGGTGCCAGGATGGCAGGACGGGTGGGGTGTTGAGGTGCTGGCCGATGATGGCGATGTTGTCGTCGCCGACGAAGGGAGGGCGGCCGGTGACCATCTCGTAGAGCATACAGCCGGTGGAGTGGAGGTCGCTTCTTGCGGTGATCTCGCCGCCGAGGGCTTGCTCGGGCGGCATGTAGGAGACGGTGCCGACCATCATGCCGGCCTGGGTGAGGCGGGAACGGTCGATGGCGACGGCGAGGCCGAAGTCTGCTATCTTCGCGGTGCCTTCGGCCATGAGACCAACGTTGCCCGGCTTGAGGTCGCGGTGCACGACGCCACGCTGGTGGGCCACCTCGAGGCCTCTGCACATCTGCTCGGCGATGTGGACGACCTGATCCAGCGGAAGCTTGTGCTCTTCAGCTCGCTCGACGAGGTCCTCGACGAAGCCACCGGTGAGCAACTCGGTCACCATGTAGGGAGCCTCGCCCTCGCTACCGACCTCGAACACCGTGACGATGTGGGGCGACGTTAGGCGGCCCATCGCCTGTGCTTCGCGCCGGACCCGCTCGCGTCCCTCGTCGTCGAGGCCGTCGGTCTTGATGAGCGCGAAGGCGATGTCGCGGTCGAGAAGAGTATCGTGGGCGAGATAGACGCGCTTCTTGCCGCCCTCGCCCAGAAAGCGCTTGACGGCGTAGCGGCCGGAGGCGAAGGAGGTTGGTATGGAGGGGGCAGCAGGAGCGGGCTGGGGCTCCGCTCGCGCAACGACGTCCGGCCCCTCGCCACCGGCGCGGGGACGAGCGCTTGCCTCTGTGGATGCACTCAGGCCACGTTCGGCGGCAAGAAGGAAGGCTCTCGCGTCGTTATTCTCAGGATCGAACGTGAGGACATGCTCCACGCGCTCCCGGACGGTCGCCCAATCTCGACGAGCGGCCGCTTCGTCGGCCTCGTCCAAAAGACGGTCGATCTGGCGCTGAACGCGTTGGCTGAGCATATTGGGTGCTATGATACACGCAACCTAGCCGTCATAACACACACGAGGTGCAGCATGCCAAGCGCCACCGGCACCGGCTTCGTCTACCACCCCCACTACCTGCTGCACGACACCGGTTTCGGGAACCAACCCTTCGACGAGCCTGAGCCACACGTCGAGCACCCTCGACGCGTGAGCCGCATCAAGGAGCTCGTGGACAAGGCAGGCCTGACCCCCGACCTTGCCGGCATCGAGCCTTACCCCGCCGATTTCACCGACATTGAGCGGGCCCACGACCACGACTACGTGATGCACATCCTACGCGAAGCCGTCGTCGTCCTCGGTCTCGGCGACGCGGGCGGCGGCACTCGCGTCTCCCGTGGCTCTTTCGAGATCGCCATGCTGGCCGCGGGCGGCGTCATGGCCGCCACAGATGCAGTCCTCCAGGGCAAGGTACGCAACGCCTACGCCCTCGTGCGGCCGCCCGGCCACCACGCCATCCGCAACCAGGGCATGGGTTTTTGCATCTTCAACAACGTGGCCGTCGCCGCGCTGCACGCCAGGGCCCGCTACGGCGTAGCCAAGATCATGGTGGTGGACTGGGACGTTCACCACGGCAACGGCACCCAGGACATCCTCTACCACGACCCGTCGGTCCTGACGGTGTCACTTCATCAGGACAACCTCTTTCCCGCCAGCTACGGCCTCGTCGAGCAGGTCGGTGAAGGACGGGGGGAGGGTTACAACGTCAACATCCCCCTGCCTGCGGGCAGCGGCGACAAGGCATACCTTGAGGCCTTTGAGCGCGTCGTCGTGCCCATCGCCAAGGCCTATGGCCCCGACCTTCTCTACATCGCCTCGGGCCTCGACGCCAGCCGCTCTGACCCGCTGGGACGCATGCTGGTCTCCTCGGAAGGCTACCGCGCCATGTGCCACCTGATGAAGGAGGTGGCGGAGGAGTTCTGCGACGGGCGGGTCGTCGTCGCGCACGAGGGCGGCTACAGCCAGTCATACGCGCCCTACTGCGGCCTCGCCATCACCGAGGAGCTGCTGGGACGACGCGGCACCATCGAGGACGGCACCTACCGCAACATCTTGCGCCTCAAACCCACGTACGAGGTCGGCCTCGATGCGCAGGCGGCGATCGCCGCCGTTGTCGAGACGCAGCGCCGCTTCTGGCCCACCGTCCGCTAGGAGGAACCATGCACGACCGCCGAGCAGCAGTATCCGTAGCGATCGACGAGGCCCGCGACGAGATGATCCGCATCAGCCTCGACATCCACGACCGTCCTGAGGTCGCCTTCCAGGAGTTCCGCGCCGCGGAGCTGCTGGCCGGCAGCCTCGAGCGCCACGGCTTCGCCGTCGAGCGTGGCGTCGGGGGCCTAGCAACCGCCTTCCGCGGCACCGTCGTGGGCGGAGGCGGGCCCGGTCCCACCGTGGCCATCCTCGCCGAGTACGACGCGCTGCCCGATGTCGGCCATGGCTGCGGCCACAACCTGCTGGGCGTGGCGGCGCTGGCCGCGGGCCTCGGCGCCCACAGCATCGCCGAGGCGCTGCCCGGCACCCTCATCGTCCTCGGCACGCCGGCCGAGGAGGACGGCGGGGGGAAGATACGCCTCCTGGAGGCAGGTGCCTTCGCGGGCGTGGACATCGCCCTCTCGGTCCACCCCTCCTCCAACCGCACCGTCATCACCACGGAGGCAGAGCCCGGGGACCAGCGCGGATTGGCCCGCGTCGGCTACCGGTACAAGTTCTTCGGCAAGGCGGCCCACGCCTCGGGGGCCCCGCACCAGGGCATCAATGCCCTCAACGCTGTCATCCAGCTCTTCACCGGCATCGACGCTCTCCGCCAGCACGTGCGCGACGATGTGCGCATCCACGGCGTCATCACCGACGGCGGCGCCGTCCCAAACGTCGTCCCCGACTTCGCCGCCGCGTACTTCTACCTGCGCTCCCGCGACGCCGATTACCTGAATGAAGTCGTGGACAAGGTGCGGCGCATCGCCGAAGGGGCCGCCCTCATCACCGGCGCGCGCGTCGAGGTCATCGAGGCGGACCCGCTCTACGAGACGGTGCGGCCGAACCCCACCCTCGCCCGCGCCCTCAAGGGACATGCCGAAGCGCTCGGGATCAAGCTCGACCCGCCCCAGGGGCGCGGTCCCATCGGCGGCGCCTCTACCGACTTCGGCAACGTCAGCCAGCGCATGCCCTCGTTCGCCGTGTCGTACGGCGTGAGCAACGAGAGCTTCCCGTTGCACTCGGAGGAGATGGCGCGCGCCGCCGCGACGGACCTTGCCCAGGAGCGGACGCTTGCCATCGCCAAGGCGGTCGCGCTGACGGCCTGCGACGTGCTGTCCGACCCGGCGCTGCTCTCAGCGGCCGCGGCCGACTTCGAGCGGCTGGGACAGCGGCCCGGCTGATGCAATAAACCTTCTTCGGCTTCGGTTAACGTTCCTTTAGCGCTGGCAATCAACTCAGCAGCCCGCGCCATTATCTTAGGAGGTGCTCGATGTTGTTCCAAGTCACGCACAATCATTCCA
>Ga0214473_10006718_pt1 | contig 13698 bp, 12 predicted proteins | sample RVTome_7_FD_203509 | JGI IMG/M metagenome (GOLD analysis project Ga0214473, IMG submission 203509) | Soil microbial communities from uranium-contaminated site in the Upper Colorado River Basin, Wyoming, United States - RVT98D197 | ecosystem: Environmental > Terrestrial > Soil > Contaminated >... | reverse complement strand
AAGGTCGCCTTCTACTGGTGCGCCTCGTGCGGCGGATGCGAGGAGGCCGTCGTCGACCTGAACGAGGTCGTGCTCGACGTCGTCGAGGCCGTTGACATCGTGTTCTGGCCGGTGGCGCTGGACTTCAAGCTCTCGGACGTCGAGGCGCTCGAGGACGGCGAGCTCGCGGCCGCGTTCATCAACGGGGCGATCCGCACATCCGAGCAGCGCGAGGCCGCCGAGCTGCTGCGGCGCAAGGCCGGCGCGGTCGTCGCGTTCGGCGCGTGCGCGTGGCTCGGAGGCATCCCCGGCCTCGCGAACCTGTACTCGCGCGAGTCGATCCTGGAGTTCGTGTACCGGGAGTCGCCGAGCACCGTGGACGGCGATGGCGTCCGGCCGCAGGAGGAGACCGAGGTCCCCGAGGGCCGCCTGCGCCTCCCCCATTTCGACGAGGACGTCCGCACGCTCGACCAGGTCATCGACGTCGACTACTACCTGCCCGGGTGTCCTCCGCCGCCCGCCCTCATCGCGCAGGCCGTGATGGCGCTCCTCGAGGGCAGGCTGCCCGAGAAGGGCTCGGTGCTCGGGCCGGACGTGGCGCTCTGCGCCGAGTGCCCGCGCGCCGAGACCAAGCCCGAGGACCTCACGGTCGAGCGGTTCCACCGGCCCTACGAGATCGTCGCCGACCCCGAGACCTGCCTGCTCGCGCAGGGCCTCGTGTGCCTGGGACCGGCCACGCGCTCGGGCTGTGGGGCCGTGTGCGTGGCGGCGAACATGCCGTGCACCGGCTGCATGGGGCCGACGAGCCGGGTCATCGACCACGGCGCGAAGGCCCTTGCGGCGATCGCCTCGCTCATGCCGAGCCGGGAGCAGGACGAGATCGCCGCGCTCGCCGAGCAGATCGTCGACCCGGTCGGCACCTTCTACCGGTACTCGCTGCCGGCCTCGCTGCTGCACCGGCGTGCGGAGCCGGCCCGCGTTCCGGAGGAGGTGACGTCATGACGAGCGAGATCCTGATCGACCCCATCACCCGGCTCGAGGGGCACGGGCGGATCCACATCTTCGTGAACGACGAGGGCTCGGTGGACCACGCGTACCTGCAGATCCCCGAGCTGCGCGGGTTCGAGAAGTTCGCGCAGGGCCGGCGCGCCGAGGACATGCCGCAGATCACGTCCCGCATCTGCGGGGTGTGCCCGATGGCGCACCACATGGCCGGGACGAAGACGCTCGACCACCTGTTCCACGTGGACCCGCCGCGCGCGGCCAAGAAGGTGCGCGAGATGGCCTACGACGCCTTCATGATCGAGGACCACGCGCTGCACTTCTTCTACCTGGGCGGGCCCGACTTCGTGGTCGGCCCGACGGCGCCCAAGGCCGAGCGGAACATCCTCGGCGTGATCGGCAAGGTCGGGCTCGAGATCGGCAAGGAGGTCATCGGCGTCCGCAAGCAGATCCGCGACCTGATGAACGACGCCGCCGGCAAGGCGATCCACCCGGTCTTCGGGCTGCCGGGCGGCGTCTCGAAGCCGGTCTCGCCCGAGCTGCGCGACCGGTTCGTCGCGGGTGCCGCGCACGCGGTCGAGTTCGGCAAGTTCGCGCTCCAGATCTTCCGCGACGTCGTGCTCGCGAACCAGCAGTACGTGGACCTCGTCACCTCAGACGCGTACACGCACCGCACGTACTACATGGGTCTGGTCGACGAGGCGAACAAGGTGAACTTCTACGACGGCCGACTGCGGGTCGTGGACCCCGACGGCAAGGAGTTCCTCACGTTCGCGGCGAACGAGTACCTCGACCACGTCGCCGAGCACGTCGAGCCCTGGAGCTACATCAAGTTCTGCTACCTAAAGGACGTCGGGTGGACCGGGTTCAACGACGGGCCCGACAGCGGGGTGTTCGCCGTCGCGCCGCTCGCGCGGCTGAACGCCTCGGACGGCATGTCCACGCCGGTCGCGCAGGAGGCGTACGAGGAGCTCTTCTCGACGCTCGGCGGCAGGCCCGTGCACTTCACGCTCGCGACGCACTGGGCTCGGCTCGTCGAGCTCGTGAACGCGGCCGAGCGCATGGGCGAGCTCGCGAACGACCCCGAGATCACGAGCCCGGACGTGCGCGCGATCCCGACCGAAACCCCGACGGTCGGCATCGGCGTCGTCGAGGCCCCCCGCGGCACACTCCTCCACCACTACGAGACCGACGAGCGGGGGCTCATCACGCGGGCGAACCTCATCGTGGCGACGCAGAACAACGCCGCGAGGATCGCGCTCTCGGTGGACAAGGCCGCGAAGGCGCTCGTCCACGGCCCCGAGGTCGACGAGGGCCTGCTGAACGAGGTCGAGATGGCCTTCCGCGCGTACGACCCGTGCTTCGGCTGCGCGACGCACAGCCTGCCGGGGCAGATGCCGCTCATCGTCGAGATCCGCCGGACGGACGGGGAGCTCGTGCGGGAGATCCGCCGCGACTGAGGAGCGCTCGATGCGCACGCTCGTGCTCGGGCTCGGCAACGACGTCGCCGGCGACGACGCGGTCGGCCCGCTGGTCGCTCGGGCGCTGCTGGTCGAGCTCGACGGCGTGGCCGACGTGGTCGAGAGCTCGGCCGCGGGCCTCGCGCTCATCGAGGTCTTCGCCGGCTACGACCGCGCGATCGTCGTCGACTCGATCGTGACCGGCCGGAACCCGCCCGGCACCGTCACCGAGATGGGTCTCCTCGACGTCGGCCGCGTCGTCGCGTCGAGCCTGCACAACGCCGGGCTCCCCGAGCTCGCCGCGGTCGCCGCGCGCCTCGGCCTCGGGTTCCCCTCGCAGACGGTGGTCTTCGCCGTCGAGGTCGTGGACCCGTACACGTTCGGGGTCGGTCTGAGCGAGCCGGTGGCCGGCGCGGTCGAGGAGCTGGTGCAGCGGGTCCGAGCGCAGGTCCGCCGATGGGAGCAGGAGGCACCGTGCATGACCTCCACGCTGTCGAGGCGTTGATCGAGCGCCTGAGGAGCGCCGGCCTCCAAGACCTCACGGAGGTCCGCATCCAGGCCGGCCCGACCTTCTCGCCGGAGGCTCTCGAGCAGGCTTACACGATGCTCACGCAAGACACACCGCTCGCAGGATCTCGCCTCGTCGTCGTGCAGCTGCCGGACGAGCGCGGGTGCTCGGCGTGCGGGAGGAGGTGGACCGTCACGCGCGATGACGTCGCGGGCCACGTGGTGCTGTGCCCCTCGTGCGGGTCGCCGTCCCCCGACGGCGGCGCGAGCGTCGAGGTGCTCGGCATCTCCCCCTGACGGTCGAGCCCACGCGCTTCAAGCGTGCTCTCGCCGCCGTCCATCGCCAACGGGTGGGTCCGCGCCCGTCAGATGCCGTGCAGCCTCCGGACGTTGCCGGCGAGCACGCCGCGACCGATCGACTCGGCGTCGGCCACCGACAGGTAGTCGCGCTCCACGAACGTCGCGAGCACCCGTTCGAGCGCCTCTCGCACGAGTCGGGCCGACACGGGGAACATCTCCGGCTCGGTGGACTCATCGGACCCGTGCAGCACCTTCGCGCCCGGGACGGAGCCCAGGATCATCTCGAGCGACCAGTCGGTCTGGCCCCAGCCCCACGGGACCAGCTCCGAGATGTCCAGATAGACGTTGGGGAGGACCGTCCCCACGTACGTCGCCTCGGCAACCCACGGCCAGCCCGAGTGGATCATCACGATCGGGATGTCCTGGTTCTCGACGAAGAACGCGAACGCATCCTGCGGCCTCGCGTGTGTGAGGTTCACGTCCGGGTCGCCCGCGCCCACGTGCACATGGAACACGCGGTCGTGTTCCTTCGCGATCGCGAACGAGCGCCGCAGCAGGAAGTCGCGGACGGGCTTCGCGTGCTCGCGCGACTCGCGCCACCCGTCGGCGCGCCACCGCTCGTACGCGGCGGCGGCCTCGGCGGACGGGGGGTCGGTGATGTCCAAGCCGGTGCGGTACGCGATGATCGTCTTGAAGGCGATCAGGCGCGGATCGCTCGCCGCGGTGTGCGCGATCTCCTCGAACCGCTGTACGGTCCCGTCGAACGAACCTTCCTCGCGGGCATCGACGGTCCATGGCTCGATGCGCCCCACCCGGTGCACCGGTACGCCGCCGAGCGCGGCCTCGAAGTCCTCGCGAGGGATCGTGGGCTGCGGGTAGCCCTCGTCGGCCACGACGGCGACCACGTGCTCCGACCGGAGCAGTCCGCGCACGTACCCTGCCGGGTCCGCGCGGAGCGCCGCGTGGCGCGCCGCGACGACCGCGTCCTTCGTGGGCTCGCAGCCCAGATGCTGCGCGAGCCACCGGCGCAGCGCGAGGCCGAACATCGTGGTCTCGGTCAACTCCTCGACCCACGCCGCCGACTCGTGGTGCGCGTGGTTCGACGAGAGCAGGGCCGTCCCCATGAACATGCAGCGGGTCTCGAACGTACGGGGCTCGCGGTCGAGCAGGTCCTGGCTCCGGAACGGGTGGCAGTGCGCGTCCACGACGTCGGCGCCGGTCAGATCGACTCCCATGACCTCACGCTCTCCTTCCGGGACCGACGGCCCCGATCAGTACCGCCACCGCAGCCTGCGGATCAGCTCATCGTCGTTGAGCCCGGCGTACTGCTCGCATTCACCGCGCCGGGTCGAGAGGAACGTGTGGAACAGGAAGTCGCCCATGGCGGCTCGCAGCACCGCCGAGGAGGCCAGCTCCTCGACCGCTTCCGGCAGCGACGTGGGCAGCTGCCGCACCCCGCGGGCCGCCTTGACCTCGTCGGGGAGCCCGTCGGGATCCTCCTCGGTGGAGGCCGGCAGGCGATCGCCGGCCTCGAGGCCGTGCAGGCCCGCCGCGAGGAGCGCGCCGACCGCGAGGTACGGGTTCGCGGTGCCGTCGACCGGCTTGACCTCGATGTTCGCGGCTCCTGCGGTCGCCTCCGTCGCCCCCTGGATGAATCGCAGGGCCGCCTCGCGGTTCTCCGTACCCCAGCACTGCATCGCGCCCGACCAGTGGTGCGGCTGGAGCCGCAGGTAGCCGAGGCAGGTGGGCACGGCGACGGCGACGAGCGCCGGGAGCTCTCGGAGGATCCCAGCGATGAACGCCTCGCCTCGATCCTGCATGCCCGCGGGACCGTCGCCCCCCGCCATCAGGTTGCGGTCCCCCGCCCACAGGCTCAGGTGCACGTGCGCGCCGTTGCCGGTGCCGGGACCGACCTGGGGCGAGAACGACGCCGTCAGCCCGTGGCGTCGCGCGATCGCGCGCACCGTTTGGCGCACGACCATCGCGGCGTCGGCGGCCCCGACGGGGTCGCTGGGCGCGATCGACATCTCGAACTGACCGTCGGCGTACTCGGGGTGGAGCTGCTGGAGCCCGAGACCCTGCGCCTCCATCGCGGTGAGCAGGTCGAGCGCGAAGTCGTGGTTCCGCACCAGGGCGATGTCGCTGTAGCCCGGCCCGTCGTGCGCGGGCTCGAAGTCCCCGTCCGCACCCCGGAGCCCGATGGAGAACTCGAACTCGAACACCGCCAGGACGGAGAGTCCCCGCTCGCCGTACGCATCGGTCATGCGTCGCGCGAACCCGCGCGGGCAGGCCGGGTACGGCTCGCCCGCCTGCGTGTACTGGTCGACGGGCGCCCACGCCCACCCGGGCATCGCGGCGAGCGGCACGGTCGCTGCCGGGTCCGGCCGCAGCCGCAGGTCGCCGCTCGGGCCGTCGATGTAGCCGGGCAGCGTCGCGAACTGGTCGTTCGAGATCGCCACGTTGAACAACGTGGACAGGCCCACGCCCGATGCCGCGACCTCGGCGAACCGACCGATCGGCACGGCTTTCGCGCGCACGATCATCGACGGGTCGACGAACCCGAGGACGACGGCGGCCACGCCCGCTTCACGGAGCCATGTCTGGACGCCGGCGGCGTCGGTCGGTCGGTTGACGTCGGGCGGTCGGCTCACCTTGTCTTCGCACCCTTCTTGTCGGCGTTGCCCACCCAGGACGTCGGATCTTGCGTGCGTTCGTGCACGGCCTCGAGCTCGGCGACCCGCGATCGTCCCCGGTCGCCGAGCGCCACCACCACCTTCGCCGTGATCAGCTCGGTGAGGGCGAACGCTCCCAGCAGCGAGTCGAACGGTGACGCCGAGTCGGCGTGGGAGATCAGCACGTGCCGCGCGTACTCGACCGCCGGCGAGAGCCAGGGGTCGGTGAAGGCGATCACGACTGCGCCCTGCTCGGCTGCGAGCTTGCCGGCCGCGATCGTGTCCGATTGGTACCGGCGGTAGTCGAACAGGCAGAGCACGTCCCGTCGGGAGAGCTCGAGGCTGTCCAGCACCCGTCGCTCGGGGGCCTCACCGACGATCGCGCACCCGGCGCGGAGGAACCGCAGCTGCAGGCAGAGGTAGGCCGCGACGAGCTGGCTGAACCGCCCGCCCACGAACCAGATCCGGCGCTTCGGATCGGACAGCAGGGCGACGATGTGCGCGAGCTCGTCCTGGAGCGAGCTCGAGGTGAGCGTGGCATCCAGGGCGCGTCCGAAGGCCTCGCGGCTCTGCCGGAGCACGTCGTCCTTCCGGGTCCGGCCCTGCGTGGCGTAGAGGGCCGGCAGCCCCTCGGTGCGGGCCTGTACCTCCTTCCGGAGCGACCGCTGGAAGTCGGGATACCCATCGAAACCGATCTTGCGGACGAACCGCAGCACGGTCGGCCCGGTAACGCCGGCGCCCTCCGCGAGCTGCGGCAGGCTCTCGAGGCCGGCGGTCGGATAGGTGGCGAGCAGGGCGCGCGCCACGCGGCGCTCGGCGGGCGTCATCTCGCCCAGCCGCTCGCGGACCTCTTCTCCGATCGTCTCGCTCGTGTGCGTGGGTCCTCCCTCGCGAGGTCAGGATTCTTACTCATCCTGGCAACCAGGGGAAGTCGGTAACGAACTTGACAGGCTCCCGCACCGAGCGTACGAATGCCCGATACCCGGACCGGAGGTGGGGGGATGCTTCGGAGATCGATCGCACTCGCGTTCGTGCTGTTTCTCGTCGGCACCGCGTGTAGTACCTCGGGAAGCTCGAGCGACGACGAAGGTTCGGGCGATGGCGGCTCCGCGTCCGGTGAGCCGATCGTGATCGGCTTCCCGGCCGACCTGACGACGGACTGGGCGTACTACGACTCGCCGATGCAGGAGGGTGCGCAGTTCGCGGTCGACCAGATCAACGAGAGCGGGGGCGTGCTCGGTCGCCCGCTCGAGCTGAAGACGGTGGACATGCGCAACGACGTCGCCGAGGGCGCCAAGGTCACCCAGCAGCTGATCGACGAGGGCGCCGTCTACCTGATCGGCACGGTCGGCGACGGCATCCTGGCCGAGGGGCAGGTCGCGTGTGCGGCCGGCATCCCGATCTCGACCGGGCTGGGCACCGCGCCGACGCTCGTCGGCGACATGGGAGCGTGCGCCTACCAGCTCGTGATGAGCGACAACATCCAGGCGGCGGTGCTCGCGGAGTACGCCTTGGCGGAGGGATACGGGACCGCCTACGTGCTGGGCTCGAACGAGATCCCATACACGAAGGACCTGCCGGTGTTCTTCGCCGACGCCTTCGAGAACGGCGGCGGCACCGTCGTTGCCACCGACCAGTACAAGATCGGCGCCGGTGACTACTCGGCGGTCGTCACCAAGATCGCGAATGCCGACCCGGCGCCTGACGCGATCTTCACCCCGATGTTCCTGCCCGACAGCGCGGTCTTCCTCCGACAGCTCCGGCAGGCAGGCGTCACGACTCCGGTTCTCTCCACGGACGGGAACGCCGATGCCGCGCTCCTGGACGCCGGCGAGCAGGCGATCGACGGCTTGACGTTCTCGAACTCGGTCTGCACCGCAGAGGGCGACCCGGACGTCCAGGCGTTCTACGACGACTACGCGGCGGCGAACGGGAAGGACCCGAGCTCCTACGTCGCCGTGATCGGCTACGACGAGGTCAACGCGATCGCTCAGGCGATCGAGGACGCTGGCAGCACCGACCCCGCGGCGATCATCGAGCAGCTGTCCGCCCTCGAGTACGCCGGCATCTCGGGGAACATCGTGATGGACCCCGCGACACGGCGGGCGAAGAAGCCGGCGGCGCTGATCCAGATGGACGGCACGAACTTCACCTGCCTGGGGCAGCCGGACTTCCCGGACTACGTGCCGGCGATCTGAGCGTGACCGACGATCGAGGAGATGAACTGGGGGTGGCCGTCGCCACCGAGGCCGCCCCTCCCCTCCTCGTCGTCGACACGCTGACGGTCGCCTACGGCACGGTGGTCGCGGTCCGCGACGTCTCGCTCGAGGTGGCGCGCGGCGAGATCGTCGCGGCGCTCGGTCCGAACGGCGCCGGCAAGAGCACGCTGCTCCGCACGCTCGCGGGCGCTCTGAGGCCGCAGCACGGCTTGGTCACGTTCGACGGCAGCCCGCTCGCGGGACTGGTGCCGGAGGTGGTGCTCCGCAAGGGTGTCTCGCTGGTTCCCGAAGGACGGCGGGTGTTCCCCAACCTCACGGTCGAGGAGAATCTCACGATCGGCGGTATCGCCCGAGGCGACCACGACGAGCTGCGGGCCGACATCGAGCGGTGGCTCGCCCGGTTCCCGATCCTCGGGGAGCGCGCGAACCAGATGGCGGGCACACTCTCGGGCGGCGAGCAGCAGCAGCTCGCGATCGCGCGTGCGCTGATGTCGCGCCCCCGGATGCTGCTCCTGGACGAGCCGTCGCTCGGGCTCGCGCCGATCTTCGTGGACCGGATCTTCGAGCTGATCCAAGACCTGCGGTCCCAGGGCGTCACGATCCTCCTCGTCGAGCAGAACGTGCACCGCGCGCTCGAGATCGCGGACCGCGCGTACGTGCTCTCGGTCGGCAAGGTCGTCGCGTCGGGCGCGACCGATCGACTGATGGAAGGCGAGCTGGAACGGACCTACCTCGGGATCAGCCAAGCGGACGAGGTGATGGAGTGAGCCCTTCGGAATTCGTCCAGCAGCTCGTGAACGCGCTGTCGCTCGGCAGCATCTACGCGCTGCTCGCGCTCGGGCTCTCGATGGTCTATGGCGTGCTCGGCATGCTCAACTTCGCGTACGGCGAGCTCGTCACGATCACCGGGTACTCGATGCTCGCCGCCACGTATGCGGGCATGCCGTTCATCGTGGTGGCCCTGATCGGCGTGCTCGCGGCCGGGATCTCGTCGGTGCTGATGGAGCTGGTCGCGTTCCGGCCGATCCGCAACGCGAGCTTCGTCTCGCTGCTGTTCACTTCGTTCGCCGTCGCGCAGCTGGTCCAGGGGGCGTTCCGCCAGGCCGTATCGGTCCGAGCTCGCGGGATCCCGGTCCCCGAGTTCTTCGATGAGGCGATCCAGCTCGGCCCGGTGCGCATCAGCGTGCTCAGCATCATCACGGCAGGGATCGGCGCGATCTCGCTGGTGGCGCTGACGACGTTCATCCGGCAGTCGCGGTCGGGCCTCGCGATGCGGGCGGCGTCGAGCGACTTCACCACCGCTCGGCTGATGGGCGTGCGCGCGAACCGCGTGATCTCGCTCGCCTTCCTGATCTCGGGACTGCTCGCCGGCATCGCGGGGGTGCTGTGGATCGCGCGGACGACCTCCGTGAACCCGACGACCGGCTTCGTTCCGGTGATCCAGGCGTTCATCGCGTCTGTGATCGGCGGCCTCGGGAACCTGCGTGGCGCGGTGCTCGGCGGTCTGTTCCTGGGCACGCTCGAGGTGTTCCTCCAGGCGCTGTTGCCGGGGTCGCTCCTCCCGTACGCGCAGGCGTCGTCGCTGCTGATCGTCGTGGCGATCCTCTACGTGCGGCCGCAGGGCCTGTTCGGCGCGAGGGTCGAGACGGTGTGACGTGATCCCGAGGAACCGCCTCCGTCCGGCGCTCTTCGGCTGTGCGCTGATCTCGCTCCTGCTGTTCGCAGGGATGTTGCTCGTGCGTACCTACGGGTCGACGTCGTCGAGCCGCACCTATGTCGTGTTCCTCGTGAACGTGATGCTCGTCGTCTCGCTCCAGACGTTCATCGGCAACAGCGGGATCGTTTCGTTCGGTCACGTCGCCTTCATGGGGATCGGCGCGTACATGACGGCGTTGGTGACGATCCTCTCGACCGTGAAGGCCGCTCAGCTCCCCGACCTCCCGTCGGTACTGGGGAACGCGAACCTGGGGCTCGTGCCCGCGATCGTGGTCTCGGCTCTGGCCGCACTGATCGTGGCAGCCGTCTTCGGCGGCGCGATCATCCGGATGACCGAGTCGACGATGGCGATGGCCACGCTGGCGCTCCTGGTCATGGTGCACACCTTCTTCCAGAACGCGACGACCTACACGCGGGGGGCGGTCGGGCTCGCCGGAATCCCGGTACGGACGACGATCGAGGCCGCGACGCTGGCCGCGATGCTCTTCCTGCTGATCAGCCGCCTCTACAAGGAGTCGGGGCCGGGTCTGCGGCTTCGAGCCACCCGCGAGGATCCGCTGTCGGCGGCCTCCGTGGGCACACACGTCGTGCGAACCCGATACGGGGTGTGGCTGCTGAGCGCGGCGATGATGGGCGCGGCCGGTTCGCTGTGGGCCCAGAGCGTCATCGCGTTCAACGCGAATCAGTTCTACTTCTCGATCACGTTCGCGTTGCTCGCGATGCTCGTGGTCGGCGGCCGGACGTCCCTCACCGGTGCGGTCGCCGGCGCGGCGATCGTCACGTTCCTCACGGACACGCTCGCGCGGGTCGAACAGGGCGTCGCGATCGGCCCCTGGGAGCTCCCGAAGATCACGGGCACCGTGCAGTTCGTGATCGCGTTCCTGATCATCATCACGCTGATCCTGCGACCCGAGGGCATCTTCGATCGGTGGGAGATCGACGACCTCCTGCGGCGGCTCGGTCCGCTCGCGCGGCGGGCGCGACGCGCGGACCTCGTCGAGGCGGAAGCGGTGGCCGCGGCCGCACCGGTGCGAGGGCCGGACGCGCTCGGGTCGGCGGCCTCGGTACTGCGGGGTGTGCAGGTCGCGAAGCACTTCGAAGGCGTGCGCGCGCTCGCAGGCGTGGACATCGACGTGCGGCCGGGCGAGATCCTCGGCCTGATCGGACCGAACGGCTCGGGTAAGACGACGCTGCTGAACGTGATCTCGGGCGTGTACGCACCTTCGGAGGGGCACATCGTCTTCCGCGACCAGGAGATCATCGGGAAGGAACCGCACCAGGTGGCTGGCCTAGGCCTAGCGCGGACGTTCCAGAGCATCCGCCTGTTCGCGCAGCTCACGGTGCGGGAGAACGTGGAGGCCGCGCTGCCGCCCGGGACCAACGCGGGGCGGGTCGATGGGGTCCTCTCGTGGTTCGGGCTGGAGGCTGCCGAGGGCGAGAAGGCGGTGAACCTGCCGTACGGGATGCAGCGGCGGCTCGAGATCGCCCGCGCGGTGGTGCGACGTCCGTCGTTGATCCTGCTCGACGAGCCCGCTGCCGGCATGAACGAGGCCGAGTCCGACGAGCTGCTCGAGAACATCCAGCGGATCCGCTCGAGCTTGGACTGTTCGGTCGTGGTCGTGGACCACGACCTGCGGCTCATCATGAAGCTCTGCGACCGGATCCAGGTGCTCGATCAGGGCCGGACGATCGCCCTGGGGCTACCGCGCGAGATCGCGGAGGATCCGGCCGTGATCGCGGCGTACTTGGGCGGCCCGTCGAAGAAGAGCGCCTGAGGGATCGGCGGGTCACCTGGTGCTGTACCCGTCGTGCGGAGCGCCGTCCTCGATCTACGGCGACGCCACCATCGAGATCCTCGGCATCTCACCCTGAGGAGCGGTGGCGCGCCCGCATACCGAGATCCGATCCGAGGAACCCTGGGGGAGGGAGAGACGTCGATGTCCGAGGTGGCCAGGACGCGGGACCCAGCTCGCGCGATGCCGATCGGCATCGCGGTGACCCTGATGGTGCTGATCGGCGCGGTGGGATCCGCGGCTGGTTGGCTCCTCCACTTCGAACGGGAGCCCGGCGCCCGACTCGGCGACGTTCCCGTTCTTCGGAGGCTAGCCGCCCGACTATCGATGGCGTCGCGGCCGTCTGTCGTGGCACGGCGCTGACGGCCGGCGGTCCCTTCACCAGACCTGCGTCAGCTCTGATCGAGCGCACGCATGCGGCGGAGCTCGTGATCGGCGTACGCACGGCGCGTGCCCGGGAGCAGCCCGCCGAACACGGCGACGAGGATCCCGCCCGACAGCAGCATCGGGTACGTGACCCCGTATGGCTGGGAGGTCGCCAGCGCCGCCACGCCCGTGGCGAGCAGGAGGACGCCCAGCGCCACGCCCGCCTTCATCGCACCCAGGACCAGGGTCCGCGCCCGCCGGCGGGAACCGAGCCAGCCGATCAGCGCTCCGAGGACCCCGATCAGCCCCCCGCCGATCCCACCGATCAGCCCGCCGGTCCGATCCGACCACCACGCACCCTTGGCGCTCCCGAGCGGGAGCAGCTCGAGCCGACCGAGGTCGACGTTCCCGGCACCGGGGAGGACGACGCCGACCGTGATGCGCTCGGGCGCCGGCCCGCCCTCGAGGAAGAACGGGAGCTCGAAGCGTCGCCAGTCCGACGATCCGGACATCCAGGCCTGGGGGCCCTCGGCGGCCAGCGTGCGGGAGAAGTAGCGGCCGCCGTCGGGGAACTCGCTCCACATCTCGAGGAAGGCGCGGCCCGCCACATCCTCGTACCGGACCTCGCCGACGACGACGTAGCCCTCCGCGGGAACGTCCGGTTCCTCCACGGTCGCGAGTGGGAACGCACCTCCGCTCGCGGACGAGGTGATCCGCACGGTGCCGTCGCTCACCTGTCCCGCCAGGGGTTCCGTCTTCGACCAATCGATCGTGGTGACCGGCTCGTCGGAGGCTCCGCACGCCGTCAGTGCCAGTGCCGTCACGAGGCACATCGCCGCCACCGTCCTACGCATCCTGGCGCTCACCGCCTCCCTCCTTCTCCTTCCGATACACCCCCAGCAGCGCGCGGAATGCCTCGTCGTCCACCCGGCCCTCGGCGTACAGCGTCCTGAGCCTCAGCTCCAGCGGACCTGCCGACCCCTGCTCGTCGATCAGCCGCACCTTGTCGATCAGGCGGTCCAATCGGAGTCGGACCGTCGGGTACGACACCCCGTACTGCCGCGCGAGCTCCTTCAGCGTCCCCGACGACAGCAGGAACCGCTTGAGGAAGGACAGATCCTCCGCCGACAGGTGCTCGATCCATCTCCGCTCCTGGCCTGCCTCTGCGCCCATCCACCGGCTCCTTCGCACCTCTCCCGTCGGCACTTCGGACCTGGGACTTGAGTTTTATTCAATGCCCTTAAGTTTCCTGGAAATGGAAGTGAAAGTCAACATACGCTTTCTGGCCGAGGCAGGACGTTGGCTTCGAGCCGAGGGTCCAGCTCGGAACGGCTCCCAGACGCTCGTTCTTCACGCCTCGAGGCGAGCGTGGAGGGCGCGCTCGAGCTCCGCTATCTGATCGGCCTCGAGCTTGCGGCCGAGCACGTCACGCACGTAGAACGCGTCGACCACCCGAGCGCCGTACGTGGCGACCTTCGCGAGGTGCACGTCGAGCCTGAGCTCGGCGAACGTCCGCGTGATGTCGAAGAGCAGGCCGATGCGGTCGGGCGCGCCGACCTCGACGATGGTGAAGAAGTCCGAGGCGTCGGTATGGACCTTCACCTCGACCGGGACCTCGTGACGGGGCGGTGGGTAGTGGCGGCGTTTGGCCTCGACGCGGTGGTCGAGCGCGAGGCGGCCCTCG
>Ga0214473_10006717_pt1 | contig 13700 bp, 9 predicted proteins | sample RVTome_7_FD_203509 | JGI IMG/M metagenome (GOLD analysis project Ga0214473, IMG submission 203509) | Soil microbial communities from uranium-contaminated site in the Upper Colorado River Basin, Wyoming, United States - RVT98D197 | ecosystem: Environmental > Terrestrial > Soil > Contaminated >... | reverse complement strand
CGATCTTTATATTTCTTATGACCGGGAGTGGCGTTTTACGGAGTTAAACCCACAGGCTGAATATGTTTTGGGGAGAAAAAGAGAGGAAGTCATTGGCAAGGTCTTATGGGAAGTGTTTCCTCAAAGTAAAGAGGGGGAGGTTTACAAGCGCTACCAGGGCGCATTGGCAAATCAAATTCCCGTGCACTTTGAGACTTTTTTAACGGTGGTCGGCCGTTGGTTCGAGGTCCACGCCTATCCTTCAGAGGAGGGCTTATCCACCTACTTGCGGGACATTACGGAGCGCAAGCAGATGGAGGAGAAGATTGCTGAACTTGCTTCCTTTGCTCACCTGAACCCGAATCCTGTCGTGGAGGTGGATTTGGCCGGGACGATTCATTATCTCAATCCAGCCGCTCAAGAGTTAATCCCCGACCTGCAAACGATGGGGGGTCAGCATCCGTGGTTGCAGAATTGGGATTCCATGGCGGCCAGTTTTTCAGGGGAGGGGAAAGTTTCTCATGTGCGGGATATTCGGATCGGGAATTTCTGGTATGAGCAAGCGATTTTCTACGTTCCGAAACTCGGGCGGATACACATATATGGCCTTGACATCACGGAGCGTAAGCGAGCCGAGCAAGCCCTGGCGGATCAGAAAGCGCAGCTGGAGCGCATGAATCGAGAGCTGGTCGCCCTCAACGCCGAGCTCGATGACTTCACCCACGTAGCCAGCCACGACCTTCAGGAGCCCCTCCGAACTCTGACCGCCTTTAGCGACCTGCTGCGCAAGGACCTGGGGCAGTCGCTGCCCGAGCGGGCGGCGCAAGACTTGGGGTTCATCACCGACGCGGCCAAGAGGATGCACACGCTCATCCAGGATCTCTTGGCGCTCTCGCGGGTAGGCCGAGTAGCCAAGAAGAGAGAAAAGGTCTCTCTGGGTGAGTGCGCCGACCAAGCCCTGGAGGCATTAGCCATGCGGGTGAAGGAGACCGGAGCCCAGCTGATACGTGACGAGCTGCCCGAGGTCTGGGGCGATTCGATATTATTGACGCAGCTCTACCAGAACCTGATCGGTAATGCTCTGAAGTTCAGCGGAGACCGGCGCCCGATGATCCAGTTGACCCTGGAGGAAAGAGATGGGGATCAGATTTTCGGGGTGAAAGACAACGGCATCGGCATCGAGCCCAAGTATGCCCAGGAGATTTTCAAGCCTTTCAGGCGTCTGCACGGCCGTGCCGAGTACGAGGGCTCGGGCATTGGGCTGGCCATCTGTCACAAGATCGTCGAGCGGCATCGGGGCAAGATCTGGGTGGAGTCTGAGCCGGGAAAAGGAGCTCACTTCCGGTTCACGATACTCCATAGAAAGAGGAAACCATGAGGACAGCATCGAGGGAATAGGATCATTCATGATGATCTCGTAAAAGGTCTGAAAAGACGTATTCCCGTCATTCCGGCGAACCCTGGATCGGGTCCGGGGCAGGCGCCGGAATCCAGGGTTCCCGGTGAAAACCGGGATCCAGTCTTTGAGATGGTTTCTGACTTTCTTCGGGATGACGTCTGGACTCCGGTTTCCACCGGAGTGACGACTTTTTACGATACAATCATTCATAGAGAAATCGTAACTTTCCAACCCGGTCCTTTGAAAAGGGTAAAGAAAATGAGGAAAAAGAGATTGGCGCCTGTACCTTCGGAAATCCGTGGAAAACCTTCCGGGAAAAAAGGGACAAAGTTGACCGCAAAAAAGGTTGCCAAGGGTGCAAAGTTAAATTCCCGCTCATCCTCCGGCCCGTCCAAAATCAAATCTAAGCCCTTTCTGATCGTGGGGATCGGAGCCTCTGCCGGTGGATTGGAAGCCTTTACGGATTTGCTGCGACATCTGCCCTCCGATACCGGGATGGCTTTTGTGTTGATTCAACACCTCGACCCCAAACATGAGAGTATGTTGACGCTGCTTCTTTCCAAGGCAACGCCGATGCCGATCCGGGAGGCGAAAGACGGGGAGGCCGTGGAACCCAACCACGTCTATGTCATTCCACCCAACACGGACATGACCATTTCGAACCGAGTCTTGCACCTAATGCCTCGGGAGGAGATTCGTGGGCGGCACATGGTCATTGATCACTTCTTCCGCTCCCTGGCAGAGGATCAGCGGAGCAAGGTCATTGGAATCATTCTTTCCGGGACTGCTTCGGATGGAACGCTGGGACTGAAGGCCATAAAAGCGGAGGGAGGAATTACCTTTGCGCAGGACGAAAAATCGGCAAAATATGGCGGAATGCCCCATAGCGCCGTTGTTGCGGGAGCGGTCGATTTCATTCTTCCACCGGAAGAGATCGCCAAGGAATTGACCCGGCTTAGCCGCAGTTCTTATGTTTTGGGCCCGGCCACCTCGGCACCCATCAATCAATCGGTGGAGTCTGAAACGAGTGGCCTGAATTTAGAAGAGGAGCTCCGGAAAAAGATTTTCAGCCTGCTTCTGACTTCTAAAGGCGTTAACTTTGCCTATTATAAGCATGCCACCGTCGAGCGGAGGATTTTGCGGCGCATGGGCCTCCGGAAGATGGAAAGCCTGAAAGACTATGTAAAATACATCCAGGACAATCCCGGCGAGCTGGATGCCTTATACCAGGACATCCTGATCCATGTCACCGGATTTTTCCGTGACCCCAAAGCGTTCGATGCTCTAAAGAAAGCGGTTTTCCCCATTCTTCTGAAAAAACGGTCACCTGAGGTGGGCATCCGGGTTTGGGTTCCGGGATGTTCTACCGGCGAGGAGGCCTATTCCCTCGCCATTACGTTAATGGAGTTTTTGGGGAAAATGTCCCAGAACATTCCGATTCAGATTTTCGCTACCGATATCGACGGGGTAGCTCTGGAGAAAGCCCGGGCGGGTAAATATACGGGAAACATGATATCCGATGTCTCGGCTGAACGTCTTCAACGGTTTTTTACCAAAGTGGAGGGCGGCTACCAGGTGAGCAAGCCTGTCCGGGAAATATGCGTTTTTGCCAGGCATGACCTGACCAGGGATCCTCCATTTTCCAGCCTGGACCTGATCAGTTGCCGGAATGTCCTGATTTACATGGGTCCTTTGTTGCAGAAAAGGGTCATGGGGATTTTTCACTACGCCCTGAAGACCAGCGGCTATCTTTTGCTCGGGAAGTCAGAGAGCATCGGTGGATTCTCGGAATTTTTCGCTCTGGCCGACAAGAAACATAAGATTTATTCCAGGAAAACGACCGCAGCCCGTCTTACCTATGGCCCGGCTGCCGCTGGCTACGAGATAAAAAAGATGGACTCGATCAAGGAGATGAGGAAGGAAGGGCTTGATGTTGAAGAAGAGGCCGATCGGATCGTCCTCTCCAGATATGCTCCTGCCGGGGTTATTATCAATGATCATATGGATATTCTCCATTTTCGGGGGCACACGGGTCCTTATATCGAGCCTTCGCCGGGAGCGGCGAGCTGGAACCTACTCAGAATGGCCCAAGAAGGTTTGAAGTTAGAGCTCCGCACGGCAATCCACGAAGCCAGGAAAAAAGATGCCGCCGTGAGAAGAGAAGGTCTGCAGGTTCCATATAATGGCGAATTCCGGGAGGTAAATATAGAGGTACTCCCGATTAAGGGTCCTCCAGGGGAGAGATTCTTTTTGATTTTGTTTGAAGAGGGTAACCCCCCTGCTCTTTCTAAAGGGGGCCTTACGCGAAAAGAGATCAGCCTTGCCGGAGCGGGGGTAAAAGGGGGGCGGAAGGGGGCAAAGGAGACCTCGAAGGCAGTCCAGTTAGAGCGGGAGCTTGCCGCAACGAAAAAATTTCTCCAGTCGGTTATTGAGGAGCAGGAGGGTACGAACGAGGAGCTGAGAGCCGCCAACGAGGAGATTCTTTCGTCCAACGAAGAATTCCAGAGTGTCAACGAAGAGCTGGAAACGTCGAGACAGGAACTCGAATCTTCCAATGAAGAGCTAACCACTTTGAATCAAGAGTTGCACAATCGTAATTCCGAATTGGCCCAACTGAACAACGACCTGATCAATCTGCTGGGCAATGCCAATCTCCCCATCGTCATGCTGGGAGGCGACCTGCGCATCCGGCGTTTCACCGCAATGGCCGAAAGAATCTTGAATCTGATTCCTACCGATGTCGGGCGCCCGGTTACCGATATCAAGCTGGGTATGAACCTCCCGGATCTTGAGTCGCAGGTTTTGGAAGTGATCAAAACTGTCGCGGTTAAAGAAATGGAGATTACGGACCGGAAGAATTGCTGGTATTCGTTACAAATTCGGCCTTACCGGACGAGTGATAATAAGATTGACGGTGCCGTCCTGGTCTTCGCCGACATCGATGCGCTGAAAAAGAGTATGGAGAAAATCAAAGAATCCCTCGACTACGCTGAAGCCATCATCGAAACCGTTCGGGAGCCTCTGGTAATTCTCGATCAGGATCTGAAAGTGAAAACGGCAAATCGGTCATTCTATAAGACATTCCAGGTCAAGCCCGAGCAAACCGAAAATCGCCTCATCTACGACCTGGGAGACCGTCAATGGGATATACCGGAGCTTAGAAGACTGTTTGAGGAGATTCTCCCCCAGAACACCCAGTTTCAAGATTTTGAAGTTGACCACGAATTTTCAAGTATCGGACACAGGGTGATGCTGCTCAATGCCCGCCCAATCAATCAGCATGGCAATGGATTGAAGCTGATTCTTCTTGCGATTGACGACATCACGGTGCGGAAAACATTGGAGGGGAAGATTAAGGACTTTAATAACCGACTCCTTCTTGCCTATGAGCAGGAAAGAAAACGCATCTCTCATGAACTTCATGATAGCCTGGCCGCAAATCTGGCCGCTGTAAAAATGGGTCTGGAAAGAAAACTCAACTCCATGAAAGAAGGTTCTTCATCCCGGGAGATCAAGATAGAGGACAGTATCTCTAATCTTCAGCGGAACATCGAAGAACTTCGCAGGATCATGAATAACCTGCATCCCTCGGTCCTGGATGACCTGGGGCTTTTTCCGGCCATCAGCTGGTTTTGTCGGGAATTTCGTTCGGTTTACTCCGGGATCCGGGTCGAAGAAAAGATTGCCATCCAGGAAAGTGAAGTGCCCAAATTCTTAAATATTGTAATATTCAGAATTTTGCAGGAGGCTTTAAATAATACCGCGAAGCACAGTAAGGCGAATTTGATTCGGGTTTTTTTAGCCAAAGAGGACGGCTCAATTCAACTCGTGATTGAAGACAATGGCCAAGGGTTCGATTTAGCGGAAATAGATTCTGTGAAAGGGACAAGAGGGTTAGGACTCGGCAGCATGAAAGAGCGCGTGGACCTCTCCGGTGGCGTATTCGATATCGTTTCCCATCCAGGGGAGGGAACCACGATTCAAGCTAGATGGCCCCGGACAACAGAGCCAATTTAATGGCCGCTTAATCGCGTAGTGTGAAATTGTAGATAGTTCTCATCCGGAAACCTGCGAATTCCCTTCCCCCTCTGAGGGGGAAGGGGCAGGGGGGGGTGACAACAACTGGGATATCAAGACCTTTCATTTCTATTCCCCCTCACCCCGCCCCTCTCCCGCGAGGGGAGAGGGAGTTTCCGGATGAAAATTAGATAGTAATCAGTCCATAATTATATAGACACCGAAGACGAAATCCCTCCTTCCCTCCCTTTACAAAAGGGATCCCCGCGTTCCGCAGGATTTCGAAAAGAGGAGTCAGGGGAGATTTTGCAAGAAAAGGTCTGGTCAATTATGGACCACGACCCTTTTCCGGTGCGCAAGAGCGGATGGTTTGCCTGCTGGGAGGTAAAATGATGCTCCACAATTCCTCGGTCGCCAAATTTTTTTTCATCTTTTCCTTTTCGCTTCTCTTGATCTTTTCCGCTGGGTGTGCCGAAGTTCGCTTGAATACGATTCCGGCCCCGCCGCCAACGAAGAAGTTGCGGGTCTTCATCCAGCCGGTCACGGGTCTCCGGGATCACGGCAGATGGACGGTCCCGCACGAAGAGTGGGCAAAGCGGCAAGTCCGGGCCGTTCGAGTATTTTTGAGAGAAACGGGGATTTACGAAATGCCCACGGAGGAAGAACTGGACTCCGTCACGGGAAAAAGGACGTTTTCAATCCTGGACTGGAGCAGAAAGGATTGGTCTTTAGTCAGGCAGGCGGGCCGGGCGCTCCATACCGACTATGCCATGATTGTGGAACGAGGTTTCTCCAAGGGGTTCCACGAATCTGAGATGGTCCTCATCAACATAGAAACCGGAAAGCGGTTCAAGGTTTTATTGCTCACCAAGCAAGATCGTTCGACTACCGGGAAATATCTGGCCCGGAGCAATCGCTTTGCGTATGATAAAATATTCCGCGAGGCCAAGAACGATCTGCTGGCTACGGCAATCCGCAAAGGACGCTTGGCCGCCCCCCAATTCTTCATGGGTAAGGCTCCTATGTCTACCCCGCCTTCTGCCAAACCGGCTCCGGCCCCCTTGCCGCCGTCTTCGACTGTCGCCAAGTCGCCTGTCGAAGAAAAGCCCTCCGCGGCCCAAGAAGTAAGCGAGAAACTGGATTACGACGAAGTGCTCTCGGCGGAGGAAACAGCCAAAACTGGGACAAACCTGGCAGTTTATGATTTGGACACCCTTGAGCCGTACCGGGTCGTAGCCCTGATTCTTTCGGAAGCCTTGCGCCAGGAGCTGTTTAAGCTGGGGCTATTTCATATAGTTAACCGGGAGAATATTGTCAAAGTCTTGGAAGAGTTGGCCCTCCAGCAGACGGGCCTGGTAGATGAAAAGGAAGCTGCCAAGGCGGGGAAGGGCTTGGCCGCACAGCAGATTGTTCTCGGGCGGTATGGGATTTTGGGGAAGAATTCCATCGTACAGGCCAAGCGGGTCGATGTCGAGACGCAGGGGACTCTGGGGCTCGGTACTTTGCGGTGCGATGTGGGAAGGGAAGACGAATTGCTTGAGCATATGAGCGAGCTGGCCAGAAAAATTGCCAAGAAGAATTAGGGCCGCGGGCCGGAAGCCAAACGGGGGCATGGAAGAAACCCTTAACGGAGGGCTACACGGAATGAAAAAGGAAAACCCCATTTCTGAGAAAATGCTGGGGTTTTGTTTTATCAGAAGAGAGATCCAGGGAAATCGAAAGCAAAGAAAACAGAGGGGAGTTCGGGTTTCACATTTATTTGGTGGGAAACCAAAATATGGGAGCAAAGAGTTTGAAAATTGGGGCCCGCCGGGGCTCACCGGGACACAAAAGGCGATAAAGGGAATAGAGGACGAGAAGTAAGAATAGAATTACAATGCCCGGGCGCAGCAGCCTAGAACCAAACGGGGCAGAAGCGCCAGCCCCGACTTCTATGGGAATCGGTGAGGAATAAACGTTTTCTCTTCCCCAAGGTGTTGGGGGGAAGGGCTTATTTGATACCCGTTCTTCCGTAAATTGGATGAAAAATACAGCTTCTTCATACAGAAAATACGGTCTTCCCCTTATTCTATCCGTAGAACAAATTGAGGAAAATTGAAATAGGAAGCCTCCCATGGGGGATTTTGTTAAGCTACGGAAATGGGTTCAATGCACCCTCGCTCCTGAGAAAGGGTAGGCTGCGGTTTGGCGGACAACCGGGTGGAAATCATGATTAAAAAGAAGGCGGATGCTACAGCCAACGATGAAAGGAGTACAATCATGAAAGGAAGAAGGGAATTTTTGAAGGGTTCTATGGTGCTGGCGGGCGCGGCGGCGGCAGTAGCGGGGGGGGCCGTGCGAGTCCAGGCGGCGAGCACATTCCCTGCGGGCCTCATCTACTCCAAGGAGGCTCCGGGCCGGTGGGCCGGCAAGGAAGGGGCCCATGCGCCGAAGGTGACGGTGGAAGGAAGGAAGATTAAAGTGGTAACTCCCCATCCCATGACCGAGAAACACTTCATCGTCAAGCATACCCTCCTTACCCTGGAGGGCAAGGTCATGGGCGAGAAAACCTTTGCGAATACCGATCCTGCTGCCGAGTCTTCCTACGATCTGCCCGAAGGATTCAGGGGCACCCTGTGGGCTACGAGTTTCTGCAATCTGCACGACCTGTGGCTTGCTGAATTCACGGTTTGAGCGGACACTTCCCCCTCCTCATCGCGGGGCAGGATGAGGGGGAAATCGCTGATCGACCCGCATCTGGAGAAGGACGGGAACAACAAACTGCCATCTTCCGTAATAAAGGAAGATTCGAAATGGTAGAAAGGTCGTCTCCGCAAGATTCCAAACCCAACAGCTCCCTGGCAGCTTAAAGCTTCTTCCCCTTGGTTTCGGGAAATAAAGGGACGAGAAAGGACCCGATCAGGAATACCAGGGAGGCGATTACAAAGGCCCAGCCGATTCCCAAACTTTCTGACAGGTACCCCGTAGAAACGGGCCCCAGGGCACCCCCCACCGTCCCCAAAGAGTAGCAAAAGCCCATTCCCCGGCTCCTGACCCTTGTCGGGAAGAGTTCAGCAAGAAGGGTCCCATAGCCCGAGAAATAACCCAGGAAAAAGGCCATCACTCCACCCAAAAGGACAATGAAGAGGGCGGGGTTCCCCGGGCCCCCTCTGACCCAGGTCTGCATCGGCAAGTAGCCGAAAGCAGCAAGCGCCCCGGCCATTCCCAGGAAGAAAATCTGGAAGGTCAGCTTGCGACCCAGCCAGTCACTGATAAACCCGTATAATAAATAGCCCGCCAGAGCTCCCACCATTATGTAAAAAGTCAAAAGGGGAACCTTCTCCCCCGGGAAGCCAAGCTGTCCCAGGTAGATCGGGATCCACGGGTTCACCGACCAGGCACCGAAAGAGCCGATGAACACGACCGATGTCCCCAAAATCGTATGGCGCAGGAGGTCCCCCCGAAAGATCTCCCGGTAGGGGACCGTTTCCAAATTCTTTTGGGCCACATCTTCCATCCACAGACGGGACTCTTTTATCGTGAAATAAGCCAGGGGCGCGGCCAGGGCCGCTGGCAGGGCTCCCAGCATGAGCAGGACTCTCCAACTGTACCCTTCCCCCGTCCATAAGGCCAGCAGAGAGGCATACAGGAACCCGCAGGGAAAGCTCGCTTGCACAAGAGCGACCGCCCGTCCTCTCTTCTCCGGCTGCCAGGCTTCGCTCACCAGGGTCATGCTGATCGCCCATTGGCCGCCCAGGCTCATCCCGAGGAAGAGGCGGCATATACTGAAATCCCATGGCCCGGAAGAAAGCCCTGAAAGGGCCGCGGCAGAACCCGTTACCAGGATGCTCGCCAAGAGGGCAACCCTTCGGCCGTAGCGGTCGGAGAGGCTCCCGAAGATAATCCCCCCGATGGGAGTCGCGGCCTTTGGCAAGAAACCGATGACCGAAACCCAGAAAGGGGTCAGCCCCCAATCCCGGCCCGTGGATAGCATGACAAAGGAAAATAAAAAAATATTGCCCGTCGCCGGCATGAGGCTGGCGAGCAACACCAGGAGGACATACCAGGATCTCTCCCCGGCGTCCCTCGCGGATCTTCTCTCTCCCGCCCCGGGATGTATCAAAGGAATTCCCCCTGGCAGCGGCGAATAGATGAAAGATACGGGTTCATGGGTAAGGGCTCAACTGGGGACATTTCTTCTCAACTGAAATATTATGAGATTATGGGTGGAAAGTCAAAGGGGAGTCGAGCGAATGCAAATGGCGTGCACGAATATGTCGCCACGGATAATATTCCCCCCGCGACCCCGCCCCGACCAAGACTAAAATAAGATTCAAACTGTGCGGCGTAAAAGCGAAAGTACAATGAGGCGGTCTGCCCTTGACATTTGACAAAATCAGGTCGAAGGAACGCTCTCCAGAGAGAAGTTTCCCTGGCCGGGCAAGAAAAATCCGTGAAGAGATTATGGCGTAAACAGACTCTTCAGGTTATAATTCGGGAAACGGGCAGCTGGCTAACAATAACCTACCTCCATCCGACCGATAGGTTATCCGAGATCGTTTCATCCAGTCGGAAATATCACCTTTTCATTAAAGGGGAATTTCTGCGAATGGATTCCAGCTTTTCGCGGGGGCGCCATTTCTATGGAGATCGATAAGAAAAAATGTGTGGGCTGTGGAAACTGTCATGCCGTCTGTACCATGGGGGCCATCTATTTGGACGAAGATGGAAAATCCGTGGTCAATCAGGAAGAGTGTGTGGAGTGTTCGACCTGTTATCGGGTCCTCAGGAACGAAGGGTATATGCCCTGGTTTGTCCGGGCCCTGAGAAAGGTTCTGGCGAGCTTTCGTTTAGGATACCTGGCGGAAGTAGATGTGTGTCCCACCGGTGCTCTCACCCCGCCGGAATTGACCTGGCCTCGAAGCATCCGGGCAACCTTCAGCGACCCGATCGCGGTTCATCCGGGAACCGGAATCGGCGGGCGGGGGACGGAAGAAATCAAATGCAACGATGTGACCGGAAGGATCCGGAAGGGAGAGGCGGGATTGGTGGTGGAGCTGGGCCGGCCGGGAATCGGCGCGTATTTCCGCGATATTGAAAAAGTAGCCATGGCCCTGGCCCCTCTCGGCCCCTTCTTTGAGCCTCAAAATCCCGTCACCCAATTGATGGAAGATCAAGAGACCGGAAAGATGAAAGGGGAAATCCTCGCGGAAAAGGTGCTTTCGGCGATCATCGAAATGAAAGTTCCCTTGGGAAGGATCGCAGAAACCCTTCAAATCCTGGATCGGGTGCAGAAGGAAATCGATACGGTGATCAGCGTCGGGGTATCCTCCCGATGCCTTCCGGACGGAACGATCCCCCACGCGGAATGGGTGAGGAAAGCCGGCTTCTCCCTTTCGCCCAACGGGAAGACCAACCTTGGCCTGGGCCGCCCCCGCTTCCAGGAGGACTAAAGCATGACCAATACGCTTCACCGCAGGGGCACCCCGGATAGCCTGAAGAATGATTACGTGATCTTTTGTCTCCCCGCAAGGGGTGTCAACGCCAAAGGATCAGCCCCCAAGGTACAGGAATTCATGCGGATCTGTCTCAAATACAACCCTGTCAACCTGGGTGATGGGCGCCATGGGAATATTCTGCAGGATAAAAATACGGACCGACAGGAATTCATCTCTCAAAAAAAAGACGGCGAGATGGCCGCTGCGGTCTTTACCGATCTCGAAACTCTCCGAAGAGTGATCGAAGAACTGATTCAAGCGGATCTGGGGCTCTCCCTAAACGTAAGCGGGCTCCTGGACGAAGTTCAGGCCTGCTGTCGCAGGTCGGGGATTGAGAGGCATAGCGTGGAGCACTCTCTCGGGGTCTGGGGGGCAAGAGATCGGTTGCCCGAAAGGGAGATTTTAGAAGTGAACACCCTGTGCGGCCATGGGCTGGTCTCTTTCAACCTGATCCGGAAGATGGTCGAATACGTGAGACTCCGGAGACTGACCCCCAAGAGAGCCGCGAACATCCTGGCCAGATGTTGCGAATGCGGCGCCTTCAACCCCGTCCGGGCTGAGCAGTTGCTGGACAAAATGGTAAGAAAGTCCGAAAGCCAACCTTTGGACAGGGGCGCGAGACGGGAACTCCCATAAAATTATAGGTCAGAAACTCTTTGGCAATGTCGCTTCCTACATTGCTTAACTCAGCCGGGGAACTGTCCCACCGTAAGGCCTAGATCTGCTCGACCTGGGCGACTTCCTCCTCGGTCAGCTTCCAGCTGGCGGCGGCGAGGTTGGCATCCAGTTGATCCGGCCTGGTGGCGCCGGCGATGACCGTACTCAGCCAGGGGTGCGAGAGGAGCCAGGCAATGGCCAGCTCGCTTACCTTGTGACCCCGGTCTTTGGCAAAGGCCTCGAGCTTCCCCAGCCTCTCCCAGTTCGCCTCCGTGACGGCATTGGAGTAAATCCGGTTATAGGCCTTCTTCGGCATCGTCCCCTCAACCGGCGCCGGGATTTTCTCGCCACGGCGGTACTTACCGGTCAGAAATCCACCCGACAGAGGCCCCCACGGTATGACCCCAACCCCGTGGGCCTTGCAGCAAGGCACCAGCTCCTGCTCAATCTGGCGTTCAAAGAGGTTGTACTTCGTCTGCACCGTCACGAAGGAGTTCAGGTTGTTGACCCGGGACGTCCACATCGCCTCGGAAAGCTGCCACCCGGCGAAGTTGGAGCAGCCGATGTAGCGCACTTTGCCCGCCTTGACCAAGTCGTCGAGGGCCCGCAGCGTTTCTTCGATGGGCGTCGTGGGGTCCGGGAAGTGGAACTGGTACAGGTCCACGTAATCGGTGTTGAGCCGCTTCAAGCTGGCTTCCAGGGCCCTCATGATGTACCAGCGCGAGGCGCCGCGGTCGTTGGGGCCTTCCCCCATCGCCGCGCTGAACTTGGTGGCGAGAAGAATCTGGGTTCGTCTTCCCTTGAGCGTCCGTCCGATGTACTCCTCCGACCGCCCCTTGTCGTACATGTCCGCAGTGTCGATAAAATTGATGCCGAGTTCCAGGGCGTGGTTGATGACCGCCGCAGAGGCCTGCTCGTCTACATACCAGCCGAAATTGTTCGCTCCCAGCCCGAGTGCGGGAACTTTCAGACCCGAATTGCCCAGTTTGCGGTATTCCATCCATTCCTCCTCATTGGAATTCCTTACACCCTCCTGGCAACCAGGAAGGAGTGAAGGGATCGATCGTGCAATTTTATTAAATTAAGGGAAGAAAGTCAAACGCAGATGGGGCCTGAACTCACTATTTAGGTCTGACCTCTCCTCTTCATCCGCGGTTTCTCTCCATTAAAGTTGACATTACAGCTACGCACTGGTAGAAAAGATAGATGTCAGCGAGTTCCTATCAAAAGGTCGTTCGTGGTGGGATCATCGTACGATGAATCTGGGTCTCAAGGGTAAGGTCGTTATCGTCACTGGCGGAAGCAAGGGCATCGGGCTGGCCTGCGCCCGCGCCTTTCTGATGGAAGGGGGACGAGTGGCTATTATTTCGCGTAAGCCGGCGAATCTGGATGCGGCGTTGCGTGACCTTGCCGCTCCCCCGGTCGATCTGATTGCGATCCCCTGTGACCTGACGGGGAGAACTGCGGCGAACGCCATGGTGGCTGAGGTCGAGCAGCGGCTTGGCCCTGTGGAGGTGCTGGTCAACTCCGCCGGCGCAGCCAGGCGTTATTTGCCGGAAGAATTGAATGCCGAAGCCTGGCACGCGGCTATGGACGCCAAGTACTTCACTTACATCCACGCCATGGACGCCGTATTGTCGGGGATGGCCAGGCGAGGCAGGGGAGTCGTCGTCAACATTGTCGGCATGGGTGGAAAAGTGGCCACGCCGATCCATCTGCCCGGCGGCTCCGCGAACTCCGCGTTGATGCTCGCAACCGTGGGCCTCGCGAACGTGTACGGGCCGAAGGGCCTTCGCATCAACGCCATCAACCCCGGCGCCACCTTGACGGAACGCCTCCAGGAGTCGCTCAAGCTCGAGGCCAGGACGCGGGGCCTGACCGAGGATCAGGTGCTCGCCCAGCGGCAGGCCAATATCCCGCTCAAGCGCTACGCTGCGCCCGAGGACGTCGCCAATCTCACGCTCTTCTTGGCCTCGGACAAGGCAAGCTATATCACGGGCGCCGTCGTGCCCATGGACGGCGGGTTGAACCCGGTCCTGTAGCACCTCGGTCGCCGACCTTCTTTCCTGTCTGCGGGACCGCGGTTTGCGCGATCGATGACTCGGATTCTCAGATTTCCTGCTTCCCATTTCACAGATTGCTGGTCCCAGATTGCTGGAAAAGTCGTTTTC
>Ga0214473_10006716_pt1 | contig 13703 bp, 14 predicted proteins | sample RVTome_7_FD_203509 | JGI IMG/M metagenome (GOLD analysis project Ga0214473, IMG submission 203509) | Soil microbial communities from uranium-contaminated site in the Upper Colorado River Basin, Wyoming, United States - RVT98D197 | ecosystem: Environmental > Terrestrial > Soil > Contaminated >... | reverse complement strand
GGTTCGCTTGGATCGCTACGACCAACTCTCCGGAGGACTCTCACCTCCAAGTCACCAGCCATGCTGGGCACACAACACGAGTGGCCGCGACGTCATGGACGTCGCGGCCACTGAGTGAAACAGCACGGGCGCGCCGGGCCGGCGCTCAGCGCGGCATGGGCTGCTCGGCCACCTGGACGGAAAAGCGCACCGAGTCGATGCCACGCGCCGCGATTTCGAGCGGCGTAGCGCAGTAGCTGCACGCAATGACCCGGACGGCCTCGGGGCCGTCCAGCTCGGCCACATCGCGGTGGCCGCACACGGGGCACCGATACGTGCCCTGGATTTCCTGGCTCGGTACGGCCATCGGGAACCCTCCAGCACCGGGGAATGGACCGCTGGAAAAACGCGCCAGATGCACGCCAACCGGGTGCACGCCATGTCGAGCGCTCCGTGCACCCAGCCGTCTCCGTACCTGAACGCTAATGAAACGGCGCCCCTCCAGTCAATGCTCAGCTCCAGCCCCGCGCCATGTAGACGGCCAAATCCACGCAGCGCGCGGAGTATCCCATCTCGTTGTCATACCACGCGATGACCTTCACCATCCTCCCACCCACGACGATGGTGGAGAGCAGATCGATGGTGGAGCTGGCCAGGTTGCCGATGTAATCCACGCTGACCAGCGGCTCCTCGCTCACGGCCAGGATCCCCTTCAGCTCCCCGTCGGCCGCCGCGCGAAAGGCGTCATTGAGCGCCTCCGCCGTGACGTCCTTCTCGACTTCTACCACCAGGTCCACCAGCGAGACGTCGGGCGTGGGCACGCGCATGGCCATGCCGTCGATGAGCCCTTTCACCTCAGGGATGACCAGCGCCGTGGCCTTGGCCGCGCCCGTGGTGGTGGGAATGATGGACATGGCCGCCGCCCGCGCGCGCCGCATGTCCTTGTGCGGCAGATCCAGGATCTGCTGGTCGTTGGTGTAGGAGTGCACCGTGGTCATCAGCCCGCGCCGGAAGCCGAAGTTGTCCCGGATGACCTTGACGGGTGGGGTCAGGCAGTTGGTGGTGCAACTGGCGTTGCTGATCACGTGGTGCGCGCTGCCATCATACTTCTCGTGGTTCACGCCCATGACCACGGTGAAGTCCTCACCCTTGGCGGGTGCGGTGATGATCACCTTGCGCGCGCCCGCGTCCAGGTGCTTGGCGGCGTCCTCGCGCTTGGTGAAGCGGCCCGTGCCCTCGAAGACAATGTCCACGCCCAGGTCCTTCCAGGGCAGCGCCCCGGGATCCTTTTCACTGAGCACCCGGATCGGATCCCCGTCCACGACCAGGCCATCGCCGCTCACCTCCACGGTGCCGTCGTAGCGGCCGTGCACCGAGTCGTAGCGCAGCAGGTGCGCCAGCGTGGCGCTGTCGGTGAGATCGTTCACGGCAACAAAGTCCAGATCGGCGCCCTGCTTCTTGGCGGCGCGCAGGATGTTACGGCCGATGCGGCCGAATCCGTTGATGGCAACGCGGGGGGTCCTGGCCATGGTGGCTCCCGTCAGGTTGAAGTCAGCCGGCGCGCGTCCAGCGCGCGGGCAAACGTTAGTACGGTAACGCAGCGTGCGCCGACGTCCACCAGCGCGCGGGCGCACTCGATGGCGGTGGCGCCTGTGGTGAGGATGTCATCCACGAGGAGGAGATGCGCTGCTGCCACCCTGCCCCGCCCACCTCGGCGCACCCGGAACGCGCCGGCCACGTTAGCCCCGCGCGCCGCGGGCTGCAAGCCCGTCTGCGAGCGCGTGGAGGGGGTGCGCTCCATGACGTCCAGCAGCGGCTTCCCGAGGTGTGCCGCAACGCTGCGCGCCAGCTCCCCGGCCTGATTGTAGCCGCGCGCACGGCGCCGGGCGGGCGTGGTGGGCACCGCCACCACTCCGGCCAGTTCCGCGAGCACGTCTTCCGGCAGCGCCACCGCCGCCATACGGGCGCCCATCGGGCCCGCCAGCGCCGGCCAGCCCCGGTACTTCAGTTCATGCACGAGTCGGTCCGCGGGCGGGGCCAGCAGGCAGGCCGATCGGGCGCAGCGCAGCCATGGCGGCCAGTCCTGGCACTCCGGACAGGTGGGTCCGTGCGCCCGCCCCGTGAAACGCCGGGGCGCCCCGCAGCGAGGGCACACTGGCGCCGGCGGCGCGCGCAGCGCGGCGCGGCAGCGCCGGCACACCAGCCGCGCCGTGTCTCCGGGCGCGATGGGCTCATCACACCCTAGACAAACGGGCGCGAAGAGGAGGTCACCGAGAGCCTGCAGGAGGGTGCGCACGCCCGAGTGTGCCGGGCGATGCGGGGCGACGGAATGGCTGTATGGGCCGCGCCGGCGCGGGGTGCCGCCATAGGCGGACCGGCCACAGTCCGGCGCGCCATGCGCCAAAGGCCGGCCGCCATAGCTGGATGCGCCATACCGCCAGCGGGCACCCCGCCAACCACCGCCAACCTCAATCCGCCGGCGCCGCCTCCTCGAGCGCCGCTCGCATCACCGCCAGCGGCGCCTCCAGCCCCGTCCAGCGGCGGAACGCCTCGGCGCCCTGCCGGATCAGCATCTCCGTGCCCTCAGCGGCCGGGATGCCGCGCGCGGCGGCGGCCCGCGTCCAGGCGGTGCCGCCCGGGCGGTAGACCAGATCGAAGGCGGCGCCGTGCGCGCCGGGGCGCGGGTCCAGGGGCAGCGGGTCGTCCGCGCCCAGCCCGAGCGACGTGGCGTTCACCACCAGGTCCAGCCCGTCGAGCCGCGCCGCTTCTGACAGTGCAAGGACACGGAGAACGCCCGCGTCGTCCAGCGCCTCCACCAACGCCTCCGCCCGCCCCGGCGTGCGATTGGCCACCACCACCTCCGCGGCCCCCGAACTGAGCAGCGCATGCACTACCGCCCGCGCCGCGCCCCCGGCGCCCAGCACCAGCGCGCGCCTGCCCTCGAGCCGCGGCACCAGCATGCGCACCGCCGCCAGGAAGCCCGCCACGTCCGTGTTGTCACCGTGGAGCGCGCCCTCCGCCCACCAGAAGGTGTTGCACGCGCCGGTGGCCACGACGTCCGGCGTGGCCACGTCCAGCGCACCCGCCGCCACGGTCTTGAAGGGCACGGTCACGTTCCCCCCGCCACCGGCCCGCGCGAGCGCACGCATGAGGCGGGGCACGTCCTCCGCCACCGCCCGGCGCGCCACGTACGTGGCGTCCAGGCCGGCATGGCGGAAGGCGGCGTTCTGCATGCGCGGGGAGAGGGAGTGCGCCACCGGGTCGCCCAGGAGGGCGTAGACCCGCGGCGCGGGCGCGGCGCTCACGACCGGCTCACGGCGCGCGCGCGCTGGCAGGGTGGGTGCGCCGCTGGAGGAGACGGCCACCACCAGAGGACGCGCTCACGGTCAGCGGCGCTCACGGTGAGAGAATCGGCTCGAGCCGATCCAGCAGCGCATCCACCGCCCCCGAGAGCTGCTCCAGCGTGGCGCGGTACGTGTCCAGATCAGCGCCGAAGGGATCCGCCACGGCGCCGCCCTGCCCCGGGCCCGAGAGGAAGTCGGTCAGCAGCGCGGCCTTCTCGCCGGCGCCCAGCTCGCGCGCCGCGCTCACGTGGGCCGGACTCATCCCCGCCACCAGGTCGGCCCAGGCCACGGCCTCCTCGTCCAGCTGCGACGCTGCATGACCGCTCAGGTCCAGGCCGCGCTCGGCCACGGCCGCCACCGCCGGGTCCGCGGCGGGCGCGCCGGGGAAGGCGGTCACACCCGCGGAGCGCACCTCGACGTGCTCCCAGCCGCGGCCCGCCGCGGCCGCGCGGGCCAGCGCCGCCGCCATGGGGCTCCGGCAGGTGTTGCCCGTGCACAGGAAGAGCAAGCGGTAGCTCTCGCCGGGCCGGGCGGGCGTCGGTTCACTCATGCACGGTCTCCACGATGCTGCGCAGTCTCTCCAGGGACACGGCGCCGGCCCGCACCAGCCGGGGCGCGTCCGGTCCACTGCAGTCCACGATGGTGGACGGCGGCCCCGTGCCCGACGGCCCCCCGTCCAGCACGAGCACCTCCCCGCCCAGGTCGCGCGCCGCCTCGGCCGCCGCCACAGCGCTCCGTGCCGGAGGCGCATCCGGCGGGTTGGCGCTGGTGGAGGTGAGCGGGCCGGGCAGCGCGGCCAGCAGCCGGCGCACCCCCTCGTGCGGGGTGGCGCGCACCGCCACGCCACCGCTGGCCGAGCGCACCCCCTCGGGATAGCGCGCCTCCGGATCCGGGAGTATCAGCGTCAGCGGACCGGGCCAGCACGCCACGGCCAGCCGCTCGGCCGCGGCGCTCCATACGAGCCCTGCCGCGTCCTCGGCCGCGCGCACCAGCAGGAGGAACGGGCTGGCCGGCTCGCGGCGCTTCAGCCGCGCCAGCGCCGCCAGCGCACCGGGCTGCAGCAACGTACCGAAGCCGTACACCGTCTCCGTGGGGTAAGCGACGACGCCGCCACCCTCCAGATGCGCTCGTACCGCGTCCAACGCCGCCTCCACCTCCCCGGGCGCGGCGAACGGCAGCGTCCTCACGCGCCGTCCGTCAGCAGCGCCTCCGCCATGCGCAGATCCTCACGCGAGGTCAGCTTCAGGTTGCGCAGGTCCCCCTCCACCACCTCCACCACGCCGCCATAGCGGGTCACCAGCGCCGCCTCGTCCGTACCGGGCACGCCCTCCGCCTCCGCGCGCTGGTAGGCGTCCACCAGCACGCCGCGCGGGAAGGCCTGGGGGGTCTGCGCGCGCCACAGGCGGCTGCGGTCAGGCGTGGCCACGATGCGGCGAGCGGCGTCCACCTCCTGGATGGTGTCCGTCACCGGCACGGCCGCCACCACCGAGCGGCCGCGGGCCGCCGCGTCGTAGACGCGCGCCACCACGGCCGCGGAGACCAGCGGTCGGGCCGCGTCATGCACCAGCACCACGGCCGCCTCGGGCGGCACCAGGTCCAGCGCCCGCCGTACGGAATCGCCACGCTCGAGGCCGCCCTCCACCAGCGCGATGCGCGGATCCATGGCGGTGAGCCACGCCGGGGGATCGGCCATGTGGTCCGGCGCGAGCGCCACCACCACCCAGTCCACGGCCGGGTGGTCCAGGAACGGCCGCAGGGCGCGCCCCAGCACCGGCTGGCCGCCCACCTCCAGGAAGGGCTTGGAGGCGCCGCCCATGCGCCGTCCGGCGCCCGCCGCCGGGATGACCACCGCGGCGCGTGGCTGCCGCCTCACTGCCACACCGCCCGCGAGAGCGCGGCCAGGTCGGGCAGCGCCTGCAGCGCGATGCCGTCCGGCGGCGCGGCCGGCACCGAGCGGGTGGGCAGGTAGGCGGTGGCGAAGCCCATGCGCGCCGCCTCCGCCACGCGCCGCTCCGCCTGGGAGACGGCGCGCACCTCGCCGCCCAGGCCGATCTCGCCCAGGAAGACGGCGTCGCGCGGCAGCGCGCGGTCGAAGACCGCCGAGCCGAGCGCCGCCGCCACGGCCAGGTCGGCGGCCGGGTCCGCCAGGCGCACCCCGCCGGCCACGTTCAGGAAGACGTCCAACTCCCCGAAGGCAATGCCGGCGCGGCGTTCCAGAACGGCCAGCAGCAGCGTCAGGCGCTGGCGGTCGAAGCCGTTGGCCACGCGCTGTGCGGCGCCGTAGCTGGCCTTGGAGCAGAGCGCCTGCACCTCCACCAGCAGCGGCCGGGTGCCCTCGATGGTGGCCACCACGGCGGAGCCGCTGGCGCCCGTGCCGCGCTCACGCAGGAACAGTTCGGAGGGATTGGCCACCGCCTCGAGCCCGCCCTGCCCCATGCGGAAGACGCCCAGCTCGTCGGCGGCGCCGAAGCGATTCTTGCTGGCGCGCAGCACGCGGTGATCCAGCGCGGCGCCCTCGAAGTAGAGCACCGTGTCCACGATGTGCTCGAGCGTCTTGGGGCCGGCCACCATGCCGCCCTTGGTGACGTGGCCCACCAGGAAGATGGCGGTGCCGCTCTCCTTGGCCTCACGCTGCAGGTGGGCGGCGCACTCGCGCACCTGCCCCACGCTGCCCGGCGCGCCCTCCAGCGCCTCGGTGCGGACGGTCTGGATGGAGTCCACGAAGAGCACGGCGGGCTGCAGCGCCGCGGTGCGCGCCAGGATGGCCTCCAGGCTGGTCTCGGCCAGGAAGGTGACGCGGCCCGCCGACTCGCTCAGCCGGTCGGCGCGCAGGCGGGTCTGGGCGGCTGACTCCTCACCGGACACATAAAGCGTGCTTCGCCCGAGCGTCTCCAGGCGCGCCGCCACCTGGAGCAGCAGTGTGCTCTTGCCGATGCCCGGCTCACCGCCCACCAGCACCAGCGACCCGGGCACCAGCCCACCGCCCAGCACGAAGTCGAACTCGTCCAGGCCGGTGAGCCAGCGCTCCGTCTCGGCGCCCGCCACCTCCTCCAGGCGCACGGGCACGGCGGCAGCGGCACCCGCATGGGGCACGGCGGCCTCCGCGCGGGCGCCGCGCGGCTCCTCCACGAGCGTGTTCCACGCTTCGCAGGCCGGACACTGCCCCTGCCAGCGGGCGGTCTCGTTGCCGCAGTCGGCGCAGAAATAGGCGGTGCGGGTGCGGGCCACGGCGCTCACAGGCGGACGCGGTCCACCGGAAACGGGAGCGTGCGGCCCACCGGAAATGCGGGTGCAGCGCCTACCGGGAACGGCGGCGTGGGGTCCGCGGGAAGTGAGTGTGCGGGACGCGCCGGGCACGGCAGGACGCGGTCCACCGCGAACTTGATCGGGGACGTCGCTTGAAAGGGGGTCACCGGGCGGCGTGGGCGCTGAAGCTCTCGAAGCGCGCGCACTCCTTGCGGAAGTAGAGTTCCACGGCGCCCGTGGGGCCGTTGCGCTGCTTGCTGATGATGAGTTCGGCCTTGCCCACCTCCCCCTTCTCCTGCGCTTCCATGGCGGTCAGGTAGTACTCGGGGCGATAGAGGAAGCCCACCAGGTCGGCGTCCTGCTCGATGGAGCCGGACTCGCGCAGGTCGGAGAGCTGGGGGCGGTGGTCGGAGCGCTGCTCCGGCGCGCGCGAGAGCTGCGAGAGCGCAATGATGGGCACCGCCAGCTCCTTGGCCAGCGCCTTCAGCCCGCGCGAGATGGTGCTCACCTCCTGCTGGCGGTTCTCGGCGTTGCCGCCCGCGTGCATGAGCTGGATGTAGTCCACCACGACGAGCCCCAGCTCGGGCTGGTCCGCCTTCAGGCGGCGGGCCTTGGCGCGCATCTCCAGCACGGAGAGGCTGCCGGAATCGTCGATCCAGATGGGGGCCGTGTTCAGGTGGCCGGCGGCCTGGGCCAGGCGCACGAAGTCGTCGTCGGCCAGCCGGCCGCGCAGCAGCCGCCCCAGGTCCACCAGCGCCTCGGAGCAGAGCATGCGCTGCACCACCTGCTGCTTGCTCATTTCCAGGGAGAAGACGGCTACCGGCACCTGGTGGCTGATGGCCGCGTGCAGCGCCACGCCCGTGACGAAGGCGGTCTTTCCCATGGAGGGGCGTGCGGCCACGATGATCAGGTCACCGCGCTGAAAGCCGCCCGTCATGTCGTCGATGCCGTGGAAGCCGGTGGGCACGCCGGTGATGCCGCCCTTGGTGGCCTGCAGCTCCTCGATCTTCTCGAAGGTGGGGTAGAGGATCTTCTTGATCCAGACGAAGCCCTCACGCTCGTGGGACTGCGCCACCTGGAAGATGCGCTGCTCGGCCACGTCCAGGATGGCCTCCACCGAGCGCTCGCCCTGCTCGTAGGCGTCGCGGATGATGCCCGTGGCGCCCTCGATGAGGCGGCGCAGCAGCGCCCGCTCGCGCACGATGCGGGCGTGGTACTCGATGTTGGCCGAGGTGGGGACGGCGTCCTGCAACTCCGCCAGGTAGGGGATGCCGCCGATGGCCTCCAGTTCGTCGGTGGCCTTGAGGTCCTCGGCCACCATGACCAGGTCGGCCACCTGGCCGCGCTGGAAGAGGCGCGTCATGGAGCGGAAGACGCGCCGGTTGGCCTCCCGATAGAACATGGTGTCATCCACCACCTCCAGCGCCTTGGCCACGGCGTCACCATCGATGAGCATGCCGCCCAGCACGCTCACCTCCGCTTCCGGCGCGTACGGCGGCTGGCGGTCGGGCGAGGGCGCGGACTCCGCGTCGTAGGCTAGTTCAAGCCGCTTCATCGAGGACCTGTCTCATGCGCTGGACGTCCTGCCATGCCGTGCGCACCATGTGGGGCGAGCGGAGCAGGTACGCGGGGTGATACGTGACGATCAGCGGCGTGCCGCGGTAGGCGTGCACACGCCGCCGCAGGCTGCCGATACTCTCTTCCGATCCGGCCAGCGTCTGGGCGGCGAACTTGCCCACCGCCAGCAGCGCCCGCGGCGCGATGGCCTCGAGCTGGGCGTGCAGCCAGGTGGTGGTGCAGGCCGCCACCTCGTCGGCGCGCGGGTCGCGATTCTGCGGCGGGCGGCACTTCAGCACGTTGCAGATGTAGACCCGCTCGCGCGGGAAGCCGGCGCTCAGCAGCAGCAGCTCCAGCATCTTGCCCGCGCGCCCCACGAAGGGACGGCCGCTGGCGTCCTCCTCGCGGCCGGGCGCCTCCCCCACGACCACCAGGTCGGCGTCCGTGGCGCCCTCGCCGAAGACCACGTTGGTACGCCCCTCGGCCAGCCCGCAGCGCGTGCACGTCTGCGCCTGGCCGGCCAGCACGCGGAGCGCCGGACCGCTGGCGGGCGGCGCGGCGAACGGGCTCGCGGGTGGCGGCGCGGCGTCCATGGGCGGCGCCCCCTGCGATGGGGCGGGCCGGGCGCCGACACCGCCTGCCGCGTCCACGGCGTCCACGGGCGGTTCCGCCGCCGCCTGACTGCCCCACGCCCCCACGGCGCGCCGCAACTCCTCGCGGCGCATGTCATCCAGCCACAGCACGTCCCCACCCACCTGGCCGAGCTGGCGCAGGTAGCGCAGCAGCAGGGCGCGCTCGCCGCTCACGCGTCCGCCGGTGCGGCCGGCAGCAGCCGCTCCACGCGGTCCAGGATGGCCTCGGCCACCTCGTCCTTGCTGAGCAGCGGCAGGCTTTCCTGGCTGCCGTCAGCGCCCAGCAGCTCCACGCGGTTCGTGTCCACCTCGAAGCCGGCGCCTGGCTCGAGGGCGTCATTCAGCACCACCAGGTCCAGCCCCTTGGCCGCCAGCTTCTCACGCGCGGCGGCGTGGTCCGGCCCGGTCTGCAGCGCGAAACCCACGGTCACCATCCCCGCCGGGCGGGCGGCCCGCGTGCTCACCAGCACGTCCGGCGTGGCCACCAGCTCCAGCGCGGCCGGCACGGCGTCCTTGGGCGTCTTGGCCGCCGCCGCTTCCGCAGGCCGGAAATCCGCGGGCGCCGCGGCCATGAGCAGCGCGGCGGCGCCCGGCAGGGCCGCCCGGACCGCGCCCGCCATGGCCGCCGTGTCCTCCACGCGGACCACGTTCACGCCGGGCGGATCGGGCAGACTCGTCGGTCCGCTGACCAGCGTCACCGCGGCGCCGCGCCGCCAGGCGGCCTGCGCCAGCGCGAAGCCCATGCGTCCGGAGGAGCGGTTGGTGAGCACGCGCACGGGATCCAGCGATTCGCGCGTGGGCCCCGCGCTGACCACCACCTGCCGGCCGGCAAACGGTCCCGCCGGCTCCAGCACCCGGCCAAGCCAGGCCGTGAGGACCTCCGGCTCGGGCAGGCGCCCCGCGCCCTGACCCTCACCGTGGGCGAGCGGACCTTCCGCCGGTTCCACAACCCCGTAGGCAAGCGCCTCCCGCAGGTGCCGCACGTTGGCGGCCGTCTGGGGATGGGCCCACATGGCGTCATTCATGGCTGGACAGAGGAGCACGGGCGCACGGGTGGCCAGGAGTATGGCGGTCAGCAGATCATCGGCGCGGCCGTGGGCGGCGCGCGCCAGGAAATCGGCGGTCGCGGGGGCCACGCAGACTGCGTGGGCCTCGCGCGCCAGCCGGATGTGGGCCAGCGCGTCATCCGCCGCGAAGATGTCCGTCCGTACCGAGCGCCCGGTGAGCGCCGCGAAGCTGAGCGCGCCCACGAAGCGCTCGGCCGCGGCCGTCAGGACAACGTCCACCTCGGCGCCCAGCTGCGTGAGGTCGCGCGCCAGCTGCACGGCCTTGTAGGCGGCAATGCCGCCGCACACGCCGAGCAGCACCCGCCGCCCCCGCCAGGGACGCCGGGGGGTGAGGCCGCGCCGCGGCCCCTCAGGCGCCGCTCGCTCGGCCACGCCCCGGCCCCGCTATTCGCCCGGGTGGCGGCGGCGCTTGGTCAGCTCGAAGTCGATCCGGCCGTCGGCCATGGTCTCCGCCGCGCGCGTGGTCAGCTTCTTACCGAAACGGCCCGGCACGGTCTCCGTGGGCAGCGCGTTCAGCTCGCGCGCGAAGCGCGCGGCCACCAGGATACCCAGGTACTTGCTGCCCGTGTGCTCGGCCATCTCCATGGGGGTGAAGACCCGCATGTCAGTTGCTCCTCTCGTTCATCAGTCCGGCCAGTTCCCGGTCCAGCCCATGCAACGTGCCGGGAAGGTCTGCCGCGCGTGAGGCGCGGTGCCGCTCCGCGGCCACGATGGCATCCAGCGCACCGAGGGCCGTATCAAAGTCGTCATTGACGACCACATAGTCGAACTCGTCGGCGCCCTGCAGTTCCGCCCGGGCGTTGCCCAGCCGGCGGCGCCGTTCCACGTCATCCTCGCTGCCACGGTTGGACAGCCGCCGCGCCAGCTCCGCGGCCGATGGCGGCAGGATGAAGACCAGCACCGCTTCGGGAAAGACGCCGCGCACCTGCCGCGCTCCCTGCACATCGATGTCCAGCACCACCACCCGGCCCCGCGCCAGAGCCTGCGCAACCCCCTCCCGCGGAGTGCCGTAGTGGCGGCCGTGGACCTCCGCCCACTCCGCCAGCTCACCGGCCTCCGCCATGGAGCGGAAACGCGCCTCGTCCACGAAGATGTAGTCCACGCCCGGCCGCTCGTACTCGCGCGGCGCGCGGGTCGTGGCGGAAATCGAGAAGACCACGTCCTCGTGCCGCTCCACCAGGGCGCGGGCCAGCGACGTCTTCCCCGTGCCGCTCGGCGCCGCGATGACCAGTGGAAACGCGCGCCCGGGCACTCTCACTCTACGTTCTCCACCTGCTCGCGCAGCCGCTCGATCTCATCCTTGATGGCCACCACCTCATGCTCGATCGGCGCGTCGTTGGCCTTGGAGCCGATGGTGTTGGCCTCGCGATTCATCTCCTGCACCAGGAAGGAGAGGCGCTTGCCCACCGGCTCGGCGGCCTCACCGGCCATGATCTCCCGGAACAGCGTCACGTGCGAACGCAAGCGGACCAGCTCCTCACTGACGTCCCAGCGCTCCGCGATGTGCGCCACCTCGCGGGCAATGCGATCCTCGTCCAGCGGCACGTCATCGAGCAGCTCCGCCACCACCCGACGCATCCGGTCACGCTCTACCTTCAGGCGGTCCGGCGCGCGCTCGGCGATGCGCGTGGTGGCCGCCTCCAGCGCATCCAGCCGGCCCGTCAGGTCGGCGGCCAGACTGACCCCCTCGCGCTCACGCAGCACCACGGCCGCCTCGGCCGCCGCCTCGGTCACGGCCCGCAGATCCTCCGCATCCACCTCGGGGCCGTCATCCTCGTCCGCCGGCACGATGATGTCCCCGAAACGTGCCAGCAGCGCCAGGTCTACCTCCCCCTCGACACCCAGCCGCTGCCGCAGCGTCTCGAAGGCCCGCATGTACTGCCGGGCCCGCGCCTCGTCCACGCGCAGCGCGCCGCCGCCGTTCTCCTGGTCGCCCGTCTGCAGGCGCAGCGTGAAGTTTACGTGCCCCCGCGAGAGAATGGCGCGCAGCCACTCGCGCACCTGCGGCTCATGCCGCTCGATGGCCCGCGAAAGGCGCAGATTAGCGCTGAAAAAGCGGTGATTGACCGTGCGCACCTCGGCCCGCAGACGCCCCGCGGTCACCTCGCGCTCGGCCTCGCCGAAGCCGGTCATGCTACGGATCATCCGCGACCTCCGAAGATAGCGAAGGTACCCGTGCTCTGGGAATGGGGCAACGCGCCACCGATCAGTTCCGGAAGCGCCATTTCACCCCGTAGAAGATGCGTGGGCCCGGCACGGGCCGGTCGGGCAGGTCACGCGCCCGCACGCCGGTGAAGTCCTCGTAGCGGATGTAGGCCAGCACGTCGATGATGCGGATGGCCAGGTAGCCGTCCATCTGGGTGCGCGCCTCCATCACCGCCAGGGCGGGCGTGGGAGGGGCACCTGGATCCGGCGGCACCGGTGCGGCGGACGCCGGCGCGAGCATGGCGGAGCGATGGCGCGCCTCCAGGCGCCCGAGCACGTCCAGGTTGCCGCTCTCGAGCGGCGTGATGCGCGCCTCCAGGGCCCCGCGCCAGGTGCGCAGCGGCAGGTAGGGCGGCAGCGGTCCCGGGCCCGTGAGCTCAACGATCCAGCCCTCGGCGGCCAGGATGTCCCGCCACAACGGCGCCCGAGCGAACGCTTCGATGCCAGTTACCGCGCCGGCGGCGAAGGCGCCATGGGCGCTATCGAAAGGCAGGTCGAAGGGTGGGATGGAGTCGGAGCTCACGCGGAGCGCTGCGGCGCCGGCATGGATACCCCAGCGCGAGGCCTCGGCACCCAACCTCCACCCTGACCGGTCCGCCAGCCAGCCCGCGCGTATGGAGTCGGGGCCGAAGAAGGGCGCCACCCGCGCACCGCCGCTCACCTCGGCGAACAAGCCGACACCCGCGAGCGGATGGGCTGCCGCGCGGGCGGACCAGGCGGTGGCGCCCGCCCCGGCCAGATTGCTCCGCAACACCTCCCCCTCGACCTCCACCAGCCCGTGCGGCCGCAGCCGCACGGCGCCCTCCAGCTCGGAGCCCGGCAGCTCGTCCGCCGTGCGGCCGCGCAGTGCGCCCTCGGCCAGCCACCACGCGCCCTGGCCCGCCACGCGCGCTCCGAACGCTACGCTCTCCCGCTCCAGCTCCGCCGGTATCGAGTCGCCCCCCTCCTCCTCCGGGGGCAGCGCCGGCAGGGGATGGTCGAAGGAGGAAGCGCCCGCGAAGATCTCGGCCGTCAGGCCTGGCAGGAAACGGTTGCGGGCGCGCACGATCACGTCCCGCCGCTCGGCGGAGGCCACCGGCCAGGGCGACTCGGCCTCGCGCTCCACGGTGGACTGGATGAGTTCCACCCGCACGCCCCGCCGCTCGTTCTGGATGCCCCACGAGCCCCACCCGCCCAGCACGGCGGCGGGCTCGTTGGCGTCCAGCCCCTCCGTCTCCAGCCGGTCGATGGCCAGCCCCAGGGGCCCGATGAGGAAGTGTGGAACCACCAGCATACCGCGGAACTGGTTTACGTCGGGCTGGCCGAGACCGGCCTCGATCCGCGAGTACGGCTCCGCATCCCGCGCCTGGGTGGTGCGCAGGCGGATGCGCAGCCCGTCCAGGCGCCGCTCCACCACCACCTCGTCCACGTTCACCAGCGCGAAGCGCGCCAGGTCGAAGGCGCCGCCGCCGAGCGGATCCAGCACGAAGCCATCCACCTCCACGCGAAGCCCGGGCGCCGTGGAGCCGAAGGCGCCGGCCGCCTGCGGCTGGCCGTGGAAGCCACCGCGCACCGTCGTGATACCGGGAATCCGGTCGAGCAGGTCGGTGAGCGTGATGGCCCCGGCCATCTGGAGGTCGTCCCGATCCCAGCGCCAGGTGCCGGCGCCCCAACCCGGTGCGCGTCCGCCGGGC
>Ga0214473_10006715_pt1 | contig 13703 bp, 8 predicted proteins | sample RVTome_7_FD_203509 | JGI IMG/M metagenome (GOLD analysis project Ga0214473, IMG submission 203509) | Soil microbial communities from uranium-contaminated site in the Upper Colorado River Basin, Wyoming, United States - RVT98D197 | ecosystem: Environmental > Terrestrial > Soil > Contaminated >... | reverse complement strand
GCGGGTCGCACCGTGTACTGGGCGATCATGCCGCCGTTCTGGTGCACGTTGACGTGGCAGTGGAAGAGCCAGGTGCCCGGATTGTCCGGCACCATGTCGGCCACCAGCATGCCCATGGTGGTGAGGCTGGTGACGTCGGTCCGCATGTGGTTCGCGATCACGGTGTTGCCGTGCCAATGCGGCGCGTGCACCTCGAAGTTGGTCGAGGCCAGCAGGTACCAGCGCACCCGCTCCCCCTGCGTCATGGTCAGCCCGTCGAGATTGCCGTACAGGAATCCGTTCATGGACTCCTTGAAGTTGCTCCCCCCGAACGGCGTCCAGAAGAACAGCTCGGCCCGGTTCACGCTCGCGGGCTTGCCGGCGTACGCCTTGATGTTGGTCTCCAGGTGCCGGCTGAAGTTCTCGTCGAACTCGTAGAACGCCACCACCAGCTCCCGGTCCACGTCGTTGGGCGTGCCGTCGGCCCGGGCCGCGTCCCGCCGGGTCACGATGAGCGGCCCCATAAGGCCCGCGTTCACGTCCAGCTCTTCGTTTACGTGCGAGTGGTACATCCAGAGCGCGGTGCTGGGCTCTCCGTGGCTGGGGCCGGCCCGCTCGGGAATGGGCCAGACGTACCGGTAGCCGCCCCCCGGAGGAACCGCGTCGTCCGCGGTGTCCGCGCCGTTGGTGCCGTCGGACGATCCCGCGCCTTCACTGTTCTTGGTGTAGAACACGCCGTGCGGGTGCATGCTGGCCGGGTAGGTGGTGTGGTTGCGGAACATCACCACGATGGTGTCGCCGACCGCGCCCCGGAGCAGCGGACCCAGCACGCCCAGGTGCTGCCATTCGGCCGGGCGGGGCTTGAGCTGGGTGAAGGTCTCGTCGGTGTACTCCCGGAACACCGACTTGCGATAGACCTTGCCGATCCGGTCGGGCCCCTGCGCCGTCACGAACGACTCCATCGCGCCGAATGGCCCTCCGGTTATGCGATTCGTGCCGCTGGGTGCGTAGTCCCACTCGACCTCATCGGCGGCGACGTAGTACGTCCGGGTTACGCCGGGCGGCGGCGCTCCGGCCCCGGCCATGGTGCAGCCGAGGATGAGTGCGGCCGAAGCGGCGGGCAGCAGAAGGGCGGTGCGCGGGGTCATGGCGGTCTCGGAGAGGCTGGGGCGCGGAAACGTAACCGGGAACGCCCGCGCGGCAAGGCTACTCGGCCCGCAGGGCCTCCTGCGGCGGAATGCGGCTGGCCCGGCGCGCCGGGATCCATGCGGCCACGAGCCCGATGGCGAGCATGCCCGTGATCACGGCCCCGAAGGCCACCGGATCCGTCGGGCTCACGTCGGCCAGCATGGCCCTGAGGAAACGGCTGAGGGCGAAGGCGCCCAGCGCGCCGGCCCCGACCCCGACCGCCACCAGCCGGCCGCCGTCCAGCACGAAGCGACCCACCACGCCGCCGGCCGTGGCGCCGAGCGCCAGGCGTATCCCGATCTCCCGCACCCGGTGGCTGACGCGGTAGGCGACGAGCCCGGCCGTCCCGATCGCGGCCATGAGCAGCGCCACCGCCGCGAAGCTGCCGAGCAGCAGCAGGTTGAACCGGGGGCTGACGAGCCGGCCCTTCATGAGGTCGTCGAAGGTGGATACCTGGAACGGCTCCAGCTCGGCCGACACCTCGCGCAGGCGCTCGCGCAGCGCCACTGCCACGCTGGGGGCGCCGGCGCGGGTCCGGACGACCACGTGCGCGCCCCAGCGGGTCTGCTGGAAGAACGGCCAGTACACTTCCGGCCGGGCCGGTTGATCCGGCTGGAAGGGCCGCACGTCGGCCACGACCCCGACGACCGTGAGGGCGGACCCGACCTCGGTTGTCTCCAGGCGCTCTCCGATCGGGCTGCGGCCGGGCCAGAGCCGTCGGGCCAGGGTCTGGTTGACGATGCCGACGGGCGCCGCGCCGTCCCGGTCCGCGGCGGTGAAATCGCGGCCGGCGCGAAGCGGCACGCCCAGCGTGGTGAAGTAGTCGGGCCCCACGTCGTACCAGCGGACCACGGCGCTGTCGGTTGAGCCCGCGGCCCGGGCCATGCCGGTTTCCGTGCCGCCGAACAGCGGTCCGGCCGACGCCAGGCTGGCGGACTGCACTCCCGGCAAGGCCCGCACGGCCTCGAGGGCCGTGGCATACGCGGTTCGCACGGCCGACACGTCGGGGTAGGTGCCGGGTGACACGCTGGTCCAGGCGACCGCCACGCCCCGCCGCTCGAATCCGGGATCCCAGGCCATGAGGTGGGTGAAGGCGCGGCCCAGCAGCGCGGCGCCCGCGAGCAGCGTGACCGCGATGGCCGCCCCCACCGAGACGAGCGCGCCGCGGCCGCTGCCGCGGACGATGCGGGCGGAGTGCAGGTGCGGGGCCAGGTCGGCGCGCGCCCCCTGAAAGGCGGGCACGCCGCCGATCAGCAGGGCGGTGAGCGCGGTCAGCCCCAGCGCGAAGATCAGCACGCGCCCATCCACGCCGACGTCGGAAAGGCGCGGGATGCCCGGGGGCGCCAGGGCGACGAAGAAGTCCACGCCCCAACCGGCCAGCACCACGCCGAGCGCGGCGCCGGCCAGCGACACGAGCCCGCTCTCGAGCAGGAGCAGGCGTGCCAGGCGGGCGCGGGTGGCCCCCAGGGCCGAGCGCACGGCCAGCTCCTGGGTCCGATTCGCGGTCCGGGCGAGGGTCATGTTGGCGAGGTTGGCGCAACCCAGCAGCAGCACCAGGCCCACGGCGCCGAGGAACACGAAGAGGCGGGTCCGGACGTCCCCCACCAGGCTCTCGCGCAGGTCGAGCACGGCGACGCCCCACTCCCGATTGGTCTCGGGGTACTGGTCGCCCAGGCGGCGCGCGATGGTCGCGAGCTCGGCGGTGGCCGCGTCCCGTGTCGCCCCGGGGGCCAGGCGGGCGACGATCTGGAACCCACGCCACCGGCGGTTCTCCTCGTCCTGGGGATCGAAGGGCAGGGAGGCCCAGAGCTCGACCCATTCGAGCTGGGGGACCTGGAGCGCCGGGGGCAGCACCCCGATGACCAGGTGCGGGTCGCCGTCGAGCGGGATCGTGCGGCCGACCAGGGTCGAGTCGCCCCCGAACCGGGTGCGCCACAGCGCGTCCGACAGCACCACTACGCGCCGGGACGGGCCGTACTCGTCGGGCCGCATGAGCCGCCCGAGGGCCGGCCGCACCCCCAGCGCCGCGAAGTACCCGGCGGTGGCGAGCCCGCCGTCCACCGACTCGGCGCGACCGCCCACCGACACCCGGAACCCCCAGCTGCGGGCGATGCCGATCTCCCGCAGGGTCGCGGCGGCGCGCCAGTCTTCGACGTTGGGTGGAGAGGCGACGCAGAAGCCCTCGACCGAGGGATGCCGCTCGCAGATCGTCACCAGGTCCCGAGGTTTGGGGAACGGCAGCGGGCGCAGGACCACGCCGCTCACGACCGAGAAGATGGCTGTGCTCGCGCCGAGCCCTAAGCCCAGGGTTAGCACGGCGGCCAGCGTGTAGCCGCGGTGGCGAAAGAGCTGCCGGATGGCGAATCGAAGATCGGTCAGCAGGAATTCCACGGCGTTCCGTCCGGGTGAGTCTCGACGGCGGTCATTGCAAGGACCGCACCTCGGGCGAGCGGACCGGAACCACGCCGGTCTTCAAGGGTTAGGGGCGGCCCGCGTTAACGGGAGGAATTCACTTCCTGTTCGACTTCGGGATGGCGCTGCACGCTTCTGGGACGGAACGGCGCGTGGTCTCAACCCGCGCGTCGGGAGCGGGGTGTCGCCCCGTCCAGGACTTCCCGCACTTTGGTCACCAGCTCCAGCACGGTCCACGGTTTGTGGATGAAGGGGACGGCGCCGTAGCCCTCGTCGATTCCCTCCATCATGCCGGCGGTGTAGCCGCTGGCGAACAGCACCGGCACGCCACTGCCTTCGGCCCGAAGGATGTCGTAGAGCCGCCGGCCGCCCATTCGGGGCATCACCATGTCCGTCACCACCAGGTCGATCTCGCGTTCCCGGGCCCGGAAGACTTCGAGGGCCCGTACCCCGTCGGCGGCCGTCAGGACGCGGTAGCCCCGCTTCTCCAGCAGCCGTTTGCCGGCGGTGATCACCTTGGCGTCGTCCTCGACCAGGAGAATCGTCTCCGTACCGCGGGGCAGGGCGGCCGCCTCGGGGCCGTCCGCTTCGGGTGGCGCCTGCTCCCGCACCATGGGCAGATAGATGCGCACGGTCGTCCCGCCACCCACCTCGCTGTAGATGTGGATGTAGCCGGCGTGCTGCTTGACGAGGCCGTAGACCATCGCCATGCCGAGGCCGGTGCCCTCGCCGCGCTTCTTGGTGGTGAAGAACGGCTCGAAAATGTGATCCTGCGTCTGCCGGTCCATGCCGATTCCGTCGTCCGAGACGGTGAGGCAGGCGTAATCGCCGGCCTCCACCCAGGCGTGCAGGGCCCGGTCCTCGTCGGTCAGTCGCCGCCGCTCCGTCTCGATCCGGAGGGTCCCGCCCTCCGGCATCGCGTCGCGTGCATTGGTGGCGAGGTTGAGCAGCACCTGCTCGATGGCTCCGGGGTCCCCGAGGAGGGGGAACTCGGCGTCGTCGGGCTCGCTGACCAGGGCGATCGACGCCGGCAACATCCGGCGGAGCAGGCGCGTGGTGTCCCGCACGATGGTGCCCAGCTCCACCGGGCGCAGCCGCAGCGGCTCGCTGCGACCGAACGCGGAAAGCTTGCGCACCATTTCGGCTCCCCGGTGGGCGGCGTCCCGGACCTCCCGCAGGTCGGCCAGCAGTTCGGTCCGGTCGGGCGGCAGGGCGTCCGCCACGAGGTCGATGTGGCTGAGGACGACCGTCAGGAGGTTGTTGAAGTCGTGCGCGATGCCGGCGGTGAGCTGCCCCACCGCCTCCATCTTCTGTGACTGGCGAAGTCGCTCCTCGAGCTGTCGCCGCTCGGTGATGTCTTCCACCATCATCTGGAAGGCCGTCACCTCGCCGGCCGCGTCCCGCACCGGGCCGCCGCTCAGGCGGACGGCCACCTCGGTGCCGTCGCGGCGCTTCCAGCGGGTTTCCGCCGTGCGCCAGCGTCCGCTCTCCCCATACAGTACCTGGCCGCGCTTGATCAGCCGGGTGCGCTCGTCGGGGTCGGCATAGACGTCGCCCGCCAGGTCCAGCGCCAGCAGCTCGTCGGCCGAGTCGTAGCCCAGCATCTGAACGAGGGCGGGGTTGACTTCGAGAAAGCGGCCGTCGACCGAGGAGCGGTAGATGCCGTAGGGCGCGTCCTCGAACAGCGCGAGGTAGCGATCCTGATATCGGCGTGCCTCGTCCTGCGACAACCGTCCGGGGTCACCGAACGTGCGTGGCATAAGACACCTGCCCCCCAGCGGGCTGGACAAGGTAACCGGCCCGCCGGGGGTCGGAAAGGCGGGCCGGCCGGTCACGCCGCTCGGCGGGGTGGCAATTAGTCGTTACAACGACTATCATTCTCCCATGGCCGGCGTCATCCAGCGCGAAATCCAGCAGACCAAGCCGTTCCCGTCGCTCGAGGAGGAGGTCATCGTGGGCCTCCAGCTGGCCGCCCACCGGCTGCTCGCCCCGTGGACCCGCGTCCTCGCCGAGCGCGCGGATCTCACGCCCACCCAGTACAACCTGCTGCGCATCCTCCGGGGCGCGGGGGCCGAGGGGCGGACCTGCTCGGAGATCGGCGAGCGGCTCATCACCCGGGACCCGGACGTCACCCGCCTGTTGGAACGCCTGGTGCGGCGGGGGCTGGCACGGCGCGACGTCGACCCGGCGGACCGGCGGGTCGCCCGCATCCGCATCACCCCGCCAGGGCGCGCGGTCCTGCGCCGCCTGGATCCGGTGGTGACCGAACTGCCGGGCCGGCTGCTGCAGGGGCTGCGGCGACGCGAGCTCGAGGAGCTGCGCGCGCGCCTGGAAGCCGTGATCGAAAGCGTGAACCAATCCGGTACTCAAGCGGGAATAGGAGCCTCCGATGCAGAAGGATAAGGCGGTCATCGTGGTCACCGGCGCTACCGGCCAGCAGGGTGGGGCCGTGGCGCGGGAGCTGTTGGGCGCCGGCTACCGGGTCCGCGCCATGACGCGGAAACCCGAGGCGGCGCCGGCCAGGGCCTTGGCCGCGCTCGGCGCCGAGGTGGTGCCGGGCGATCTCGACGACCCGCCGTCCGTACAACGCGCGCTCGAGGGCGCGTGGGGAACGTTCGCCGTACAGAACACGTGGGAAGCCGGGGTCGTGAAAGAAGAAGCGCAGGGAAAGCGGTTCGCGGAGATGGCGCGGGCCGCCGGGGTCCATCACTTCGTCTACACTTCGGTGGGCTCGGCGCACCGCCACACCGGCATTCCGCATTTCGACAACAAGGCGCGTATCGAGCAACGGATGCGTGACCTGGATTTCCCGTCCTGGGTGATCCTCCGGCCGGTATTCTTCATGGAGAACCTGCTGTCCCCGTCGTTCAAGCCGGCGCTCGACCAGGGCCAGCTCACCATGGGGATCAAGCCGGCGACCAAGCTCCAGATGATCGCCGTCGCCGATATCGGCAAGTACGGCAAGGTGGCGTTCGAGCGGCACGACAAACTGGCGGGGCGGGCGTTCGACCTCGCCGGCGATGAGCTGACCATGCCCAAGACCGCGGAAATCATCAGCCGGGTGGCCCGGCGGCCGGTGGCGTTCGTGCAGGTCCCCATCGCGGAGGTGCGGAAGTTCAGCGAGGACTGGGCGCTGATGCTGGAGTGGTTCGATGCGGTGGGCTACAACGCGGACATCGCGGGAACCGCCAGGGAACTCGGCGTCACGCCCACGAAGTTTGCCGACTGGGCGGCGCGCGCGGCCTGGTAACGGGTAGGGGCAGGATTCGCCGGTAGGGGCGACGCATGCGTCGCCCCTACCGGCGTCGCCCCTCGAGGATTTCCCGCCCCCTATTCGATCGGCCCGCCCTTGTTCACCTGCGGCACGCCGTCCGTCATCCACTTGGGCGCCGGCGTCCCCTTGAGGTAGTGGTCGAAGAACTGCTTCATCCGCACCTGGAAGTCCTTCTGGTTTTCCTTCTTGCCCAGGTGGTGCGGCTCGTCCGGATACGACAGCAGGATCACTTCCTTGCCGTTCCGCCGGGCGGCGTTGTAGTACTCGAGCCCCTGATGCCAGTCCACCGCGCCGTCCGCCGTGCCGTGGAGAATCAGGAACGGGGTCTTGATGTTCTGCACGTTGTGCACCGGTGACTGGTCCTCGTACTGCTCCTCCGCGGTCCACGGGGTCGAGTCCCGGCCCATCCGGACCTGGCCGACCTCCATGATGCCCTGCTGTACCGTCCCCGTCTGCTTGTACAGCTCGTCGTAGAAGCTCACGAGATTGGTGGGCGGAGCGCCGGTGACCACCGCGGCGAACATGTCGGTCTGGGTGACGATATAGGATGACTGATACCCACCCCAGCTGTGTCCCTGGAGCCCGATGTGCGCCGGGTCGGCGTAGCCCAGTTCGATCACCTTCTTCACGGCGCTGGTGACACAGTCCACCGCCGACGTGCCCGGCCGGCCGATCTGGTACACCACGTCCGGCTGGAACACGAGGTAGCCGTCCGACGCGTAGGTCGAGATGTGCGGGCGGTCGTCGTACACCGGCATCGAGAAGCGGTGATGGGTGTTCGACATGATCTCGTAGAAGTAGACCAGCATGGGGTACTTCTTGCCCGGCTCGTAGCCCGCGGGCAGCGTGAGCGTGCCCTGGAGCCGTTGGCCCTTGGAGTTGGTGTAGTCGATCAGGACCTTGCTGCCCCAGGCGAAGTCCGTGAGCTGGGGATTTGCCTCCGTGACTTTCCGCGGCGACGCGAAGGCCGTGCTGGCCACCCAGTAATCCGGGAATTCACTGAAGGTCTGCTGGGTGAAGAGGAGCCGGTCGGCGTGGGCCGCCTTCTCGACCTGACCGATGGCCTTGTCGTCCCAGACAAGTGGCGCGGGCTTGCCGTTGGGCGGCAGCCGCCAGTAGCCCGACTTCTTGGTCCACTCCCCGTAGCCCGACAGCATCTGGGGCTGCGCCAGATCCACGCCCTCATCGTCCTGCGGGCCGCCGCCGCCGAACCCGCCACCGCCGCCCCCCCCGCCGCCCCGGGGCTGGCCATTCTCGTCGAACCGCACCAGCCGGAACTGGATCTGCTGCGCGTCACCCAGGCCTCCGGTGAGGTTCACCGCTCGACCGTTGGCGGTGAGGGGCAGCTGCCAGAGGTCGTACTTGTGATTGAGCAGGACGGACCGTCCGTCCTTGCTCCAGCCGGCCGCGCCGTAGGTGGGCTTCTCATAGGGATGGTCGTCGTCCGCGTCCACGAAGCTCACGCCGGCGTTCTCGTCCACGCAGATCGCCTGGCCGGTCTCCAGGTTGTAGGCGTAGACGTGGCCCTCCTTGAGGTACAGGAACCAGCGGCTGTCGGGTGACGTCCCCATGGTGCGGGACAGGGACCGCTCGATCAGGGTGCGCTCGCCGGTGGCGAGGTTCACGCGGTAGTAGTCGGCGCGGGCGCCGCCCCAGGCGACCTCGCCGCGATACGGCGCGTCGAGCCGGCCGATGCCCCATTTCGCGTTCTGGGTGGGCTGCACGGTGCGCATGTCCTCGTCGCCCAGCTGAAGGAACTGGCGGGAGGCGAGGTGCAGCACCGCCGGATAGGTCGCGCGGCGGAGCTGGTTGATCCGCACGATCTGCACCGACTGCGGCTCGGTGTCTTTCCAGTGCCAGACGTCCACGTTGGCCTTGGGGTCGTCGCTCGCCTCCGGTTCGACCTCCTGTTCTTTCACACCGAGGAACAGCCTGGATCCGTCGCGGCTGAACCGGAGCGCGGAGAACTCGGAGACCACCATGCCCTTGGGGAATGCGCCGTCCTTCGCCGGATCGTAGGCGACGGCCCGCTCCTGCGGGGTGCCGACGTTGGTCCAGGCGAGGAGGACGTTGTCCTTCTGTTTGCCCTCCTTCTTCTTGTTGCCGCGCAACACGGCGAGGTGGGCGCCCTCCTCGCTCCAGGCCAGCTGGTCGTAGGCGGCCGTGTCGCCGTCCAGCTGGCGGGTGGCGCCGGTCGCGAGGTCCACGAAGTAGATCCCGTTCCCCAGCCGCTCGGCCGCGTCCACCGTGTAGGAGAAGAGCCGGCCCGCGTCATCGAAGGCGTAGAGATTGACGTTGCCGATGTTGCGGGTGGCGCCGGTCGCGAGGTCGCGCAGTACCAGGTCGCCGCCGTCGCGGGTGGTGTCCCCCGCCGGGCGGTTGACTCGCACGGCGAGCCACTTCCCGTCATTCGAGAACCGGAAGCTGGCCGGGTTGGTCACCGAGAACTTCTCGCCGTTGGAGAGGTCGAGCAGCTCGAAGCGGCGCTGCGGCCGAGAGGCGCCGGCGGCTCCTTGGGCACCCGGTCGCTGCGCCCCGGGCACTGCCGCCCTGCCGCCTCTCCCGCCCTCCCGCGCCGTCGGTGGATTGACGTAGTACCCCACGAAGCGGCCGTCGTCCGAGAACTGGGGACCCTGCTGGCCGCCCCCGCCGCCGAACCCCCCGCCGCCGCCACCGCCCTGCAGGGGCGGCGCGCCGACCCGGATGGTGTCCAGCTTGTCGCCGTCAAGCTGCTTCACGAACAGGGTCACGTCGCCGTCGTTGGGCTGGTAGGCGTACGTCATCCATTTGCCGTCGGGCGAGATGGCGGCCGAGGTGATGCGGTTCCACGGGCCATACTCGGGCAGGGCGAGGACCTTGGGCGCCGTGGATTCGGGCGTGGCGGCGGGCGGCGCCGCCGTCGCGGTGTCCCGGGGCGGGCGTTGCCGGCCCTGGGCCCCGGCCGTGACCGCGGGCGACAGCACGAGAGCCAGCATGAGAGCGGGCCAACGGACGGCGGGTGCGCGAGACATAAGGACTCCAGTTTGGGCGGGAAACGCCGTACCACTCCTACGCGCCTCGGGGCGCTCCCGTTGCCGGGCGTGGGGTCAGGACCTATCGCTCCGGCGCGAAGATCGCCCAGACCCGCTCGGCGTCGCGCAGGCGGTCCGCCAGGTGGCCGGGCTCCCGCCGGCGCGCGGGCCCCAGCTCGAGCTGGTTCAGCGTGAGCATCTCCCCCTGGCCCTCGATCATCCAGTGCCGCGTCTCGGCCAGCCGCCCGAGTCGTTCGGCGGTGAAGAAGCGCCGGACGGCCGGCTCGTCGTCGGCCCTGATGGTGTACCGTTGCTGGAACGCGGGGGGAGAGGGGAATTCCACCCGCTCTCCGCCCGCGGCGGCGGGAAGACGCTGGATCAGCCAGTTGGTGAGACGGGCCAGCCTGCCGTCGAGCTGCAGCTGTGGGACCAGCGAGAAGCGGGGCAGGCCGAGCGACGGGGCCACGATCGCGACCGCCCGGTCGCACACCAGGTCGGTGGACTCGCTCGACGTGTCCGCAAGGTCGAACAGGTAGAGTGCATAGCCCCCGGCGTCGCGGGAGTACAGCTCGCGGACCTCGAGCGAATCCCGGCCCGGCCTTCGGTGCAGCGCGACGATCCGGGCGACCACGGCGGGATCGGGGGGCACGACGGGCCGGAAGCCGCGCGCCCCCGCCTCGCGGGCGCGTTCTGCCTTGCGCTCGCGTTCCGCCGCCACCAGGCGGTAGATGGCCAAGCCCACTCCGGCGAACGCGGCGATTCCCACCAGCGGGATGAGCGAGTCCATGCGCCAACATATGGCTTTGTCAGCAACGCGTCAGGAGCCCCGGCCGGCCGGTTGCCAAGGGTCGCGCGGCCGGGCACTGTGATGGCATGACCCGACTCGCCCAGCTCGCACCCCTGCTCACCGGGCTCACCCTGGCCGGGTGTGCCGCGCCCGACCGCGGGTTCGTCACCGCGGACGACGGGGTGCGGCTCTTCTACCGCACCATCGGCGACGGGCCGCTGGACGTGGTGATTCCCGTCGGCCTCTATCTTGAGCGGGCCTTGGCGCCCCTGGCCGCGCCGGAGCGGCGTCTGGTGTTCTACGACCCGCGGGGCCGGGGCCGGTCCGACGCGGGCGACCGGGCGCGTGCGACGCTGGATCGCCAGATCGCCGACCTCGAGGCCCTGCGGGCCGGCCTGGGCATCGACCGCATGGTGCTGATCGGCTGGTCCGGTTTGGGCATGGAAATGGCCGTGTACACCATGCGACACCCGACGCGGGTGATCCGCCTGATCCAGGTGACGCCGGTCGCGGCGCGGGACGAGCCGCACAACCAGGCGGCGTACGCCGAGCGAGCCCGGCGGACCGACCAGGTGGCGCTCGAGCGGGTGCGCGAGCGGCGCGAGCGGGGGGCCTTCGCCGCCGATCCCACGGGGTATTGCCGGGCGCTCGCCGAGATCACCGGGCCCGCGAGCCTGGCCGACTCGAGCGTCATCGCGGACGTTCCCGACGTCTGCCAATTCCCCAACGAGCAGCCCGACAGCCTCGGGCCGCTCTTCGAGGCGTTGCTGGGGTCGTTCGCCGGGTACGACTGGCGAGAGGCGATCGCCCGCGTGACGGTGCCGCGCCTGGTGATCCACGGAGCCGCCGACGCGTTCCCCGTCGAGGGGAGCCGGGAATGGGTCCCGGCCGGGTCCAACGCCGGACTCCTCATCATCGAGCGGGTCGGGCATTTTCCCTTCCTCGAGCGACCCGAGGTGTTCTTCCCGGCGGTCGAGGCCTTTCTTCGAGGCGACTGGCCCCCCGGGACCGAGCGCTCCTGAACGATCCGCGATCCGGCCCTTGCCGGCGGGCCGGGTACGCGGCCATGCTACCGATCCCTATGGTGGAGACACGCGTGACGCGGTGGCTTCGGGCCGCACTCGTCGCCCTCGGCATGACGGCGGGTGCCGCGCGCGGCGCGGCGCAAGGCGCGGCGGAACTCGCCGCCGATCGGGTGGACGGACCGGTGGGCGCCCGGGTGGACTCGCTCCTCGCCCGGTACGCCGCCTACGGGTTCGAGGGGGCGGTGCTGGTCGCGAAGGACGGTCGGGTGGTCCTGGTGAAGGGCTATGGGCTGTCCGACCACGAGCGCAACATCCCCAATCGCGCCGGCACGCTGTTCGAGATGAACTCGATCACCAAGACCTTCACCGGCGCCGCCATTCTGCGGCTCGAGGCCGACGGGAAGCTCCGCACCACCGACTCCCTGTTCAGGTTCCTCGGCCCACTCGATGGTCCGAAGCGGGGCGCCACCATCGAGCATCTGGCGACCCATACCGCCGGGCTCGTGCGTGAGGCGGACGGCGCCCGGCTCGACGGGTCCGACCGCGACGCGTTCCTCGCGTCGGTCAAGCGGCTCCCCGCGGAATCGCCGCCCGGGGAACGGTACCGATACACCAATGCCGGCTTCAGCGTGCTCGCGGGCATCGTGGAGATCGCCAGCGGCGAGTCGTACGACGCGTACCTGCGCCGGCACCTGTTCGCGCCGGCGGGCATGACGGTGGCTGGGTTTCGGGGCGAGTTCCGGCCCGACGATCCGCGGCTGGCGCACGGCTACATCGGGACGCCCGGCGGGCTCGAGCCCGGCCCGCCCAATCCATACACCTGGGGGACCATCGGGGCGGGCGGGGTCGTGACCACCGTGGGTGAGATGTACCGGTGGCATCTCGCCCTGCACGAGGGACGCATCGTCCCCGAGGCCCAGCGGACCAGGATGTTCGCGCCCCGGCCTACGGAAGGCTACGGGTGGCACGTGGGCACGGGCGCGCACGGACGGCAGATCGACAAAGGGGGCGGGTCGCCCGACTTCGCCAGCCAGCTCCTCTACTTCCCGGACCACGGCCTGGTGGTGATCTGGGCAAGCAACAACCTGCGGCAGCGTTGGCGCCGGACCCTGAATGCCGGCATCGTCGCCGCGGCGCTGGGGGAGCCCGTGACCGCGCTTCCGCCGGTGACCGCGATTCCTGCGGCGGTGCTCATTGCGCGGGCCGGCCGCTACCGGGCGTCCTCTGGCGAGATCGTCGAGCTGCGCGCCGGACCCGGCTATCTCTTCGCGGCGGACAGCACGCTGGGCGTGCCGGCCCACCTCATGTTCTTCCCGCAGTCGGCGTCGGAGTTCACCGGGTTCGATCCGGTGCGCGGGACTCTCGTTCCGCTGCGCTTCCTGGGAGGAGATCTCGAGCTGGCGTCGGGGCTCCGCCTTCGTAGAGACTAGGTGGCCGCGGAGGCCATCCCAGCAGGAGTCCGGGGTGCTTCTCGACCAGACGTAACAGACGCAGCGCGGCGCCCCCGGGAGCTCGGCGCCCCGCCTCCCATGCCTGGACCAGCTTGGGACTGACGTTGATCCAATGGGCGAAAACGGCCTGCGACGCTCTGAGCCGAGCGCGTAGGTACTTGACGTCTGCCGCGGTCATGGGGCGTGGCGGCGCGGGGAGAAACGTGGTGCGCAGTTCCGGCCAGCGTTGGTCGAACGGCTCCGTGCGCATCGCATCGGCGCGAAAGGAGCTGGGGGCAACTATACCACAATGAAGTAGGGAAGCGTGGATAGCCGGAAGCCGAGACCGCGCGTATCTTGCCACCTCATGCGCGCCCTCGCTCGACTCACCGCCGTCGCCCTCCTGGCGCTGAGCCAGGATCCGCTGGCCGAGCCCTTCAAAGGCGTCACCACGGACGGAACGGTGATCCCGGACCTCTTCCCGATTCGCGTCTCCGGGGTCTCGACCGAACCGGTCCGCGCGGCCGCCGGCCGGTTCCTCGCGGCGCTCACCGCCGAGCAGCGGGCCCGCACCGCCTATCCGGTGGACGATGCGGA
>Ga0214473_10006714_pt1 | contig 13704 bp, 12 predicted proteins | sample RVTome_7_FD_203509 | JGI IMG/M metagenome (GOLD analysis project Ga0214473, IMG submission 203509) | Soil microbial communities from uranium-contaminated site in the Upper Colorado River Basin, Wyoming, United States - RVT98D197 | ecosystem: Environmental > Terrestrial > Soil > Contaminated >... | reverse complement strand
CATCCGGTGGGGCTGGCCGTGCACGACGACGGCGAATACGCTTCGGCTCCGCTCAAACCCGGCCAGGTTTTTTCCATTGACCCGCAGCTCCGCGTCCCCGACGAGAATCTCTACATCCGCTACGAAGACGTCATCGTCGTCACCGACACCGGCTACGAGAACTTCACCGATTTTCTTCCCAGCGCGCTGGACGAAATCGAAAAGCTCGTGAAGGAAGAAGGTATCGTGGAGAAGGTGCCTCCAGTTCGCTCTGCGCAGGTTCGAAATCCTGCAGGGGCGCTGCTCGCTGCGCCTGCTGGTTTGGTAGGGGCGCCCCCACGTTCGACTGTAGGGGCGCATCTTCAGATGCGCCCGGTTACCCTGCCTGGAGGCCGAGAATGACATCGGCAATATTCAGCCAGGAAGTTTTTCGGTTCTTTCGCGAACTCGGCCGCCACAACCGCAAGGAATGGATGGACGCCAACCGCGAGCGCTACCGCGCGCACGTCGTCGAGCCGTTTCGCGTCCTGCTGGCCGGCCTGGCCCCCATCGCCTTGAAGCTGAACCCGGACTTCGACATCGGCGGGCGCACCGGCACGAATTTTTCACGCATCAACAGAGACATTCGATTTGCCGCCGACAAGACGCCCTACCGCGCGCAGATGTACCTGATGTTTTGCGGCCGTGGCACCGACGGCGACGGCGGGCAGCTTTACGTGGGCGTCTCTGCCGACGCGGTCACCGCGGGATTTCGCATCTACGGCAGCGGGCGTGATTCACGCCTCGCAAAAATCGCAGCCCCTCGCGTGATGGAAAACGCGAAGTGGCTGGAAGCGCGAGCACGCAGGCTCGGCCGGAAATTTGAAAGCTATTGGTACACCGCCGAGAAAGGCGACTGGACCAGGCACGATGGCTGGCCGGCCAAACCGGACGACTGGAAGAAGCTGAAGGGCTGGGTGGTGCGGCGCAAAATGCCGCTGGCCGCGGCTACGCGCGGCGGATTCGTCACCGAGGTGGCCAAAATCTTCCGCGAGGTCTTTCCGCTCTACCAGATTACCAGCGCGGAGAAGTGGCGTCCGTGAAGGAGCCGTACCTTTGGCCCCTCCCCTGATCTCTTGCTCTCGACTGTCGGCTGTCAACGGTCAACCTTCTTTTCCCTCGCCACTCACCACTCACCACTCGCCACTTTCCCCTTGACATTTCAATCTCTTTTCGCTATAAAGATTCATAGAGTTTTTCATAAAGATTACACAAGATGTCGTGCCCGATCTACCCCCGGAGATCACCCCTCATTCAAACCCTTTGGATTCATACCGTTGGACATCACGATCTCATGATGAATTCTCCATCTCCCCTGTTTTCTGCAACTTATCATCATCCCATCGACCCCCCCCGGGTGGGGGGGGGTATCAAAAAGGTTAACTCGCAAGCAAACAAAGGACTTAGCGTGTCAGGTCGAAGCAGCATTGCCAGCCGCCGAGTTTCGAGTTTCGATCCTCGAACTTCGACTCGGCGATGGCCCCTTTTCCCTTTTCCAGGCCGCTGTCGCGCGGGTGCCGGCGAGGTGTTCGCCATGCGCGTGTTGAAACCTCGGATGGAGGCCCCGCGTCGCAACGTTCGACGGATTCTCCTGGAAGGAGCATTTCTGATGCGAAAGAAGCTGCGGTGGTTGAGTTGTGCCTTTGCGTTGATGATGTTTGCTGCCGGTGCGATCGCGCAGCGCCCGACCGCCCCGCCGGGCACTCCTCCGGCGCAGGCCCAGGCCCAGCAACCGGAGCGCCGCGGCGGCGTGCCCACGTTTGAAAGAACCTCGCAGACGCAGCACACTGTGCGCATCGGCGGCCAGGAAGTGAAGTACACCGCCACCGCCGCCACCCTCGTGATGAAGGCCGAAGACGGATCCCCGAAGGCCACGGCCTTCTACGTCGCCTACACCCGCGACGACGTCACCGACCTCGCCAAGCGCCCGCTGACCTTCGCTTACAACGGCGGGCCGGGTTCGGCGTCTGTCTGGGTGCATATGGGCGCGTTCGGCCCGCGCAAAGTCCTGCTCAGCGACGATGGCCATGCCCTCGCGCCGCCGCCCGCGCTCGTGGACAACGAGTTTTCCATCCTCGACGTCACCGACATCGTCTTCGTGGATCCCATTTCCACGGGCTTCAGCCGCCCCGCGCCGGGTGAAAATCCCAACCAGTTCCACGGCGTCCGTGAAGACACCGAATGGGTCGCCGAGTTTATGCGGCTCTACATCACCCGGAACAACCGCTGGGGTTCGCCGAAATTTCTCGCCGGCGAAAGTTACGGCACCACGCGCTCGGCCTCGCTTTCCGGTTATTTGCAGCAGCGCTTCGGCATCTACCTGAACGGGATCGTGCTCATCTCCGCGGTGCTCAACTTCCAGACCCTCTCCTTCGCCGCGGGCAACGACCTCCCGCCGGTGATGTTCCTGCCCACCTACACCGCCACCGCCTGGTACCACAAAAGACTTCCCGCGGACTTGCAGGGCAACTTGCAGAAGGCGCTCCAGGAATCCCGCGACTTCGCCGCCGGCGAATACAACCAGGCGCTGATGAAGGGCGACAAGCTGCCGGAAGCCGAGCGCGCCCGCGTCGCGCAGAAGCTCGCGCGCCTCACCGGCCTCACGCCGAAGTACATCGAGCAGACCAACCTCCGCATCAACATCGGCCGCTTCACCAAGGAGCTGCTCCGCGACCAGCGCCGCACCGTCGGCCGCATCGACAGCCGCTTCACCGGCATTGACCTCGACGCTGCGGGCGAGCGCTATGAATCCGACCCCAGCCAGGGCAACTACAGCGGCGCGTTCACGCAGGCGTTCAACGACTACATCCGCCGCGAGCTGAAGTTCGAAATCGACCTCATCTATGAAACCAGCGGGCCTGTCCGGCCGTGGAGCTACGAGCCCTGGACGAACAGTTACGTCAACGTGGCCGAAACCCTGCGCAGCGCGATGACCCAGAACCAAAACCTCCGCGTGCTGGTCTGCAACGGCTATTACGACCTGGCCACGCCGTTCTTCGGCATCGAGTACACCGTGGATCACCTCGGCCTCGACCCGTCATTGCGCAACCACATCGCCATGGCCTACTACGAGGCCGGGCACATGATGTACATCCACAAGGCATCGCACGCGCAGTTCAAAAAAGACATTGCGGCCTTCATTCTCTCCACCGTGCCCGCAGGCCGCTAAGTGCCGCTGCAACTCTGTTCGCCGGGAATTGTTGACTTTGGTAACGCCGTGGGAATAGCATCAGCTTGGAAGCCGCGCTGCACTCCTGGGCCCTGTATCTTGCCGCGCAGGAGGTACGCCGATGAAATCCCGCTTGGTTCCGTTCCTACTCCTCATCCTGTGCTTGAGCTGGTCGGCGTGCTCCGCTCCGCCCCCGCCGGCCGGCGAGAACTATTTCGCTGACGCGAAGGCCAACATCGGCACCAGCGACTTTGAAAGCGCGCTGCGCAATCTCGACCGCACGATCTCCGCGGCCGGCGGGCAGCCGATGGGTCAACAGGCCGAGCTGGTCCGTGTGGCGCTGCTGATTGCCATGGGCCAGTCGGACAGGAAAATGGCCGATGCGTTTGAAACCAGCCGGCGCCAGCCGGTGGCCAGCCCGCGCTACGGGCAGCTCAGCAAAATGCGCAGCGACTACTTCGGCATGGCCCGCGTCCATCTGCTCGACGCCCTCGAAACGGTGATGAAGCAGCGCGCCAAACTCGGTGACAAGCCCATGCCGCTGGCGCTGAAGTTTCCCGATTTCAGCGGCGCAGAAAACCCGGTCATGGTCAAAATCCTGAAGGGCATGGCGGTCACCGACGACGAGCGCTTTCGCACCGAACTCGAGGTGACCCGCAATGCGCTGGCGGAAACGCTGGCCGGAATGGTCGGCGCCGAGGACAACGTCCACAAGGGGCACGAAATCTTCGCCAAAGGTAACGTCGAGATTGACCCGCGCGTTTACCTCGTCCACATCACCGAGTCGTTCCACAAGCTGAGCGAGATCTATGGGCCCAAGGCCCTCGACGACACCAAGTATCAGAAGATCTGCCTCGAGGTGGTCCGCGACAACCTGGACCTCGCTGCCAAGATGCTCGCCGCCAAACCGGATAAGGAACTCGAAGCGCGCATCAAGAAGTGCCGCGAGGAATGTGAGAAGCAGTTGAAGAAGCTCACCTGATCTCCGCCGTCTTTCTGGCGGACGCCGGCCTGACGAGAAAAATGCGCGGCCGTGGGGCTGCGCATTTTCATTTTCAAGCTGCTCCCCGCCCGATTGCCCTTGCCCTGAGCCACCGCAAAGGCCGTTGACGCTGTCGCACTCGTTGCGTAGGATGCCCCTGCGTCGCACTGCTTTTTGCCCGGCGCCGCGCTCGGAGGGACATGCCCAACTTCCTCAAGGGGCTCATTTGGGTTCTTGTGGCGCTGGCCGGCGCGGGCGCGCTCGGCGCCATCGCGCTCGAGCGCAATGAGCCGCTGAACGGCGTCTGGTTCATTGTCGCCGCGGTCTGCACCTACCTGGTCGCCTATCGCTTCTATTCCTCCTTCCTCGCCGCCCGGGTGCTCGCGCTCGACAACTCGCGGGCAACGCCCGCTGAACGCCTCCAGGACGGTCGCGACTTTGTCCCCACCAACAAGTGGGTGTTGATGGGCCACCACTTTGCCGCGATTGCCGGCCCCGGGCCTCTGGTGGGTCCGACGCTCGCCGCGCAGTTCGGCTATCTGCCCGGGACGTTGTGGATCATCGTCGGCGCCGCGTTGGGCGGCTGCGTGCAGGATTTCGTCATCCTGTTCTGCTCGATCCGCCGCAACGGCAAGTCGCTGGGCGAAATGGCCCGCGAAGAAGTCAGCAAACGCGGCGGCTGGATCGCGCTGTTCGCCGTGCTGGCCATCATGATTATTCTGCTGGCCGTGGTCGCGCTGGTCGTGGTCAACGCTTTGAAGTCGTCGCCCTGGGGTACCTTCACTCTTGCGATGACCATCCCCATCGCCATGCTGATGGGCGTCTATATGCGTTTCTGGCGGCCGGGGCGCGTCCTGGAAGCTTCCGCCATCGGCTTCACGCTGATCCTGCTCGCGGTGGTTGCCGGGCAGTGGGTGGCGGAGTCGCCGTCGTGGTCGACGGTCTTCACGCTCTCCGGCCCCGCGCTCGCCGTGGCCGTCATCCTCTATGGTTACGCGGCCTCCGCGCTGCCGGTGTGGCTGCTGTTGGCTCCGCGCGATTATCTAAGCGCGTTCATCAAGATCGGCGTTGTCTGGGCGCTGGCAGCAGGCATCCTTCTCGTGCGCCCCGCGATGCAAATGCCCGCGCTGACCCGCTTTGTCGACGGCACCGGCCCCGTTTTTGCCGGCACGATTTTTCCGTTCTGCTTCATCACCATTGCCTGCGGCGCTGTCAGCGGTTTCCACTCGCTGATTTCTTCCGGTACCACGCCGAAGATGATCACGCGGGAAGGCCATGCGCGTCTGGTCGGCTACGGCTCGATGCTGATGGAATCTTTCGTCGGCGTGATGGCGATGGTGGCCGCGTGCGCGCTTCAGCCGGGCGTTTATTTCGCGATGAACAGCCCGGCGGGCATCGTGGGACACACGGCCGAAGCCGCTGCGGCCACAATCAGCGGCTGGGGGTTCCCGCTCGACGCGCAGCGGATGGTGGACCTCGCCCGCATGGTCGGCGAAAAAACGCTGCTCGACCGCGCCGGCGGCGCGCCCTCTCTCGCCGTCGGCATGGCGCAGATTTTCAGCGGCACGATCGGCGGCGCGCGCCTGCTGGGCATCTGGTACCACTTCGCGATTATGTTTGAGGCGCTGTTCATCCTCACCGTGCTTGATGCCGGAACGCGCGTCGGACGCTTTATGGTGCAGGAGCTGCTCGGCCACGTCTGGAAGCCGCTGGGCCGCACGGGCTGGTACCCGAGCACCCTCTTTACTAGCGCGCTGATCGTCGGCGCCTGGGGCTATTTCCTCTATCAGGGGGTCCTCGACCCTTACGGCGGGATCAACTCGCTCTGGCCGCTGTTCGGCATCTCGAACCAGCTTCTCGCCACCGTCGCGCTGGTCGTCGCCACCACAATTCTTTTGAAGATGGGCCGCTTGCGCTGGCTCTGGGTGACCCTGACGCCGATGGTCTGGCTGGTGATCGTGACAATGACCGCCAGCTACCAGAAAATCTTCCACTCCAACCCGCGCATCGGTTTCCTTGCCGCTGCGAACGACTTGGCCGCGACGCTTGCTAGCGGCGCGATTCCGCCGGAGCGCGTCGCCATCACCCAGCGCTTGATTTTCAACGCCCGGCTGGATGCTGTCGTGACGATGATCTTCGCCGGCCTTGTACTTGTGCTTCTGGTCGAAGCTCTGCTCGAGTGGTACCGCATTCTCCGCGGCCGTAGGGAAGTCGTACTCCACGAAGCGCCCTATAGGCAAACGCAAATGGCGGAGGGAGACTGATGCGCGCCTTCGTGAATCACCGAATCGCAGCCGGTGTGCACCGCCTCTGGTGGTGGCTCCGCCAAGTGAGCGGCGACGCCGCCTACGAAAATTATTTGCGTGCCGCGACACGCCCGGCCGCCGAAACGTCAGCCAGTTGCGCTTGTGGGGGACGCGTGATGACCCGCGAGGAGTTTTACCTGGATCTGCTCCGTCGACGTTACACCGGCGTCAGCCGCTGCTGCTGACAGTATTCCTCCCGCGACATTCGGCAGAAAAAAGCCATGGACGCCCGCTGCCGAGGGGCCTATAATTGCCCGACGAGTTGAGGGCAACCGGGCTTCGGATCCTCATAGATCGCGACAGGCGAACCGCAATTCGGCAAGGAGCACAGGTATGAGTAGTGCGCCAGCAAAGACCCCGCGGCTGATTCCCGAGACGCGGCCGACCTCCGCCATCCAGATGGTTCTCGACACCATCGTTTACAGGACCCGCGAGCGCCTGGAACTCATCAACATCACCCGCGACCTCAACGACGTGATCAGGCGTCACGGGATGAAGGCCGGCTTTGTCATCGTACAGTCGCTGCACACCACCACCGCGATCTTCATCAACGAGTTTCAGCAAGCCCTGCTCGACGACATGAAGTCGTTCCTGGAAAAAATCGTGGGCCGCTTCGAGTACTGGCGCCACAACGACCCGCGCCTCTCTGAATGCGACCGCAAGAACGCGGATTCCCACCTGCGCGCGATGTTGCTCGGGCACACGGTTTCTCTCCCGGTTCGCAACGGGGCGCTGGCGCTGGGCGGATGGCAGTCGGTGATCCTGGCCGAGCTCGACGGCCCGCGCGAGCGCGCCATCCAGGTGCAGGTGTTAGGCATTCCGGAATTACCTGAACGCTAACTCCGCGTTCCTGACGGCCAACAGCCTTCCACAGAAAACTATTTCCCTGTCACACCCTTCGGCCTTTAGAATATGTCCCAGTCTCCGCGAGCGGTTTTGTGTCTATGGGTGAGTCCGGCTTGTGCAACGCTGACAACTGCGCGACTCCTGCGGTCACCGTGCTTGAGGGCCGGTCCCTCTGCCGGGAGCATTTCATCACCACGTGCTACGACCAGATCGAGAACTATCTGCGCCAGATGCAGGGACAGGGCTTCCGCGAAGCCACCGCCGAGTCGCTGCGGAGCTTCCTGCTGAGTTGCACCCGCCAGGCGATCGACCTCGCCCAGGGCCTGGACGACCTGGAAAACCTCGAACGCGCCCGCCTGCTCGACATCTTGATGCGCGCCTCCGAGTTGGCGCGCCACCTGCGCCGCAGCCCGCGAAAGGAGGCGGTCATCCCGCTCCAGTTGCGCAGCGAGAAACTGGGGCACGCCTGGGAGGAGGACGTCCAGACGCGCGTGTTGAGCCGCTACGGCGCGTTGCTATGCTGCCGTCACGAGGTCGAACCCGGTGAAACGCTCGTCGTAGTGCGCCGCGATATTTCCCGTCAGACCCGCGCCCGCGTCGCCTGGTGTCACCTCCGGCCCGAGGGCGAGCGCGAGATCGGCCTCGAACTCCTGAACTGCGACAATTTCTGGGACATCGACTGGACCGACCTCGGCCCCGCGGTCCACGAGCCGGAGATAGTTTTGAAATTCACGCGCGCGCGGGATGGAAAACGTTCCCCATCCGTCGAGGCCGCTGCGCCACCACCCCCCGGTCGGACTACTCGCTGACCCCGCCCCGACACTTGAGGGTCCGCTCGGGGCTGGGGCCCCGCAACCGTGCGGATTGCTGGCTCGCCTCTCAACCCCAGTGCTAGAATTTGATTGCAACGTGGCACAGGCTTGTAGCCTGCGCGCTTGATCGTCAGCCACGGAGTCCGCATTGAACCGTATTCGTCGCATTGGAATCCTGACCGGGGGCGGGGACGTCCCCGGGCTCAACTCGGTCATCAAGAGCGTCGTCTATAAGTCCACCGAAGTCGGTTATCAGGTGATCGGCATCCGCCGCGGCTGGGAAGGCCTCACGCACCTGCGGCAGGGGCAGGAACTCGACCCCGACTATGTGCGCACGCTTGACCGCACCAACACGCGCGGGATCGACCGCAGCGGCGGCACGATGCTCCACACCTCGCGCGTCAACCCGCAGCGTGTGAAAAAATCCCGGGCGCCCGCGCACCTGCCAGCCGACCTCCTGAGCAAGCTCGACAGAGGCGGCGGCACCTGTGACCTCACCTCCGTCGTCCTCGACAATGTCTCCCACCTCGGGCTCGACTACCTGGTCGTCATCGGTGGCGATGATACCCTCAGCTTCGCCAGCGCACTCGACAAGGCCGGCGTGCCCTTGATCGCCATCCCCAAGACGATGGACAACGACGTCCACGGCACCGAGTACTGCATCGGTTTTTCCACCGCCATCACCCGCGCCAAAGAGCTGATCACCCGCCAGCGCACCACCCTCGGTTCGCACGAGCGCATCGGCGTCTTCCGCATCTTCGGCCGCGATTCCGGTTTCACCGCGCTCTACACCGCTTACGTCACTTCCGCGCGATGCGTCCTCCCGGAAGTCGAGTTCGACCTCGAACGCCTCACCGCGCTTCTGCTCGAAGACAAGCGCAACAACCCCAGCCGCTACTCGCTCGTCATCGCTTCGGAAGGCGCGGTCTGGAAAGGGCAGAAAATCATCGAGCTCGGCGACGCCGACGCCTACGGCCACAAAAAAAAGGCCGACATCGGCCACGCCCTCGCCGAGGAAATCAAGCTGCGTACCGGTGAAGACACGATGTCCAGCGACCTCACCTACGACCTGCGCAGCGGCGAAGCCGATTCGCTCGACCAGATGGTGGCCATCACCTTCGCCAATGTGGCCATGGATTTGGTCTGCGAAGGCGCGCACGGCCGCATGACCGCCATCCAGGACGGCAAGTACACCCACGCCCCCTTGCCCGACCCACAGCTCGGCCCGCGCAAGGTGGACATCGAGCGTATGTACAACGTCGAGCGCTTCCGCCCGCACTATTCGAATAAGCTCGGCACCCCGCTGCTACTCAGTGCCGAGCGCACGTAGGGGCGGGTCTACCCCGCCCACGCCCAGGAAGACGTTCTTTCCGCCTCGGGCCGCGCGTTCCGCTTCACGCCGCCGGCTTGATGTTTTGGTTCACCCGGAAGAAGTTTGTGGGGTCGTACTTCTTCTTGATTGCGGCCAGCCGGTCGTAGTTGTCGCGGAAGGCCGCTCGGATGCGCTCCTGCCCTTCTTCCATCATGAAGTTCACATACGCGCCGCCGGCTGAGTAAGGATGTACGGCGTCGAAATAATCCTTGCACCACTTCGTAATCTTTTCCTTGTTGGCCGGGTCCGGGTCCACCCCCACGATCACCAGCGCCCAGTTGGCGTCGCGGTAGCTGAAGGCCGTGTCGCTGTTGCCAACGCGGTGAGCCGCCCCGTTAGTCGGGTAAATATGTGTTGTTGAGTGGCCGGTGGGCAGGCGCGAGGCGTGCTCCAAATGCTTCGCAATGGCCTCGTCGCCGAGTTCCTTCAAGAAGTCGGCGCGCCAGTACCACTGCAAACCGGGCGGGTAGAGCGGATCGAACAGGCTTTGCAGCGCCGGGAATGGCATCGGCCCCACGTGGTCGAGCGCGGGTTTGCCGACGCTGCGCATCGGCTTGCTGACCTTCTCGAACTTCTCTGGCGCCGCCGTCGAGCACCAGATGATGGCGCACATTTTCTTGCCGTGCAGATTCTCCGGAAACAGCGGCACGGGCGGCACGGTCAGAAAGGCAAAGAAGCCCGACACGTCTTCCGGCGCCTCCAGGATGAACTCCCGGTAGGCCTTCATGACCTCGGGAGTCTGCTCGATCGGCCAGAACGTAGGCCCCGCAAGCACAATCTTCACCGGATGCAGGCGGAACAGGAACGAAGTCACTACGCCGAAGTTTCCCCCGCCTCCGCGCACCGCCCAGAAAAGATCCGCATTTTCCTTTGCGTCCGCGGTGACAAAGCGGCCGTCCGCCAGCACCATGTCCACGCCCAGCAGGTTGTCAATCGTCAGCCCATACGGCCGCGTCAAGTGGCCGATCCCTCCGCCGAGCGTCAGCCCCGCGACGCCTGTGGAGGCAATCGTCCCGCTGGGGGTGGCCATCCCGAATGCGTGTGTGGCATGGTCGACGTCCCCCCCGATGCACCCGCCTTCCACGCGCACTGTTTTCGCCGCTGGGTTCACCCGAACACCCCTCATCCGGGACAGGTCGATTACCAGGCCACCGTCGCAGATTCCCAGCCCACCCGCGTTGTGCCCGCCGCCGCGAACGGCGGTCAGCATCTTGTTCTCCCGGCCATACTCCACCGCGGCTATCACGTCCGCCACGTTCACGCAACGCGCGATCAGTCCAGGTCTCTTGTCAATCATCCCATTGTGGACCTTGCGTGCTGGATCGTAGGCGGCGTCCGTTGGCTGAATCACTTCACCACGAATGCGCGCCCGCAACTGCTCTACATTCATTCCGGCCATACGTCCCCCTCGGAAATCTGCACTTCCATTTCACAACTCAACTTTTTCGGTGCGCAGAATCCTATCTCGGCCCCTTCAACAAGTCAATCGCAGCGACCGTTCTCGGGCGACGGCCGAAATATACATCAACGGACTCCGCAGTTGCGGCGCACGGTGCGGTTGGATAGACTCGCGCCCGACATTCCTGCGGAGAGGATTACTCAGATGCGAAAATTTGTGGTGACTCTTCTCGCTTGCCTGCTGTGTCTGACTGCCACGAGCGCCGCCGCCGCACAGCAGAAGCCGCTGAAAATCTACATCTCGGTGGATATGGAAGGCATCACCGGCGTGGTCACCGGCGACCAGCTCGGCCCCGGCAGCTTCGAATACGAGCGCTTTCGCGAGTTCATGACCGCCGAAGCGCGCGCTGCGGTCGAAGCCGCGTTTGAAGCCGGCGCCACGGAAATCGTGGTCAGCGATTCCCACGGCAACGGCCAGAACCTCCTGCTCGAAAAATTGCCGCAGCACATCACCGTGGTGCGCGCCTGGCCACGTCCGCTGATGATGATGCAGGGCATTGATGAAACCTTTGCCGGCGCCATCTTCATCGGCTACCACGCCAGCACCAGCAATCCGCGCGGCGTCCGGGCCCACACCATCTCCAGCGCCCGTTTCACCGAAGTGAAGCTGAACGGCAAAGTGATGAGCGAGGCCAGCATCAACGCCGCCATCGCCGGCCATTTCAATGTGCCCGTCTTGATGATTTCCGGCGACGATGCCGCCGTCGAAGAAGCCACCGCGCAGATCGGCGACCTCGAAGGCGCGGTTGTGAAGTGGAACTACGGATTTCACTCCGCGCGCACGCTGATGCCCGAAGCCGCGCGCGCCCTCATCCGCGAAAAAGTGAAGAAGGCCATCGGCCGCATCGGCAGCTTTAAGCCTTACAAGCTGGCCGCGCCGGTGACTTTGGACCTGCGCTTCAAAAACTATCGTCCCCCCGAAATCCTGAGTTATCTCCCCGGCGTCGAGCGCACTGATTCGCACAGCATCCGTTTTGTCGGCAAGGATATTGTTGAGATTTCGAAATTCCTGGAGTTCATCACGCAGTACGAATCTACCCTGGAGCCCTGACCCGCGTTGCAGGGGCGCATCTTCAGATGCGCCCGGTTCTGCTGAAAGCCGAAAACTGACAACCCCTAGAATTCCTCTTCGTCCTCATCCTTCTTCAAGCGGGTCGCGCGCATCGAAAGGCGAAACCCACGGGTGCGCGCGTCGGCGAGGATCGCCTGCCGCGTTTCAGCGGGCAGCGCTTCAGGCGGATAAACGCCGGCCAGTTCCCGCGGAAAATATTTCACAAACAGCGCGGCCATCTGCGAGGTTGCATACGCGACCGGTGTCGTGTGCAGGCCCCGCAGCCGGATCTGGTAGAGCGTAGGAAATGTGGCGTCCCAGCGGATGAGCATCGGCTCATCATTTTTCACGCCCCGCACCAGCACCGCCGCCGCAAAACGCGCGTTCTGCAACACGCCGCGCCGGATCAGCTTCGCCACCTGGCGCGGCGTCGGCGTTTTCGGAAAGCGTTTCGATACCAGCCCGCGCGATTTCGAAAGTTTTCCCTGGCGGTACCAGCGGCGCAGGCGGTCGATTTCGTTCCCGCCGATCTTCACGTCCAGCTCGCGTATCGGGATGAAGTGCGGCAGCGTGCCGGCCTCGTCTTGCGCCGCCAGCATTACGCCGGTTTCGCCGATGGGCGGTGGGAAGCGGAATTTCTCGCGCTCGCCGAACCGCTGCCCGAACCGGAAGCGCGCGTCGCGGTAAATGCGCGGGCGCGACACCGCCTCGTCGAACGAAACCTCCGCCGACCACTGCGAAATCGGGTCTTTGCTTTCGCTGCTCTCGTACAGCCGGATGTGCACGGCCTCGACCGCGTCGAGCATCTCCGCGCTGCGCTTCACCAGCAGGTTCGTCAACCCCGGCGCCACGCCCGCCGTAATCACCCCCGTGCGGTTTTTCTGGAGGAACCGCTTGTGGAAGCGGAGCTGCTCGGCTTTGAAGGGATTGCGCACCATGTGGGAGGCCGTGTCCAGGTAATGCGCGCGCAACCGCAGCGCCGCCCGCAGCACGATTTCGTTGAACACCGCAGGCGATGCGTTCACCAGCAGGTGGCAACTCCGCGCCGCGCGCACGATGCTCCACAAGTTCCGCGCGTTCACCTCGTGGATTTCGATGGGGCTTTTCTTGCCCAGGAAGCGCCGTGCGCGCTCGACGTCCCGGTCGCCGCACCAGACGTCGTGGCCCTGGCGGCGCAGAAGTTCGGCAAGCAGCGAGCCGGTTGCCCCGGCCCCGAGAACAAAAATTCGCATTGGCTCCTTAACCTACCATAAATAGGGCCGATGGCTCCTGTGTGGTTTTCTTATTGATCTCAGTGTCGATCAGCCGATGGTCGCAGAGAAAGTCTTGACGCTCGGCGTCGTGCTCGGCGGGAGAATGCCTACTTGGATTGTTGTCGTGGCGCCGGTGCTCCTCGCAGCAAACCCTCTGTGCTCACGTCCTCATCAATTTCCGGCCAGTGGATGCCGAATCCTCCGCCGGAGATTTGCCAATTTTTCCGCTGTGCTTCGGTCGCTTTGAGAAGTTTGGGGAACCACACCAGCGGCACACTGATCACACATCCGTCCTTGAGCGCCACGCTGAGCGAATCCTTGGTGAATTCGACTCCTGCCACTCGTTCATCCGCCTTTGGGTTCATATCATCTCCACCAACAGCGAATGGCGCTTCACGCGATGGGCAGCGGCGCGGCGCAGTTCGGGCAGAACCTCT
>Ga0214473_10006713_pt1 | contig 13704 bp, 15 predicted proteins | sample RVTome_7_FD_203509 | JGI IMG/M metagenome (GOLD analysis project Ga0214473, IMG submission 203509) | Soil microbial communities from uranium-contaminated site in the Upper Colorado River Basin, Wyoming, United States - RVT98D197 | ecosystem: Environmental > Terrestrial > Soil > Contaminated >... | reverse complement strand
CGCTTCGATCGTGGTCGGGTTTATCGGCGCGTGGATTGGCCTATGGTTGGCAGGGTTGTTGGGCCTGTCGGAGATTGTCGTACTCAACATTGAGGGCAAGCCATTTCCAGTCGTTTGGGCGATTATCGGCTCAGCTATCTTTGCGGGAGCGCTGAGCTTGCTGACCCGGGGGAGATGGTAGCAACTCTTCGACCTCAGTTCGGAATGCGAAGGCGGGATATCTACACTAGCGAGGTGTCTATGGCAACCGTTCGACAACGCGAGGCGGCCAAACAGAATATCAAGAAGGCTCAGGCGCGGTGGCGGGCGATGTCCTCCCGCCAGCGGTCACGGGCACAACCTGAAGGCCGCACACGCCAAAAGCCGGGAAGCGCCGGCATGGGAGAGTACTACCACATTGAGGTTCGCCCGAAAGGGGAGTTCGTCACTTTCCGGACCCAGGATGTGGGCAGGCGGGGACACATCCAAAGAGTAGCTGGCGAACGATCAAGCGGCTCTTGGGACACGGTCAAGTGGTTGATCGGCAAAGAGGACGCCCATATTGAGAACAGTCAGCTCATCCCAGATACGATGGGCGCCAGGAAGGTCCTCGAGCAGTTAGGCTCAAAGCCGGTTCATGTACGAGGCGATCGTTTCAAGGCCAAGCCGCGGCCGAATGTTCCCGAACAGGCCAAACCAACACCCGCTCAACGACGGGTGCGCCAGGAGAACATCAAGAAGGCCCAGGCGGTTCGCCATAAGAAGTAGGCCAGCATTATCTACCCTGCCAGGAGGTCAAAGATGAAACTCAAAGAGATCATGACGCGCGAGGTTGAAGTCGTTCATCCGGATGACTCCCTACAAGCTGCGGCTCGGAAAATGCGGACGCGGGACGTAGGACTCCTGCCTGTTTGTAACGGTGACCAACTCGTGGGCGCGTTGAGCGACCGCGATATTACTATGCGGGCGACCGCGGAAGGCCTGGATCCGAAGACGACCCCGGTCCGGGCATTGATGACCACGGCCGTGGTCTGCTGTTTTGAAGACCAGGGTGTCAATGAGGCCGCGCGCCTGATGAAAGATAACCAGATTCGACGGCTGATAGTCCTGAACCGTGACGACAGGCGCCTGGTGGGGATCGTCTCGTTGGGTGATCTGGCCACCAGCGTCGGTGACAATGAGTTGTCAGGCCAGGTTCTGCAACGTGTTTCCACGCCGGCTGGGCAGAACTAGGTGCCGGTCATCCGGAAAGGTCGTCTTGATGACTTGGATGAAAGGAGAAACCTCATGGGCAAGAAAGAAGCTTACCAAGAGAAAGTTCAGGCGCAGCTCAGAGAGTGGAAGGCCGATATTGAAAAGCTGATGGCCCGGGCAGACAAGGCTAAGGCGGAAGGGAAGATCGAGTTCTACAAACGGGCTGAGACTTTGAATGCTAAATATCAAGCCGCCCTGAAAAGCTCGCAAGAAATGAAGGAAGCCGGCGAGGATAAATGGGAGGAATTCAAGGCGGGGGTCGAAGCGGCCTTGGAGGAAGTGAAAGATGCCTTGAAGAAAAACGGCGCCTCGAAGCCGCAGTAAAAACCGGCAGGGAGGCTGCCATGCTTACTGAAATTCATCGCGCTGAAGTCTGCGAATTAATTGAGGCGGGCGCGCAGCTCATCGAGGTGCTGGCCCCGGGGGAGAACGAGCATGAACACCGGCGGGGGCAATCAACCTCCTGATGGAGAATGGGCCACGGACAGTCCGTCTTGATGAGTCACCGATCGCTTTTAGGACAAACCCGACAAATCTATTGGGTTTCCGCTGATAGCGTTTCAAGCGCCAAATAAGTTATGTTGGCGTCAACTGAGGGCGACGCGGCTCTCAAAATCACTCCATCGTAGGATGAGGAGGGAAAAATGTTTAACTTGATCGTCTGGCTAATTGTGGGGGGTATCATGGGCTGGATAGCGAGTCTGATTATGCGCACCGATGCAGAGCAGGGCATGTTGCTCAACATCGTCGTGGGCGTGATTGGCGCGTTCCTGGCCGGCTTGTTGCTCACGCCTTTGTTCGGCGTCGGCACCATTAACGAAGGCAACTTCAGTTTCGCCTCTCTGATGATGTCCTTGATCGGCGCTATTATCTTGCTGGCCGGCGTCAACCTGGTCCGGCGCGGGCGGCCGCGCTAAGTTTCCTGGTTGACCTGGCGAATGGAGGTCAATAATGAATCCACAAATTCGACACCGGTTGCTGCATCGGATTGAGGATCAGGAAGCCGAAGTCAAGCTTGAGCAAGAAGCCGCCGCTCTGCGCCGGCAACAGGCGGCGGAAGCCGAGCGAGTCGAAGTGTTGCAAGCGATTGAGGAGCGAGAAGCCAAAGCCAGACTTCAGCAAGAGGCCGCCGCCGCTCTGCGCCGGCAACAGGCGGCGGAAGCCGAGCGAGTCCATGTGGCGGTCGAAGCGGAGCAACGTCGGACATTGCTCAAGATTTCACAGTTCATCTGGCTCGGCTTCGGCATGCTCGAAGGTTTGATCGGGCTACGCATCCTGCTGAAACTAATCGCCGCCAACCCGAACAACCCCTTCGCCCAATTGATCTACGTCGTCACGGATGTGTTCCTGTGGCCATTTGCCGGCCTGACCGTGACCCCGGCCGCCAACGGCATCGTGCTGGAGATTTCCTCCATCGTCGCTCTGTTCTTCTATGCTCTGGCCTCGGTACTCATTCAGCGTCTGATCTGGATCGCCTTCAGCCGGCCAAGAGTGTGAGGTCGGACAAAACGCGCGACCGGGGCCGGTAGCTCATCTTTCGGCCATTTTGAGGCCGGGTTGCTGCACGGATGACCGCTTGGCCCCAACCGCCCGACGCAAACGATCGAGACCCACACCTGGACGGTCACCGTCCGAGGCCGCCCGGCGGCGATTGCCACCGCCGAGCGCTTGGCGGGCTGGCGCGTCTATGTCACCAACACCCCGGCCCACCGCCTGAGCCTGGCGGGCGCGGTTCAGTGCTATCGGCAAGAATGGCAACCGGAACATGGTTTTCATCGGCTGAAAGGCGGCCTGTTGGTGATCACGCCACTCTTCCTCCGCGACGAGGACCGCATCCGCGGCTTGCTCGTGCTCCTGGGCATTGCCCTGCGCGTCTTGACCCTGACCGAGTTTGTCGTCCGGCGCGACCTGGCCACGACCGGCGAAAAACTCCAAGGGCTGTATGCCGGCAATCCCAACCGCGCCACGGCTCAACCCACAGCCGAACGCTTGTTGAAAGCCTTCAGTGTTTTTCTCCTTGTGATATGCCTATTGGCATCCTGCGCCTCTCCTGTGCAGTCTACGCCGACTGGCAGCATAACTCTTCCCACTTCCACGGCAGCCCTTCCTATCCCAACTTCAACCAGTACAACAATACCAACCTTCACACCTCCTCCACCAGAGACGGTGACTTACTATCGCATTCGAGTTGAATACACTACCACATCAGACTGGTCCAGGCTGTATTTGTCCGCGCCAGAGCATGTGTTGTCAATACGAACCGTAAAAGCCAATGGAGAGACAACCTACTTTGAGACAGGAGTCGAGCAATTGGGACTGAATCAACTTTTGGCTGAGGCCGAAGCGGGGAAAAGTGTCGGCGTCGTTGTGGACTATGCTTTCGCTCCTGAAGCACTCGATCAGCCGTTCCAATTCCGTATTGAAAAGGGGAATATTGGGAACAGCACGGTGAGTATCTTCAACATGGCACGAGGAACGCCTGAGCTGATCCAATCTTTCAAACATGCTGCTATTGTCGCCAACAGTGGAGGGCGCAATCCCGGAAATTTCAGCGCGGATTTAACTCCGCTCAAAGACACATCACCCATCGTTACAACCATTCAGGGAAAATCTCACCAAAAAATGCTGTGGGCTTTTTACTATATGTGGTATTCCCTGAATAATTGGTCAAGTTCATGGCTCAAAGATCATCCATTGGAACAATACGCTTCGAGCAGTAAAGAAGACATTGCCAGGCAGGTGGAACAAGCCCAAAGCGCAGGCATTGATGGATTTATTTCATCCTGGTGGGGCCCCGAAACCGACACGGATACAAATTTGGGGAAATTACTGGATATGGCGCAAGAGAAGAACTTCAAAGTCACCCTTTACTTTGAGACGCTTGCGGGTCCGAACGCAGAGCCTCTTGATGAGTCACATATTCGCGATTGGCTTGCTTATGCCATCAAACAATATCGCGATCACCCCGCGTTCATGAAAGTGGATGGTAAGCCGTTGATTGTCATCTTTGTCTCTGGGACAGTTCCACTGGAAACCTGGGCACGCGTCTTCGCCTCATTACGGGATGAAGGACTGGATGCCGTTTATCTGGCGATGGGTTACAGCCTCAGCAGCCTGGATGTCTTCGACGGTTTGCATGACTACAGCGTCTTCACGTACCCCAACCTAAAGCAGACGGATCTGTCCACAGCGCGTGGCGTTCGCTATTACCCTTTGCTTTCTGATCAACACACGCCGAAGATTTGGGTTGCCACTGTCCAGCCTGGCTACGACGATACTCTTCAACCTAGCCGCCAAGGACAAGTTCAAGATCGTCTGAACGGCGACTTTTATCGCTCCACTTGGGAAGCCGCTATTCAGAGTAATCCTGACTGGATCTTCATCACCACATGGAACGAATGGTATGAGCATACAAACATCGAGCCAGGCGAACTCTATGGAGATCAATACTTAAGAATCACGCGGGAATATGCTGACCTATGGAAGGGAAAGTGAGCCATGAAGAATCATCTCTCGCTTGCCGTGGCTCTGGGCGCACCACGTCGGCGGCTTAACTCGGCCGTTAGGCGGCTATCCACGATTCTTACCGCCTTTTTTATACATAAGGAGAACCAAATGTTACCCGCAAAGTTTCTTACCAAAGCTGCCACCGCCATAACTATCTTGATCGTGACTCTGAGCAGTGTGCAACCCGCGCTTGTGGCGTCTCTCACCGCCTCCGCCCAGACTCAGGATACTATCTACCCCGACCCGCCGCCGGACTTCTCGCATCCGGACTCTCCTCATCCACGGTTCAAGTGTGATTCCGCTCCCCAGCCGCTGTTCTCACCATACGGTGGCACGCTCGACCGGCCGTTGCTGGTGATCTACCTGCATTTCACCGACGCGCCCGAGCCGGCCGGGAAGGGCCTGGACTGGGCGCGGCAGAAGTTCTTTGGCCCAGAATTCCCCAATGTCGTTGGATGGTACCAGGCCAACTCGTTCGGCAAGCTGACCCTGTTCCCGGCAAGCGAAACCGAGGGCACGGCGAACGACGGCGTGGTCAGAGTAGAGGGGGGGACGCTTGAGGAATACAATGATCTCCTTCCCGACGATGGAGCGCTGAACCGCCGCCTTCTGGAGCTCGCCGACCCCTTCGTAGACTTCGCCGCCTTCGATTCGAACGGCGACAACACGGTTACCTGCGACGAGCTCGTCGTCGTGAACCTGCGCGTCCACAACCAAGAAATCCAAGTCGGAGCCAACCGAAACTTGTGCGAGAACACACCGCTCCCTTGCCCTAGCGTCACACTGGACCGCAAGACGATCGCGCCGACTATGATGTTCGCTATGGGGCTGCAGTTCGAATCCTTCGCCACTTGGGTCCACGAGATCGCGCATACAGTCGTCGATCTCCGCGACCTCTACGCCTTCCCCGTCGGAACTTTCGACATCGCTGGGTTCACCCTGGGCAATCCCGAGATGTTCAGCTTCAGCGCGAGCGCGTGGTCGAAAGTCCACTGGGGATGGATCCAGCCGACCGTCGTCACGCGGGACGGCTTCTACGACGTGCCGATGGCCTACGACACGGGAGCAGCATTCATCCTCTACGACCCGGATCGCGGCACCGACGACTACTTCATCGTGGAGAATCGCCGACCGATCCCAGGAAGCTACGACAAGGACGCGCAGGACGACGGCCTCATCATCTGGCGCATCGACGAGAGGAAGTTCGACCCGCCATCCACCTCCAGTGGGCCGGAGGGCGGTCCAATTACGACCCGGCAGCCGAACCAGGTCCAAGTCGCCTGGGACCCGTCCGATCCCCTAAGCCCGGAGCGGACGATGACGAGCCCGTGGAGCGACGGCACCGCCTCCAACCTGGCCGTCCGCGCGATTGGTCCCACGGGCGACGTCATCCGGGCGTATTTCGACGTGCGCGGGCCGGGAGTCCTGGTGGACACCTACCCCGTCGACGTCTACGGGCCGCCGAAGGTGGTCGCCGGCGCCCTGCAGACGATCGCTGTGCCGGTCATGAACACCGGCGAAGCGGTCGACACGTTCGAGTTCTCGTTCACCGGGCTGCCCCACGGCTGGACTGCGGTCCCGCGCTCCGTGACGCTGGCTCCCGGCGTGGAGACAACGTTGCTGCTGGACCTCACGCCGGCGCACGACCATCCCGAAGAAGTTGTGACGGTCTCCGTGACCGGAACGAGCTTGAGCGACCCGTCCGTCACCTCGACCGACTCGATGAACGTACAGGTGGTTCACATTTCAGACCTGGCGATCCTGGGTATCCAGATCGATGGCGCTCCAGCCGAGATGCTGTTCGGCGACGCACACTCCGTCACGGTGCGCGTGCAGGTGACGAACTATGGTCCCTCCTGGCCGACGGATGCCACGCTGACCGGGACCATAGTCGCGTCCACGGGAGGACAGGTGACGCCCGCCTCATGGACCCGACACGTGCCCGCATTGGCGAAGGACGAGGTTCGCGAGATAAGCGATGTCTTTGAGGTTTCGTGCCAAGCTCCTGGAAGACAATCCTACACGTTCGCAGTTGAGATCGAGCCGACTCTGGCGACGGAGACAGACCTTGTTAACACCAACAATGTCGCGCAGGCCACCGTCGAGACCGAGTGCGTCGTGCCGGTGGCGATCAACATCAAGCCGGGCGGCTTCCCGAACGCGATCAACATGAACGGCACCGCACCGGTAGCGGTGCTGACCACGATTGCCGGCGAGTACGGCTTGCCGCCCGCCTTCGACGCGACGAGGATCAACCCCGCGAGCGTCCGGTTCGGACCCGCCTCGCTCGTCTTCTCCGGAACCGGCGGTGCAACCGCAATTCACGGCACCGGCCACCTGGAGGACGCCACCGAGCTCGACGAGAATACGCTGGACGGCGACCTCGACATGGTCCTCCAATTCCGCGTCGCGGACACCGGCCTCACACCGGCGTCGACGGAGGCGTGCGTGAAGGGCACTTTCACCGGAGCGGACGGAGCCCTGTACAAGTTCTTCGGCTGCGACTCGGTCAAGCTATCGCCGTGAGCTGCAGCAGCCGCGTTGGCGGAAGCAGAATCTACCAGCTGAAGCGGTCAGCGCCGATATCTTCGATTCTGGCGCTGACTGCGAGGGACATTACCGAGAATCTGGATTCAGGTCTGTGTGTGAATGCGCTGGCGATTGATCCCTACCTCCCGCGAGCGGTGTACGCTGCGACCGACAGGGGAGTGTATTGAAAATGACCGAAAGATGAGCGGTAGGGCTCAGTCTCAGCCTTTCGGGCAGCCAGATCACAAAACACGGGAAAGACGCAACCCCTTAAGTCCACGCCCGTTATCGCGCCCGGTTATACCTTTCGGTCGGTCACCGACAAGATCAGCGCCATCGTGCTGCGCGGCACGCCGCGCGGCTGGTACGTGGGCTTCGGGGTGGCGTTTGCGCTGGTGATGTTGCTGATGCTGGCCGTCACCTATTTGCTGGTCAGAGGCGTCGGCATTTGGGGGGTCAACATCCCGGTCGCCTGGGGGGTTGCCATCGTCAACTTTGTGTGGTGGATCGGCATCGGCCACGCGGGGACGTTGATCTCCGCTATCCTGCTGCTCCTGCGCCAGCAGTGGCGCACCTCCATTAATCGCTTCGCCGAAGCGATGACGCTGCTGGCCGTCGCCTGTGCGGGCCTGTTTCCGCTTCTGCACCTGGGTCGCCCCTGGTTTTTTTATTGGTTGATGCCGTATCCCAACACGATGGGTCTGTGGCCGCAGTTCCGCAGCCCATTGGTATGGGATGTCTTTGCCATCACGACCTACGGGACGGTGTCGCTGCTGTTCTGGTACGTGGGCCTGATCCCCGATCTGGCCACCCTACGCGACCGCGCCCAGCGCCGCCTGGCTCAACTGATTTACGGATTTTTGGCGATGGGCTGGCGCGGTTCGACTCGACATTGGCGGCGCTACGAAACGGCCTATTTCCTCATCGCGGCGCTGGCGACTCCGCTCGTCGTCTCCGTGCATACCGTCGTCAGCTTCGACTTTGCGATTGGCATCCTGCCGGGTTGGCATTCCACCATCTTTCCACCGTACTTTGTGGCGGGCGCGCTCTTCTCCGGGTTTGCCGGTGCTGACCATCGCCATTCCTCTCCGCACCGTGTACGCGCTGGAAGACTTCATCACCCTGCGTCACCTGGACAACATGGCCAAGATCATGCTCGCCAGCGGGCTGTTCGTCGCCTGGAGAGCCAGCCGATATGAGACACCAGCCTTCCCTCTACGGCCTGCTAGCCGAGTTTGATGATCCGGATAAGTTGGTCGCTGCGGCGCGCCGTGTTCGAGAGGTGGGTTACCGGAGGGTGGATGCCTACTCGCCCTATCCGGTTGAAGAACTGGCCGACGCCCTCGGTTTCCAGCAACCCTGGATTCCGTTGACTGTCCTCATCGGCGGTATTGCGGGCGCGGTTGGCGGGTACCTGCTCCAGTATTACGCCTTGGTGGTTGACTACCCGCTTAACGTGGGCGGGCGTCCGCTGCACACCTGCTCGGCGCGGCTTTTTGGGGAATCAAGGCGATTGAATACGCCCACCACTTCCAGGAGCGCCTGATCCCTGGTGTGGCATTCTCCTATGAGGGGGAACAGCCCCGGCAGGCTGCGTTGTTCTTTCTGCTGTACTTCAGCATGACGGGTCTTCATGCCGTGCACCTGCTCATCGGTCTGGGGCTGGTGATGGTGGTGATGATCTTCGCGTGGCGCGGTCGCTATTCGGGCGATCATTACACGCCCGTCGAACTCACGGGCCTGTACTGGCATTTTGTGGATGTGATCTGGGTCTTTCTCTTTCCGCTGCTCTATTTGATTGGACGCCACTAGAGGAGACGTTATGCATGACCACGTGACTCCAAAACGGACGTATCTCGTTATTGGCACTGCGCTCTTGATGTTGACGTTGATCACCTATCAGATTGCCTTCATCAATCTCGGGCCGTGGAGCACTGTCGTCGCTCTGGGCATTGCAACGTCGAAAGCGCTGCTGATTGTCCTGTTCTTCATGCACGCTCGTTACAGCAGCGGGCTGACGTGGCTGGTGATCGTGGCGGCGGTGGCCTGGCTGGCCCTGCTGGTTGCGGGAACGATGGATGATTTCGTCACCCGAAGCTGGCTGCGGCCTTAGGTGACTAACTCTGCAGCCTGTGACCTGTTTTCGGTTTATAGGACCGTAACACAATGGAGTGGATCTCGATTGCCCTCACGGTTGCCGGTCTGAGCCTGTTTGAGACGATCAGCAGCATTGACAATGCCATCATCAACGCCGATGTGCTGGCGACGATGCAGCCCAAAGCGCGGCGATGGTTTCTGGTCTGGGGCCTGTTGCTCGCCGTTTTTCTGGTTCGCGGCTTATTACCCTGGCTGATTGTTTGGGCCACCGTTCCTGACCTTGGGCCGGTTGGCGCACTGACGGCTACCTTTAGCAGCGACCCAAACGTGATCCGGGCCATCGAGGAGTCGGCGCCGATCCTGCTCATTGGCGGTGGTACGTTCCTGATCTTTCTGTTTTTTCATTGGTTGTTCCTGGAACCCAAGCGTTACGGCGTGGCCGCCGAACCATTCTTTCAGAGGCAGGGCGTCTGGTTCTTCGCGATTGTCTCGATCCTGCTCACCCTCATCGTTTGGTTTGCGCTGCAAAGGCAGTCAATGATGGCCTTTGGGGCAGTGGTGGGATCTACTGCGTTTTTCATCACGCATGGCTTCAAGGAAAACGCCGCGCAGGCGGAGAAGCAATTGATGCAGGCAGGCCTTTCGGACGTTAGTAAGATCTTCTACCTCGAGGTCATTGACGCAACTTTCTCCATTGATGGGGTGCTGGGCGCGTTTGCGTTTACGCTCTCGGTGCCATTGATTCTGCTCGGAAACGGGCTGGGGGCCTTCATCGTGCGCGAATTGACAACCCACAATGTTGAACGGATCAAGCAATACGTCTACCTCAAGAACGGCGCGATGTATTCGATCATGTTCCTGGGGGTCATCATGTTGCTGGAAAGCTTTGGTGTGCATGTCCCTGGCTGGCTCTCGCCGATCGCGACGTTTGTGGTCGTGGGATATTTCTTCGGGAAGTCAAGAATGGCTATGGCATCATCCTCTTCGAGGTTGAAAAAGACTGGAGGCAAGAATGGCAATGATTGCTGAAGTGCCGGTGGAGGGGCGCGGAGGCTGTGCGACCCCCACAGTCGGTTGCGGATTGGGTCTTTGGTGAATGACAAAGACGGTCGGGTCAGGGTGAACCTCTGGCTTCACCCTGACCCGATGAGGAGGTCAATCATGCGTGCTTCCTTGACTTTCGGTAAAGTCTTCGACATACCGATAGGTGTACATTCCAGTTGGTTCGTGGTCTTCGCCCTGGTCACCTGGTCGCTGGCGGCCGGCTATTTTCCGGGCGAGTATCCCGGCTGGTCGACAGCGACCTACTGGCTAGTCGGCCTAGTGACAAGCCTGCTTTTCTTTGGTTCAGTGGTGGCACACGAATTGGGTCATGCAGTCGTAGCCCTGCGCGAAGGCGTGCAGGTGCGGGGTATCACGCTGTTCGTCTTCGGCGGCGTGGCGCAGATTGGCCGCGAGCCGAGCACCGCGGGAGCCGAGTTTCGCATTGCTGCCGCCGGGCCGCTGGTGAGTCTGCTATTAGGCTTGGGCCTAAGCGCCTTGGGGCGGTCAGCCGGGAATACCGCATGGGGTGCGTCAGCCGTCTATTTGGGCCGGGCCAACTTGCTCCTGGTCGGCTTCAACTTGATCCCTGGTTTCCCGTTAGACGGCGGACGCATGTTGCGCGCCGTAATCTGGGCGTTAGGGCGCGACTTTCGCAGTGCTACGCGCGTCGCCTCGCTGGTTGGGCAGGGAATCGCCTTCCTCTTTATTCTTGGCGGCGTTCTCCTGATGTTCGGCGGCCAGTTCTTCAATGGACTGTGGATAGCGTTCATCGGCTGGTTCCTGCAGAGCGCCGCCGCCCAATCCTGGCAGCAGGTGGAGGTGCGCGACACGCTGCGTAGCCTGCGCGTCGAGCAAGTGATGAATCGTCAGTATGCGCTGATTGAGCCGGGCCTCTCGCTGGAACAATTGGTGTACGAGAATGTGCTAGGCAGTGGCCGGCGCTGTTTTTTCGTCGCCGATCAGTCCGGGGTAGTGGGGATGGTAACGCTACACAATATTCGGCAAGTAGCCCGCGACGAGTGGCCCAGTACAACTGTCGCGCAGGCGATGACTACTATGGCTGACCTACGCCGGGTCACTCCGCGCGACGACTTGGCCGCAGTGCTTCAACGCATGGTAGTCGAAGACGTGAACCAGATGCCGGTAATGGACGGCGGCCGGCTGCTGGGAGTGGTGACGCGCGAGGATCTGCTGCGACTGCTGCAAACGCGGGCCGAGTTGGGGATTTGATCTAACATGGGTGCAAACATGGTCTTTACAGAACCCTGTACGAGCGAACGACCGTGGCGAACATGGGTGCAGAACTCGGTGCAACCCCGACGCTTTTCCCGTCCGACGAAATGACGCGCAAGTTCCTGCGCGCCCAGAACCGTGAGGCGGATTGGAAGCCCCTCGCCGCTGACCCGAACGCGACCTATGAGGAGGCGATCGAGATTGACCTCTCCAAGCTCGATCCGCTCGTCGTCAAACCCCACTCGCCCGACAACGTGGTGCCCGTGCGCGAACTGGCGCAGGAGAACATTGAAGTGAAGCAAGTGGCCGTGGGTTCCTCGGTGAACTCATCGTATCGCGATTTGAAAATGGTGGCTGAGATGATGAGGGGCAGGAAGGTCGCACCGCACTTGCACATGACACTCTCGCCCGGCTCGCGCCAGATTCTGATCAACCTTGAAAAGTCGGGAGCGATGTTGGATATGGCGCTGGCCGGTGTGCGTGGGCTGGAGGTGGCCTGCGGGCCGTGCATCGGTATGGGGCCGCGCCACCCTCACGCGGCGCGAGCGTCCGCACCTTCAACCGGAATTTTCCGGGCCGCTCGGGTACGGCCACCGATGAGGTCTATCTCTGCTCGCCAGAGACTGCCGCTGCGACCGCCATCACTGGCAAACTTACCGACCCGCGCACGCTCGGCGACCCGCCCCAAGTCACCGAGCCGGACGAATACCTCATCTACACCGATGGCTTCCTTTACCCCCCTGAGAACGACGCTGAGGTTGAGGTGTACACTGGCCCAAACATCAAGCCTGTGCCGCTCCCGCCATCGCTCGCCGATTGGATCGCGGGCGAGGTGCTGATCAAGGCTGGAGACAACATTTCGACGGACACGATCCTGCCTGGCGGCGCGAAGGCGCTGCCGCTGCGCTCGAACATCCCCGCCATCAGCGAATACGCCTTTGCCTATCTCGACCGGACTTTTCCGGCTCGTGCCAAAGATGCAACCGCGCGAGGTCAGGCCGGGATAATCATGGGTGGGGAGAACTATGGGCAGGGATCCAGCCGTGAGCACGCCGCCATCGCGTCGATGTACCTGGGTGTCTGCGCGGTGTTGGTCAAATCGCTCGCGCGCATCCACCGCAGTAATCTGATCAACTGGGGTATCCTGCCGGTGCTTTTCGTGAACCCGGCGGACTATGAGTGGGTAGAACAGGGCGATGCATTAGAGTTCGCCGAGGTGCGCGCGTTCGTCAAAGGCCATAGCCCGCTTACCATGCGCAGCAAGCGGCAGGGTGTGGACATTCAAGTGACACACGACCTCAGCCTGCGCGAGGCTGAGATTCTGCTGGCAGGTGGGCTGCTTCAGAAGACTAAGAGCTAACAAGGTTGGAAAGGCTCTGCAGCACACTATCCCCGACCGCAAGACGGAATGGGGTTCCATCCCCAAATTGATCGGCACGCAGGGTCGCCGTCACCTTCCCAGTATCCGGGTCCAGTCGCGTCACCATGGTGTCGCCTGTGACCCACACTCCGCCTTCGTCCACGACAATGTCGTAAATCGGCTCAGGGAGCGTCGTCGGTTGGCCGACCAGTTGTTTGGCACGGGCGAGTCAGTCGTTCGACTCCGTGGTCGGCACGCTGGCGTTCTGCTCCATCCCACAACCGGAACGCGCACTTGCCGAGGCGCGCCGGGCAGTTGCCACCTCAACCGCAATACTGAGGCAGCGGTGCGCGCCGCCCGGTTCGAGATTGAGCGAGTGAAGATCGGCTTTGGCGGCCTCTTGAAGCTGATGGTGGCCAGGCCGCGTTGATGAGCCAGTTAACACTTTTGGCGAAAAGTGTTAATATTGCGCAGCCTTATTATCATTCTTGTGATCTGCGCTTTCGCGTGACAGGTTGCTCCCCGGCTGGTTTTGCTTCAGACTGGGTAAACAGGATAACTCAACCTTGCTACCTTCTTTTGCGGAGCGATTGCGCCTCGGCCAGGATAAAGGTCTTCGCCAACATAATCCACCGTTCCTGATTGATCCCAGCATTCAGTTATTTGCTGCTACCCGGACATGCCCCGGCTCGTCACCGCCG
>Ga0214473_10006711_pt1 | contig 13706 bp, 10 predicted proteins | sample RVTome_7_FD_203509 | JGI IMG/M metagenome (GOLD analysis project Ga0214473, IMG submission 203509) | Soil microbial communities from uranium-contaminated site in the Upper Colorado River Basin, Wyoming, United States - RVT98D197 | ecosystem: Environmental > Terrestrial > Soil > Contaminated >... | reverse complement strand
CGCGCTCGTCATGGACCCTGCGGACGAGGACGTCTTGAGCAGGCCACCGCGACATCCTGAAGAACCGATGTTGGGACGTGCGCAGTGGAACTACATCGTCTTGACGGGTCTCCTTCAGGCCACTGCGACTTTCGGCACATTCGCCTGGGCGCTTGAGTCCAGAGACCTCACCGAAGCGCGCAACCTCGCTTTCTCAGTGTTAGTTTTCGGCGAGCTCTTTCGCGCATTCGCGGCGCGGAGTACGACGCGTACCTTCTGGGAAGTGGGCGCCTTCACGAATCTGCGGCTCCTGGGCGTGGTGCTGCTCTCGATCTTTGTGCAGCTCGGGATTCATCACATTCCGGCGACCCAAGTGTTCTTCGAGATCGGGACGCTGTCGCTGGCGGATTGCGCGCTGACGGTCCTTGTGGGCCTCTGCCCGGTCACCGTCATTGAGGTTCAAAAATTGGTGAGAAGATGGAGAAGAACGGCCCAGCGAGTCTGACTCATGGAAATACCAAAGCTAAAGAGGGGAACTGAGGCTTCACTTCGCCGGGACCAGACCACCGAGGCGCAGCCACCCCGCCGAGCAGCACAACCGGTGGCGTCTCAGCGTTGGGAGACGAAAGAAGGCTCACCGAGCCCTCTGGGCCCGACATGGATTGCCGAAGAACGCGCCTACAATTTTGCTATCTACTCTAAGTATGCAACCGACGTCACACTGCTTCTGTACCACCCGGACGATGTAGTTAGTCCCACTTTCAGATATCAATTAGACCATCTCGGGAACAAGACTGGCCGTGTGTGGCACGCCCGGATTCCAAGAAGCCAGATGCATGACGCCAAGTACTACGCCTACTCCATCGATGGCCCGCCCGCATCGGGAGGCCGCTTTGAACGGCATGCCTTTGATCCCCAGAAGATCCTGCTCGATCCTTATGCAAAATCGGTGTTCTTTCCACCAGCCTTTGACCGAACGGCAGCGCTCGGGGCTGGTAGCAACGGAGGGAAAGCCCCTTTAGGGGTACTTTGCGAGCACGATCCGACCTTCGATTGGAAAGATTGCCCGCGACCACGTCATGACAGTGACTTGGTCATTTACGAAATGCACGTGCGCGGGTTTAGCATGAACCCGAACTCGGGCGTCAATGCCGGCAAGCGTGGCACATTCGCCGGCATCGTCGAGAAAATTCCCTATCTACAGGAACTTGGCATCACTGCCGTGGAGCTGATGCCGGTATTTCAGTTCGATTCGACGGAACCGAATTACTGGGGTTACATGCCGCTCAATTTCTTCTCGCCACACGGCAGATATGCCACACCCCAATGCGTGTGTGAACAACGTCGTGAATTTCGCGAAATGGTCAGGGCGTTACACGAAGCGGATATCGAGGTGATCCTCGACGTCGTGTACAACCATACCGGCGAGGGAAACGAGAGCGGGCCTGTGTACAGCTTCAAGGGTATTGACAATAGCACGTACTACATGGCTTCCGTAGATCCGGATCATCCATACGCAGATTATACGGGAACCGGAAATACACTGCATTGTGCGAACCGTGCGGTCCGCCAACTGATCGTGAACAGCCTCCAATATTGGGTCAGAGAGATGCACGTGGATGGTTTTCGGTTTGACTTGGCATCGGTGTTTTCACGGAAGAGCGACGGTTCGATCCATCTCCAGGACCCACCTATTTTTGGCGATATCGCCTCCGATCCAGAACTCGCGAACGTGCGGATGATTGCCGAACCATGGGAAGGTAATGCGAACGCTCCCAATTATCAGCTCGGCTTCTCGCAGCCTCAGATAGTCCCCGCTGAGGGCCCTTGCTGTACGATGTGCGGGAAGCATCCGTGTGGATGTTCTGAAATCACAGCCGCTCTTCAGCGTGGATTCCCAGGCATGGGCTGGCGCCAATGGAATGATAAATTCCGGACGACTCTGCGGCATTTCATAAAGAGCGATCCGGGTTTCGTATCCGACTTAATGACCAGGATATACGGTAGTTCGGATGTATTGCCGGACACTCTTCAGGAAGCATATCGCCCCTACCAAAGTCTTAACTATGTCAGCTCCCACGATGGGCTGACGCTGTACGACTTGGTCTCGTACAATTCACCGGAGAGTTGGAACTGCGGCTACCGAGATGGAGAAGAAGAGATCGGCACGGATGTGATGGGGCTCCGTAAGAGACAAGCTAAGAACTTCGTTTGCTTGTTGATGCTGTCCAATGGCACGCCTATGTTCCGTGCGGGTGACGAATTCCTGCAAACACAAGGCGGGAACCCCAACCCATATAACGTTGACAACCCTGCCACGTGGCTCGATTGGAGCCGCTTAGAAACCCATGGAGATATATTCCGCTTCTTCCAGAAGATGATCGGGTTTCGCAAAGGCCACCCGAGCATTGCGCGCTCAAGGTTTTGGCGCGATGACGTGAGGTGGTATGGAGTCGGCAGCCAGTTGGACTGGTCATATCAATCGCACAGTCTGGCCTACTGCCTCCATGGAGCGTCCGTAAACGACAGCGACCTATACGTGATGATCAACGCCTACTGGCAGCCGCTCGAGTTCACGCTCCAGGAGGGTAGCCCTCAGGAATGGCGCCGAATTGTGGACACCTACCTGGAGAGCCCCTGTGATTTTGTCGACTATCCTGATGCACCTGCCCGGACAGCTCTCACGTACTCTGTGCAACCACGATCCGTGGTTGTGCTTCAGCGTTCTCAAGATGCATGAAAAAGGGCTCTCAAGATTCCAGGCGCCGAGGACGCCAGATCGCGGTCTAGCGTGACTCTACCGGTTGCGGCATAGCTGCGTTTCCAGTAAGGCAGCCGGGGGCTGCTAAACCCCGCCCGGCTGCCCTAAGGGGGATTGATGCTGAATCGAGCGAGTCCTGAGTCGCTCTACCTTCGGTCGCACGCTGGGCTGACCCACAAACTGAGACAGTTTCAGTTGCCGCACTTCGCAGAAGCCTATTCGCCGTATCTTCGCCTCGGCTGTAGGCGATTTTGTAATTGCGAAAGCACCCGACTTCAACAAAGATCAATCAACTTCAACAAGCGGCTGCAAAAAATTCAACCAAAATCACTTAAGAACAACAAGAATCCATAGATTTCAATAAGTGCTAGAATCTGGTTCGGGACCAGGGGGTCGGAGGTTCAAATCCGCTCGCCCCGACCAATTTTTTCAGTCACTTGCGACGCCCTCGTAACTCTGTTGGTAACGCATGCTCCAGATGGTCTACTTTCGACCGCGTTCCGTTTGATCCCTTGAATGCAGCCGAGTAGCCGCCGACACCGTCGTACTCACTCACCTGGTATGAAAGCAGGGGCGCTAGTGTGGCCTTCGCCTCGAAAAGCGTCGGTGATTGCGCATGCGGTCGCTTGAAAAAGACACATTCTCAGCCTTACGGTAACAGGCGGAGCAACACGCGCTCAACCCAGGTGTGGAAGATCAGAGCGCCCGCAAAGAAACCGGCCAGATAAGCGATCGAGCTTCGGACGCCTTGGGAGGCGAGAACGTGCTGCCGGAAGGGGCAGCCATTGGCGAGTGTCGAGAAATAGCCGACACCGAAGCCTCCGACTATGGTGAGCAGCACGGTAACCGTATCCGAAAATCCAAAAGGACCAGGATGGCTGCCGACGAGAAGGCCAACGAGCGGGAAGGCTAACCACGCGGTGAGACCGAAAGCAACCAGGCCTCTCAGCAAATAAGTGTCGCGCACGAGGATGAAGTCTCGGATGCCGCCGACGAAACACATCCGCGACCTTTGGCCTAGATAGCCTAAGATTACGCCAATGATCAGTGTCGCAATCGCAGCAGTCATCGGATGGCCCTCCAACGCAGCCAGAATGTCCCGAGGGTGACGCCCGCTACCATTCCGCCGAATCCGATCACTCCGAGCAGATCACCCGCTGCTGACCTGAGGAGTAGCCGGATCGAACACCCGCCCGCGATCAAGGCAGCGTTCATCACTATCGCGCCGTAGAGAAACGTCTTGAATGAGTTATCTGGATTGCTCCAGCGAAACTCGCCGCTGGTTGTCGCTGCTAGGAGCGCCCCCAACAATACGCCGATGGTGGTGAGTACGGGAAAAACAAACGAGGCCGGCGCAACGGCCAGGTGCGTGCCGGCGAACCTATTGGTCGTCCAAGTCACCAGATCGCGAGCGTGGCAGGCCATACAAAGGCCATATGCTTCCGGCGGCCGAACCTCGAAGAAGGCGCCGGCGATCACGGCAAGGAGTCCGGCGACAATTCCCAATTGCAGAGCCGTCACACGAAGCGCCCATCTTCGTTTGGAGGCGCCCCTTCCCTCCGACATCGCGGCGGTTGTCACCTCATCGATACTCGGTTCGACTCGGTTCATCGGCATTCCGCGTGGTTGGTCTTCCAATTGTCCGTTCGGGGCCGATAGAAATGGACGCCATCGATCCGCACTTTCTTAGCGGCGAGGAGTTCCAAGACATCTCCGCGCCGAGCATAGTCAAAACGAAGCGCCACACCACAATTGGGGCTGAGTTCTTTAGGACCGGGGATGAGTTGCGCGTTTAAGCCGTTGCGCTTCATCATCGTCTCCGCGCGGATTGCATGGTGCGAGGCAAAGAAACTGATCAAGCCGTCCATGTCCTTCATCCATCCCTGCCCGATACGGCTGCGGCCTTTGCAGACCACGCGGCGATTTCCTGCAATGCTTGCAGCGCCATTTCCACCTCGGCCGGCGTGTTAAACCATCCAAAGCTGAAGCGCACCGTCCCTTCGGGGAAGGTGCCCAGGGTGCGGTGCGCGGACGGTGAGCAATGCAAGCCGGTGCGCGCCATGATGCTAAACGACTGGTCGAGAAGCAGGCCCACCTCAGATGGCACGGCCCCGGCGACATTAAAAGAGACGACGCCACATTGGAGGTCCGCATCCCTGGGTCCGAATAACTTGATGCCCGAAATTTCCGAAGCCCCCGTGAGGAACTGTGCAACCAGCTTTCGCTCATGCGTCCTCACGGTTTGGACGCCCAGTTCCGAGAGAAAGCGGACTCCGGCTCCCAGACCGGCGATGCCTGCCAGATTCAGCGTTCCGCTTTCGTGGGCGTCCGGCATGAAGGGAGGTTGGATCTCGCGTGCGGAGTCACTACCTGTTCCGCCGCGCATCAGCGGCGCGAGTTCGATGCCCTCACGAATGTAGAGACCACCCGTGCCTGTGGGTCCCAGCAGCGCTTTGTGTCCCGTGAAGGCCAGCATGTCCACTCCCATCTTCTGCACATCAATGGGGACCGCGCCGGCAGTTTGAGCAGCATCGACAAGGTAGAAGATGCTCCTTTCACGTGCCATCACGGCCAACTCGGCTACGGGACTCAGGGTACCTACCACGTTGGAAGCGTGTGTAGTGACAAGAAGCCGTGTGCGGCCGGGGCGGATGGCGCGTTGCAGGCTCGGAACATCCAGCGTTCCATCCGACGCACTTGCAACGACCGTCACTTCGACTCCCCTTGATTCGAGGTGCCGGAGCGGACGCATCACCGAATTGTGTTCGATACTTGTGGTGACGACGTGATCGCCGGTTTGTAGAAGCCCATAAAGCGCCAGGTTCAGCGCGTGTGTCGCGTTTTGGGTGAAGACGATACGGCTGGGATCGCTCACATTAAGTAGTTCAGCCAGGCCTTCGCGTGCATTTTCAATGATGCGAGCGGCGGCGACAGACATCCGGTGACCGGACCGCCCGGGATTTCCGCCGGCGTCGCCAAGATAATCACGGAGGGCTGCGCAAACCGGCGCTGGCTTCGGCCAGGACGTTGCGGCGTTATCAAAGTAGATCGTATTCATCGCGGTGCTTCTATTGTTCGAGCAACCGTTCGTCGTTCAGCAGTTGCGGTCGCGGCTGTGGCGTGCGCAAGAGGTCGCTGCACTGCCCCAGCCCCAGGCGCGTCTGCCCCTCGAAGTCAAGCTGGACGGCTCGCACTTCGGGGAATTCGGTGAGCGTGGTGATCAGGCCCAAGAGCAACAGGCGCATCCTTTCGGGCCTGTCCAGCGCCAGCGAACGGACAGAAGGAGAATAGGCAAAGTTGAGGGAGAGCAAGCCGTCGCGAGGATCGTAGTCGTAGGTCAGGAGCCGGGCATCGCGCGGGAGGCCCGTCAATTGCGGATCCGCTGGGCCAGAAAGGTACTCAGTCAGCGCCTCGCGGGGGTTCTCGGATGAGGCACGGAGGGCGACCAACCCATTCGCGGAAGGGTAATAGAGGAGCGGCACAAGCGTGGCGGGATCTGCCAGAGTTTTTCCTTCGACGCTCAACACAACCGAACTCACACCGGGGAGGCTTGTAAGCGTCCGCACAACGGAGGTCTCGGCGGCACTCGGGTGGCTATCATTACCGAGAAAGGCTTTCGAGAGATCAATGTGAGCGACGCCGCCTGCAAGCTGGATCGAGCGGATTTGAACGCCTTCGGGAATGGGGTTCTTCAGCCCAGTACCCACTCTGGGGCCGGCAAGCAAGGCCTGTAGGACTGCATGTGGCAGCTCGTCATTGGCGGGCATCCGCCGCGACACCGGAAAGAGGAATTGGCCGTCGGCAAAATACAATGTGACAGCGGTGGCCCTCGTCCAGGGCCACCAGTTGGCCAACCCCAGCGCCGAGGTCGTTGGTGACAAACTCCTGAGCCACAGCCCAATATTAAGGACAGCAGCGAGTCCCAAAATCGGCAGGATCCAGCGCACGCGGCGGTGATGGCTTGACCTCGAAGTCATCCGGTGGCGGCGCAAATGGAGAAGGCTGTCCAAGAGGTCTCCAACTCCAGGCAATCCCCGTGTGCAGATGGCCCGCGTCATCCCGGAAGTTGATAATCAAGGTGGCCGACGAGGGCGCGGCACCACCTGGTACGCAAGAAAGTATACGCTCCTACCCGCATTTCAGGCCACAGGATGCATGGCTGTCCGTAACCATATTTCTTTGAATCTTTCTTTGAACGTCACTGATCAAACAAAAATGAGTCGGGATTGCTGGAACAGAGTTCAAAAAGTAGTGTCGAATATTGTCTTCGCCGATTCCTATGCCTATAATCAACGTCAATTTGTAGCCTTGGAGGCAGTTCGATGAAAGTTTACCAATATATTGCGACGGGGTTGTTTGTGTTGCTGTTAGCGGTGCTGGTCAGCCGGAGGGCGCCGCTCGCGGCGAGGCCGGCGGAGCCGCAGGCCGCGCCGCAAGGCAGGGGTGGAGCGCAGACAGGCGCGCCGCGGCAGGGTCAAGCTGCCTCTCCATCGAATTCCGACGCCATCGAGGCGGAACGGCAGGCCCTGCAGCGGCAACTGGCTGCCGTCGTGCCGACTCAAGTGGTCCAGGCGGGCCAACTCGCGCCTCCTCCGCCGAACGCCCAGCCGACGGGCTGGGACACCGCGGAGTCCCTGCGCGGCAGGGTGACGCTGCTTGCCACGTACGACTCCAGCGGGCCGAATGCGTGGGATGTGGCCGCCCATCCGCTCGTGTACTTCACCAGCGAGGGCGTTGGCGCCAACCCGCTTGGTGGCAAGCGTACTTCGGGCGTACAGGTCATCGATGCCCGCGAGAAGAAGGTCATCGCATCGGCGCTGTTCAATCTGGGCGAGGAGGTCACAGAGAACCCCCACGGCGTCGGCATCTCACCGGACGGGAAATGGGTGTACATCGGGGAGATGCACCGCGTCGCGGCGACCAGGCAAGTCCGCAGCGTCCTCATGATCATCAACGCCAGGACGCTGAAGCTCGACAGGCTGTTGCAAGGACCTCGCGCCGACTGGTTCCACCACATCACCGCGTTCACAGATTGGCAGGGGCGCGATCGCGTGATCGCAGCCTACGGGCGCAACGCCGGCGGCGGCCCAATTTACCTCCTCGATCCCCGCGACAACAACCGGGTCGTGAAGTCGTTCACCCTGGAGGATATCGGCTACAGGATAGGCCACCCATATCCCACGGTGGACCCGACGGGCCGTTTCCTATACATTGGCGTTCACGCGCCGCCCTGGCAAGGCCAGAATCACAACACCGCGGGGATTGCGAAGGTCAACCTGGAGACCGGCGCCGTGAGGATCATCCCGTTCGTCGGGGATAACCCGATCGGCATGGCGCACACCTCCGACGGCAGGTTCACGTTCGTCAACGACGCACACAGCAGCAACGTCTACAAGATCGACAACCAGACGAACAGCGTCGTCGAGGATACCTCCGCAGGTGTAGCCGGGCCCTACGGCCTCGCCCTGAACTGGGACGAAACCGTGCTTTACCCGATCGGCAAGGGCGAAGGGACGCACAACAACGGTTCGGTAGTAGGGTACGTCACCACCCAACCCTTCCAATCCCCCCGCAACCTCTTCCAAAACATGCCGATCTGGCTGGGCGGTTCGGCCTCCAGCATCGATCACGGAATCCTGCACCCGGACCCCAGCGTCAACGAGCTCTGGATCAGCAACATGAATGGCTGGGAGACCATCGTGCTGGATCTAAACACCAACAAGGTCAAAGCCTACATACCGACGCCGAACGGTGGGGACACGCATTCGGGCGGGTTCGCACGGTACAGCCCGGATTGGACGGGTGAGCTGCTTAACGACATGGGTGGCCCAAAGCGAGCGGTGCGCGAAATCATGCGGCAGCGGGCGGTTGCTGGAGGTGGCGCGGCGGCTGGCGCCGGCCGTGGCGGTGCAGGTCGCGGCGGTGCGGCAGCCGCAGGTCGCGGCGGTGCAGCGCCAGGTGGCGCGCCGGCGACGGGCGCAGCTCCGTCGGCCGCGAGCGACACCCTTCAGGCACGAGGACTGGGCATCTTTGAGAGGACGGCCGGAGGCATAGGCTGCGCCTACTGTCACGGGATGGACGGGAAGGGCAGAGCAACGTTGAGCACTCCCGATATCCGGGGCGTAGGCGAGGATCGCGTCCGGGCTGCCCTTGCCGCCGTCGCACTCATGAGGAACATCAGGCTCACCGACGATGAGATTGCGGCGGTCGTGGAGCATCTGCGAATCCTCAACGAGCAGCCGTGAAGCGGGGACACGAGCCCAGGAGGATCAGGGCAGCGAGGATGATCCTGGCGGCGATCGGGGTCGTCGTTCTTCTTGGGAACGGTCTGGCGGCGCAGCAGGTGTCTCTGCCAGACGCCCAGGCCGGCTCTCAATACGACGCCCACGCCCATGCGGACCACGAGCCGGCTCCAGCATTGTCCCCCAAAGGGCTAGCCCACGCCTTTACGATCAACGTATACGTCTCGGACTCAAGTATTGATCCGTCCATCGTTTTCGTCCCGGCCGGACGACGAGTGCAACTGGTGCTGCGCAACCTCAGCATGGCGGAGCACCACTACAGGGTCGTAGGGTTGGCGGCCAGTGATCTGTTGTGGGTCTCTGAGCCCGGCAGCGGGAGCGCCATGCCGGAAGATACATCGGACGACGAGGACCACATGATGCATCACGCCCGCGACTTCGTTACATCGCGGGCGACCTCTCCAGCAGGCATCCGTCCAACAGGTCACGAGGTGCATGCGTACGTCTCGGCAGCGAGACTCGTGGACATACTGATCTTCACAGCGACGCAGACCGGCACGTTTGTCGTCCAGTGCGATCTGCATCACGAGAAAATCGGCAAGATGGTGGTCTTCGATGCCGAGGACCCGTCTCCTGCGCCGGAACGCACACATATCACCGCGCCGGGCGACGCGCTGGCGGACCCGCTCACCGTTCAGCCACCGAACCTTCTGAGACTGGAGCTGACCAGAGGCCTGGGGTCCGTGGATCATCCAGGAACTTCGGGTGTGCTTGTGGAAGCGACGTACGCTCCCGCAGAGCAACTCGCTCGGATTCTCGGCGGGCCGGCTCCCACCATGCCGGCGCTTGAGGCGGACCGCTACCTGGCGTTCCTGCTGACGGAAACCGTCCATGAAGGCAACCTGCCCGGCACGGCGGAATCGCCCCATGTGTACGTTGGCGAAAGTCATCTCCCGTTTATCGACTCGAAGATGGTCACCGAGACGCCCCAACACCGGGAGACCCTCTACCGGTTCAGCCGTGATGGCGCGTCCGGAACGGGTAAGCAGGTCATGACGCTGCGCCTGGCCTCCGGACAGGAGGCCACCTGGGACCTGCCGTCGCCGAACGGCGGGAACTGGCTCGCCTGGCTTGCTGTCGCTGGCAGCCTGGGTCTTCTCGGGTGGCTGGCCTGGATGGTGAGACAGAATAGCTGGCAAAGGGCGAGCACGTTCCGCTGGGCCCGGGCAGCGGTTTTGATTCTCCTGGGTTTCGTGGCCGCTTGGTCCTGGCTGTTTGTCGTCTCCCGGTGGGGTCCGGAACAGAGGACTGACATTCTCACATTCAAGGCAGGCGTGACCTCCAAGGTCATGCGCGCCCTGTTGAAGCCGGCGCAGGGTACCGGCTCTCACGGTCACGAGGCAACCAACGTCTCCGGCGTTTATGCGACTCCCGAATACTATCTGATGACCGAGCAAACTCAGGAAGCCACCAAGTATCAGCCGGATAAGTTCAACGGGTTCTATCTGTTCGAGGACAGCCACATCGGCGGACTTGATTCGTCGCCTCCGGCGATGACTTTGCGCCTGGCGGACGGGCGGCAGTTTTCTCCCTCGGACACTACCGTTCTCAGCAACTCCCCCCATCATCGCGCCACGATGTTTCGTTTCCCCCATGAGGACCCGCAGGGTCGGTTGCTAATCAACGACGAGGCGCCATTCTTTGAACTGGTCGCCCAGGAATCAACTGGCGGCGGTGCGGGTGTGGTGCATGCGGCCATGATGGGCGGCACGCCGATGATGTCGATGTCCGCGGCCCAGGTGATGCGGTGGGACCTGCCCATCGTCTACCCCAAGGATCTCACCGGAAGCGACCTCTCTCTGTCAACCCTCTTTGCGCTTCTGGCAGGCCTCCTGGCGGTACTGTCCCCGTGCCTTTTGCAGCTCACCGTGTACTACACATTCGCGCTGGCGGGCATCGGCATGCAACAAGATCTCGTGGGCAGTAACATTGCTGAGGCCCGGTCGCAGGTGATCCGAACGGCACTCCAGTTTATCGCCGGGTTCACCATCGTGTTTACCGCCGCTGGCTCGCTGGCCGGGCTCGCCGGGCAGAAGCTTCAGATTTCAGGACTCATGGAACAATGGAACCGACCGCTGGGCATCGCCGCCGGACTGGGCCTGCTGATAGTTGGAGTGTGGGTCGGCTCCAACGCCGGAGCTCCGGGACTCTGCCGTTTGCCGTTGTCGGCGACGCTCCGCACGCGAAGGCCCTGGCTAGACAGGCTCAAGGTGATGTTCATGGGATCCGCTTTTGCCGTGGGCTGCTCGACTTGTTTTGGCGGCGCGCTTTTTATCTCGTTGATGATCTATGTAGGGGCGGCGGGGTCGCCGTGGCTTGGCGCATTATCGCTCTTTCTCTTCTCCCTCGGCATTGCTGTTCCTTACTTGCTTGCAGCTTTTTTCTTGTCCCGAGCCTTGCCGATCCTAAACTCTTTGCATAGAGCAGCGTCCGTTGTGGGCTTGGTTTGCAGCGTCGTTCTGATATCTTTCGGTGTGATTCTGATCACTGATAATTTCCACGTGCCTAGCAGCCTGCTGTATCGACTCTACCTCGGTCTATAACCTCGTCTCGTACCGCCCTGTATTCGCGTTCGTGGGTCCTTAGGCGCGACGGCGACTCAGCCGCCAGCCCGCACCCTGATCCTCAGTGGTTACTTGTGCTGAATGTCAGCCGGCACCCTCTGCCGGTCGAGTGGCATCACTTGCACCTGCCACTTCACCGGGATCGTCTCTGGCAAATAGCAAATCCTCTCATCGCAGGTCAGGATGGTTCAAGATGGACGGTCCCTACAAACTGAGACAGTTTCCGTTGCTACACTTCGCCGGTGAAAACCTACAAGTAGATTCGCCATACATTCGCCTTGACTGTAGGCGATTTTGTGTCGGTCAAAGCACCCGACCTCAACAGAGGTCAATCAACTTCAATAAGCGGCCGCAAAGGATTCAATAAGAATCACTTAAGAACAACAAGAATCCATAGATTTCAATAAGTGCTGGAATCTGGTTCGGGACCAGGGGGTCGGAGGTTCAAATCCTCTCGCCCCGACCATTCTTTTCAAGGAGTTATCTAGGACTCCTGGTCTTTCCATCACACCGGTCCCCGCCAAAACTCCATCCGCACTGAAAGCGCTTGGTCCCCTGACCTGTTTTTGGGGCCGAGAATGCAGGAACTACCAAGAAGTGACTGAGCCGAACGGGCCCTTCACATAAGGCACGACACCAGCCTGCTCCGCTACTTCAAGGGTGAGCATTGCTCCTTCCTTAGTGCTTATCGCCCTTGCCCCAATCGTCCAAGAGCGGCTTTTCCTGGTCTTCCTGCCTCATCCTGGGGTCGAGGCTTCCACTCACGCCGTCCTGCTCGCCAGGTCGATAGCGCGTCCGCTGAGCTTGACGGCAAAGCTCGTGACCGCACGGACAGGTGATGTGGCTAGCATTGTTCAGAGCCTGGCACGCCGCGCTGCAATATTCGCTGCCGGGATCCGCAGGACAGGGACATAGCGGATGCTCACATTGTTTTTCCTCTGTATGCATGGTTGAGCCTCATGTGTGGGACATAGAGATAGAAAAATGGTCATCGCTCGGAGAATCAGCAAGGTCGCTATCCGAAGATTCAAACTAAGCTCCTCACTAGAATCCACACTTCCTGCTCTCCCTAGAGAGTAGGGAGCTTGCTCCCAAATAGCGCACCTCCGGCATCAGGTCCTGTCCCGATTCCTGTAGAAAAGTAGAAGGCGTATTCTCCTGAGGAGACCTTAAAGGAGAAAGCCCGGAATCTCTAGGCGGAGGTTCAGGGCACAGGAGGAATACGCCATGGCGAAGACTAGCATTGCAACGGAAACGGGCCAAGAGAGTTCTCTGCGCGAGGGGTTGGAGGCGGCGATTCGGGATCGAGTGCGGGAGATCATCGAGATGGTGTTGGAGGAAGAAGTGGAAGCGGCACTGGGAGCCGGGCGCAGCCAGCGGGTGGCGGAGCGAGTGGGCTACCGGCATGGACGCAAGAGCCGGCGGCTGACGCTGCGCACAGGGACGATGCAGATGCAGGTGCCGCGAGCGCGGCTGGTGGAGCGCGAGGGTGGCGAGCGGGAGTGGCGCAGTCAGCTGGTGCCGCGCTATCGGCGCAGCAGCCGGGAAGTCGAGCAGAGTGTGCTGGGAGTGTATCTGTCGGGATCGAACACGCGGCGGATTCGCGGGGCGCTGGAGCCGCTGCTGAGCGGGGCCGCGCTGTCAAAAAGCGCGGTGTCGCGGCTGGTGCTGCGGCTGGAAGAGAGTTATCGCACCTGGCAGCGGCGGGACTTGCAGGAGGAGAAGATTGTGTATCTGTACCTGGATGCGATCTATCCCAAGGTGCGCAGCGGCGGGCGGGTGGTCTCACTGGCGGTGCTGGTGGCGCTGGGCGTGAAAGACACCGGCGAGAAGGTGCTACTGAGCCTGATGACCGCGGGAGCGGAATCGGCTGACGGCTGGCAGATGCTGCTGGAGGATCTGGCGGCGCGGAAGATGGGGCGACCGCGGCTGGTGATCAGCGACGGCCATGCGGGGTTGGGTGCGGCGCTGGCCCGGCTGTGGCCCGGCCTGGCGCACCAGCGTTGTACGGTGCACAAGCTGCGCAACCTGATGGCCAAAGCGCCGAAGCACGCCCACGAAGCGGTGCGGGAAGACTACCACCGCATGGTGTACGCCGAG
>Ga0214473_10006710_pt1 | contig 13707 bp, 8 predicted proteins | sample RVTome_7_FD_203509 | JGI IMG/M metagenome (GOLD analysis project Ga0214473, IMG submission 203509) | Soil microbial communities from uranium-contaminated site in the Upper Colorado River Basin, Wyoming, United States - RVT98D197 | ecosystem: Environmental > Terrestrial > Soil > Contaminated >... | reverse complement strand
GTTGATCACGCTGTCCGGACCCGTTATGACGTCGCCGCCGGCGAATACTCCCGGCCGATCGGTCGACAGCGTATCCTTGTCTACAATCAGAGTTCCGTTCCTGCCGACCTCTATTCCCTTCGAACCATCCAGCGCGAACGGATACATCTGTTCGCCTATAGCCACGATAAGAGTATCAAGACGCACCGTGAACTCGGTGCCCGATTTTTCCCTGAAGCCGCGGCGTCCGTCGGCCCCGATCTCCCCGGGTTCGTTTCTGATAAACTCGACCGCAGATAACTGTCCTTTCGTGGATATCAGGCGTATCGGCGACACCAGCGTCTCCAGGATCAGCCCTTCTTCAAGAGCGGCTTCGATCTCGGTTTTGAAGGCCGGCATTTCGTGGCGGGAACGGCGATAGAAAATCGTCACGCTTTCGACGTCCGACTGCCTGATGGCCACCCGGGCGGCGTCGATTGCGGAATTGCCCCCGCCGACAATACCGACTCGACCCCTGGCCAGGTTATTTCCATTGAAATTGAACTCTCTTAAAAACTTGATGGAGGGATAAATGCCCGGCATCTGCTCGCCCTCGATTCCCATGCTCTTGCTGTGGTGCGCCCCGAGGGCCAGGAATACGGCGTCGAATCCCTCGCGCTCCAGATCGTCAAGCGTAAAATCCCTTCCCATAGTAAGGCCGCATTTGACCGTGATGTCATCGTCCAATAACGACTCTATTTCCCTGCGCAGAATTTCCCGGGGTAGGCGGTATTCGGGGATACCGGCCAAAAGCATTCCGCCCGCTTCTTTTTCCGCCTCGAAAACCGTCACTTTGTATCCTTGCAGCGACAAAAAGTGAGCGACGCTCAACCCGGCCGGCCCGGAACCGACGACCGCAATCTTCTTCGAGGCATTTTCGGGAATAGAGTGTTTTACCGGACGATAAACCGACGGATCTATCCTGTCGGTGATGAATCGTTTCAAGGCGCGTACGGCCACCGGTTTGCTGCCGGTCGTACCCAGCCTGCAACGGTATTCGCATTGATGATCGCATACCCTGGCACAGATCGACGGGAAAGGATTGGTTTCTCTGATAACACAATACGCCTCCTCGTATTCTCCGCGGGCCAGATGGGCTACATATCTCCAGGCCTCCGTGCCGATCGGACAGGCCGACTGACAGGGAGCCCCTACGAGATTTTTGCAGACAAAAGAGTCGCATCGCTTATCGACAATATGTCTGACATATTCATTGCGGAAATACCGTAATGTACTCAGGACGGGATTAGGCGCCGATTGCCCGAGCCCGCACATGGTCGTATCTCTTACAACCAGGGCTAGTTCCTCCAGTAAATCGAGATCCTCCAATTTGGCGGTTCCCTTTGTTATATCATCCAGGATCTCGTACATCCTTTGCGTGCCTTTACGGCAGGTGAAGCACTTGCCGCACGATTCGTCTTTCAAGAAACCCATGAAGTATCTGGCCACGTCGACCATGCAGGTATTCTCGTCCATAACGATCATACCGCCCGAGCCCATAATCGATCCCGCTTTTACGAGGCTGTCATAATCGATCGATAAATCGAACATATCGGCAGGGATACATCCCCCCGACGGGCCGCCCGTCTGCACCGCCTTGATCCTGGCCTCGCCCGAGGGACCGCCACCTATATCATAAACAACCTCTCCGATTCTTATGCCCAGGGGAACTTCGACCAGCCCGGTATTCCTGATTTTCCCCACAAGGGAGAATATCTTCGTCCCTGTATTGCCATCGACGCCAGTCTTGGCGTACTCCCTACCGCCGCGGTTAATAATAACCGGTATATTCGCCAACGTCTCTACGTTGTTTATGCACGTCGGCGAGCCGTCGATACCTTTTTCGACCGGATAAGGAGGTCGTTGTCGCGGCTCCCCTATTTTCCCTTCAACGGAACGGATGAGAGCCGTCTCTTCGCCGCAGACAAACGCGCCCGCCCCCCTGACGAGTTTTATATCTAAAGAAAAATCCGCGCCCAGGATATTCTCTCCGAGGAAACCGAATTCGCGCGCCTGGCGCAAGGCGATAATGAGATGCTTGATCGCCAGAGGATATTCGTTTCGAACGTAAATCACGCCTTCGGTCGCCCCGGTTCCATAAGCCCCGATTATCATTCCCTCGAGAACGCTGTGCGGGTTGCCCTCGAGGACACTGCGATCCATGTAGGCCCCCGGATCGCCCTCATCGGCGTTGCATACGATCGTCTTGCCTCTCCCGCCGGGCTGGGCGGCCAGCATCTCCCACTTCAAGCCGGTCTTGAAACCGGCTCCTCCACGGCCTCGAATCCCCGATAATTTAACCTGGTTGACAACCATCGCCGGATTCCCGCTTTTCAGAACCTCAGCCAAAGCGGCATAGCCCTCGTTCTCGATATAATTGCTGATACGTATGGGATCGATCTTCTCGTTTTGCGATAATATCGTTCTGACCTGGGCTTTATAAAACGGTATATCGTTTTGCCGCTCGATAATCTCGCCGCTATGAGGATCGATATAAAGCAGGCTTTCGACTGCTCTTCCCTGCTCGGCGGCGTCAACGATTTTAACCATCGCGTCCATGCTCAACCGGGGATAAAATATCCCCTCCGGTTCCACCAGGACCGACGGTTCCATCTGGCAGAAACCATGACAGCCCGTTATGCGCAAATTTATCCGTTCGGATAAACCTCTATAAAGGATTTCCTTTTTCGCGACACGAATCAGATCGTTGGCGCCACTGGCCTGCCCGCAAGTGCCCGCGGAAATCACGATCGTGGGTATGCCGGGCCGCCGGCTGCCGATCAGTTGTTCCCGGAAATCCTCGAATGCCTTTATCGACGTCAGTTTTTGCATTGTATCATCCCATTTCCCTCGAGCTTTTTGCCGCATCCGCCGGTCAATCGGTTTAGCTTATGACTCGACGCCGGCGCCGTTGATGTCGAGCATGTGTCCTTTGCAGCCGCGCCGCGAGCATATCTGCACGATCCCGCCGCCGCGGACTATCATCGGTACCATTGGCGCGGAACACTCGGCGCAGGCCGACGCTCCCCGCAATTCCGCATGACAGTGCGGACAAAAGAAATGAACCACTATATCATGGGGTATTTCATACTCGGTGGATACTGTGTAACTTCCATATAAACTCGATAAAGCCAGCCAGCCGTGATTTTGCTCGAATGAAGCGGTCACCCTTATTGACGGGTAACCGTCAAGCAGATTTACCGGATCCATCAGGCTATGGTTGCATTTCGAACAGCCGACCTCCACCGGAAATATCCGCCGGTCGGTTTTTATCTCGACCTTATCAAGCCCTATTCTGGCCGCCGCGATAATCTGTTTGACTTTATTCACGGTAACGTTGGAAAAATACCGCCCGTCGACAACAACGATGGGACCCAGGGCGCAGGCCCCCAGGCAGGCCACCGTCTCGAACGTGAATTCTTTGTCCGATGTCGTGTCTCCCGATTTGATGCCAAGCTGCTTTTCTATTTCGCCTGCGATCGTGGGGCCGCCGCGGACGTGACAGGCTGTCCCGAGGCAGGACGATATCAAATGCTTGCCTCTCGGCTTTAAGCTGAAAGCCTTGTAAAAAGTGGCCACACCATAAATATCGACCAACGATTTACCCGTCTCCCTGGCGACCGCTCTCAATTCCTCCTCGGGCAAATAGCCGTATTTCGATTGAATATCCCCAAGTACTGATATAAGCCCGCCGCGTTCCTCTGAGCGCTTCTCCGGGATACTCCCCGTCTGATGGGAATTCATATTATTCCTTTCCTGACATGACTCTTTCTTTCAATCGCGGCCGGCAATTGCTAACGATATTCCTCGCAATGCCAGATGCCGCTATCGGCTTTAGGAATCGCGCAGTCCCGATTATTCTCGCAGTCTATACAAAGTCCCATCGATGCACCCCGGGCTTTATTGCCGTCCGCCGATTTTTCCTCTCTCTTGGCCGCACTTTTCCGGATCACCGCAATCGCAGGAGCAGGCTGAAAATCATCAAACTCCTCACAGTACCAGACCGGCTTGCCATGATGTTTGCGCCTGACGCAGGTGGGACCGTAATTGCAGGTCAGGCACAAGTCATTATTTTCTAATGAATTCGGCATTCTATTTCCCTTCCGGCTTCTTGTTTCTATCTTCTCGTTTGGCATAATCTCCTCCGTTAATCCAAATCAATCCACTATATGGCAACACCTATGCCAAAGACTCAAAGCTTGTGAAAAACTTCACAGATCTTTTTTTGATTACGTTAATCTTATATATATCAATGAAATACGTTTAAATAATAGATCTATAAAGTTTACTCAATATGGCGTTGAATTATCGAAAACGACCGGAATTAATGGGGAATTATGAATCGCCGGGGAAAAATTCCTCAGTGGAAAATCATGCTTGATCCGAACCCAGCTCTTTGATTTTTTCTCTCAACGTCTTGCGATCGATCCCCAGGATCTCCGCCGCCTTGGTCTTATTGCCGCCCACGCTGGCCAGGACGTTCCGAATATATTCCGTCTCCACTTCAGCCAATGAGCGATTGAAACCGGTTTCGCGTAAAGGGGTGAATCTCATCAACGACGGAAGATCCGGGGCGTCGATAACATCGCCGTCTGTCATTACCACCAGCCGCTGGATGACGTTTTCCAGTTCTCTGATGTTGCCCGGCCAATGATAATTTTTCAGCACCTCCAGGGCTCTGTCGGAAAATCGCGGAGTTTGCCTGGACACAGCCCCGGCGTATCTATCGGCGAATCTATTGGCCAGAATCAGAATATCGTCCTCCCTCTCTCTTAAGGGAGGTAGATAGATAGTAATTACGTTCAAGCGGAAAAACAGGTCTTCTCTGAATACCCCTTTTCTGACCAGGCTCATGAGATCCTTGTTGGTCGCGGCCAGAATCCTCACTTTGACTTTATGGGGTTTCGTCGCTCCGACCATGAAAACCTCTTTATCCTGCAAGACCCTTAACAGTTTTACCTGCATTGACAGGCTGGTTTCGCTCACCTCGTCGAGGAAAATCGTCCCCCCGTCGGCTGTTTGAAAGAATCCCGCGCGGGTTTCGGAGGCCCCGGTGAAGGCGCCTTTGACATATCCGAATAATTCGCTTTCCAGAAGCCCTTCCGGAATACCGCCGCAGTTAACCGGGACAAAGGGAGCGGAGGCTTTGCCGCTCGAATAATGAATCGCCCTGGCGACAAGCTCTTTGCCGGTGCCGCTTTCCCCAGTTATCAGGACATTAGCGTTGGTCGGCGATACCTTCACTATCGATTGATGAATCTGCCGCATCGCCTTCGACTGGCCGACCAGCCCGAATGAACCCTCGGCAAAAGGCGGCGGCTCTCCGTTGGCAGTCCTTCTCATCCTCTGTTTGCCCAACGCCTTCTCCACGGCTATGAACAGCTCGTCGTCGGTAAAAGGTTTGGCCAGGTATTCCTCCGCGCCCATCTTGACCGCCTTGACCGCGCCTTCTATAGACGCGAACCCGGTGATCATTATCACCTCCGTATTCTTGAGGTTATCGCGGACGTGCCGGACCAGATCGAGGCCGCTGGCTTTCGGCATTTTCAAGTCCGTTATTACGAGGTCGATCATAGTCGAGCCGAGGATAACCAGAGCCTCCTCGACGCCGGGCGCGGTATACACCATAAATCCGCGTGACGACAAATTTCGCTGGAGAACTTCGAGAGTATCGGGGGCATCATCGACCACCAGAATGCATTTAACGGGATTTTGTATCGTCATTATTTTCCCTTTTCTGTCCTCCTGCGGGGGCGCTGATCGGCAGACGGATTTCGAAAAGCGTGCCTCGGCCGATTTCGCTTTCCACGTTGATTGTTCCGCCGTGTGAAATAACAATGCCATGCACGACTGAAAGCCCTATCCCCGTTCCCTCGTTGATTTCTTTGGTCGTAAAAAACGGCAGAAAAATCTTCTTTTGAGTTTCTTCATTCATACCGACGCCCGTATCTTCGACAATCAACAATACGGTGTTGTCGCCCGATCGTGTCCCTATGGTCAGCCGACCGCCGTCCGGCATGGCCTGAACGGCATTTACCGCCAGGTTTACAAGTACCTGGTATATTTGCGATTGATCGGCTGTGATCTCCGGCAGGTTCTGAGCCAATTCGAGTTCGATCGCTATCCCGCTTTTCCGGCACCTGGATTTGATAAAATAAAGGCCGTCCTCGATCATTTTGTTCAGATTTATCCGGGACTTCTGCGGAGGCATTTGACGTCCGAACAGCATGAGTTTTTTCACTATTTCTCTGGCATGCAGCGAGGCGGCTTCGATCTTCCCCAGATCTTTCTCCACCTGGTCGGGAAGATTCGGGTGTTTCCTGGCCAGCTGGGCGAAACCGAGCATGCTCCCCAGAGGCTCGTTTATTTCGTGGGCAACTCCCGCCGCCAGCTGCCCGATCGTTGCCAGCCGGTCGGCGTGCCTGAGCTGATCCTGAAGTTTGGCTTTTTCCTCCTCGGCTTCTATCCGCTCCACAATCATGGCCACTTCCCGGGCTATGGCGTCGATAAGGCTTCGTTCTTCCCGCAAAAACGGTCCTTCGTCAAGATCCGGTTTTTGTTCGACATAAACGACCTCCACCGCGCCGCGGACAACGCCTCCGACGATTATCGCGGACGTCTGCTTCCAGGATGTTTCCAGAAACCCGGTCGAGAGATAAACTTCTCCGTCAAGAATAATTCTGCCTGCCGCGGCTTCGGGATATTGCCAGGCCGGGGGAAGAAGTCCCGATATTTCCCGCAGGATACCGTCGATCGAAATCCCCTCTTTTTCGGCCACGCGCGCAATACTGTAAAGGCAGGTGAGTTCTTTGACCCTCTCCTTCAGGGCGGCTTGCGCCCGCTGAGTCATCAGCGCTATGCCGAGGGTGTTGGCCAGATTTTGATATGACTCTAACTCCTCGCTTTCAATCGAATCTCTTTTATCCCCGGTCAGCGAAAGCAATCCCACTTTTTCGCCGCAGAATTTTAGAGGAAAGATAGCCAGAAAGCCGATTTCATCGGCCCGGTCAGAGTCCGAACGTCCAAGACTGGAATATTCGGGAAAGGAGGACAAGAAGTCAGCTATATCATTTATTATCACGAGTTCCCCGACCGCGTAATCCCTCAGCCGCTCTTCTCTCCTGCCGAGAATCAGGTCTCTCGACAGCATGCCAGAGATGGAAAATTCTTTCGAATCGAAACGTTTACCGTCTTTTCCTGCGTCAGCGAATTGCACGATCTCATATTTGAAAATCGGTTCGGCCTTTATCGAGGATACATGGCGATAGTATTGATCGTTCTCCTTGAACCATAACTCGACCGATTGGAGTCGTGAAAATTTCAGGATGAGATTGCCGGCTTTCTTTAGAAAATCGACCCTGGGTTCCCCGCTATACGCGAAAGTCAAAATCTCGTGATCCAAACCCCGAAAATCGTCCGAGGACCTTTTCCGCGAATTGCCTGGCGGCCGAAGTCTATAACCTTTGCCCATGACCTGAAATCCCGCGGCAGAACAAATCCATTTCCATGAAACCGAAATTACGCGCCCGATTGGCAAAAGTCAATATAATGCGTCATGGTTCATTCGGAATGGCGCAGAGAATCACTTCCCCCTTGATTTCCCATCCCTAATATAGGAAATTACGCCAACAAAGATTGTCACTCCTGCGAAAGCTGGAATCTAAGGTGGGCAATCGGGGAGTAACCGGCTAAGTGACCACCGATGGCCAGCATTTAGATTCCGCATCAAGCCGGCCGGCAGGCAGGTGCGGAATGACAAGGAGTGGGAAATGCGAAATGTAGGTCGCCAGCTTGCTGGCGACATCAGAATGCGGGCAGCCAGCTGCCCGCCTGCAGCAATAAAAAAGGATCAAAAGAATGTCAGAACCGATCTCCCAAATAATCTCGGAGTTCGCGGTCAACTTACAGTATGAAGATCTTCCCGAAACCGTGGTCGACGAGGTCAAACGCTACCTCTACGACTCCATCGGGTGCGCCTACGGTGGCTATCATACCAAAGACGTCAACATTCTAAGAGATATCTACACCGGCTTAGGCGGTAAGCAGGAGGCCACGTTGATCGGTTTCGGCGACAAGATGCCCGCGGTCAACGCCACCCTGGTTAATTCGCTGATGATCCGGGCTTTGGATTTCAACGATATCTACTGGAAAGAAGATCCGTCGCACCCCTCCGATATAATCCCGGCCGCCCTCAATGTAGGCGAAATGGTCGGCGCGTCGATGAAGCAGGTTATCGTTGGAATTGTGCTGGCGTACGAGTTCGAGCAACGTCTATGCGAGTTCGCCAAGCCGGGCCTCAGGGAACGGAAATGGCATCATGCCACCCTGACCCAGTTCGTCTCACCAATAGTGGCCGGTAAGCTCATGGGACTACCCGTCGATCAGATGGTCAACGCTATCGGTATCAACGGCTCGCACAATCATACCATCGGCTGCCCCACGGCCGGTAAGTTGACGATGATGAAGAACACGGTTGATCCGATGGCGGTCCAATCCGGCGTTTTTGCGGCTTTGATGGCCCAAAAAGGATACAGCGGCACCAGAGAAGTATTCGAGGGGAAAGAGGGGTTGATGGATGTTTTCGGGCCGGACTGGGATATCGACAAAATGACCGGAGGGCTGGGTGATAGCTATCGAATACTTCAATGCAGCATGAAGGCCTTTCCCACCGAGGCGTTGACCCATACCCATATCACGGCCACGCTCAAAGCTATCACCAAAAACGATATAAAGCACGATGAGATAAGTGAAGTGATAGTAACCACAATCGCGCGCGCCTGTGATATACTTTTCGATCCGCACAAATATCGCCCGGAATCGCGCGAGACCGCCGACCATTCGCTGCCGTATTGTATAGCCGCCGCTATTGTGGATCGTCAAATTACCGCCAGCACTTTCTCCGACGAGAAGCTCAAAGACCCGCGCATCCGGGAGGTCATCGATAAGATTAAAGGCGAAGCCTCGGTGGAGTTCGAAAAGATGTTTCCCGCGAAACAACCGTCGAAAGTGGTTGTAAGGACGAAAGATGGCCGGGAATTCTCCGAGTATCTCGAGTACCCGAAAGGCGATCCGCGCGAACCGATGACCATGGAAGATCTGGAGGCCAAATTCAACGCTTTATCCGGCAAATTGCTCGATACTGGCCGCCAGAGGAAGATCAAGGATATGATTTTCGAGTGTCAGAAGATGCCGGCCGGCGATTTCATGCATGCTCTGATCGTATAGCGGATAATGCCTCGTAAGAAACTCAAGCGATTTGCCGAAATCGAAACTTTCCCCAATGTCATCCGGGTCTTTGGCGACGTTGCGCCCGGCTGGTATCACAACTATTTCGGGAATGACAACCCTATAACCCTGGAGATAGCCTGCGGCAAGGGTGAATATACAGTCGGTCTGGCTCGGCGGTATCCCGATCGCAATTTCATCGGGATTGATAAAAAAGGAGAAAGAATCTGGCGAGGGGCGAAGATCGCCCTTGAAGAGGGCTTGAAAAACTCCCTGTTTGTTCGAGCCGACGCGGGATTGCTGGCGGAACTATTCACGGAAAGAACGATCTCGGAGATTTGGATCCCCTTTCCCGATCCGTTTCCCCAAAACAGCAAGGCCGACAAGAGGCTGACATCACCGGGATTCCTGGCTATCTACGGACGAGTTTTGAAGCCGGGCGGGGTTATACACTTGAAAACCGATGACACAGACCTATTCGGATTCACCATCAACGCATTAAGAGCCGCGCAGGGGATAATCTATCGGATAACGTTTGACCTGTATGACGATTCGATTGCCGATGATGTTCTAATGCTTAAGACGACCTACGAACGCAGGCACCTGGCGGCTGGCAAGACAATTAAGTATATCCGATTTGGTTTGAACGAGTTAAGGTCGATCAGCTAAGAACCCCTTTGCTATTAATTCATGCATTTTCCGGTAATGCTTTGCAAAATAATGCAATATCCTACTATAATTAAATCGCCGAACGTGCTTTACCAATAATGTAACCGCTTATCGTTCCATGGATTAAAGAAACGGATGGCGATAGTCTCCTTTGGCACGATTTTTGAGATATTAATTCACGATGAAATTTAATTTTTTTAGGAGGGGAATAGGAGAGGTATGAGAACTGCACTTTTCTCGATTATGATAGTCATAGCTATGTCGTCGATAGCCATGGGCGTTCCCGATCTACAGCTTTTTATAGCCGGGGCCAACTACGACCTTACTACCAGCACCTGGGTGACGACCTCGAGCAGTTTTGATCTCTATGTGGTTTCGGCCAACAAGCCGCATGATGACGTTATCGTGAGTATGGCATTAGGTATGCCAGACAACCCCGATGATGTCGATGTTAATTTCGACGGTACGGTTATCTCAAATACCGATTGGACCTATGGTTACGCTCCCATCGATAATGTGCCCGATCAATGGAACGGGGGAAATGACGATCTACCGAGACACGGTATTTTCCCCACGAATTTTGTCGAGATGAATACCGGAGATTATGAGACAGACGACCTTGTCGGAAATGTCAGGCCGAACCTGTACGGAAATTATTGGAACCCCGCCACGGGCGAGGGGAATGCCAATCGATGGGGTGATGTAAAATCGTTTCATGTCGAGGTTGGAGGCGTCTTTAGCTATATTCATTTTGACGCTTACACTTTGAATTCCGACGGTACGATCAGGGAATTCGCGCCTTTTTCGCATGACGCGGAGGTTACCACGGTACCCGAGCCGGGTTCCGTTTACCTGCTTGGATCGGGTTTGATCGGTCTGGGAGCGTTTGCGTTTAAGCGACGCAAGAAACAATAGTAAGATTTCAAATCGCCCCGATTCCGGGGCTTTTTTTTTGGCAAAATTTTCCTATCGGGGCATTTTATCTTGTGGCCCGGGTGCGACCGTATTATAATTTGATATTGTTTTAAGGGAGAGGTGGCCGAGTCGGCTGAAGGCAGCTGCCTGCTAAGCAGTTGGTCCCGAAAGGGGCCCCGGGGTTCGAATCCCTGCCTCTCCGCCAGCTACCTGCCATCGCCACAGGGCCCTCATCGACTATTTCAGGCGGTTTCAAGAAGCTCCAGCCTGAGAATTCTATTCCTATCACAGAATGGGGGAAGGTCAGCATCCCGATATCCAGACCACGATGGTCTATTCCCACCTCGCCCCCGTTCATCTGGCCGAGGCTGTGGAGAAGCTGCAATTATGATCACTATCATGGGCGGGTTCAGGTTTCGTCAACGTCGATTATAGACTTCGCGTGTCCACAATACGTCCTAATTCTTTCCATAAATCTATGCTTGGTTCCACCTTCGACCGATAGCTTCTTTTGGTGAGTGGCGCCGTCGGGCCTGTTTCAAAAATAAACGCAATATGCCAAAGCTTAAGAAATGGACAGAATTTCCGATAATAATGGCTAAGAAGATCCGTGGCTCTGAGTACAGGCCTTGGTCTGCCCCATTGTGATGCACCTTAGGAAGTTATAGGCCATTGGCATAAGCGAATCGGACGGTATCATGACCGACGAAAACAAAACATCGAGAGACAATAAGTGGTTCGCGGTTGCTCCCATCGTCTTCGGTGGATCGGCAGCTTTCATTGGTCTGCTGGCCTTGGTTGGTTGGACTTTCGATAATCCTATGCTCCAAGGCTTTCACCCAAGCTTTGTGACGATGAAACCAAATACTGCCGTGGGATTAGTGTTGCTCGCGGTTTCCGTCGTTCTCTCGGGCTTGGGTCAAAGGCGGAGACTTGCTCGTAATCTGGCAGGCACGCTGTCTTTGCTGGCGAGCGCCATCGGTTTACTCTCGCTTATGGAGTCCATACTTGCAGCTGACTTTGGTATCGATCAGCTTCTGTTCAGAGACCACCCGGACGCTATCGAAACCTGGAGCCCAGGGCGCATGGCTTTAGTCACAAGCGTCTGCTTCCTGATGACCGGCCTTGCTCTACATATTATCGTTGCGGGGTACAGGCGGATAAAGCATTTGCCAGACCTGTTTCTGTCGGCAACTGCGTTGGCCGCCTCTTTTGTACTGCTCGGATATCTCTTTAGTGAATCCGGCCTGCGGGATCTGGGGATGCATGGCTCGATGGCCATCAACACAGCCATCGCGTTTCTCCTGATTTGTCTGGGCGGCCTTGTACTGCAGCCTGCTCAACGAGTCATGGCCTCGATGCTCACCAACACTCCTGCCGGCATTATGCTTCGCTGGGTACTCCCCGCAGCCGTTGGCGTGCCCATCATGGTAGGCTGGCTGCGCTGGATAGGCGAACGGCATGGTTTGTACGGCACGGGTACTGGGGTAGCATTATCAGTCGTTACAAGTATTGGTCTGTTATTGGTTCTCGTTCACCTGGGAGCTATGGCAATAAGCCGGCCACAGTCCCAAATCGAGCGCTTGGAGAAATCCGCGCGTGAGAACGACCAGCGGCTACGGGCGCTGCTTAACGCTACACAAACCTCGATATACATCTTAGATCGGGACGGGAGATTCGTCTACACAAACAGGCGTACCGACGACCTTTACCAAATGAGCGCGGGCGGGTTGATCGGCAAGACACTATTCGACTTGTTTCCAGCCGAGCAGGCAGCTGTCTTCCACTCCCACAATGAACGCGTATGGGATTCCGGGGTGGCGATTGAAATAGAGGAGACGGCACAGATTCCGTCCGGCGCCAGAACCTACCTTTCGCATAAGTTTCCCATCTGTGACGAGAGCGGGGAAATGGTAGCCCTGGGAGGTATCTCGTACGACATAACGGAGCGAAAACGGATGGAGATCGAACTGCGCCGAAGTGAAGAGAAAATCAAGATATTGAACGACGATTTGTTACGGCAAAATCTACGACTCCAAACCGCCAATAAGGAACTCGAGTCATTTAGTTACTCTGTTTCCCACGACCTGCGGGCTCCTCTTCGATCCATCGACGGTTTCAGCCAGGCGCTCCTGGAGGATTATGGCGAAAGTCTTGATGAAACCGGGAACGACCACCTCCAGCGCGTCCGGGCCGCAACTCAACGCATGGGTCAGCTTATAGACGATCTGCTCCAGTTATCGCGGATCTCGCGCCTTGTTTCTGAGTGCCAACGGGTCGACTTGAGCGCCATCGCACGTGAGATCATCCGGGAGTTCCGCGAAAAGTGTCCCCAGCGGGCAGTGGAGGTGACGATCCAGGATGGACTGGGTGCTGACGGAGACCCGCGGCTTCTGCGTATCGTTCTGGAAAATCTTCTGAGCAACGCCTGGAAGTTCACGTCGAAGAAAAAGCATGCCCATATCGAATTTGGTTCCGGGGTGCACAACGGCGCATCTGCGTTCTTTGTGCGCGATGACGGCGTCGGATTTGATATGGTGTACGCCGACAAATTGTTCGGGGCTTTCCAGCGTCTTCATTCAGTGGTTGAATTTGAGGGTACCGGTATCGGCCTGGCAACCGTACAACGAATCATCCACCGGCACGGGGGACAGGTTTGGGCGGAAGGCACTCTGAACCAGGGAGCAACATTCTACTTTACACTTGAACCTTTAAATGAAGAAGGATGGGATTATGCACGAAAAGATTATCTTGTTGGTGGAGGACAACCCCGACGACGTGCAGTTGACCCTGCGTGCACTTAAGCAGAACAGCATCAAGAACGAGATTGTGGTTGCCAGAGACGGAGTTGAGGCGCTCGATTACCTGTTTTGTACCGGT
>Ga0214473_10006709_pt1 | contig 13708 bp, 15 predicted proteins | sample RVTome_7_FD_203509 | JGI IMG/M metagenome (GOLD analysis project Ga0214473, IMG submission 203509) | Soil microbial communities from uranium-contaminated site in the Upper Colorado River Basin, Wyoming, United States - RVT98D197 | ecosystem: Environmental > Terrestrial > Soil > Contaminated >... | reverse complement strand
CACGAGCCCGAACGCGAAGACGGCGGGGGCGACCATCAGCGCCCCGAGGCCCGCCGTGCTGACGGCGTACGCGACCCCCATGAGCACGACCATCACCAGCCCCAGCCAGTACGCGCTGAAGTTGCCGGCCACGAGCCCCGAGAGGATGTCCAGCGACGCCCCGCCCTCCCGCGCCGAGGCCACGACCTCACGCACGTGGCGCGATTTCGTGGAGGTGAAGACCTTGACGAGCTCGGGGATGATGGCCCCCGCGAGCGTGCCGCACGTGATGACGGTGGAGAGTTTCCACCACAGGGTCCCGTCGCCGAGGTCGCGGATCAGCATGTAGGACGCGACGTAGGTCAAGGCGACGGAAACGATGGAGGTGATCCACACCAGCGAGGTGAGCGGTGCCTCGAAGTTCATCTTCGCGGCCCCGACGTAGCGCGCGCGTGCGATCGCATCGTTGATCAGGTAGGAGCCTCCGCTGGCAACGATCATCAGCACGCGCATGATGAAGATCCAGACAAGCAGCTGCGCCTGCACCATCGGCTCCTTGACCGCCAGGAGGATGAACGAGATCAGCGCCACGCCGGTCACGCCGTAGGTCTCGAAGCCGTCCGCGGTCGGGCCGATCGAGTCACCCGCGTTATCGCCGGTGCAGTCGGCGATGACACCAGGGTTCCGGGGATCGTCCTCCTTGATGTTGAAGACGATCTTCATCAAGTCCGAGCCGATGTCGGCGATCTTGGTGAAGATGCCGCCGGCGATGCGCAAGGCCGAAGCGCCCAGGGACTCGCCGATGGCGAAGCCGATGAAGCACGGCCCGGCGAAAGTTGCCGGAATGAAGAGCAAGATGATCAGCATGATCAGCAACTCGGTGGAGATCAGCACCATCCCGATGCTCATGCCGGCCTTCAGCGGAATGTCGTAGGTGGGGTACGGTTTGCCCCTCAGGGCTGCGAAAGCGGTGCGCGAGTTGGCGAAGGTGTTGACCCGAATGCCGAACCAGGCGACGCCGTAACTGCCGGCGATGCCGACAAGGCTGAACAGCAGCACGGTAACGACTTTGACCACGTCGCCGTCGAAGGCGCGGGCGAAGTACACCGCCATGATCGTGCCGATGAAAACCTCGAGCAGCAGGATGAACTTGCCCTGGGTGATGAGATAGGTCTTGCAGGTCTCGTAGATCAGCTCCGAGATTTCCCGCATCGCCCGGTGCACCGGCAAGGTCCGCAACTGCTGGTAGATCATGACGCCGAACGCGAAGCCGAGCGCGCACACCAGTAAACCGCCGGTGAGGAGCGTTTGTCCGCTCATGCCGAGGAAATGCACCGACGAAAAATCCGGAAGAATCAGATTCATCTCGCCGTGCGACTGGCCTTCGACTGCAAACGCCTGACTCGCAAGCGCCAGCAACGCTCCCAGCCAGCCGACAAACGCCCCTGCTCTGCTGCCAATTCGTTTCATCCGCATTTTACTCCTCGGGATTCGTGCAGCTCGGCCATGGTAGGACCCCTGCACCCAACTTCTGCTGCCCTCGCAAACCGCCGCATTCCACCCACCGCGGGTTGCGCGCGTGGAGCCCCTCGAGGCGGGTGTCACCTGTAAACGCGTCGTCTTATCGCAAAACCTGCTGCGAAACTCAACTCCAACGGCGCAGGTGGCGCGGTACTGTCCTAAATTGAGTCGTTCACGTCCAGCGGGCACCCTTCGAGACGGCGTCTGAAAAGATGACGCCTCCTCAGGGTGAGCGGGAAAAAGTCTTTCCAATCAATTCATTTACCGTTCGTCCTGAGGAGGCCGCATTCTCGCAGCGGCCGTCTCGAAGGACGCCCGCTGCGCAACAGTAGCGCAAATTAGGACAGCGCAGGTGGCGCCATATTCGTTGACCGGACCACCTGCCCGTGTTTCAGGTCCACCGTTGACGACCTATCGTAATCCGCTGCCGACCGTGGATGCCATTATCGAGGTGTCGGCCGGCATCGTCCTGATTCAGCGCCGTTTTCCGCCGCCGGGATGGGCCCTGCCTGGAGGTTTTATAGAGTACGGAGAGGCGGCCGAAGCGGCAGCCGTGCGTGAGGCCAAGGAAGAAACTGGCCTCGACATCACCCTGACCGAGCTGTTCAATGTCTATTCGGCTCCGGACAGGGACCCGCGCCACCATACAATTGCAGTCGTCTTCATCGGCGCCGCAACCGGTGTTCCGGTGGCTGGCGACGACGCGGGAAAGGCCGACATCTTTACCGCCGAGTCGGTACATTCGGTGACGTTCGCCTTCGATCACGGCAGGATCATCGAGGACTACTTCGCCTATCGGCGCACCGGGCGCCGGCCTGCGCCTCGGTTATGACCGCGGCCGCCACGTCGTACGTTACCCTTACTCCAGTTGAACGCACCGAGCTCCTGCGGCTGGCGCGCGAAAGCATCGGCGCTGCATTGCGCGGCGCGCAGCCGCCCACCTGCCGCGTGAGTACCGCCGCCTTGACGGAGCCTGCAGGCGTGTTCATCAGTCTCCACCAGGACGGCCGCCTACGGGGCTGTATCGGCACCATCACGCCGGACGGTCCGCTGCACGAAGCGGTCTGCCGTATGGCTGTGTCGGCAGCCTTCAACGACCCGCGCTTCCCGCCACTCGACGAGACGGAGCTGGCGCGAACAGTCATCGAGATTTCACGCCTGGGCCCGCTCTCCCCGTCACGTCCAGACCAGATTCGCCTTGGCACCCACGGCGTCTGCCTGTTTCAGGCGCAGCACCGAAGCGTGTTCCTGCCGCAAGTGGCGACCCGCTACAACTGGGACCGCGAAATCCTGCTCAACGAGCTCTGCCTCAAAGCCATGCTACCAGCGGACACCTGGAAGCACCCCGACGCGGTGCTCATGCTGTTTGAGGCGGATGTGTTTTCAGAAGACTAGTTTCTAGTTTCTAGTTGGCTCAACAAACCAGAAACTAGAAACCATAAACCTATATTTTTCTTAGTGCCGTATCTATGCGGTCCAGTCCACGTTCCAGATTTTGCAGCGAGGTGGCGTACGAAATGCGGATGTGGTCCGGATAGCCGAAGTCACTCCCGCCAACCACGGCCACATGTGAGGCATCGATGAGATAGGCCGCCAAGTCATCGCCGGTCTTCAACGAAGCCGCCCCCTTGCGGCTCAAATACGCCGCCACGTTGGGAAAAACATAGAAAGCCCCTTGGGGGGTCGGGCAGACAATGTCCGGGATCGCCCGCAATCTCTCCACCACGAACTCGGCGCGCCGGCCGAACTCGCGCACCATGTGGGTGACCGCGTCCTGGGGACCGGCCAAGGCTTGGACCGCCGCGGCCTGCGCCACCGATGAGGGATTCGAGGTCATCTGCCCCTGCAGCATGGCCATCGCCTTGATCACGTGGGCGGGTCCAGCCGTGTAACCGATGCGCCAGCCGGTCATAGCGTAGGTCTTGGAAACGGAATTCACCACCAGCGTGCGCTCCCGCAGTTCCGGCCGCAGCTGGAGAACGTGGGTGCGGCGGAAGCCGCCGTAGACCATCATCTCGTACACGTCGTCGGAGATGATGATGAGATCGTGGCGTGCGATGACATCGACCATCGGCTGGAGCTCGTCGGCGCTATAGGCCGCTCCGGTCGGGTTGCTGGGGCTGTTGAGGATGACGGCCTTGGTGTGCGGCGTGATCGCAGCTTCCAGCGCTTGCGGGCTGAGCTTGAACCCACTCTCGGCAGTGGTGCGCACCAAACGCGGCTCCGCCCCGGCAAGCATGAGCATGTCCGGGTAGCTGACCCAAAAGGGCGCCGGTATGATGACCTCGTCCCCTGGACCGAAGAGAGCCTGAAAGGCAAGGAACAGGGAGTGCTTGCCGCCGCAGCTCGCGAGCACTTCACGCTTGTCGTAGGTCAAGCCGTTGTCCCGCTGCAGTTTGGTGATGATGGCGGTCTTCAGCGCGTCGGTGCCGCCAACGGGCGTATACTTGGTGGCCCCATTCCGCATCGCCTCCGCCGCCGCGTTCTTGATCGGCTCCGGGGTATCAAAGTCCGGCTCACCGGCGCCGAAATCAACCAAATCGGTGCCCTGGGCGCGCAAGGCGCTGGCACGCTCCGCCACCGCCATGGTGGCGGAAGGCTTGATCAGACTCACTCTGCTGCTCAGTTTCATGGCACAATCTCTGACTGTCGAATTTAGTCCGCTGTGGCGGCGGGGCTGCGCTTGCAACGCGGGCGGAGGTTCAGCACCCAGAACGCAATTTGCTCATGAGCCGCTGATAGACCGGCTCCGGCATCAGGCCGCGGACGTCGCCCCCAAGGCTGGCAACCTCCTTCACCAGCCGCGAGGCCGTGTAGAAGTAGGCCTTCCCGGCCGCCATGAAGAATGTCTCCACGCCGGGTTTCAGGTGGCGGTTCATCATCGCCATCTGGAACTCATATTCGAAGTCCGACACCGCGCGCAATCCTCGGATGATCGCCCGCGCATTCACGCGCTCACAATAGTCGACGAGCAGCCCGGTGAAGCTGTCGGCCGTGGCCCGGGGCGCTGCTTTGAGCAGTGCCTCATGAATCATCTCTACGCGCTCCTCCGGCGTGAACAGGGCGCGGTTCTTGCCCGGATCGCTGGTCCCGCCTGCGACTGCGACGATAACCTGATCGAAGACCTCGAGCGCACGGCAGACGACATCGAGGTGGCCGTTGGTGAACGGATCGAACGATCCCGCATACACAGCGCGGCGAGCCGGGGGCACATTGCCTGATTTCTCTGACATAGCACCTTCTGCGATGTACAGCGCGAGCCCTGTCTTTCCATAGTGTCGCGTCTGGGTCAATCGCAGGGCGCCGCAAGCCGACGGCGGCGCCTCTCCGGTGTGGTACTCCGCCATCACCCAGGCGCCTTGGGACACCACTCCCGACGCGGCAATCTTCGGCAACTCGCTGGCCAGCGCGTCGTTGCCATAGGGAGGGTCGAGCAACACTCCATCGAAACAGGCGCCTTCCCTGGCGAGTTGCGACAGGGCGCGGTGCACGGAGGTCGGAAGGACGTGAGCCCGCTCAGCGAAGCCGCACTGCTGCACATTCTCCCGCAAAACACGAAGCGAAGCCGGTGCCTGCTCAACAAAAGTGACGGTCGCCACGCCCCGGCTCAAGGCTTCGATGCCCAAAGCGCCGGTGCCGGCGAACAGGTCGAGCACCTGCACCGACTCGAGGCTGAAGCGGCTCTCCAGAATGTTGAACAGGGCCCCCTTCACTTTATCCGCCGTGGGCCGCACCGCCAGGCTCGGCACGGCACGCAGCCGCCGCCCCCTGGCGCTGCCGGTGATCACACGCACGGCCAACCGGCACCAGCCCGGGTCTGCGGCAAAGGAACGGTAGGATCAGACATGCTCACGGCAGGCGTAATGTTTCGGGCGAGATGATGGCGCACGCCGGGGCCAAAGTCCATGGGTCCATTGCCGGCCCGTAGCGCAACCCGCCTCTTCATTTCCCGGCAGGTCTCTTGCGCGTTCGAATCAAGGCCTTGTCTGACGTTCCCGGCGCAGGTAAAAGGATCCCGCTCACATTCGGAAGGAGAGCCTATGCGACAGGTAAGTGCCCTCATTGCCCTGGTGCTGTTGGCGGCGTGCGGCAGCAACAGCGAGGATATGAAGAAGATCCAAGAGTCACAGCGCCTGATTCTGGCAAAGCTGGCGGAGCTCGAAAAGAAAATCGACCAGGTCTCGGTAAAGCCTGCTGCCCAGGGCCCGCAGATCGATCCGAACAGGGCCTACGACATCCCGGTGGCGAATTCCCCGTTCAAAGGAGCGGCAAAGGCGCCGGTGGTCGTGACCCTGTTCTCCGATTTCCAGTGCCCCTTCTGTGCGCAGGTTTCGCCACTGGTCGATCAGGTGATGAAAGCCTACCCGAAGGAAGTGAAGTTCGTATACAAGGAGTTCCCACTGGTCACCATCCACCAGAACGCCATGCCCGCCGCTCGCGCCGCGCTGGCGGCCGGGAAACAGGGGAAGTTCTGGGATATGCACGACAAGCTCTTCAGCAACCAGCGCGCCTTGCAGCCAGACAATCTGAAACAGTACGCTAAAGAGATCGGGCTCGATGTGGCCAAATTCGAGCGCGACATGAAATCACCGGAGGTGCAGAAAGAGATCGACGAAGACGTCAAGCTGGCTCAACAGTCGCAGGTCAGTGGGACCCCTACCCTGTTCATCAACGGCAAACGGGTTACCAACCGCACCGTCGAGGGCATGAAGCAAATGGTTGATGACGCGCTAAAGGCGGCGAAGGGGGTAGTCGGTAGCCGGTAGCCGGTAGTCTGATACCGGCGACCGACTACCGACTACTGACTACTGACTAGCCCGAAGCCCTCAAGCCCGGCCTCCTTCACTCCAGATAAGCATTCACGTCCGGTACGCCGAATTGAACCGGACGTAGTCTATCGTCAGGTCGGACGCCATGCGGTGCGCTTGCGCCGTGCCGGCGTGGAGATTCAGCGTGAGCGTGAACTCCTCGCGCCGGGTTATTGCTGCGGCCCGGCGTTCGATCTTGGCAACGTTCTCCCGCCCACGGGAGACGATCTGGACGTCATCCAGATACACGTCGAGTTGCCCGGGATCGAAGACTGCACCGCTGTAGCCGGCGGCGCACACCACCCGGCCGGCGTACGGATCGCTGCCGAAAAAGGCGGCCTTGCATAGCGGCGACCGCGCAATGGTGTCGGCAACCCGCTCGGCTTCGCGAACATTGCGCGCCCCCTGCACCACGATGTCGATCACCTTGGTGGCACCCTCGCCATCCTTCACAATCAGCCGTGCCAGCCGTGTCATCGCCCGCAGGACGGCCTGCGCAAAAAGCGGGAAGCCGCGGGCCGACGGGGTCAGGATGGCGTGTCCGGCCAGCCCGTTGGCCATCAAGACGACGGTGTCGTTGGTGCTGGTGTCGCCGTCGACCACCGCCGCGTTGAACGACTCCGGCAATCCCAGCCGCAGTACCCTCCGCAAGCCGCCCAGCGACACCACCGCATCCGTCAATATATACGCGAGCATGGTGGCGTGTGCGGCCGGTTTTGCGCCAGTGGTCGGGCCAAGAGCCATGCGGGGAGCGATCATCCCCGCCCCCTTCGCCATACCGACGACGGTAACGTGCCGGCCGTCGATCTGGATAGTCTCCGAGGTAAACTTGGGGAAGGCATCGGTCGTCATCATGCCCTCCAATGCCTGATGAAATCCGTCTGCTGTCAATTGCTTGCAGGCGGCGCGAATGCCGCGCTCAACGCGGGGCAGTGGCAACGGAACGCCAATGCGGCCGGTGGAAGACGGAAGAACGAGTTGCGGATCGATGCCCAGGGCACGCCCGGTGATGACACACATCCGGCGTGCCGCCTCGAGCCCGTCATCGCCGGTGTAGGCGTTGGCATTGCCGCTATTGACCACGACTGCCTGCAGCCGCCCGGCGGCAGCTCGCTCCAATCCAACCAGGACTGGCGCCGCCTGCACCCGGTTGGTCGTAAAGGCCGCGGCAGCCGTTGCCGGCACGTCGGAGCAAATCACCGCGACGTCACGGGCACCGCTTTCTTTCAATCCACAGTGTGCCCCCGCAAAACGGAACCCGGCCAAGCGGACAGGTTCGGAACGGACAGGTACCTTCATGCTCTCCTCCACAAGCAAAGGCCACATTGGTAAGCCGAAGCGCGACGCCGGTCAAATGGGGGCTTGGGGGCTTGGGCCTGAGGCTCCACTCCTCAAGCCCTCAGGCCCTCACGCCCCCAAGCCTCCACGCCCCAAGTCACAGTAGTGTCCTAGTTCGAATTGGCGCACCCAGCAGGCACCCTTCGAGACGGGGTCTGAGAAGAGACCCCTCCTCAGGGTGAGCGGGGAAAGCCTGTTGAAATCAAACTCATTAACCGCTCGGCCTGAGGAGGCCGCATCTTCGCAGCGGCCGTCTCGAAGGCCGCCGGCTGGGCACGCGGTTCAAAGTAGGACAGCACTGAAGCCCACCCTTGCCTTGCAGCGCCGGTACCCGTTCGCCTATAGTAGCGCCACGGAGAACCCGAGATGTTCGGACTGGGAATCGGCGAGTTAGTGGTCATTCTGGTGATCGTGATGATCGTCTTCGGCGCCGGCAAGCTGCCTGAAATCGGCGATGGGCTGGGCCGCAGCATTCGTAACTTCCGCAAGGCCGTCAAAGCCCCGGACGCCATCGACATCACGCCGAAGAAGGACGACGAGACCGAGCATCAGGCCTGATGCTGAGCCGCGACCACCTGGATCGCGAATTCTGCCGCCCCGCGCGGGGGGTCCATGAACACGATGACGAAGGTCGACGACTCACCGGGCTCGATGGTGAAGCGCTTCGGCGGGTTGAGCTTCTGTAAGACCGATAGCTCGCGAGGGGTGAGATCCCGCAGCACCTTGGTGGAAATCACGTTGCCACAGTAGATCACCTTCTCGTCCACCGCCCGGCCTTCCCGGTCGTACAACTTGCCCGCAATCTGCACGCTGTGCAGGCCAACGGCGGCCGTATTGAGCGCCTTGCCGGTGATTACGAACACCTCTTTGCCGTCCTTGATGCGCTGGTAGTTCCCCACCACGTCCGAAAGCGCCACCTTGCGCGTCATCAGGCGATCCGCCCCGAGGCTCCCGAGGAATGGCAGGCGGCCGAGGACGCGGTTGCGGAGTGCCGGGCTGGAGACCAGGGCTGAAGCGAAGACGAAGTACACCGCCGTCACTATTCCGGCGAACACCAGTAGCGGCACAACGAAGTTCGGCTCCCGTCGGCGCGGCTCTTCCACCGTATCGTCGTCCGACCAGCTGCTGTCTGTATCCTCCTCCTCCTCTTCTTCTTCCACTTGCCTCGACATCGTTGCGTGCGGTTTCCTGGGTGCAGGCACATCGGGCTCGGGCATCTCCTCGGGCAGGGTGAACTCCTCGGACTTGTCATCGTCACCCAGCGTGAACTGCTCTTCCTCATGTTCGGCAATCTTGAGGTCCCCATCGCCGGCCGAGTCGGCTTCCTCTTTCCACGGCGGCTCCTGAAATGGTAGCGTGAGATTCTTGTTGTCCGCCGCTGGTGCATCATCCCCAGCGGGGGCGGAAGGTGGGGGCGGTCGTTTTTTGCCTTTGGAAACAGGCGCAGGAAAGATGTGGCCGCAACGCGAGCACTTGAGCATCGGGCTCTTGCTCGTGAGGCGTGCGGCATCGAGCTGGTAGCTCGTAGCGCAGTATGGGCATTGAACAATCACGTTGGCATCCGCGGTGGGGAGAAATTGTATGGGGAATGATTCAAAAAGCAAAGAGGTCAGCGGCACGGTGCAGCAGTTATCGGTTGTCTTGCCAGCCTACAACGAGGAAGCCAACATCGAACGCGTGGTGCGCGACTGCTTCGCCTACCTGCAAGTCCGCGTGCCCGAGCACGAGTTGCTGGTGGTCAATGACGGCAGCCGCGATCGCACGGGAGCCATCCTGGACGGCCTGCGCAGTGAGTTTCCCCGCTTGCGCCCGCTGCATCATCCGCAGAACCGCGGCTACGGTGCCGCCCTGCGGACGGGCTTCGACGCCGCCAGCAAGCGCTTCCTGTTCTATATGGACGGCGACGGGCAGTTCGATATCCGTGACCTCGACCATCTGCTGCCGCTGGCCACCGACGAGGATCACATCGTCACCGGCTTCCGCATCGAGCGCCGCGACCCGTTCATCCGCCGCCTCAATGCGAAGCTGTTCGGCGGCTGGCTGGTGCGCATCATGCTCGGGGTGCGGGTGCGCGACCTGAACTGCGCCTTCAAGCTCATCCCGAAGAAGGTCTTCGAGCGCATCGTGTTGGAATCGCCCGGGGCCCTGATCAACGCCGAACTCTACGGGAGAGCGGTGCGCAAGGGTTTCGGCATCAAGGAAGTAGGTGTGCACCATTACCCCCGCCCGGCCGGCGTACAGACCGGAGCGCATCTGCGCGTCATCGTGCGCGCATTCTACGACCTCTTCCGGCTGCGGCGGAAGATCATCACTAGTGACCGCTAGGTCGGCAACCAGAAGGCTGGTGATCAACGATGCCAATGGCAACGTCATTTACACACGTGACCTGTCGGGCTATGGGCCCGACCTGAGCGGCGCCGGAACGAACTCCATCACGATTACCTTCGACGGCTGTGGCCTGCTGCGGCCACAAAACGGTCCGATAAGCGTCACCCTCAACGGCGTGGCGCATCAAAGCAAGACCGTTACCGTCTACGCCATCGGCAAGGCGTCGGAATCCTGATTCGCGTGTCGCCCGGAGCCTGACCGTCAGACTCTGGCGATAAGCGATACGCGATAGGCGAATACACGCCATTCCTTGACTCTTTCGCGGGGCGTTTCTATGTTCGTGGCTGAATTCGAGACCAGCCGACTTGGGCGTTACCATGGCCGCGACAGGGGAAAACGGAAGGGCGCACAGGCTCAGTGATGCGGTTGCGGCCGTTGTCCTCGCGGGTGGGCAGAACAGCCGCATGGGTGGTGCCGACAAGGCTTTTCTGACTGTGGACGGCCAGCCAGCGGTTCAGCGCACGCTGCGCCTGTTGCAGCGCTGTTTCCCCCAGGTGGTGGTGGTCAGCAACCGGCCGGAGAAGTACGCCTCGTTTGATGTCGAGGTGACACGTGACGAATACCTCGGCGCCGGTCCGCTCGGGGGTATCCACGCGGGGCTACGCCTGGTGCGTCATCCGTACACCTTCGTGGTTGCCTGCGATATGCCTTTCCTGCGGGTTGAGCCTATCGCTTTTCTGGTGAATGCCATCGACGGCCAGGATGCCATCGTGCCCTGGTGGAAGGGTGACATCGAACCGCTGCACGCCGTCTATGCCAGCCGGCTGCGCCAACGTATGGATGAGGCGCTTGCAGCCGGGCATCACGCTGTCCGCCAGTTCCTGCCAACAATCCGCGTCGACTATATACCCGAGGCAGTCATGCGCAGCGTGGAAGGGGCCGATGAGTCGTTCCGCAACGTCAATACACCAGAGGAGGCGGCTCGCTTTGCTGTGGAAGTGTGCCGCTGAGGGATGATGACCTCTGTCATTGACGGGCCGTGGGGCCCGCCAGTAGAGTAAGACAACTTCGAGAAAGTGAATCCATAAGCTCGCAAGCGATCCTGCGCCAAGACCGAAGCCAGCTGCCTTCCAGTAGTCGCTCATGGGAAACGATATCATTCGCGAAACATTTCAAGTGTGGACGCAGGGATGTCCCCCACTGCAGTCGCGCATCCGGCTGTTCGAGAATGTCCGCGATATTCCGTATTGCTACCCCGCCAGTCGGGACGTGGGCGAGGTGCTGAAACAGCGGCGGAGCTCTTGTTTCGGCAAACACTACCTGCTCGGAGAAATGTTCCGCATGCTGGGTTTGCGGGTACGCCACATGCTGTGCACCCATCGCTTCAACGAATCGCCCCTGGTGTTTCCCGGCCCCATGCAGGAGGTGCTGCGCAAGAATGAGATCGTGGATTTTCACGACTACCTGCAGATCGCGGTCGGGGAGGACTGGATCGATGTCGATGCCACCTGGGAGCGCGGGCTACGGGAGTTCGGCTTCCCGGTGAATGATGACTGGGACGGCCACAGCGCCATGCTCTTGAGCGTGGTGCCGGAGGATTTTACCATCGCTGAAGGTGATCCCGAGCGATTGAAGGAAGAGCTGCTCTCGAAGCTGACGCCGCGCCAACGGACTCTGAGGCGGCAGTTTCTGGAGGCCTTGAGCCAGTGGGTGGGCGAACTGACGGCTGAAATCCAGCGTGACGCAGAGCGCACATGAGCGCAGACGAGCAAGTCGATGTGGTCGATGAGAACGACTGTGTAGTGCAGCGGACCACACGGCGAGAGGTCCGTGCGCACAACTTGCGCCATCGTGGCGTCTATATCCTGGTGTTCAATTCGGCCGGGCAGCTGCTTGTTCATCAGCGCACGCCAACCAAGGACATTTTCCCGGCTTACTGGGACGTCTCAATCGGCGGCGTAGTGGCTGCGGGTGAGATCTACGATGACGCTGCCCGGCGCGAGCTGGCGGAGGAAATCGGCTTCAATGCCGTGCCTCTGCGGCGCCTGTTTCCGGTGCGCTACGAAGACGCTGCCACCCGTGTGTGCGGCATGGTCTACAGCTGCACGTGCGACGATCAGCCGCAGCTGCAGGCCGCAGAGATCGCAGCGGCGGAATGGGCGGATTTTGATGTGGTGTTGGAGCGCGCCCAGCACCAGCAGTTCTGCCCCGACGGCCTTGAAGTGCTGCGCCGGTACCTCAGCAAACTCGAGGCGGCGCTCAAAGCACAAGTCGGCGGTGATGGCTGATCCCCTGCTGGTTACGCGGCGTTCTGATCCCGCCTGGTCACTGTCCGCAGGTTCGATTCGAGTACGACCTTGCGGACGCCCGCACTGTTTTCGATGGTGATCTGAGAACCATTCACCGCCACCACCTTGAAGCGGCCCGCGGCGCTCATCACGACGACCTCATCTCCAACTTGCACCATGCCTGTCACCTTTCAGCCGCGCATAGTAGCGCGGGCCGGCGGCCGGAGCAAAGACCTCTCGCAGCAAGCCCGGCTGTTCTTCCAGGCACATCCCCGCACATTATCGAGCTTCGTTGTTCGACCGGCCGCGCCATGGTAGCGTCGTCGGCGGAATGCAAGCCCAAGATGCAATCCTTCCCACATTTTGCTCCGCAGACCTGGAGTTCATGCAGGAGGCGTTGGCGGCGGCCCGGCAGGCCAAATCACTCGGCGAGGTTCCCATCGGCGCAGTGCTGGTGGGGGAGGGGAGTGTCCTCGCCAGCGCCCATAACGCTCCTATAGCCCTCAACGATCCGACCGCGCACGCAGAAGTCATGGTGCTGCGCGAGGCTAGCCGCAAGTTGGGAAATTACCGACTTCCGGGCACCACCATCTACGTAACCGCCGAGCCCTGTGCCATGTGTGTGGGGGCATTGATGCAGGCGCGCGTGGCGCGTGTGGTCTACGGCTGCGCCGACCCGAAAGCGGGAGCCCTGGGTTCAGTATTCGACCTGACCCGCCCGGCAACAAACCACCGCTTACAGATTACGGCCGGCGTTTGCGCCGCGGAAGCACGCGCGTTATTAGAACAATTCTTTCGCGCTCGGAGAGGTGCGTGAGCCCGGTTGAAACGGCACGACTCGAAATCGTGTGACCCCTTGTGGGTCCGGGGGTTCGAATCCCCCCCTCTCCGCTTGTTTATCAAGGACTTAGCGCTTTCGGCCATGTCGCAAGGTGCCCGTTAGGTGTCCAAGAGGTGTCCAAAATCCTGAAGGACCCTCCCTAAGCTGCGCGCACCAAGCGAAACGATGCGCCGTGACAGCGATGTTGTTGATCCGGGGTATCGCTAGCGAAACCCTAGTGTGCGTCCTTGCGCAAGGCGTGGCAATAAGACCCAACCCATACTGACGTTCACAACCGATGGGCAGAGTGCGCGGATGTGGATAGAAATTTCCACGCCGATAACGGCGACCTGTCGCCATATGCGCTTAGGCGGCGGTAGCCAGGGCCACGGCAAAGTCGCCACCGACACCGTGACGGGAATTGGCCCGTGCTGAGGATCGGCTCGCCGCAAGCGGGACGCGGGCTCGTTTGCGACAGGCGATGGTCGATGGGCGCGCGGAAGAGATCGAATGGGCGGAAATTGGCGAGCGGGAATCCGCAGGCGAGCGCACGCCATCAGCGCGCCGGAGATGAGCGCCATCAGGGACGAAGATGGAGTTGAGCGCAGGGGGAGGCTACACCCCGA
>Ga0214473_10006708_pt1 | contig 13710 bp, 8 predicted proteins | sample RVTome_7_FD_203509 | JGI IMG/M metagenome (GOLD analysis project Ga0214473, IMG submission 203509) | Soil microbial communities from uranium-contaminated site in the Upper Colorado River Basin, Wyoming, United States - RVT98D197 | ecosystem: Environmental > Terrestrial > Soil > Contaminated >... | reverse complement strand
CGACGGTGGGGGCCGCGGCCTCCTTCGAGGCGATCCAGCGGGCCAGGGCGGCGTGCTCGGGATGCGACAGGCCGGGGTCTCGCACCAGGAGCGCATTGGCGATCTCCCGGGAACGGGAGAGCATCCGGGCGTCCCGGACGATGTCGGAGAAGACGAGGTCGGGGATTCCGGACTGGCGGACGCCGGCGAAATCGCCCGGCCCCCGGATTTTCAGGTCCTCCTCCGCGATCTTGAAGCCGTCCGTGGTCTTCTCCATCACCGACAAACGCGCAACGGCGTCTTCGCCTTGAGGCCCCTCGACGAAGAGGAAACAGACGGAAGGTCGGGTCCCCCGCCCCACCCTGCCGCGGAGCTGGTGCAGCTGTGAAAGCCCGAACCGCTCCGCGTGCTCGATCATCATTACGGTCGCCTCGGGTACGTCGATCCCCACCTCCACGACCGTGGTGGAGACGAGGATCCGGATTTCTCCCTCCTGGAACCGGCGCATCTCCGCGTCCTTGACATCCGCCTTCATCCGGCCGTGCAGCAGCCCGACGCCGATCTCGGGAAACGCCTCCCGGACGCGCTCGGCGGTCCTCGTGGCATCCCGAAGTGTCAGCTTCTCCGACTCCTCCACCAGCGGCAGGACGATGTAAACTCTCCCCCCCTCGGCCAGCTCTTTCCGGACCCTCGCCCAGGCGGATTTCCGGTTTTCCTCCCCGACGACCTTCGTCTCGACCGCCGTCCTGCCGGGAGGCATCTCGTCGATGACGGAAACGTCGAGGTCGCCGTACAGGGTCATCGCCAGGGTTCGAGGGATGGGCGTGGCCGTCATGACGAGGAGATGCGGCGCCGTCTTCGCCTTCCCCCGGAGCGCCGCTCGCTGCAAGACCCCGAAACGGTGCTGTTCGTCCACAATGCCGAGGCCCAGCCGGTGGAACTCGACCCCCTCCTGGATGAGAGCATGCGTTCCGATGACGATGTGCGCTTCCCCTTCCCGGATCTCCTTCCGGAGGCTCTCCCTCCGCTTCCCCGTGAGAAAGGAGGTGAGGAGGACGGTCCGGACCGGCAGTCCGCTGCAAAGGGTGAGGAACCGCCGGCAGTGTTGTTCGGCGAGGATCTCGGTGGGTGCCATGAGCGCGGTTTGCGCACCTTTCCTCCAGGCGACCAGCGCGGCAATCCACGCCACGATCGTCTTGCCGCTTCCCACATCTCCCTGCAGGAGCCGGTGCATCGGGCAGGAGTAGGACAGATCCTTCAGGATTTCGTTCACCACCCGCCGCTGCGCGCCGGTCAGCGCAAACGGAAGCCGGCGCTTGATCTCGTCGACGATCTCCTTGTCCCAGTGCAGGGGGGTGGCCGCCTCCTTCATCACCCCGGCCCGCCGCTTCGCCAACGCCCACTGGATATAGAACAGCTCCCCGAAAATGAGCCGCTGCTGCGCGGGAGACGAGAAGGAGAGGAGCGTCGAAGCGTCGGCACCGGGAGGGGGGAAATGCAGGATGGCCAGCGACTCGTGGATCGGCGGGACGCCGGCTTCCTCGAGCATCCACCGGGGGAAGAACTCCTTGACGGTCGAAGCGTAATGCTGGACCACTTCCCATTGGATCTTGCGGAGGACGCGCGGAGGGAGCCCTTCCACCTCCGGGTACACAGGAACGATCCGCCCGATGTGGACGGGGTCGTGCTCTTCTGCCTTCCCGAGGATCTCCGGGTGGTGCATTTCGGGCTGGAACTGGAAGAACCGGACGGTCCCGCAGAAGATGACGGTCTCCCCGACTTTGAACCGTTCCTTCAGCGAGGGGTGGTAATGGAACCACTTGGCGGAAAGACGGCCGGTGCCGTCGGAAAGGACGACCTCGAAAACCTTTGCCCCGCCGAATTTTCGATGGCCCCCATGAACCCCGACGACGGTCCCCTTCACCGGCACGGTCATGCCCGGTTTGAGCGCCCGCAGCGGGAGGAGTTGCCGCCGGTCCTCGTACCCTTTGGGAAAGAAAAAGAGGGCGTCCTGGGGGGTGCGGATCCCGCGGGACACCAGCCTCTCCGCAAACCTGGGTCCCACTCCTTTTACGAACTGGATGGAGGGGACGTCCGTCACGGTCGCTTATCGGCCGTGGTATTCTTGCAGGCTGTAGACGGAGAGGTCCTCCCGGATGAGGTGAGAGATGGCGTGTGCCACCGCCCGCGCAGCGGCAACCGTCGTGAAGTACGGGATGTTGTAAACGAGCGCCGTGCGCCGGATGTAGAACGAGTCGGCCTTGGACTGCGCGCCGAGCGGCGTGTTGATCACCAGGGCGATCTCCCCGTTCTTGATCCGATCGGCGACGTGGGGACGCCCTTCGTTGATCTTGAGGACGGTTTCCGCGGGGATGGCGTTCCGGACCAGAAATTCCGCCGTTCCGCCCGTCGCAACGATGTGGAAACCCACCTCGTGCAGCATCCGCGCGGCCGGAAGGACCCCGTTCTTGTCCTCGTCCCTCACGCTGATGAACGCATTGCCGGCACGGGGGAGCATCATCCCCGCGGCAATCTGCGCCTTCGCGAACGCCTTGCCGAAATTCACGTCGATCCCCATCACTTCGCCCGTCGACTTCATCTCGGGACCCAGGATCGTGTCCACGTCGGGGAACTTGATGAAGGGGAACACCGCCTCTTTGACGCTGACGTGCCGCGGAGTCACGTCTTCCGTGAATCCCAGATCCGCGAGCTTCCTCCCCGCCATCACCTTCGCCGCGAGCTTGGCCAGTGGCACCCCGATCGCCTTGCTGACGAACGGGATGGTGCGCGATGCGCGGGGGTTCACCTCCAGGATGTAGATCTCCCCCTTCTGGATCGCGAACTGGACGTTCATCAACCCCACTACGCGGAGCTCCTTCGCGAGCGCCTTCGTCTGTCGCGCGATCTCCCGAACCGCATCCCCGGGGATGGAGTGCGGCGGCAGAGAGCAGGCGGAATCCCCCGAGTGGACTCCCGCCTCCTCGATGTGCTCCATGACCCCCCCGATGACCACCGTGTCCCCGTCCGCGATCGCGTCGACGTCGATCTCGATGGCGTCCTCCAGGAACTTGTCGATGAGGACCGGCCGCTCCTCGGACGCCTGCACCGCATGGGTGAGGTATTTCCGCAGCCCCTCTTCGTCGTGGACGATCTCCATCGCCCTGCCGCCCAGGACGTACGACGGACGGAGGAGCACCGGGTAGCCGATCCGCGACGCGATCCCCACCGCCTCCTCCATGGAGCGGGCGATCCCGTTGGGGGGCTGCCGAAGCTTGAGCAGGTCCAGCAGATCCTTGAACCGTTCCCGGTCCTCGGCCCGGTCGATGCTGTCCGGGGAGGTCCCCAGGATCGGCACTCCTTCCTTTTCCAGGGGAACCGCGAGTTTCAAGGGGGTCTGCCCGCCGAACTGGACGATGACGCCTCCCGGTTTCTCCTCCTCGATGATGGCGAGGACGTCCTCCTTGGTGAGCGGCTCGAAGTAGAGGCGGTCAGAGGTGTCGTAGTCGGTGGAGACGGTCTCGGGGTTGCAGTTGACCATGATCGTTTCGAACCCCTCTTCCCGGAGCGCAAAGGAGCCGTGCACGCAGCAGTAGTCAAATTCGATCCCCTGGCCGATCCGGTTGGGTCCGCCCCCCAGGATGACGATCTTCTTCCTGCCGGTGGGCCACGCCTCGTTCTCCACGTCATAGGACGAATAGAGATAAGGCGTGAAGGCCTCGAACTCCGCGCCGCAGGTGTCGACCCTCTTGAATGCCGGCTTCACACCCGCGCGCAGGCGTAGCCCCCGGACCGCGTCCTCGCCGATCCCCGCGAGTTTCCCCAGACGCCGGTCGGAGAATCCGAACGACTTGGCGCGCGCCAAAAGCGACCCGGTCTCCGGGGGGATGTCGATCTGGCCCGCCGCGGAGCGCAGCGCTTCGGCATTGCCGCGGAGCTCGCTCTCCGCGGCGATGATCTGCCGGATGTTTTCGAGAAACCAGACGTCGATCCCGGTGATCCGGGAGATCTCCTCGACCTTCCAGCCTTCCCGGATCGCTTCCCCGATGTAGAGGAGCCTCTGCGAATTGGGCTTCCGAAGCTTCTCCTCGATGATCTTCCGTCGGGAGGAAGCGCTCGTCGCGTCGGCGGGAAGCACTTCCTCGAACCCGTACACGCCGATTTCGAGAGATCGGAGCGCTTTCTGGAGCGACTCCTTGAAGGTGCGCCCGATCGCCATCACCTCCCCCACCGACTTCATCTGCGTGCCCAGGAGGTCCTGCGTCTGGGGGAACTTCTCGAAGGTGAAGCGTGGAATCTTCGTCACCACGTAGTCGATCGTCGGCTCGAAGGAGGCCGGCGTCTCCCGCGTGATGTCGTTGCGGATCTCGTCGAGGGAATAGCCGACGGCGAGCTTCGCGGCGATCTTGGCGATCGGGAACCCGGTCGCCTTGGAGGCCAGGGCCGAGGAGCGGGACACGCGCGGGTTCATCTCGATCACCACCATCTCTCCCGTGTCGGGATGGACGGCGAACTGGATGTTGCTCCCCCCCGTATCGACGCCGATCTCCCGGATGATGCGCAGCGCAGCGTTTCGCATCAACTGGTACTCCTTGTCGGTCAGCGTCTGCGCGGGGGCGACGGTGATGGAGTCCCCGGTGTGAACGCCCATCGGGTCGAGGTTCTCGATCGAGCAGATGATGACCACGTTGTCCTTGAGGTCGCGCATCACCTCGAGCTCGAACTCCTTCCAGCCGATGACGGACTGCTCGACCAGGACCGTGCGCTTCGGGGATGCGTCCAGTGCCCAGCGGATCGCTTCCTCGTACTCCTCTCGGTTGTACGCGATGCCGGCGCCCGTCCCTCCGAGGGTAAAGGAAGGCCGGAGGATGGCCGGGTAGCCGATTTCCGGAATGACCTTGAGCGCCTCCTCCAGCGACTTGACGTATCCCGAGCGCGGCACGATCAAACCGAGCTTCTCCATCGCCTTCCGGAACCGGTCGCGGTCCTCGGCCTTCTGGATCGCATCGAAACTCGCGCCGATGAGCTCGACGCCGTATTTCTGCAGGATCCCCATTTCGTAGAGAGACACGGCGATGTTCAGGCCCGTCTGCCCACCGATCGTCGGCAGGAGGGCGTCCGGCCTCTCGCGCGCGATGATCTTCCCGACCATTTCGGGGGTGATCGGCTCGATGTAGGTGCGGTCGGCGAATTCCATGTCGGTCATGATCGTCGCCGGGTTGCTGTTCACGAGCACGACCGTGTACCCTTCCTCCTTGAGGGCCTTGCACGCCTGCGTCCCGGAATAGTCGAACTCGCAGGCCTGGCCGATGATGATCGGTCCGGAGCCGATCAGCATGATCTTCCGGATGTCCGTCCGTTTGGGCACTAGATCTCCTGGAGGAACACGTTGGTGAGCTCCAGCCGCTGCGCGGCCTCGATGGCGCGTCCGTATTCGTCCGCCGAAAGTTTTCGTCCGAAGCCCGCCACGCCCTTTGAACGGTGGGCCGGGAAGTACTGCCCCATCAGGGAGATCGGGATGCGCCTTCCGTATTCCCCGCGGAGAAATGCCAGCACCCGCTCCGTCTCTTCCACCCTCTCCGGAAGGACCAGGTGCCGGATGAGCACGCCATGGCGTGCGAACCCGTTCCTGCCTTTTCGCAGGGGACCGACCTGGCGCATCATTTCCGCGATCGCCCGGGGATTGTGGAGCCCGTAATCGGGGGCCCCGGACGCCTGGCCCGACAGCTCCTCCGACCGGTACTTCATGTCCGGCAGGTAGATGTCGACGACCCCTTCCAGGAGGGAGAGCGCCTCCATCGAATCGTAGCCGCCGGTGTTGTAGACGACGGGAAGCGAGAACCCCTTTTCCCTGGCGGCCAGGATCGCGCCGATGAGCTGCGGCACGTGGGGCGTCGGCGTCACGAAGTTGACGTTGTGTACCCCTTTCCTCTCCAGCGACAGGAGATGGTCACCGAGTTCCCCGGTTGTCATCCGCTTTCCCACGCCCATTTGGCTGATCGGATAGTTCTGGCAGAAGAGGCACGCCAGGTTGCAGTGACTGAAGAACACCGTGCCCGAGCCCCGGACGCCCGAGATCGGGGGCTCCTCGCCGTGGTGCACGGAGACGGCGGCCACCATCGCCCCGCCGTCCGCGCCGCAGAACCCGACCTCCCCGGCCAGCCGGTCGACACCGCAGGCCCGCGGGCAGAGGCAGCAGCTCCGGAGCAGCCCGACCGCCCTGTCGTAGCGCTCCCGGAGCGTCTCCAATGGTACGCGGATCACCTCAGAGTTCCTCTTCCCCCGTCAGGTACCGGTAGAACCGCGTGAAAAGGTACCGGGAGTCGTGGGGCCCGGGGGAGGCCTCGGGGTGATACTGCACGGAGAAACAGCGGCGCGACGGAACCGCGAGACCCTCCACCGTCTGGTCGTTCAGATTGACGTGGGTGATCCTGGCTGTGGTCCCAAGGGATTCGGGATCCACCGAAAAGTTGTGGTTCTGGCTGGTGATCTCGACCCTGCCCGTGGCAAGGTCCGACACCGGCTGGTTGCAGCCGTGATGGCCGAACTTCAGTTTGAAGGTCCTGCCCCCCAGGGCCAGCCCCATGATCTGGTGGCCGAGGCAGATGCCGAACATCGGGAGTTTGCCGAGGAGACCGCGAACCGCTTCGATCGCGTAGGGAACCCCCTCCGGGTCGCCCGGGCCGTTGGAGAGGAAGATCCCGTCGGGTTTCCTTGCAAGGATCTGCTCCGCGGTCGCGGTCGCGGGAACCACCGTCACGTCGAACCCGTGGGAAACCAACATCCGCAGAATGTTCTGCTTGATCCCGTAATCGACTGCGACGATCCTGGGGATCCATCCGAACCGTCTGCGATACTCGGAAGCGGGGAGGTACCCTTTTTCCAGGTCCCAGGCCCCCGTGTCCCAATGCACCTCCCGGTCCGTGGTGACTTCCTTGACGAGGTCGCGCCCGACGATCGAGGGGAGGTCCCCCGCTTTTTGCACCAGCCGCCGCTCGTCCCGGTCGATGGAGGAGATGACCCCCATCTGGGAGCCGCGGTCCCGCAGGAGCCGGGTCAGCGCCCGGGTGTCGATCCCCGCGATCCCGCAGACGTGGTACCGGCGCAGGTACCCGTCGAGGGTCTCCACGTGCCGCCAGTTCGACGGGAGCCGCCAGGCTTCCCGGACGATGAACCCCTCCACCCAGGGGCGGTTCGATTCGACGTCTTCCGGGTTGATGCCGGTGTTGCCGATCTCCGGGTAGGTCATCGTGACGATCTGGCCCTTGTAGGAGGGATCGGTGAGCACCTCCTGGTACCCGGTCATCCCCGTGTTGAAGACCACCTCCCCGCCGCACTCCCCTTCGAATCCGAAGGGTTCCCCCCGGAAGACGGTTCCGTCGGCCAGGGCGAGGATCGCCTTCTTCTCAGACATCCGCGGCAACTTCCGCGAGAAGGGAGTGGGTGACGCGTCCTCCAAGGATCGTGGCGACCGCCCGTCCCCGGAGCTTCCACCCGAAGAACGGGCTGTTCCTGGATTTCGAGCGGACGTCGGCTTCCCTGTATTCCCATTCCGCGTCCGGATCGATGACCGTGACGTCGGCGTCCGCCCCCTTCCGCAAGGATCCCTTCCCGGAGAGCTTGAGGATCCGCGCGGGATTGGAGCTCATCAGCTCGACGATCCGGGCCGCCGTCATTTTGCCGCCCGCAAGGAGGCCGAGGGAAAGAGGGAGGGCCGTCTCCAGCCCGATGATCCCGTTGGCGGCCGCGATGAATTCGCATCGCTTCACATAGTCGTCGTGGGGGGCGTGGTCGGATGCGATGGCGTCGATCGTCCCGTCGATGAGCCCGAAAAGGACGGCCATCCGGTCCTCTTCCCCGCGCAAAGGCGGGTTCATCTTGGCGTTCGTGTTGTACCCTTCGAGCGATGCGTCGGTCAGCGTGAAGTAGTGGGGGGCGGTTTCCCCCGATACCGCAAGCCCCGCCCTCTTGCCCATGCGGAGCAGGTCCACTCCCATCTTCGTGCTGATGTGCTGGATGTGGACTTTTCCCCCGGTCTGCCGCGCCAGGAGGATGTCCCTCGCGATGGCCACCTCCTCGGCGGCCGAGGGGATGCCCGGGATGCCCAGCTTGTGGGCCATCCACCCCTCGTGCGCCGCACCGCCCCTGCAGAGCTCGGCGTCTTCGGCGTGAGAGAGGATCAAAAGATCGAACGCCTTTGCGTACTCGAGCGCCCGCCGCATCAACAGCGCGCTCTCGACCGGCTTCCCGTCGTCGGAAAACGCCACCGCTCCCGCTTCGGCGAGCTCGGCGAAGTCGGTCATCTCCTTTCCTTCCATCCCTCTCGTAACGGCGGCCACCGGGAAAACGGCGGCCGCGCCATTCCTTTCCGCCGTTTCCCGGATGTACCGCGTGATCTCGGGATGGTCGTTGACCGGCTTCGTGTTCGCCATGCAGGCGACGGAGGAGAACCCTCCCGCCGCCGCGGCCCTCGTGCCCGTGCGGATGTCTTCCTTCCACTCGTACCCCGGGTCCCTCAGGTGGACGTGCATGTCGATCAATCCCGGGACGACCCACTTCCCCGAGGCGTCGATGACGCGTCCCTTGAACCCCTTCGGAGCCTGGTCTCCCGGGATGAAGTCCCTCACCTTGCCGTTCTCGAGGACGATGCCACCGGTCTCGTCGCGCTTGTCGGCCGGATCGATGACCCGTCCGCCCTTAATGAGAAGCATCGTGTCCTCCCGCGAGAAGGTAGAGGAGCGCCATCCGGACGGCGACGCCCGACTCCACCTGGTTCAGGATCCTGGATTGCGCGCTGTCGGCCAGCTCGTCGGAAAGCTCCACCCCCCGGTTGATGGGGCCGGGGTGCAGGATCACCGCGTCATCCTTTGCGAGGGAAAACAGGCTCCGGTTCAATCCGAACATCCTCGAATATTCCCGGAGGGACGGGAAATATGCGGTCTTTTGCCGTTCCAACTGGATCCGCAGCATCATCACGACGTCGGCGTCCTTTACCGCTTCCCGGATGTTATAGGTGACCCTTGCCCCGGTGCGCTCCATCTCCTTCGGGACCAGGGGGGGCGGTCCGCAGAGCCACAGTTTCGCGCCCATCCTCCCCAGCGAATGCAGATTCGAGCGCACAACTCTGCTGTGCAATATATCTCCTATAATAGCAATCTTAAGACCAATAACTTTACCTTTTGCCTTAAGTACAGTGTACAGGTCCAGAAGCCCTTGGGAGGGATGCTCGTTGGCCCCGTCGCCGGCATTGATGATCGAGCAGGAGACGAAGCGGGACAGAAAATGAGGGGCTCCCGAAGCGGGGTGGCGAACGATGAGGATGTTCGGCTTCATCGCCTCGATGTTTTTCGCGGTATCCAGGAGCGTCTCGCCCTTGGAGACGCTCGAGGTCGCCGAGCTGAAGTTGATTACGTCGGCGGACAGCCGCTTCCCCGCGATCTCGAACGAGGTCCGCGTCCGCGTGCTGGCCTCGAAAAAGAGGTTCACCGCGGTCTTGCCGCGAAGCGCCGGCACCTTCTTGATGTCCCGGGTCAGCACCTCCTCCATCGAGTGGGCCGTGTCGATGACGAATTCCATCTCCTCGACGCGAAAATCGGCAAGGCCCAGCACGTGCCGGCGTTTCCAATCCATGGCGTCACTCCCCCCTTGCCGGTGCGGATTCGTTGAGCAAGACCTTCCAGTCCTCCCGGTTCCCCTGGACCATTACGTCGACGGTCTCGGTCCGGGAGGTGGGGACGTTCCGGCCGACATAATCCGCGCGGATGGGAAGCTCCCGGTGCCCACGATCGATCAGAACCGCCAACTGGATATTCTTGGGGCGGCCGAAGTCGATCAGGGCGTCCATCGCCGCCCGGATCGTACGTCCCGTGAACAGCACGTCGTCCACGAGGATGACTTTCTTCTCGTCGATCGAAAACGGGATTTCCGTTCGTTTCAGCCGCGGTTGGTATCCTGCGCGCGACAGGTCGTCCCGGTAGAGCGTGATGTCCACGTAGCCGGCGGGAACCTCCAGCCCCTCGATGGCCCGGACTTTCTCCCGGATGAACTTCGACAGCGGCACACCGCCTGACATGATGCCGACCAGAACGAGATCCTCGGCTCCCTTGTTTTTCTCCAGGATCTCGTGGGTCAGGCGGGAGAGGACCCGCTCCATTCCCTTGGCGTCCAGGATGACCTTCTTGCTCGCCTTTTTCATCGCGCTGGTCCCTCCGAATGTGGCCGTAAGCGGGTTTTTACGGGCAAAAAAAAACCTCCCTGCAAGAGAGGGGAGGCGGCGTGGTCGTCAACGATTGCACATCCTTTGCTAACCTCACGGGATTAGCTTAAAAGGCCGATACGAATCTTACCCCGGTCCCGCCTCCCCGTCAACAGGTTTCGTGGAAACCCTCAATCCAACACGTGTCCGATGCGGCTCCACCGCACGATCTCGGGATAGCGCCAGACCTCGGTCCAGCGGATGTCGCGGTTCCAGTCGACGGAAAAGTAGATGAACATCGCCTTCCCGATCACCGCATCCATGTCGACGAACCCCCAGAACCGCGAGTCATAGGATCGATCGCGGTTGTCCCCCATGACGAACAGCTTGTCCGACGGCACTTTGACGGGCGGAAGGTTGTCCCTCGCCCGGACGAATCCGTCGATCGTGTCCCCGTCGGCGAACCGCACATAGTTTTCCACCAAGGGCTGCCCGTTGACGAAAACCCGTTTCTGCCGGACCTCTACCGTGTCTCCCGGCACCCCGATGACCCGCTTGATGAAATCCTTGTTTTTGTCCTCGGGGAAGACGAAAACGATGATGTCCTCCCGCCGGGGGGCGTGGAACTGGAGGACTCGCCCCTTCGTGAACGGGATGTGGTAGCCGTACAGGAACTTGTTCACGAAGATGTGGTCCCCGATCAGCAGCGTGTCCTCCATGGAGCTGGAGGGGATTTTGAACGCCTGGATCACCAGCGTGCGCACGACGAGCGCGATCAGCAAGGCGACGGCGAACGCCTCGATGTACTCGCGAACCTTCCCTTTCCGGTTCGCACTGCCTTCCGGGTGGTTCGTCGGTTTCATGGATGTTTTCGGCTCCTGGTTTCCATATTATTCCTTATTATTCCTTGACCTTGAGGATGGAAAGGAAGGCCTCTTGCGGGATCTCCACCGTACCTACCTGCTTCATCCGCTTCTTCCCTTCCTTCTGCTTCTCGAGGAGCTTCCGCTTCCGGGTGATGTCGCCGCCGTAGCATTTCGCGATCACGTTCTTGCGGATCGCCTTGATGGATTCCCGTGCGATCACTTTCGAACCGATCGCGGCCTGGATGACGACCTCGAACATCTGGCGCGGAATCAGCTTTCGGAGCCGCTCGGTCACGTCCCTTCCCCTCGGGTAGGCGTTCTCCCGGTGAACGATCAGGGAGAGGGCGTCCACCTTCTCCCCGTTCAGGAGGAGGTCGAGGCGGACGAGGTCGGACCGCCGGAACTCGAGGAACTCGTAGTCCATGGAGGCGTAGCCCCGGGAGGCGGTCTTGAGCTTGTCGTAGAAGTCGAGGACGATCTCGTTGAGAGGGAGCTCGTACTCGAGGATGACCCGGCTGGAGGAAGCGAACTTCATCTGGCGCTGCACGCCCCGGCGCTCCTCGCACAGCTTGAGAACCGCCCCCAGGAACTCCGACGGCGAATGGAGGGTCGCCAGGATGAACGGCTCCTCGATGTAGTCGAGATCCAGCGGCTCGGGCAGCCTCGCAGGACTGTCTACCTCTTTCACCGACCCATCCTTCTTCACGGCTCGGTACCCGACGGTAGGGGCGGTGGTGATGAGCTCGACCCCGTACTCGCGCTCGAGCCGCTCCTGGATGATTTCCATGTGGAGCAGCCCGAGGAACCCGCACCGGAAACCGAACCCCAGCGCCACGGAGGTTTCCGGTTCGGCAGTGAACGAGGCGTCGTTCAGCCGAAGCTTTTCGATGGCGGTCCGCAGCTGGCCGTACTCGTCGGAGACCACGGGATAGAAGCCGGCAAAAACCATCGGCCTCACGACCTTGAATCCCGGCAGGGGGACCGTGGCGCGGCTCCGCGCGTCAGTGATCGTGTCGCCGACCTTGGTCTCCTTGAGGTCCTTGATGTTGGCGATGACGAATCCCACCTCGCCGGGCCCGAGGGACTCGACCTCCTTCGGGTGAGGGCAGAAGACCCCGACCTTCTGGACCTCGAAGACGTTCCCCGTGGACATGAGGATGATCTTTTGCGCCGTCCGAAGGATCCCGTCGAACATCCGGACGAGGACGATCACCCCCTGATAGTTGTCGAACCACGAGTCGACGATGAGCCCCTTGGGAGGGGCGTCCGGGTCGCCCTCGGGAGGAGGGATCCTCTGGATCACGCGCTCCAGGATCTCCTCGATGCCCACTCCCTTCTTGGCGCTTGCGGCGATCATGTCCTTCGTGTCCAGCCCGATCACGTCCTCGATCTCCCGCTTCACCCGGTCCGGCTCGGCGTTCGGAAGGTCGATCTTGTTCAGGACCAGGAGGATCTCCAGGTTCTGCTCCAACGCCATGTAGACGTTGGCAAGCGTCTGGGCCTCCACCCCCTGCGAGGCGTCCACGACCAGGATCGCCCCCTCGCAGGCGCACAGGCTGCGGGAAACTTCATAGGAGAAATCGACGTGTCCCGGAGTGTCGATCAGGTTCAGGACATATTCCTTCCCGTCCTTGGCGGTGTATCGCATGCGGACGGTTTGGGCCTTGATGGTGATCCCCCGCTCCCGCTCGATGTCCATCTTGTCCAGGAACTGCTCCACCTTCTCGCGCTCGGAGAGCGTGCCCGTAGCCTCCATCAGGCGGTCGGCCAGGGTGGATTTCCCGTGGTCGATGTGGGCGATGATGGAAAAGTTGCGGATGGGTTCGATGCGCATGCCTACCACGTGCCGGAGTTTTTGATTTTTTCGCGGAAGAAATCCAGCGTGAGGGCGAGGCCTTCCTCCAACGACAATTCAGGATACCATCCCAGCTCGTAGGACGCCATCCTGTTCTCCAGGCAGGAGCGTTGCTGCTCTCCCGGCATGGCCGGTCCGTGGATCTCCTCCTGGCGGCTGCCCGCGAGATCCCGAAGGAGGCGGAACACGGTGTTGACGCTCGTCTCGACGCCGGTTCCGATGTTCACGGAAATCCCGTCCCCCCGTTCCAGGGCCGCCAGGTTCGCGCGGACCACGTCGCCGACGTAGACGAAGTCCCTCGTCTGCTCCCCGTCTCCGTTCACGATCGCCGTCTGTCCCCGCAGCAGGCGTTCCGCGAAAATGGCGACGACGCCGGCCTCTCCGTGGGGATCCTGCCGGGGACCGTACACGTTGGAGTACCGCAACGCAGTGGTTTCGAGCCCGTACTGGATCCGATGGAAGTGCAGGTAGAGCTCCACCGACATTTTGGCGGCCCCGTAAGGGCTGACGGGATGGATCGGATGGCTCTCCTCTGCGGGAAACTGTTCCTGTTCTCCGTATCCGGCTCCCCCCGAGGAGGCAAAGATGAATTTCCGGACGCCGTGCCGCCTCGCGGCCTCCAGGAGGCGGATCGAGCCGAGGATGTTGACCTGGGCATCGAACTCCGGATCCGCAACGGACGCCCGCACGTCGATCTGCGCCGCGTGGTGGTTGATGACCTCGGGCCGGAAGGTCCGGACCGCCTCGACGGCGGTCTCCGAGGTCACGTCGCACAGGACGAACCTCGCGGCGGCGGGGACCTGCCCCTTTTTCCCCGA
>Ga0214473_10006707_pt1 | contig 13711 bp, 10 predicted proteins | sample RVTome_7_FD_203509 | JGI IMG/M metagenome (GOLD analysis project Ga0214473, IMG submission 203509) | Soil microbial communities from uranium-contaminated site in the Upper Colorado River Basin, Wyoming, United States - RVT98D197 | ecosystem: Environmental > Terrestrial > Soil > Contaminated >... | reverse complement strand
CCTTCGCCGTCGGCGCCGCGGAGGATGTCGTTGTACATCAACTCCAGACCGGCAGCGCCGCCCATGGTGTCATTGACAAATCCGAGGGGGCCGGAAAATCCGGGGAGGACATGGGGGTAGACGCGTTGATATTCCCAAGTCGGGAAGATGCCTGGGAGATCCCAGCTCTCGATCTTCCGGGATGCCTCGGCCGAGCAGCGCCGGATCATCCAGGTAAATTTGTTTTGGCGTTCCTGCCAATCGTGCGACACGGTGCGGATGCTCAGGCCCCGCAGTGGCGCGAAACGCCGCGCGAGTTCTTGCGCGGGCACCAGACTGTCGGGGTAGGCGAAGTAAGAGTGCGCGGCGACGTTGATCGCCAGAAGCCGTCCTTCGCGGTCGAGAATCTCGCCGCGGCGGGTCGGCATGGTGACGCGACGGTCGCTTTGCTGTAGAGCGACGGCACGCAATTGGTCGTCGGCAACGACTTGAAGTTGGATGGCGCGGGCCCAAACCGCCCCCCAGATGCACAGGGCAAGAAGCAGAAGCACTTGGCGGCGGCGCGCAAACGTCACCGCCAATCGTGCCCGGCGTGTTCCCTCATTCCCGTACATACCGTTCCGTGGTGGCCCTGCACTCCGCCGCGGCGGACTCGGGCCCCTCGCCTCTATGTGTTGGCGCCCCCCGGTACCAACGGTCATCTCCGTCATTCACCAGCGGCGAGGGCGGCAGAGGGCGTGTCGATGACCAACACCCGTTTCTGCGCCCGTGTCGTTGGCGACATCCCCAACTGACCCACAGCAATCGATTCGATGCGTTCGCGTGACGAGAGGGTCGAGCAGTCCGCCAGAAGGCGGTCGCGTTGACGTTTCAGGTCGGTGATACGGACCTGCGTCTGCTCGACCTCGCGCGCCATGCGCATCACTTGAAAACGTTGCCACACGCCCGCTGTGGCAACGCAGAGGATCAAGACCCACCAGGCCGGGCGCACCTTGCGCGCCAGCGTGAAGACGCTACGGCTCATCGTCTGCCCCCCAGACGACTGCGCCGTTCAAAGACACGCATCTTCGCTGACTTCGCGCGTGGATTGGATTTGATCTCGCGATCAGATGGAACAAGGGCACGGCGATGAACCAGAATGCCCCGCGGATTGGCCCCGCAGATGCACTGCGGATAGGCCGTTGGACAGCTACATTCACGCGCGGCTCCACGCATGAAGGTCTTTACCAGACGATCTTCAAGGGACTGATAGGCGATGACGACCAGTCGCCCGCCCTCCGTGAGCCAGTCGACGGCATCGTTCATGGCTCGCGGAATCGCGGAGAGTTCGTCGTTGACGACTATGCGCAGAGCCTGGAAGACACGCGCGGCGGAACGTCCGAATTCGAGTCCGCGCGGGCCTGAGACTTTGCGGATGATGGCGACCAGATCGCCGGTGGTGGCGATGCCGGCGGGACGGGCTGCGACGATACGACGGGCGATTCTCTTGGCGTGACGTTCTTCGCCAAACGCAAGGAGAGCCGTCACGATCTCTTGCTCGCTCGCATTATTCAGCCATTCGGCCGCAGATTGGCCTTCTGAGATATCGAAGCGCAGATCGAGAGGGCCATCGAACCGGTACGCGAAACCGCGTGATGGATCATCGAGTTGGATGGAAGACAGACCGAGGTCGAGCAAGACTCCGTGGACTCTTTCGACGCCCAAGCCGTGCAAGACCGAGGTAAAATTGCGGTAGTCGGAGTGGATGACGCTGACACGGGAGCCAAAGGGCTCAAGACGGACACGCGAACGCTCAACCGCTGCGTTGTCGCGGTCGAGGCCGATGTAGCGCGCGTCTTTGCTCAGCTTCTTCAACATCACTTCGGCGTGCCCTCCCCCGCCGATGGTGCCGTCGAGGTATATTCCGGATAAGTCCGTGATCAGTTCGGCGGTGACTTGATCGGCGAGGACGGGCTCATGGCCCGTCCCCGCTTGATCGTCCCTGCCCTCGCCCCTCAAAGAGTCAATTCCTCAGCCGCCTTTCGAAGCGCCACAACTGCCGGGTCTAAGGCATACTGCTCATCTCGCATGTAGGCCCCAAAACGGCACTTCTCCCAAATCTCGAGACGGTCATTCATCCACAGGAGACAAGCATCACGGTTCTCATTTGTGAACCCGGCCAGACTCATGAGTCGTTCGGGCACGACGATCCGCCACTGAGAGTCGGGCTTGACTTTGCTCGCGTAGTACAGAATCGTTCGCTGAAAGCGGATGGCGCGCATATCGGTCTTGCCATGCTCGGACAACTTGGATTGAAGCGCATCCCAATCGGGCTCAGGCATGAGATACAGGCAGCCATCGAAGCCGATCGTCAGCATTTTTGATTCAGCGGAACCGACGCCTTCCTTTTTGATCTGTCCACCCAGCGGAAGGCGGTTTTTGGGGTCAATCTTGACCTCGCCGGCTGGTGTGAAATCATCGAGGAGCGTCATAGCGTTGAACCCATGTAAAACGGTCTAACGAAGCTCGAAATTGCGTATTCGAATTGCCCGAACGGCGCGGCTTAGGGACAATTCTCCACCGCGATGGGACAATATGGGCCATGGCTACACCATGCAAGTGATTTTCCTCTGAAGATCGTATTTTCTTCACTAAACCTCCCGAACGGATCTGTTTTACGGTCGGCTTGCGGCCTCAAAGATGGTTATTGGGGCTCCGCAATCAGCCACCGGATATGGGTATTTCCCTATAGCTTCATTGTCGGTTTCCCCCATTTCAAGGATTCCGCTTTCGAATCAATTTCCGGACGATCTGTAACGTCTTGTCAAATCGCAGCTTGAAGTACTGAACATGAGTACAGCACTACATGACTTCCGGCATTACAATTGCCGACTTCTCCCAGTTGGCGCCATGGGGGCATGGCGGATGTGGCGGAGGGGGAAATGGTCCGCGGGCGTTGGGGAATTTGGGGGATCGTTCTGCCGTTATTGTGCCTGGCGCCCAGCCGGGGACATTCTCTTACCCGTGTTTTCGAAGTCACAACTCCGATCAGCGTAGATGAATCCTCAATTCGTGTCGAGGACGGCTTCTCGCATTCTCCTTTTTTCGATCACGGAGTCAACGGAAGCCCCGGGGAGCCATCGATTGCCTGGCTTCCTCTATCATTGCCATCCGCTGGAAGCGATGATGATGTCCTTTTAAGCCTTGAGATCGTCGAGGCGGACACACTCTCCCTCGTCCTTCCACTTGCCCCGACGCAGCGCGATCTGATCTCCAGCGATACGTCCACATCGGCTGCGGCGGCCTCTCCTGATCCATTGATCTATGAGAGCCACCAGTGGTTTCCCATCGAGAATGTGCGGATGGTCGGCAGTGGGATGCTGGACCGACGCGGCATCGTGTCGGCTGTCTGGAGCCCCTTTCGGTACCTCCCAACAACGCAACAGTTGATTGTCATCAGGCGTGCCGTATTGACTCTGACAGAAAGCGGATTCTGTGCTCCGGGAGATGTTGCCCCGGAGACGACTTCGATCGGGGATGCGTTGCTCGAAGGGGTGTCGATGTCGTTTGAGATTCCATCGTCCGCCACTCTCTCGCCCGCTGTCGGTGATCAGCCCTTACAGGACCTTCGGCCGTCATGGGCGCTAAATGAAGGGTTGCCTTTGGGTGTCGAGTATGTGGTGGTCACCCCGTCCGCATTCGCGCATGCGGTCAAACCGCTTGTCCTCTGGAAGGCGCGCCGGGGGATCAATGCGGGAATCGCGACGACCGAGGACATCGTCTCGCAGTACCCGGCGGTCGACCCGCCGGCGTCGATGCGGGAGTATTTGAAGGCGGCGTATTCCTCCGGGTTGAGATGGGTGGTAATCGGTGGCGACGAGACCGTCGCGCCGGTGCGTAGGGCGTACGCCGAGTTTCCTGTCTACGATGGTGATCCTTACAAACTGCAACAGTGTGATTTGTACTTCGCAGAACTCGATGGGAACTGGGACGCCGATGGCGACGGCGTCTGGGGCGAGTTCTTCGGGGATCAGGCACAGATTTTTCCGGAGCTGTATGTCGGGCGTCTGCCCTTCTCTACTGTAGAGGAGGCGGGCACGATCATCGACAAGATCATTGCCTATGAGCGCGGACCCCTGCAGGCGGATTACCTGACACGATCGTTATCAGTCTCAACCGATCAGTTTCGTGATTGGAGCTCCGGGATCGGACAGCACGGAGTGGTCGCTCAGTCGATGCCGTCGGCGTGGGCGCATGATCTTTCGACGATGATTGAAGCGCCGACGGGAAGCGATCCGGCGCCGGTATATCCTGAAGGAACGTCATTCGGCGCCGCACTCGCCGGCGGCGCCGGCTGGGTGAACTACTTCGTGCATGGACGCGCCGACGGGTTCGTGGTGCGCTCGGCGGGGATCATGGAGTGGCCGCGAGCGTATGTGTTCACCAACGGCGCAGGCGACGACGGGAACGGGTATCTCAATCTTGCTCCCGCCTCATCGACGCCGGGGATACATTTGTCGGCCGCGTGCGATCAGGGCGGATTCGATCTGGATGCGCCGCCGTACTCGTACAGCGTTGACGAATCGGTCGCGGAGAAATTGTTGTTCATGCCGGGCGGCGGCGCGGCGGCTTTTGTCGGGCAGTCACGTTGGGGATGGGTTTCGACTTCCTACAAGTTGATCCAGAAATTCTATGAGTATGTCGCCAACCCGGCGACACCAAATCACGTCGGAGTCTACCAGACGCTGGCGAAGCTGGCGTACGGGTCGTTCCGCGACCTCGTGTACGGAAACAATCTGTATGGCGATCCGGAGATGCCGGTATGGATGGGTGCGCCGAAGGATCTAAGCGTATTTGCTCCGGTGACATTCTCGCCCGGGGGGAATGAATGGACGCTCCGGGCTGCAGGATCGTCAGGTGGAGTGAATGGCGCGCTCGTAACTCTCTCTATTGGCGACAGCGTGTGGGTGGTTGGGCAGACGGGCGCTGACGGGACGCTGTCTGCGTCGGTGACTCTCCCTTATGCGGCCACGGCGATTTTGACGGTGAGCAAGGGCGGACACCGTGCGTGGGTTGATACACTTCCGGTTTCGATCATCTCCGATGTGTTCGACGATGGCGATGCGTTGCCGTCGTCTTATCTGACGGTTGCGAATTATCCGAATCCGTTTAATGCGGGAACGGTCCTGACCATCTCGTTGCCGGTTGAAGGATCGGTCACGATCGCCGTGTTTGACGTTCTCGGGCGGCGAGTGCGGACGTTGGTGGGTGGCGCGATGAGTGGTGGAGAGCATCGGGTGGTTTTTGATGGCCGCGCTGAGGATGGGCGCTTATTGGCGAGCGGTATCTATTTCGCGCGGGTGCGCGTCGGGGCGCAGGTGGTCATGAGAAAGCTTGTGTTGGTTCGGTAAGCCCCGCGCATTGCGACAGTCCGGAAGAAATCGATTCCCCAATCGTAGAACTGTTGAGATGGGAGGGCGATCCGCCGCAGCGGAGAGCCTACTCCTGGGTCAGATCGGGCCGCGAAAGAGCAGGCTCGGGAGTACCCTCGCCCTCCCAGAAGGCGATCATTGTCGCGTGAGCCTAAAGAGCCGTCTCCTGCGCTACTTCCTACTTCCGGATTGAGTGCCAGATGGAGCGCAATAATCCTGCGAGCATGAGGGGTGGCCAGGAGAGATAGGTCAGCAGGAGCTTGAGGGGATCGCGCGCATGGAGACGGCGGAGATAGCGGAAGTAGGCGCTGTGGCTCATCCAGATCATCTTGGCGCGGTATTTCTTTACGGTCGCGCCGCCGATGTGCGAGACTTTCACATCGGGCGTATACCAGATCGACATCCTCGCTTCTTGGATGCGTTTGCACCAATCGACGTCGTTGAAGAACATCGGATACGACTCGTCGAACAGTCCGACCTTGACGAAGACTTCGCGACGGATCAAGAGACAACTGGCCATCGGCTGATCGACCTTGCGTTCTGTGGCGCCGTCGAAGCATCCCATCCGCCAGCGGCCGAAGATGCGCGAGTGCGGAAACAGAAACGAGAGAGCGAGGAGATCATACCAGAGAGTGTCGAGGGCTGGGAATTCCCGGAGCGACGATTGACGTTTCCCATCGGGGTGGATCAGCATCGGCGCAACCGCGACGGCTTCAGGGTGCTTCTCCATGAAGTCCGCCAGGGCATCGATGCCGCCTTCCGGCATGATCGTGTCGGGATTCAGAAGCAGGATGTAAGACCCTTTTGCAACGCGAATGCCCTGATTGGATGCCGCGGCATAATACGCGTTCGCAGCATTTTGAATCAGCGCGAGTTCTGAGAACGAGCGTGTGGCGGCATCGACCGTCCGGTCGTTGGAGTTGTTGTCAACGATCACGAGATGGAGCGGCCGCGAAGAGGCGCCGTGCAACGATTGCAGGCACGGGCCGATGATGTCGGCGGAGTTGTAGGTGACGATCACGACACCGATCGTTGCGTCATCTGTCACGGCGCCTTCCTGTCATTCATCAGTTTATGGCAAAGCTCGGACAATCGGCGCGCCTGTTCACGACGTTCGAAGGGCGCGATCTGTCTGCGATTACGGACCGGCGGGATGGTCTTCATTGACAGGTATTGATCGATGGTGAGGGTGGCGGCATTGCAATCATCCGCCGGGACGATGTGGCAACCGTCAATGTTCGCAAGCAAGTTGGCCAACGCGCCCCGCGATGGCGTGAGGGCAATGATCGGGCGCAGGGTGCGGATCATCTCATAGATACGCCCCGGCACGCTCACATCAGTGACGCGGGAATCGGCGTACGATAACATCAAGAGATCGGAATCCAGCATCTCGCGGATTGCTGAGGCATGATCGCAATAGCCGGAGTCGTGAAAGACCTCCGAGAGACCGGCATCGGCAACAAGGCGCGGCAAGTCGAAGCCAAGCGATGCGCCAACGTGGACGATGCGGACGGCGGTGTCGGGGTTCCGGGTGCGCCAGAGTGAAAGCGCCCTCAAGAGCGGACGCGGGTCGGAAAACCGGCTGAATGTGCCGGGGATGACGATGCGGAATTCGGATGCGGAATCCGATTTGGAATCGCGTCCGCTAAAATCGGCTTCGTCGTAGCCATTGCGGATAACGGTCACGCTCGGCCCGCCGCAGCCGTGGACGAAATACGATTGCAACTCCGGTGTGACGGCAACAATGGCGCCGGCGGATGTCAAAATGCGTTTGTGTAATCCGCTGTTCCTGAGACGGTGAAAAAGCGTGGGGCCGTAGTCATCGGAGAGCGCCTGCCACGGGTCGCGGAAATCGGCGATCCACGGGATGTCACCATGCAGAGCCAGACCGGCAAGATGGACAGAGGGTGGTGGAGAGGACGTTAGAACGACATCGAATGGCCTCTCCCTCATCAGTTCGCGCGCGCGGGCGACCGCCAGTTCGGCGAATGGCCGATGACGGTCGGGGAAGTCCCGCCAACTGGACAGCCAGCGGGCGATAGGACGGATAGGACTAATAGGACCTATTCGGCCTATGGCTCCGCGGATGGCGATGTCATGATCGTCGACTCTCTCGATGTGGACTGTCTGTGGCAACTCATCCAAAAGCGATAAATCCTGCTGGTGGTACTGTGAAGATCGCGGTGCAACAACAGTCACATCCCAGCCGAATTCGGGGAGATACTTGGCGAATTTGAGGACGCGTTGCACGCCACCCATGCCCCATGGGGGGAAGTAGTAGGTGATGATGAGGATGCGTGGCATGTGGCGTTCAATGGCCGATCACAAGATACCTGTCGCACGCGCGAAGGGAAGGAACGACTCCTCTTCTCTGTCCCAGCACAGATCCTGCGCGGCGATGTGACAGTTGGCTGCACATTGCCGATGCAGCGCAGAATCAGACAGCAGGTGCCGGGCTTGCTGGACTGCGCCAGGCAAGGATCCCGGCGACACGGTCAGCCCGACGCCGTATTGATCAACGATTTTCTTCATTTGGGGCAGATTGGTCACGAGGACGGGAGTCCCGGCCATGATGTATTCGAAGAGTTTGTTCGGGAGGGCATACCGGTAACTGAGCGAGATCGGTTCAATGAGCGCAAAGCCGACTGCTGCCGAGGCAGCAAAGTCGATGACCTGTTCATTCGGCACGGCCGGGTGGTGATAGATGTTCGAGCATGAGTGCATCGACTGACGGACACGATCTTCGAGAGGTCCGGAGCCGAGGAGGACGAAAGCGGCGCCGGGGATTTGCGACGCCATGCTGAGCATTGTCCTGATACCTCTCCCGTCCTGCAGCCCGCCGGAGTAGAGGCAGATGGGCATCGAACGTGGGATTCCGAGCGCATCATAGAGGCGGAAGTTGCGGGCGACCTCGCGGTATCGGGGCAGATTGCGCACCACGAATGGCGGAGTGATATGGTAGCAGTCCTTTAGAAAATCGCGGTCCATGGCCCCAGTCGTCACGACAGCATCGGAGCGGTGTATGTAACGTCGTTCGAGCCAGCGCCAAAACATCTGCGTCATTGGCCGATCATGCAGGTCCCCGAGATGCGCAAAGATTTCACGGGCATCGTAGACAGAGCGTCCCGCCGTAATCCGGGCGCGCCTGACGACCACAGGCAGAGAATACAATTCGGCTGCCCACCATGTCTTCGCATGCACCCGATTCGCGCGTGTTCGAGATTTCCTCCAGTATTCGAGAAATCCGGAGGGTCCGCGTTTGGTGTTTTCAAACGACTCAACACGGGCGCCATGCGTTTCAAACCTTTCGTCGCGTGATGCGCCCTGGATAATCAGGCAGCTTCTCCCCGCACGTACGAAAGTCTGAACCATGTTGCTCAGACGGGTGTCGTACCGGACGTCGCCGCGAAAGAGAAAGCAGGCGTCGTATGTCATTGCGGGCGTCGCCACCGCAGAGTGCTCCGCATGACACCGCGTGAATCGAACCGTTCTTTGAAACGGATCAGACTGACACTAGGCGTCATTGGGTTGGCCGCTTTGGTGTCCTGCGAGACGCCGATATCGACATAGGAGAACCCATTCTCAAGAGCGTGTCGCACGACCCGGTCCATGAGAGCATAAATGGGACGGTGCTGCTGGTGCGAATAACGCATCATCGGGTAGAAGACGAGCAGGACACGTGGATTGGCGACGAAGTTCAGCGCTCCGGCGATCATCTCGCCATCGAGCGAGGCGCTGTAGAACACGAATCGATCGGGCAAGAGTTCCTTCAGGCGATAGATATCCTCGAGTGAGTGGGTCGGCTTTGCGCCATGGCGGGCCTTATTCTCTACGAGGATCGGGTAGAAGGTGTCGAAATCGGTGCTCTCGGCAATCTGGAGGCGAGATGAACTTCGGCCGCGACGTACCGTCAGGCGGGTCGACTCCGAGTAGTGCGGCAATGGATCGTCGCCATGTCGATGCAGATCGATGACGCTTGAGATGTAATGACAGTCGTAGGCAAAACCGCGCCACAGCAGGGCGAAATCTATGTTTTGCGTCAACGTCGCTTGATAGATGTACGGCGCGCCGGTCAGCGAGACATCGTTCCACCCGGCGCCCTCGGCATACGCAAGCAGGGCATCGACAAGGCGAAGGCAATCATCAAACGAGGGGTCATGCAGGACGAACCCGCCGTAACTGGCCCCAACAGGCGATTCGTAGACTCCCGCGGCAGTCAGCCCACCGGGAAGGACTGCGACCAGTCGATGGCCCTTCAAGAACAGCAAGTGCGCAAATTGAAATTCCCCCGGAGGGTGATAATCCAGAAATCGTTGAAGGTGAAACATCGTGCCATTGTTGGAGCGCAGGACGAAGTCATCCCATTGGGGTCGGTGCTTGGGCTCGTAGGGGACGGCGACGATCTCGGACACGGAGGCCTCGTAGTGTGAAGCACAAAGTTAAGCCGTTATCGGAGTGATGGCAATCCGGGAGTTTCGGACATGTCCACGGACCAAGGTCCGTGGCACCCGTCAGCGACCATGCATTTGCTTAGCGGTGGATGACGGCGATCTTGCCGTGTCCGAAGTCGCCATCGGGTGTACGTACAGCGAATAGATATACGCCAGTGGCGACCAGTTCGCCGGAGGCGTTGCGGCCATCCCAGCCGACGTCGGAGTCGATGTCGGTGACTTGGTGGCCGGAGACAGTTGTGATGATGATCCTGCTGCCTGGCGGGGCATTGAAGCGGACGCGCTTGGCTTCGCCCATGATGAACGGATTCGGGTAGGCGACGGTGTTATCGACATCGTCTGCTTGCGGCAACGGACCGCGTGTTTGAGAGATCCCGGAACGTGTGGCGATCCAGACATCTCCCGATTTCTGATCGATGTCAATCTCGCTGACATAGTCGCCGACCAGGCCGGAGTTCCGCGAGTCATAGAATGCCATGCTGCCGTCGGCTTCGCGGACGACCAACCCGAGCGTGGTGCCGATCCAGACGCCGTTGTTGGCATCGACGGCGAGCGCATTCACCGTGAGGCCTGCCTCGGCGGGCATTTCGACTTCGAAGAAGCGGCGGCGGTCACGGGCGTAACGCGCCAGACCGAGATTGGTCCCGACCCAGAGCGAGTCGGATCTGTCGTAAAGGAGAGAGATCACGATGTCGGACGGCAGACCATCGACGGTCGCGCGCTGAATGAGACGCGGGATTTGTTGGACAGGCGTGCCAGTGTTACAGAGCGGCTCATGGTAGTTGGCTTCAACGATTCCAATGTTGGAGAAGCCGATGAGAATGCTGGAGTCGAGGGGATAGATCACCAGCGGGTGATTGGCGGAGAGGCCATCATTGGCATCGAAGCGCCCCCAGCAACCGTTGTCATTCCATGCGATCACAGCGCCAGAATCGGCGAAGGCATTGGCGCACCAGACACGTCCTTTGTAGTCAACGACCACATCTTCGACGACGACATATTCAAAGTCCTGGGGGTTTATGGGATTCTGCACCCACATGAGCGAGCTGTTCGGCTTCTTGTAATTGATCGCGGCGGCGGCATTGAGCGGGTCATCAGGATCGACACGCCAGACCCCGCCACCGAAGATTCCAAACCAGATGGATCCATCGGGCGCGACATCGACCGAAGTTGCCGGACCGCCGGGGCCGGCGAGGATGTACGGGATCGTGTGCCAGCCATCGTTGTCGAGGAAACCGGCGCCGCGGTTGGTGTGCGCAGTCCAGACACGGCCTTCGTCATCGACGGCGATGTCGCCAAGGTTGTTGTCGAGAGGACCATTCAGTTCGATGTGCGTCCATGCGCCCTCTTTCAAGCGCCAGACACTGCCATCGGTCTGTCCGAAGTAGACGGCTTGTTCGGTGCACTGGACGCTAGTGAAGCCGGCGGGTGTGGCGCCGGGGACCGATTTCACTTCTACTGGCGGGAATTTTCCTACTCTGTCACTGTACCCAGATTCGAAAGCGACCCAGTAGTTATCATTGCAATGTGAGAGTGCGGCGACAGGAACCGTATTTGGTACAATCGGCACCGATATCCAGTTTCCGTGTTGGGACTGCGGACTTAGACCAAGCCCATAGAGCCCGTCCTCACCGCCGATGGTCAAACCTCCGGATAGCTCCCCTACATACTTAGCCTCGATCGTATTAACCGCTTTGTCGAATTGCCAAGTAAACCATCGTGACCGATCCAATAAGAAATCATCCTTGGTGCTCGCGCTTGCGACGCCAGCGACTCCAACAGCCCAAACATCTCCTCCATAAATTAGAATATCGCGAGCAGCCGACTCATCCGGCCAGCCCCCTATCCGTGTGTACGACTCCTTAATTTCGCCGCCGTTGCGTTGGGTGTCGAACTTGTGGACGCCTTTGTCGGAGGCGACCCAGAGGAACCCATCGGGGCCGGGGGCGGCGGCGTTGAGGCGGATCGGGAGACCGTTTTCGTCTTCAAAGGGATAGACAGTCCAACTGTGGTCGTGGCGGCGGCGCGAAAGACGACCATTCTCGCCGCCGCACCAGAGGACACCGTTGGAATCGATCGTGACGAAGCGGAGTTGGTTGTTGCCGAGACCATCGGCGTTCGTCAGGCGGACTTCATTGGTCGGGTCGCTTTGCAGGATGCGGACGAGGCCGCCGTTGGTCGCCAGCCAGAGGGTGTCGCCTTTGGAGGTAATCGCGTTGACGTCGTTGACGTCGGTGTAGTTGGTCCAATCGCGCAGGGCTTGAGCGTGGGCAACCGAGGCGAAGAGTAGGACTAATAGGACGAATTGGACCAATTGTTTCATTTGTCATCCTGATCTGCCGCTGCGGATTGGGCGTTGGGCGTGGGACCGGCGGCGATGAGAATGGAACTGGGGGTCATCTTTACTGAGATTCCTTTACGCCCGCAGCGACAACGTCAACTTGTCCGTGCCCGAGGAATCCCTCGATGAACAGGTCGATGTCGCCGTCCATGACCGCCTGCACGTTTGAGGTCTCAACATCGGTGCGGTGATCTTTGACCATCTGGTACGGCTGGAAGACATACGAGCGGATCTGAGAACCCCATTCAATCTTTTTCTTGTCCTTGGCGAATTCGGCAAGTCGCGCATCTTCCTTCTCGCGTTCCATTTGATAAAGGCGGGCCCGGAGGACCTTCATCGCGGAATCACGGTTCTTGTGCTGGGAGCGTTCGCTCTGGCACTGGACCACGATTCCTGACGGTATGTGCGTGATACGGATCGCGGAGGATGTCTTGTTTACGTGCTGGCCTCCGGCGCCGGAGGCGCGGAACGTGTCGACGCGGAGGTCTTCGTCCTTGATGTCGATCACGACGTCGGCTTCGGCTTCGGGAATCACAAAAATGGATGCGAATGACGTGTGGCGGCGTTTGTTCGCGTCGAATGGGGAGATACGGACCAGGCGGTGTACCCCGATTTCCGCCTTGAGGAAGCCGTAGGCAAATTCGCCCTTCACTTCCAACGTGGCAGATTTGATACCGGTCGCTTCGCCCGGGCTGTAGTCGAGTTCTTCGAAGGCAAACCCTTTGCGCTCCATCCAGCGTGTGTACATGCGCAGAAGCATCTCAGCCCAGTCGCATGATTCGGTGCCGCCCGCGCCGGAATGAATCGTAAGAATGCAGTCGTTGTGGTCGTCCGGTCCTGTCAGCTGCGACTTGAATTCAAACGCTTTCAGGTCATCGCTCAGCTTCTGGGCTTCCGCTTCGCATTCGGCCAAGGACGGGGCGTCGTTCTCGTCGGTGGCCAATTGAAACAGTGCAACCGTGTCTTCGTAGCGTCTGGCCAGCTCACTGTAACCAGTGACCCACGACTTGGCGAGCGAGATGTCTTTGAGGATCCGCCGGGCGCCCTCGTTGTCATTCCAGAATCCGTCCGCACCGGTCTTGGCTTCGAGAGTGGCAATGCGTTCGTTCAATCCGTCTATGTCAAAGAAACCTCCGCAAGCGGACGAGCTTCTCTTGTATCGTATCGAGCGCTTCCATTGTTAATCCTATTCTGCCGTGGGGGTCACCACCAATCACTTACACACGATCCGGCCAAGCGACGTTCCCTGAATGGTTTGTCGAAGATAGGCGGGGTGGCGAGAGCCGCCAACATCTTTTTGGGGCTTCGACCCTCCCGCCGGTCGGCTTTTCCCTTGATCAACTTGCAGTTCGAGGCAAGGTTAGGTCTGTTGCGGTCTGAGATCGTCTTTGGGGGCCAAGACGGGTACAACAGGGCGCAGGTTATCTCATGGCAGCTTGGGAGCGACCAGACGATCAATCGCAATTTCGCGAACCGCCACGCCGGACTCTGTCGTCGGGTACAGTCCTGAGGAGGGTTCTGCGCTGGTC
>Ga0214473_10006705_pt1 | contig 13712 bp, 13 predicted proteins | sample RVTome_7_FD_203509 | JGI IMG/M metagenome (GOLD analysis project Ga0214473, IMG submission 203509) | Soil microbial communities from uranium-contaminated site in the Upper Colorado River Basin, Wyoming, United States - RVT98D197 | ecosystem: Environmental > Terrestrial > Soil > Contaminated >... | reverse complement strand
AAGGTGAGCGACAAGCTCGTAACGGTGCGGATCGACAGCACGCACAGCCGCGGCGGTTGGAACGCGACCAACACTGCCACGGGCCGAGCGATCCGCATCAAGAGCGCCCAACGCCTGCGGCGGCCGGCGAAGGGTCGCAAGGCGGCGGGTGAGGCCTCCGAACCAACCGCCGAGACGGTGGCCGAGTGGCGGGCGGAAGGCGGCGATGCTCACCTCGGCAACGAGCCGGCAGCCGCCACGACGGCCGAGGTCAAGGCCAAGACGAAGGCCCACGGGAAGGCCAAGGGCAAGAAGGCCAGGGCGTCCAAGGCCGGAAGCGAACCGAAGCCGAAACGCGTGAGCGCGCTCGACGCCGCCGCCCAGGTCCTGGCCAAGTCGGGCGAGCCCATGCGGGCCCAGGAACTCATCGCCGCGATGGGCGAGCAGGGCCTGTGGACCAGCCCGAACGGCAAGACGCCTCACGCCACGCTGTACGCCGCGATGATGCGCGACGCCCGGGACAAGGGCGGCGCCTCGCGATTCCGCAAGGCCGACCGCGGCCAGTTCGAGTTCAACGCAGGAGGCAAGTGATGACGACCACCAACGGATACGAGCCAATCGATCTGGTCGCTGCGGAGGACGCCTGCCCGCAATGCGGCGAACGCGAGTGCGACAGCCTCGTATGGATCGACGACGGCGAAGCGGTGGAGTGCCAGCGCTGTAAGACGGTCTACCGACCCGGCGCGAAGGACGCATCACCGGCGTAGCCCACATCATTGTCCCTCCACCAACGCCTCGGCCACGACCGGGGCGTTCGTCCGGGCGGCGATTCGCTCGGCCTTCCGGCCCGTGAACTTCTCCCAGCGCTGCACGATGATGTCGGAATAAAGGCAGTCGAGTTCCAAGAGGAATGCTCGCCGCCCCGTCTGCTCCGCCGCGATCAGCGTCGACCCACTGCCACCGAAGAGGTCGAGGACGTTCTCGCCCGCGCGCGACGAGTATTGCATCGCCCGCACCGCGAGTTCGACGGGCTTCTCGGTCAAATGAATCATCGCGTTGGGGGTGACCTTCTTGACCGACCAAACGTCGGGCACGTTATTCGGGCCGAGGAAGAGATGGGCAGCCCCTTCCCTCCAACCATAGAATGCCCATTCATGATCACCCATAAAATCTTTGCGGGTCAACACCGGCCACTGCTTGTGCCAGATGATGGACTGCGAGAAATACAAGCCGCTGGCTTTCAACACCGGCGGGTAGTTCCCAACGTTGGCATAGCCGCCCCAGATGTAGAACGCGCGCCCAGGCACGAGCACGCGGCTGATGTTGCCGAACCAGGCGTGCAACAACTGATCGAACGCTTCGTCGGAGACGAAGTCGTTGGCCAGCGGTCGGTCCTTGGGGCGGAGCTTCTTGTGCGTGGGCTTGCCGCTCTGCCCGCCGGTCGCGACGTCGAAGCCGTGGTACTTCGATGCCGTACGCTTCGCTGCCCCCTTCTTCGACTCGCTCCGTTTCTTCTCGGCGCGATGCAGGTCGAAGGACTGGTGATGCAGCAACCCGTGCTCGCCGAACGACGACAGGCCGGCGGCGATGGCGTTGTTCGATCGCGGCTCGACGCGGACGTTGTACGGCGGGTCGCAGTTGGCGAGATGCACAGGCTGGCCGTCGAGCAGTCGATCGACGTCTTGTGCCAAGCCGCTGTCACCACACAACAGCCGGTGATCGCCAAGCAGCCAGAGGTCGCCGGGCTGGGTGACCGCCTCGTCCGGCGGCAGAGGTACGTCGTCGGGATCGCACAACCCATCCTTCACGCCGGCGTCGAGCAGCTTGGCCAGCTCATCTTCGGAAAAGCCGAGCAACGACAGGTCGACGTCCAGTGCCTGCAGCTCCTCCAGTTCGGCGGGCAGCAGATCGAAGTTCCACTCGGACAGCTCGTGCAGCTTGTTGTCTGCGATTCGGAACGCGCGGATCTGCTCGGGCGTGAGATCGTCAGCCCGGACCGCCGGCACCTCGGTCATTCCCAACTGACGTGCCGCCTTGACCCTGGTGTGCCCGGCGACAATGACGTTCTCCCGGTCGACGAGGATCGGCACCTTGAAGCCGAACTCCCGGATCGACGCGGCCACGCCGTCAACGGCCCCATCGTTCAGCCGCGGATTGCCCTCGAATTCCCGGATCGCTTCGACGGCGATCATCTCGATCTGCATCTGATGGACCTCCTTGTTTCCGACCGGGCCGCGCGGGGTACAAAAGCCGGTGGCCCTTCCTTGCCGCTCCTCGCCACGACTCTGGCTGCCTCACCCGCCTGGCCCCCAAACGCCGCCAAACGCCACCCGTGGCGAACCGGACGCGGGCGGCGTACCCAGGTACCACCCGACCGCCCCGCGTCGCCCAGGGTGGCCCCCAACGCGCCCCGTGGCCGCACGCCGCGCGGCGCGGCCCCGCCTACCGTTGACTTATGCCGTCGCGCGGGGAGTTGTCCGCCCATTGTGAAACGAACCGGAGGCGGACAGACCCAGGAAGGTGATCATGCCGGTTGATCGGGCGCGATGGTGTTGTGCGCCGCTGCTTCAGATTGCTCGCGTGCAGCCCGAATGGCCGCCAACCGTTCGCTTTCGATCCTGACGGAGGGGTGTTCGCCGATTGTGGCGGGCGCGGGGTCCCCGCGGGAAGGCGCGGGATCCCCGCCTACTCCCTTACGGGAGTGTGGTACGATTTTCGTACCACAGCGCTCGATCCCCTGTGGTACGTTTTTCGACTTCTTGCAAAGTTCCCTGTGGCGCGTTTTTCGTACCACAGCGCCGAAATCGACCGCAGCGCCATCGATGAGCGTCAGCCGATACCACGTTTTGTGACCCGCGCGCGAATACCGGCGGACTATCCAGCTGGCTTCGTGGAGGGCCTCCAGGGCCGCCCCGATGCACCGTTCGGATAGCCTACACGCTGCGCGGATGCGGGCGCGGGTGGTTCCAACCTGACGACGACCGCTCGCCAACCAGACCACGGCCAAGTACACGGTTGCAGCATTCCTGTTGGCCTTCATCAGCTCGGGGAGTGTCCATGCACAGGATCGCTTCACGTGGGAACCTCGGGGTCGCAGCGTACGATTTCCTCGATCCTGCAGGTCTGCGGCCACCAAAACAGTTCGATGGGCACTTCCTCGACGATCGGTCCGTACCGGTTCTTGGGCACGACGATTTGAAGGTAGCGGACCAACTCGGCACCGCTGTACTCTGGACCATCGGGCTTGCGGACGCGGTCGATGAGGATGACGGCGGATGCGTCGTTTTCGATGGCCCCGGAATCGCGTAGATCATTGACGCCCAATCTCTCGTTCTTCTTCTTTGCCGCCTCACGGTTGACCTGGGCGACGATGAGGATGGGGACCTGCAGGTCGCGGGCCAGGATGCGCAGGTGGTTGCTGATCGTCGTCGCACGTTCGTACCCGAACTCCGTGCCGCGTACCTCCACCATCGAGAGCTGGTCGACAATGATCAGCCCGCCGTCCTGCTTGACGTGCTCGGCACTGATGCGGCTCATCGCGTCGAGGTCACGCTGGTCGGAGATTCGAACGGGCAGCTTGCTGATCAGGCTCCAGCCGTCGGTGAGCTTCTCGTGCGTTTGGGGATTGAGCCGTCTGGGGCCGCCGAGAAGAAGGTCAAGGGAGACCTGTGCCGCCGCAGCGTGCATTCGATACACGGCCTCGCGGGCGCTTTCCTCGAGCTTGAAGATCAGCACAGTATGCCCAGAAAGGGCGACTTTTCGAGCGACGTTCATGGCCAACGTGCTTTTCGAGGTTCCGGTGCGGCCGGCCAGGGCGTAGGTCGACTCCTTCCGGAATCCGCCCTGAAGGATGTGGTCCAGGCTGGCGAATCCCGTGGTGATGGTCGGCAGCCCGTTGGCGTAGTCCGGACGTGCGCCGATCTCGGCAACGGTGCGCCACGGCGGGCCTGGATCGGCGGGAAGGGAGTCGGTCGGTGTACCGGTCAACGCCCGGGCAACATCGGCGGCCCGCATCAGAGAGTCCCCTTGGCGTGTAATGCCGACCGAATCGTCGCCCGCGCCTCGCGCTCCGGCAGGCCGCACGCCAAAGCTCCTTGCAGGGCGAGCCGCTGCGCTTCGGCCCGTGGCACCCCAACGCCAATCATGTTGCAGACCGCAACGTATAGAGAGTGGTCCCTTTGCCCGACAGGACAGCGGCCGTCCAGAAAAACACGCGTGCGCGGATCGAGGCGATCCATCGCGTGAGTTGAAACCGGCGTCGTGCCTGCGTTGGGCGGCAGGGGCTTTCCAACTTGTCGCCGTACCAGAGCGTGCCGGGTCTCGTCCAGGAAAGTCTGCCATGCCCTTGGATCGCACGATGGCACGTGAGTCAACTTCACCGGCGTCGGCGGATCGCTGAAGGGGTCAATGATCAGGCCGCCGCCACGGTCGGCCAATGCACCCGGAGACGGCAACATCAAGGACCACCCGAAAGCCGGGCGATCCGTCGAACGCGGAAGGAGCTCAACGCTGCCCGACTTTCCGAGGGTCGCAATGGAACCGTCGCCACACACGAAGGCGTGGGCACGATCCGATCCCGCCGCATCATTTTCGGCAATGGACAACGCTCGCGCCGCCAATCCGGCCACAAGGAACACTGCATCCGCTAACGGGACTGGCGCAGGCGCGATCAGCCACAGGTGCCTGCCAGCTCCACCTGCAGACCGGGCCACTACCAGGCCGCCGAAGAGTCCGGCGGCAGCGCACTGTTCCGCTATGCACGCGGCCGCCCGGTGCGGCTCCATCAACCCGCCCGCCCCGTGGCTATGGACGGCGTCCAGGTCGAAGCCAACCCACCGACATAGACCATCTGCCGCGGGGCAATAGGCGTACAGCACGACGGCGCCAAGCTTCAAGGAACGAGGCGCCTCGCCAGATGGACAGTAGATCACGGTTGCCGAAGGGCCCTCCACGTGCGCTTCGACTAGGGCATGGCGTGCGGAGACCTCCTCGGGCAATCGAATGGGACCGAGCCTGCCCCAGGGCATGCTTGCCGCCGCGCGGGTGCATCCCTCGAGCACTGCCAGAAGCGTTGAGATAATCATCGTCACGGTGCCACCGCTGCTGGCTTCGCTGGTGTGCTCGTGACCGGGCGCACCCGGAACGCCGATTCGCCGAACTCGCGGATCAGCAGCGCGGTATAGACGCGGACCACAGAGTCAAATGCCGCACCGTCGCCCTCGACGATGATCGCGTGGCCCTCGCCGTCCAGGTGGTGGACGACATCCAGGAGGATACGGGCCCGAGCGACCAAGCCCTCAGCCGAGTACCGCGCCAGATCCAGCGTCAACTCAGCCTCGCCCATCGGCACTCCGGCTGCCAACTCAAACCGAACAGTTCTCATGGCCTGCTCCTTGGTTCGGCAATCTTGATTCCCCTCCCGTGTATTTATGCCGTCTGCAACCAAAGTGTCCGCCGAGTCAGTCGGCGAAACCGGCGTTCTCGAACGCTCGTCGGATGCGGTCGATGGCGTTGCGGACTTGGCGGCGGGAGATGGCGAGGCTCCGAGACGCCGAACTGAGCGTTCCGGTCATCAACTCTCGGCAAACCGCCTGGTCCTCAGGCGACAGCGAAGCGACGGCGGCCTGCACGGTTTCGTGAGAGATCGGTTCAGCCGGTACCAGCCCGAGCCGCCGGCCGAGGTCGAGCGGAGTAAGCTGGCTGGCGAGGGTCGGACCCTGCCCGCTGTGGGACGAGGCTGGCTGGTCCAGCGAAACTGGTTGAGCACCGCCGCCCCGTTTGAGTCGACTTCGCTCGCGAGCAATCATGCCGGTGGCCGTCTCGACCACGCAATTCATGAACGCGTCCAAATCGCCGCGGTCTGGATCGAAGCGGCGAAGCACTGCCAGCAGGCGAACCGTAAGTTCTTGGCGGAGGTCTTCTTCCTCGCCTTGGAGAAAGCCGCGCTGGCGCGACAGTTGTTTGGCCTTCGTTTTGATGAGATTCTGTGGAAACGGGCCTAGGACCGCGTCAGGGGAGAGTTCTGCACACAACAACGCCTCCCGGCCGGAGGCGTTTCTCGTCGAGGTTCATCGAGCGCGCGGAATCACTGTGCGGCAGCACACGCTGCGACAATCAACAGGCGGCTAGGATGACCTTGGGGTTATGACCTCGCGGCGGGAGGCCGGTATACGAGGCGTGTTTGCGGTTGCGTGCGGAGTGCAGATAAACGTCGGCGGTTGTGTCGGTGGTTCTGTCGGCGGTGCCGACTCGAATCAACCACCGCGAGAGCCGGGAAAACTTTCCGGCAGCAGTTTTTTGCTGAACTTGGCCAATCTTCTGCGCAGGTTGGACCAATACCATTTGTGTGGATGCCCTCTGCCGCCCCGAACATCTGGCTGTGGAAGGTCGTCCGCTTTCACGTAGCGCTCGAGGGTGCGCTTGCTCAATCCGACAAAAGCAGCAACTTGACTCAGTCTGACAAGCTCGTCCGGCTCGAAATTGTCGCCAGTCGAGTCGAGCAGCCGCAGGCCTCTGCGAGTGATTGAGTAAAACTGCCCGGCATCGACCATCTGGAGCTCGCGACAAGAGTACGTGACGCGCCTACCCGCTTCATCCCGCCCTTCGTACCGTGCTTCGACCAGATACAGCGGTGGGTCTTGGCTGGCGCCGCGCCGTTTTGTTTTCGGTCCGCGTGTGAGCGTGCCACCGATCTGTTGTTGCAACATCCGCGCGGCTTCGAGCGATGTTACCAATTTGCGCTCCAGCTGGACGACTCGCCCGTCCGGCAACACGAAGCCATGTAGTGTCCGTGGCACCGGCCAAACGCGCCGTTTCGTATGCCGAATCAACCCGCGCTTACGTAGCGGGGCGACTGCCGATGCGAGTTTGCCGGCGCCGACTTGCACCCACGCACTGAGGAAGGTTTCGGGAACTCCCGAGAAGCGGACCGTAGGCGTAGTGGGCCGGCCGTCGGCCGCCGCCACCGGGCAGCCGTCGCATTCGAGATACGCCAACGCCCGCAGAACGGCGAATTGAACTTGGTTGGGCCGAAAAGGCATCCGTGAGCTCCGCCACACCCGTTGGTTGACGCGGGTCCGAGCTTGACCACAGGCGAGCGAGGTGCGTGCTCGTGGGTGCGAGGACACCGCTTCCGGTGGTCCACCTCATGTACGGTGTGCGGCTCGGGTGGATAGCCGCTACGATGCGACCGGGTTATGATAACCCACATCATGGAACGACTAAAATCGGGCGGGCGGCGAGGGCGTCACGAACTCGATTCCCGCGAGGCATAGGGCGAATCGACCGTGCCCCGAACACCAGAGGAAACAGCCCGCGAAACCATCGATCGGCAGCTCACCGCCTGCGGGTGGACGGTCCAAGATCGGCGCGCTGCCGACCTTGCCGCGGCCCAGGGCGTGGCCATCCGGGAGTTTCCGCTGGAAGGCGGCGACGAGGCCGACTACCTGCTCTATGCCGATGGGAAGGCGATCGGCGTGGTTGAGGCCAAGCCCGAAGGCCACACCCTCAGCGGCGTCGAGGTTCAGACCGACAAGTACGGCAAGGGACTCCCGCCCAGCCTGCCCGCCCACCGTCGCCCGCTGCCGTTCATCTACCAGAGCACCGGCGTCGAGACCCGGTTCACGAATCTGCTCGACCCCGACGCGCGCAGCCGGGAAGTGTTCGCGTTCCATCGGCCCGAAACGCTGCTCGAATGGGTCGGCCAGGAGGCTCAGCTTCGCGGTCGGCTCCAATCCCTTCCGCCGCTCGCGGAGGGCCGGCTCTGGACGGTCCAGGCGAGGGCCATCGGAAACCTCGAAGCGTCGCTCGCTCGAAACGATCCACGAGCCTTGATCCAAATGGCCACCGGCTCCGGCAAGACCTTCACCGCCGTCAACTTCAGCTACCGGCTCATCAAGTTTGCCAACGCCCGCCGCATCCTGTTTCTGGTCGATCGGACCAACCTCGCCCGCCAGACGCTCAGGGAGTTCCAGCAATTCGTCACCCCCGACGACGGCCGCAAGTTCACCGAGCTGTACAACGTCCAGCACCTTCCCGGCAACCGCATCGACGACGTGAGCCGCGTCTGCATCACCACGATTCAGCGGCTCTACTCCATGCTCAAGGGCGAGGAGCTTGACCCCACGCTGGAAGAACAGTCGATGTTCCAGGCGGGGCCGCCGTTGATCAGGAAACCGCCACCCGTCGAATACAACCCTGCCACTCCGATCGAGACCTTCGACTTCATCATCACCGACGAGTGTCACCGCTCCATCTACGACCTGTGGCGGCAGGTGCTCGACTACTTCGACGCCTTCCTCATCGGGCTCACCGCCACGCCGTCGAAACAGACCATCGGCTTCTTCAACCGCAACCTGGTCATGGAGTACAACCACGAACAGGCCGTGGCCGACGGCGTCAACGTGGGCTTCGATGTCTACCGCATCCGCACCAAGATCACCGATCAGGGCTCAACCGTCGAAGCCGAAAACTGGGTGGACAAGCGCGACCGGCTCACGCGGGCCAAGTGGTATGAGGAACTCGACAACGACCTGATCTACCCGTCCGACGAACTCGACCGCAGCGTCGTGGCCAAGGATCAGATCCGCACCGTCGTCCGCACCTTCCGTGACAAGCTGTTCACCGATATCTTCCCCGGCCGCACCGACGTTCCCAAAACGGTCATCTTCGCCAAGGACGATTCTCACGCCGAGGACATCGTCGAGATCGTCCGCGAGGAGTTCGCTCGCGGCAACGACTTCTGCAAGAAGATCACCTACCGCACGACCGGCGAGGACCCGGAGGAACTGATCCGCGACTTCCGCATCGACTACAACCCCCGCATCGCCGTCACCGTGGACATGATCGCCACGGGGACGGACATCAAGCCCTTGGAAATCGTGTTCTTCATGCGGAGCGTCAAGAGCCGCACCTTCTTCGAGCAGATGAAGGGCCGAGGCGTCCGCGTCATTGGCGCCACGGACTTCCAGGCTGTCACCCCCGACGCCAGGGCCAAGGACCGCTTCGTCATCATCGACGCCGTCGGCGTCTGCGAAGCCTGCAAAACCGACACCCGCCCGCTGGAGCGCAGCCGGCACATTCCGCTCGAAAAGCTCCTGGAGGCCGTGGCCTTCGGCAGCACCGACGAAGACATCATCTCCTCGCTGGCCGGTCGGCTGGCCCGGCTCAATCATCGGCTCAGCAAGCAACAGCAACAGGACATCTCCGAAGCGTCCGGCGGGCCGTCCCTTTCGGGCGTCGTCAGCGGCATGCTCTCCGCCCTCGACGCCGACCATCAGGTCGAGCGGGCCAGGGCAGACTTCAAGACCGACACGCCGACCGATGAGCAGGTCAAGCAAGCCGCGGAAACGCTCATCAAGGAGGCGGTCAAGCCCTTCCACAAGCCCGCCCTCCGCGACAAGATCATCGAGTTGAAACGGTCCTTCGAGCAGACCATCGACACCGTCAGCCTCGACGAGGTTCTCGACGCCGAATTCGACGCCAAGGCTCTCGACCGGGCCAAGGGCGTCGTCGAGTCGTTCGAGAAGTTCATCGCCGACAACCGCGACGAGATCACCGCCTTGCAGGTTCTATACAGTCAGCCGTATCGGCGGCGTCTGACCTACGCCGAGGTTGACGCCTTGGCCAAAGCGATCGCCAGGCCGCCCCTCGGTCTCAATAACGACCGACTCTGGCAGGCCTATCAGGCCCTTGATCGCTCCAAGGTGCGAACGGGAGCCCAGCGGTTGCTGACCGACGTCGTCTCGCTGGTTCGCTACGCCGTCCATCAGGACGGCGAGCTGATTCCGCGATACGATGTGGTCTGCGATCGTTTCGACCGCTGGCTCGTCGCCCAGTCCCGAGGCACCGGGACCGGCCGGACATTCACGCCGGAGCAGCTTCGCTGGTTGGAGTTGATCCGCGACCACGTCGCCGCGAGCATGGCCATCACGCCCGACGACTTCGCCTACACCCCCTTCAACGAGGCGGGCGGGATCGGCAAGGCGTATGAGCTGTTCGCGGACGACCTGAACAAGCTGCTCGACGAGTTGAACGAGGTGTTGGCAGCGTGAGATCCGATACCGGCGTGTTCCCGGAAGTACACCTCGCAGGAGGCAGATTCTTCCGGGGCGAAAAGACCCGGCGTTTCTCGTACAATCGGGGGTAGATTACGAGCGGAGGTAGCGGGCGATGAACTGGCAGGATTACATCGAGGTCAAGCCGGAGGTGGCCTTGGGCAAGCCGGTGTTCAAGGGAACGCGGCTCACCGTGGAGTTCATCTTGGAGCGCCTCGGAGAGGGGGCGACGGTCGATGATCTGGTGGCCAACTACGTCGGCCTGACCCCGGAGCACGTCCGCGCCGCGACGGCCTACGCCGCGGCCGTGCTGCGCCGCGATGAACTGGTTCACTCGGCATGAAGGTTCTGGCCAACGCCCACTTCAGCCGGGCCGTCTTCGGCTTCCTGCAATCCGCCGGCCACGACTGCCTCCACGCGGAACTTCTGTCGCCCGGCCTGCCGGATGATGACTTACTTCGAATCGCTGTCGAGCAACAGCGGGTGATCCTCACCGCCGACAAGGACCTCGGCGACGTGATCTTCCGTCGTCGCGTTCCCGCCGTCGGCGTGATCCTGCTTCGCCTGCACGCCGCCACAGAGGCGGAGCGCCTGGCCTTGTTGCAGAAACACTGGGAGGCGGTGGAACGCAGCGTCGAGGGACACTTCGTCGTGGTCACCAATCGGCGCGTGCGCCGTTCGCCCCTGCCAACTGCGGAATGAACGAGCTGGTGCCGCATGAGCGCAGAGAACAACATCCCGGATTCATGGCAACGATCGACCCTCCCCGATTGTTGCACGATCGTTTTGGGACAATCTCCGAGCTCCGCGACCTACAATACTGAGGGCAAGGGGCTGGCATTCTTCCAGGGCAAGGCGGAGTTTGGCCCGCTCTACCCTACGCCGGGATGCTGGTGTTCTGACCCGTCGAAAGTCGCGGAGCCAGATGACGTGCTTTTGTCCATCCGCGCACCGGTGGGTCCAACGAACTTGGCCCCCGCAAGGTGCTGCATCGGTCGTGGGCTTGCCGCGATCCGGCCCAACGGAGGCATCCTCAACCGGTTCATGCTGTACGCTTTTCGGAGCATCGAGAAGAACCTCGACGAGTTGGGAACAGGGACCACGTTCAAAGCAATCACCGGCTCGGTGCTCCGGTCCCTTTCGATCCCAGTCGCCCCCGTGCGAGAGCAACGCCGCATCGTCGAGGAAATCGACAAGCAGTTCACCCGGCTGGACGCGGGCGTGGCCGCGTTGAAGCGGGTCGAGGCGAACCTGCGGCGGTACAAGGCCGCCGTACTCAAGGCCGCCGTCGAGGGTAGGCTCACGCAGCGCTGGCGGGCCGAACATCCCGACGTGGAACCGCCCTCCGAACTCCTCAAGAGAATCCTCACCGAACGCCGGCGCCGCTGGGAACAAGCTCAGCTCGCCAAGATGCAGGCCAAGGGCAAACCGCCCACCGACGATCGGTGGAAGAAAAAGTACAAAGAGCCGATCGTCCCCGAGCCCGAAGCACTGCCGCGTCTACCAACGGGCTGGAAATGGGTAACGCTGGGTCAACTGTGCCTTGTTCAACAGGGCTTTTCAAAGAGTCCGAGACGTGCCCCGACGGAAAACGTCCACCCTTACCTTCGAGTCGCCAACGTGCTTCGCGGTCGCCTCGACTTGGCGGACGTTCAGCCCATTCGGTTGTTTGAAGGTGAACTCGAAACGATGCGGCTCCAACGCGGCGACTTACTCATCGTCGAGGGCAACGGAAGCAAGAGTGAGATTGGACGAAGTGCTCTTTGGAATGGTGAGATCGCAGATTGCGTTCACCAAAATCACATCATCCGGGCACGCGCAATCATCGCATGGGCTGCCTTCATCGACGCCTATTGGAACTCGCCACCCGGCAACTCCGCGGTTATGGCCGCCGCAAGTTCAACAAGCGGGTTGTACACGCTCAGTGTCAGCAAGGTGTCGGCGTTGCCGGTGCCGCTTCCGCCGTTGGCCGAGCAGCAAGCGATCGTGAACGAGGTTGAGGAGCGGCTCTCATCGCTGGCCGCCGCCGAGGAAGCGGTGACCACGGGCGTCCGTCGGGCTTCCCGACTCCGCCAATCCATCTTGAAGCGGGCCTTCGAGGGCAAGCTGGTCCCGCAGGACCCGACCGACGAACCGGCCAGCGTCCTCCTCGACCGAATCCGCTCCCAACGGGCTGCAGAAGAACCTCGCCGGGCCCGATCCGGCCCCGGGGTCAAGCGCGTGCCACGAAGAAAAACCGCAAAATCGGGCTTGACAAGGAGATAGGAATGTGTTAGGCACATGTTAGGTAGCGAGGTAACGGTCGTAAACACGATTCGGGAGGCGCCGAAGGTGATCGGCGCTCCGCGCGCTGGTGGAGCGGCATGGTGAAGAAGCAGGCGCACGAGATCCGGGACCCTATCCACACCTTTGTCCGCCTCGATTCCGCCGAACGCGAGGTCGTCGACTCGCCGCCACTCCAACGCTTGCGACACGTCCACCAGTTGGCCCTGTCGCACTTGGTGTACCCGGGCGCGACTCACAGGCGCTTCGAGCACTCCCTCGGCGTGATGGAGCTGGCGGGTCGGGTGTTCGACGTAATCACGCCGCCCGAGAATCTGTATGACGAGTCGGTCCGCCGGATTGTACCCGCCGGAGATGAGCTTCGTTACTGGCGCCGAGTGCTTCGCGTGGCCGCACTTTGCCACGACGTTGGTCATTTACCGTTTTCGCACGCGGCTGAGCACGAGCTCTTGCCGACCGGCTGGGACCATGAGCGGCTCACGGTTGAGATTATCACCAGCGAACCGATGCGCAAGTTGTGGCAAGGCATGAGGCCGGCATTGCAGCCGCTCGACATCGTTAAGCTGGCCGTAGGACCGACGAGGTGCGCCCGCTATGCACGGGCTGGCTCACTGTCCCAGGAGGCGGCGTCCTTTACTGATTGGGAGACGATCCTCGCCGAAGTTATTGTCGGTGATGCCTTTGGTGTCGATCGCATGGACTACCTGCTCCGAGATGCATATCACGCAGGTGTCGCGTACGGGCGCTTCGATCACTACCGCCTAATCGACACGCTTCGGATTCTTCCTAAGCAGCACGAGGGTGGCTCGAAAGAGCCGATGTTGGGAATTGAACAAGGCGGCCGCCACTCGGCCGAGGCATTGCTACTCGCGCGGTACTTCATGTACATGCAGGTCTATTTCCATTCGGTCCGACGAATCTACGACGTGCATCTGAAGGATTTTCTATCGGCATGGCTTAAGGGGCAGAGCCCCGACGGCAGATTTCCGACGACAGTCGAGGGGCACTTGTCACTGACGGACAACGAAGTCATGGCAGCAATTCTGGCGGCCGCGCGTGACAAGGGTTGCCCCGGCGGAGACCATGCCCGTCGGATCGTTGAACGAGACCATTTCCACCTGGTATACGAATGGAACCCCGATGACGCGAAGATAAACCCCAACGCTGCCCAGGCCGTCTTCAAGGCCGCATGCGACCGATTTGATCTCGAAAACGTTCGGCGCGATTGGTACCCACCAAAGAGCGCCGCCGTCGACTTTCCCGTGTGGACTAAGAGCCTATCCCAGTAGGCCGAGAGCATGGTAGGTAATCCACGCACACGCCAGATGAAGCATGGCCAGATAGTTCTCGGGTTTCTTTTCCCATCGGATCAGGATCCGGCGAAAGCGGTTCATC
>Ga0214473_10006704_pt1 | contig 13712 bp, 12 predicted proteins | sample RVTome_7_FD_203509 | JGI IMG/M metagenome (GOLD analysis project Ga0214473, IMG submission 203509) | Soil microbial communities from uranium-contaminated site in the Upper Colorado River Basin, Wyoming, United States - RVT98D197 | ecosystem: Environmental > Terrestrial > Soil > Contaminated >... | reverse complement strand
ACTGTCAATGACTCCGACGCCATGAGGTATGAGCAGCCCGTATTTGCGCGGTGTGCTGGAGCGTGGCACTACAAGGAGCATATACCCCTTGGGTGTTTCAACTACCACGTTGCCGGGCACCAGCCCCAAGGAACGGGCACCGATTTTCGTGGTCGTCCGCGCCAATAAATCAAAAGCCGCCGCGCCAGCGGTCTCATATTTCGGCAGCTGCAAACCCTTGTCAATCCTAGATATTCTTACTTTCAACTCTCTACCCTTTCTTATTGCTTATAGCTCCCAATAATCCTTGAGTATAAAATCCAAATCTCAAGCATCAAATAACAAATAAATACAAAGCTCCAAGTACCGAAAAAAGTGCGGTTTGTGATTTGGAATTTATTTGGAATTTGGTTTTTGGAATTTGGAATTTATATTTCCGAGGTACTCCATCCTCATTTTGGCTTTTTTTGCCAGCTTCAGTACCTTAGACGATGCGCCGTAACGGCTCTCGTAATACTCGCCGTAAACAACACGGGTTATGCCGGCATTGACAATGAGCTTAAAGCAGTCGTAGCAGGGTGAGGCGGTGGTGTAGATGGTGGCGCCGTCAACCGAAGTGCCGTTTTTGGCGGCCTGGGCGATGGCGTTGGCTTCGCCGTGAACCGTGCGGACGCAGTGCCCCTCGACCATTTCGTGGCCGACGTCATCGCAATGCGCTAAGTTGCGCGGTGAGCCGTTATAGCCCGTCGACAAGATTACGCGGTCGCGTGAAATCACGGCGCCGACGTGCTTGCGGTCGCAGGTCGCCCGCGTCGCCACCACTCTAGCAATCGCCATAAAGTATTTATCCCAAGTGGGGCGCCTGTTTTTCACCGCTTTGGATTTGCTGGTAGATTTCTTCGGCATTCTTGTTTAATTTGTCTATAGAGCCATCGTTGACTATAAAATAATTCGCCATATCGATACACTTTTTAATATTTTGAACATTGGCGTCGGTGCCCTCCATCTCTTTTTTTTCCTTTTCGCGCATCTCTTCAATGGTTGTCGGGTCGCCGTGCCTGTGGCGCGACTGCATGCGCTCAAAACGCAGCTCGATGGGCGCGTCGACAGCAATCAGATGGAAATCCCCGAGTGACTTGAGATAATTTATTTCGCCGGGCTGGCGCAAACCGGTAACAACCACTTTTTTGGTTTTGGCCTTTTTCTCCATAACTTGGCGCGACAGATACTCCGGCCCGTGCTCGTCGCGCAGCTTGTTAGCCAGTTCGCGCAAATTATCGCGTGTTGGCTCAATTCCCTTTTTCTTAGCAACTTCCACCGCCACCGCGCCGGTTGAAAAATGCTCAAAACCCTTATATTTTTCGAAATACTCCGCCACCGTGTCCTTGCCGGCGGCAAACGTTCCCGTTAGTCCAATAATCAATTTGTACCTCCTTTTCTTTTATATAGGAATTATCTTTATTAGGCAAATCAGACAAGCTAAAGCTTGTACTACGGCTTTTCAGCCATTCGTGTGTGATATTCGAGCGTAATTCGAGTCCCATTCGAGTGTATTCGCGTGATTATTCATACCATTAACACCACGATAATTCTAGGGTAAACTAAAGTTATGAAGTCCATTCAGAACAAAAAGGCCCGTTTTAACTATGAGCTCGGCGACAATTATGAAGCTGGCGTTGTGCTAATGGGTGATGAAATCAAGGCCGTAAGAGCCGGCAAGGTGTCGCTCGCCGGCAGTTTCGGCCGCATCCTCTATAATCAGAAAAAAGAACCGGAGCTCTGGCTGGTTAACGCGCACATTGATTCTAAAACCCACCATCCAACCCGCAGCCGCAAACTGTTGGTCCACCGGCGAGAAATTACCAAACTCATCGGGCAAACGCAAGAAAAAGGTCTGACATTAATCCCCGTAAAAATTTACTTTCAGCGCGGCCGAGCCAAAGTCGAGCTGGCGCTCGGGCGCGGCCGCCTCGCTCGCGACAAACGCGAACTCATAAAAAAACGCGACATCGAGCGCGAACTAAGAAAGCGCCAATAGCATCGTGTATTTTAAGGATATGGAACGCCCCCGCGGTTACGCGGGGGCTTCAAGTAGGTATTTTCACATCGAGATCAGTCTCGGTATCGGTGTAGACAAAGAGGTCAGACCTATCCCAATGCTCGTAGTATAGACCATACCAATGGTCTTCCCATTTGCCTTCGCGGAAGCGAAAAGTCAATACACACTCTTCGCCACCATTCATAGCTTTTCTGCTGGCACCAAAGATAAGTTGAAATGGGCGCCAAGTGAAAGGGAGGGGTAAGTCGTCTATATTTGATGGGAGACAAAGCCGCCAGGGATTAGTTAGCTCTTTTCTTTTCCGCTTCGCCGCATTCATAGCTCGATCGAACATAATCAGCCCCGGAGCGGAAATCTCATCATCACCTAGTGATGATGGAAACAGACGCAGGGTAAAACTTTTTGTTGAGGTGAATTCTACTCCCCCTAATGGTGGCACACGAATGACACCAACATCGACAAGCCACTTGTCATTGATAGCTGCCAGTTCCGCAACTGTCCGTTCTTTACCCCTCAATATCTACACTCCTTTTCAGATTCGCTCGTCGCAGACAAGAAAGCCACAGTGCTCGGTAAAGCCGGTATCGATATCGGCCAAGTCCAGCTCTCGCCTAACGATACCGTCACGACCTTTGGTGCCCTGCAGGCACAGAGCGTAACCGCACTCCATCTCGCTATCATACCAAGCTGAACCTAGGGCGATGATATGCCCTATTAGCTGGCGGCTAGGCATATTGGCGACTAGAGCCAACAGATCATGCGCCTCTCCAGCTTGTAGTTTCTGCCTCTCAAACCACTCGAGAATGAGCGGTGTGTCGGTGGTAACCTTGAAAAACAGTACCCGCGCCACGATACGGTATTGGCCAAGTGGGGGACGCGTGGGAAAAGGGATATTGCCTATTCGGGGGTTGACGCGATCGTAAGCGCCCTGTGCCACGACATCCATAAGAGGTACGGTGTTATCAACCCAAATCGGCGGGTGATAGCAACAGATAGTTCTGGCGACTTCGAGCTCTGCCTGCGGCACTTATATCCCCTCCCTTCCAGCGCCCCAAAGGCGCGTTTGATTGTCAATGTGCCTAGCTCCGTAATATACCAGAGCCGAACTTCGCTGTCTAGGTTTAGAATATCAAAAAACCACCACTATCTGTAGGTGATGATTTTTGTGGTGAGATACGCGATACATTATTTTAAATTAAATGCTTGTTGCGAATAGCTTTACCGAGGGAGGTTTGTAAGTGTCGTCTTCTGAACTCAGTTCCGGAACCTGATTTGAGGTATTTCTCGAACGCGAGCGCTAAACCTTTGTTTTTGAAAGAACAATACCAATCTAGCCTTACCGGTCTATATTTAGCAGTTGTTTGGCACTTACCCTTTTGATGATCCTTAACCCTCGATACTAAGTCTTCTGTGAAGCCAACGTAATACTGGTTATTAGCAAGAGTTAAAATATAAACAGAATACATAGTTATATCTTACATCAAGAAGTCCTCCTTCGCCCACTTTTTGTGGGACTACGGAGGATACCCTTCTTTTCTTTATTTATTAACCTCTCTTTAAAAGGTGGCTGTGCCACCCGTAGCCGCTTTATAGTAAATAAAGTGCGAAGGGTGGTGGACCCGAGGGGAGTTGAACCCCTGTCCGAAAAGCAACAAAGGTGCAGTCGACGAGCGTAAGGGTGCTTTCGTTGTATCTTAGCCAGAATACTAAAGCTACCTCATCCGGCCGAGCCCGAATTATGACGTCCCTCACACTCTCTCGGGCGAAAAGTGTGGGAACGGCTCACGCGTTTAGGCGAGAGCTGGCGCAAAGTTGAAGCCCGCGAAAGCGGTTTTCACTTTACTGACTAAGTTTTTGGCACTTAGTGTTTGTCACGCTAGTTTAGCGAGATAGGCGTGACCTGCTCGGCTCGCAGCAGACTTTGTCAAATCTTCCCGTCGAAGCCAATACGGGCCCATCAACCTGTAGCTTACCATATGAAAGCGCCTTTGTCAATCAGGGTATCAAGAACCCCCCAACAAACACCGTAATTGACCCGGGTGGATGGACTTGCTATTATTAGAGTGACTCTCGAACGGCTGGGAGCATCTTGCGTTAAGGGAGAGTTGGGCCGTGATAGTCGACATCATGAACAGAACTCGCGAGGTAAGATGTTTGGTATGCGGCGCCACCCGCACGGTTCCGTTGCGAAGCAACACGCTAGACTTCGACTGTCCCAATCCCTCCTGTCCCGCGACAATTCGGGTTGTGCCCCTTTCATCAACAGTGATGTCAGACGCGCTTGCGGCATTGAGACAAACTGAAGACGGTTACCCCCTCCTCGACCTGCCTTAGGCCGCAAACCGGCGGTCGTGCTCGCCCAGAACCGCCTCTCGGGGCGGTTCCTTCTTTCAACTTATTCTATGAACCAGTTTTGGCTTGGCGAGACGTGACACGCGTTGGCGCAAGAGCGCGAAAAATACTACGCTTGCGGCCAATAGAACGATGCTGACTATTTGCGCGAGCGATAAGCCGGCAATCATGGTGCGATCACTGTAACGGAAAAACTCGACGATAAAACGCGCGATGGAATAAAGTCCCAAAAAGGCGAAAAAGACAAAACCGGCTCTTGGCTGGCGGCGCGCCAGCTGAAGAAGAACTATCAAAACAACCAAATCGAGAATTGACTCGTAAAGAAAAGCCGGGTGGAAGAATTCGCTTGAGGCAAGGGCCGGCGGGCGAAGGTCGGGGGAAACATACATTTTCCAGGGTACGTTAGCCGGCCGGCCGATAAGCTCTTGGTTGAAGAAATTGCCGAAACGCCCCATCATCAGGCCGAAGGCGATGGCCGGCGAGATGATATCCAGCACCGCCAGAAAATCGAGTTTTAATTTTTTGGCATAATACCAAGTCCACAACACCCCCCCTGCTATAGCGCCGTGAATCGACAAACCGCCATACCAGAGAGCAAGAACTTCGCGCCAGTGTTCGCCGTAGTAACTTATGTTTTGAAGGATAAAGCCAAGACGCGCGCCTAAAAGCGAACAGAGGACTAATAGTAACACATAGGTGGAAAATTTGTTTTCATCAATTTTTTGTCTCACGAGCGCCGGACGGACAATGAGCTCGTAGCCAATTAGAATTGCCAGCGCGATAATAAGCCCGTACCAGTAAACCGCCACGCCGCCGATAGCGAAAGCGACGCCGCTAACAGCTATGTCCCCGCTAAATCGGGGCGCCAGATACCACCAAGGTATTAAAATACCAAGCAGAATCAAAATACTACTTACAATCCGGCGCGATAAGGCCGCTTGCCTTGAGTTTAATTTAGCCATATTGCCCCCCGTCTCTTTTGTTATTTCTAATATACCACAGCTTGTCGATCTCCACGAGACCGACAACGCTCAAACTGACTAGAACCAAGCTAAAGAATTGACTCGCCGACAAACTTTCGAGCCCCAGAAAATTGCCAAGCGGTAGCCAATAGACAGATAAAACCGTTAGCGCCAATGCCAATGCCGCCGAAAGGTTCAGCCAGCCGTTGCGTAACGGGGCCCGAAAAGCGCTTTGAGTAAGTGACCGAGCATTGAAAAGATTAAATATCTGCACCAACGCCAATGTGACAAAGGCCAGGGTTGAAGCTTGGTTCTGGCTGAATTTATCCAAACTCCAAAGGTACACCCCACCCACCACCGCGGTTTGCCAGAGAGCGGTAATAACTATCCGCCACGCAAGCCACCCGGGAATCAGCGCGCGGCTGTGCCGTTCCGTTAAGCTGTGTCGGCTCCCCTCAAAAGCCAATGCTTGGCACGCCAGGGTATCAATAATTAGGTTTATCCACAGGATTTGCGTCGGTGAAAACGGCACCGGATAATCGAGAATGAGCATGATTAATATGACGAGTAGTTCGGCAAGATTGGTGGCAACTAAAAAGAAAATAACTTTGCGAAAACTCGACCACACCAGCCGCCCTTCCTTGAGGGCGGATACGAGGGTGGCAAAGTTATTATCAACCAGCACCAAGTCGGCGGTTTCTTTGGCGACATCGGTGCCCTGGCCGCTTAGGGCGATGCCGATGTCCGCGACCTTGAGCGCCGCCGCGTCGTTGACGCCATCGCCCGTTACCGCCGTGCGATAGCCCAGTGATTGATAAAATTGTACCAGCTGCAGTTTGGCCTCGGGCGTCATACGCGCGAAAACATCAAAACTTTTGAGGGGGTTACCGGCGCGGCCACCGGCCGGCGGGCGCAGATAATCGGCCAGCTTTTCGCCCGTTAATACACGGCTATCATGGTCGGCAATCCCTACCTCGCGGGCAATGGCAAAAGCGGTCGACGGCATATCGCCGGTAACCATTTTTATCAATATGCCGGCTTGCCGCAAGGACTCAACGGTTGACCGCGTATCGTCTCGCGGCGCGTCGTCAATGCCAATTAGTCCTATAATCGTTAAGTCGCGCAGTTCGCTTTCTTTTACTCTTTCAAGACCCATAGGCACTCTGCGGCGGGCGATGGCCAATACCCTTTTGCCCCGGCTCGCCAGCTGGTGGCAAATGCTGTTATAGCCATCGAGTCGCGCTTGGGTCAGCGCCACTTCTTTACCATGGCGCTCTATCTTGTCAGACCGTTTGATAAGCTCCTCCGGCGCGCCCTTGACAAAGACATAGGACTGTCGGCGGTCGCGGGCAAGTGCCGCGCTCAACCGGCGGCGGCTGGCAAAGGGCACTTCATCCACACGGCGCCATGATTTGAACTTTTTGTCCAATCCAAGCTCGCTTGAGAGCAGATGGAACGCGACATCGATGGCGTCACCCGACCCGCGAGAGCCCCTTAAGCCGTGTACTATCCGAGCATGTCCCGCGAGCGCGCCGGCAAGGACCAGGTCTGTTAATTGACCCGTCGTCAGACCGATTTTCTTAAAGTTGGGGTTGGTTAAATTACGCGGCAGGCGAAAATGGCGGCCATCGAGCCAAACATCTCTAATCACCATTTTCCCCATAGTCAGAGTGCCGGTTTTGTCGGTTAAAATTAAGTCAATATTGCCGAGCATTTCCGCCGCCGCCAAGCGCCTTACCAGCGATTTTTGGCGCGCCATTCTTACGGCGGCGGTAACTAAAATAAGCGTCGCTATCATCGGCAATCCTTCGGGGATAACCGCGACAAACAGGTTAACCACCAAGGCAACGCTTGCCTGCCAAGTATAGCCGCGAACGAGAGAGAAAAGGTACACTACACCCAGAAATACTAAAGATACCCCTAATATAATATGCGACAGGCGGCGGGTTTCCTCCTCGAGCGGACTTGCCCCTTCGTCCTCGGCCTCCGCTTTTTTCAACACTTGGGCAAAGCGAACTTGGCGGCCAACGGCGATGGCTATGCCGCGGCCGTGGCCTTCCATTACCGAACTGCCCCAGTAGACAATGTTGGGCTGTACTCGTTCAGCGCTGCCGGGCAGATCAACGCGGTGCGCCCCCTTGCGCGCGGGGAGTGCTTCGCCCGTTAGCTGGCTTTCGTCGACGGCAAGTTCCGTGCAGTGAACCATTCTCAAGTCGGCCGGCGCGCGGTCGCCGGGTGAGAGGAGAACGATATCCCCCATCACCACCCGATTGGCCGGCACTTCCAATATCTCGCGCTCGCGGATGACACGGGCCTTACCACCGGCTGCCGTTTTGAGCATTTTAAGCGCGCGGTCCGCCTTATATTCCTGCAAAAAACCGATGATTACGTTAATGGCAAGGATAACGGTAATAACCAGCGCGTCGGTGGTATGTCCAATGAGATTGGCAATAATGGCGGCGGCAAATAACAGATATACCAACGGATTGGCAACCTGGCGCCACAAGACGGCAAATATAGTTTGCCAATGGGTGCCGCCGTCGATTTCTCGCCGCTTCCTTAGGCGCGCTCCGGCTTCGGCAGTATCTAAACCCAAGATGATATCTGTTTTTAGGCGCGCCGCGACTTCTTCGGCGCTAAACCCCGCGTAGTGCAAAGACCCTCCTCTTAGATAAATCCAAATTTCAAAATCCAAATGTCAATTCAAGCTCAAATGACGAAATGTCAAAAGCAGACCTTCGAAATCAGGATTTAGCTCTGTTCCCCTTTTAATATTTCTCTCTTTATATTACCATAACCTAGTGGCTATTATTCTTTATATCGGTTTTGGGGTATTACTTTTGGGACTCGCGCTCTGGGCGGTGTCCAATATCATCGCCGTCTTGGGCGGCTCGCCGCCGGTACACACGAGTTTGGCGACCAGCCGCGAGATATTAAGTAAGATTCCGCTTAATGCCAAAAGTACCCTGCTTGACCTCGGTTCCGGCACGGGAAATCTTTTAATTATCGCGCGCCGTAAGTATGGCGCGCGTGCCGTCGGTTACGAACTAAGCCCTTATCCGTTTCTCGTCTCACGCCTGCGGACACTATTCTCCCACGGAACGGTTAAGCTTTATTACGCCTCGGTTTTTGAAGCCGACCTAAGCAAAGCAACAGATATTTTCATCTACCTCTTGCCTAAGATGCTACTGGCGCTTTTGCCGAAAATAAAAAAAGAGGCGCGCGTCGGCACCAAAATCATTACCCGCAGCTTTCCTTTGCCCGAGTGGCAACCCATCAAAAAACTTACCGTCGGCCGCGAAAAAACCAAGATATTTATTTACCAAGTAAAATGACCCAGCGGGGTCATCCCGAGCTTTACGAGGGATCCCTTCTTCCTTCTTCACAGGAGTAGGGAATAATGGTAGAATACAAGAAGCGCGAGGGCGTGTAGCTCAGTTGGTTAGAGCGTCTGCTCGACACGCAGAAGGTCTCCAGTTCGAGTCTGGACACGCCCACCATCTGTTTAATTGTTAAATGATTGCTAGTTCACTGCATTACTATTAGTACCGTTCCGACTCTTGGCGCGGTAGAAATACTCGCTTGAGATCACGGATAAAACCGTCACGACGGGAATGGCGAGCATGGCGCCGGTAAGGCCTACCAGCTTGCCGCCGATTAAAATAGCGACAATGATGCCGATGGGCGAAACGCCGACGGCTTTATTCATAATTTTGGGCACCAATATCTGATTCTCAACCTGCTGAATGACGGTATAGAGTATGACGACGGCAATGAGCTGCCAAACCGCCGCGCCGCTGACAAATGCTATAAGCACCGCCGCCAAACCGGCAATGATGGGACCTATGACGGGCACCAGCTCCAGAAGAGCCGCCAAGAGTCCGAGCGCCAGCGCGTAGGGCACGTCCATTATGCTTAGGCCAAGCGCGGTCAGCACGCCAACTATCAGCATTAAACTCAACTGTCCGCGCAGCCAAAGCCCCAGCTTATTGCCTATTTTGTGCATGGTCTCGGCGGTTTTTTCACGCTGTCCCAGGGGCATGAGAGCAATGAACGCCTTGCGCATACCGCCTTCGTCGATGAGCAAATAAAAAGTAAGTGTCAGAACGGTCAGCATGGAGAATATCCCGCCAAAGATAGATACCACCGCGTTGAATATGCCGCCGGAAAGCGTGCTTAAGCCCTGGGTCACCGAATCGAGAATTTTTTGGGTCGCCTGCGTATCCTGTGAAATTCTAACGTTGCTCAACTTGCCAATGTATGCCGGCAGATTGTTGGCCAAATCCCCCAACTGCGACACAAGCGGCGGCAAGATGAGGTACACCGTCAGGCCCATGACGAAAAATAACGCGAGGTAAACCGCCAAGATGCTAATGACTCTGGGAATGCGCCAGCTCGACAACTTGGTGATAGTCGGCTCCAGCGCCACCGCCAGCAAAACAACTATAAAAAGCAGCAGCAGAATATCTCTAATGTAGTATGCCACCCAAAGCCCCAGAAGGATAAGGATGGTTTTGAAAATGGACCCGGTGGAAAGCTCAACTGTCGTCATTGTCATTCCTTATATTAAACTTATCATATCAGTTTATATCGCACTACGCGCCAAGGGGCGGCAGAACCAGGCCGTCTTTTTCCTCCACTTGGCCGTTGGTGATTTGGTCAAGGATGCCGCCTTTGCGCTCGAGCGCGTCGGCTAGCACTCGCGGATTGCCGATAATTTCCAGCCGATAATTCTTCTGCAAATCGTTTGCCGTAAAACCGGAGCTCGCCACAATCCGCCGGCCGTTAATAGAGAGGGCTTCGGCGCCGCTGTTGCGAATGGCATTGACTAAATCGATTATTTGGGTGAGCGCCATTTCGTGGCTAATGGTTACCGCCACACCCTTGCCTGTGACCTGACTGGTACCGGCAATAATGCCATACTCGTCAATGTTGCTGTTGACTGCTTCCACCGCCGCGCGGCGGTTGGTTGATTGGTTTAGAAACTTATCGCGTTCATCGATAAGTATGTCGCGCTTCTTTCGCAAATCTTGGTTATCCTTTATGAGTTGCGCGACTTCAATGGCCATTGATTCGGTGGTATTGGGGTCAAGCGCTTGGTCGATGCCCTTTTTTATGACAATCTGATGACCAACCAGTATGCCGATAAGCACTGCGAAGAGAATCATAGCCAGCGTCAGCGATAGGGCGCGGACTTTGGTCATTTGGCGTACTCCACTATAAAGGTGCCGCTATAAGCAGGCACTTCGACTTTTTTTTGCTCCGTAACTTGAAAAACCAACCCTTCGTTTTTAACTCGGGTGTGAATGTCGGGAAGATTTTTTTCGTTATTAACCGCTTCCGCCATCCTCCGGCGGTCGCCGATGGCGCGGATGTCAAAAGGCGGTACGGTACGCACATTGTTAATCATCACCGTGTTGACTATGCAATCGATGGACGTAGTGGCTACAATTCTCTGGTCGTTAATGGATATCGCCGTCGCGTCGCTCGACCACAGCAAATTTATGAGGTCGCGCATATCGGCCGCGTGGGCAATGGAGTTGGAATCGGCAATGTTATTATCAGCATCGGCCAAAGTGACCATAATCCCTTCGCCGGCCAGTGGCATCAAGCCGATTTGTTTTTTGAGCTCATCCGACTTCTCGACTTTCTGGCGGTTTGAATACTCGGTTTGCTTGAGTTCTTTTTCCGACGCGCTGATTTCATCGGACAAGCTCTTGTTGGCGCCGGAAAGCAGCTTATTTTCCGTCCCCAAGCTTATTCTGGTATCGCGGAGAGCGGCGTACGGGCTAAGAGGGTTTAGGGCGCGCGTCGTCTTGATGCTGCGTACCTGCGCGGTGACCAAGACACCCATAAGAAGCCCCGTTATTATGAGACCGAAACTGCCCGATGTCCTAATAAATCGATAGTTTTTCACAACCCCTTAATCAATAAGCTCTGGCATATATGACTGTAAACTTGGCGGGGATGCCGCAGACGGCGCATTTGGCGTACTTCTTGCCACCGGTAGTGATGCAGCGAATTGAGCCCTTGAGCTCGGATTTAACTTTTTCTTCACAGCTCTCGTTTCCGCACCAACCGCCCTCGACAAAACCTTTTTTGATAGCTAGGGTTAAAGTTGGCCAGTCGTCGGCTTCGCTCGTACCTTCTTTCATGCGATGTAGGGACGCTGTGAGCAGTGAATGTTGAATATCGTCAAGTATTTTTTTTACCGCAGGGGCAATATCGTCTGTTTTGGCGGTGGATTTATTGCCCGTATCGCGGCGCGCCAGTGTTAACTCACCGTCGTGCACTTCCCTGGGTCCGATTTCTATGCGCAGTGGAACGCCCTTCTTTTCCCATTCAAAAAATTTGGGGCCGGGTCGTTCGTCTCGCTTGTCAACTTCAACGCGTACGTCCGACTTCGTGAGGGTTTCAGCAACCTTCTCCGCTTGCTCGACGATACCGGTATCGCTGCTTACCGGTACAATTATCACTTGCACCGGCGCGATACGGGGCGGCAAGACCAGGCCTTTGTCGTCACTGTGCGCCATAACGAGCGCGCCGATGAGGCGTGTGCTCACGCCCCAGCTGGTCTGCCAAACGTATTGCTCCTTGCCTTGGCCGTCAAGATATTTAACGCCGAAGGCCTTGGCGAAATTCTGTCCCAAAAAGTGCGATGTGCCGGCTTGAAGCGCTTTCCCGTCTTGCATATATGCTTCAACAGTGAATGTCGTTTCGGCGCCGGCAAATTTCTCGCTCTCGCTTTTTTCGCCCGTAACTGTCGCCATCGCCAGATACTCGCGCGCGAACTTAGCATAAAGCTCGAGCATTTCTTGGGCCTTGGCTCGCGCTTCCTCGCTCGAAGCATGGGCTGTGTGGCCTTCCTGCCATAGAAATTCCGTTGAGCGCAGAAACAGCCGTGGGCGCAGTTCCCAGCGGATAACATTAGCCCACTGATTGATATTAAGGGGTAAGTCACGATAAGATTGTATCCATCGGGCGAAGACCTCATTGACAATCGCTTCCGAGGTCGGACGGATAACCAAGGGCTCGTCGAGTTTTTTGCCGCCGGCGTGCGTTACCACCGCCACTTCCGGCGCGAAACCCTCAATGTGTTTGGCCTCTTTTTTGAGATAACTCTCGGGCATTAAAAGTGGAAAGTAGGCATTGGCCGTGCCGGTGGCTTTGAACTGCCCATCGAGAACTTTCTGGATATTCTCCCATATGGCGTAGCCGTAGGGTTTAATAACCATAAGCCCGCGCACCGGCGCGTGCTCCGCGAGTCCCGCCGCCGCCACGATGTCTTGGTACCACTGGGCATAGTCCTCACCGCGAGGCGTAATAGTTTCGTTTTTGCTCATCACGCAACCCTTTCTTTGAGTTCATATTATCTAAAAATAAGAAAAGATTCTAGAGCTGCGATTCTTGCACGCGAAAGTTATTCTGTCATTCCCGCGAACGCGGGAATCCAGTCCTGGACCCCCGCATCCGTGTGCGGGGTGACAAGACAAGACGGCCTCGTCACGAAACTCATAAAGACGGGTTTGGAGGGGTAGAATTTTGAGTAAAAAAAAGAGCCCGGGCCAGGAGTGTGCAATGAAGCACACTACCTGACTCGGGCGTAACCTCCGTCCGCACAAGCCCTTTGGGGCTGGTTAGCGGCGAACAGAGGGGGGTGCCGGTCTGCCGACAACGGTATCGAGCAGATTATTCCACATGTGGTGGATAGCGTCCGCGGGCACTATGACAAGCCCGAGACGCTTTCGTGGACGCTAAGCCCTCTGCTCCAGCCGTCGCGGCAAACCGTTTGTGATGCTCAATCTTAAAGGAGCGGCGTGGAAGAGCTGCTCCCGACCTTCGCTTCAGCAAGTTACTACCGAAGCCGCCGCTTTGGTACTCGTCGTGAAAGTCAGGAGCTTGTAGCCACCGGTATCACCGAGAACAACTGCCCTCCCCCTTCCGGTACGTATCGTGGGCGCCGCTGCGCCCTTCAAGAACCTGTCCGGTCGTCGACCCGACGACCGGGAACGAGCGGGGTTAGCCGCTCGATGGAGCCGGTGCCGGCGATCAGGTGGATGTCGCCGATGAGGCATCTATGGTGTTTCGACTGGTGTTACATGTGGTACCGCGCATACGCATCAACTGCCTTTCAATGTTACGAAATCGGCCTCGGCTAGAAGTCGGTTCGCTTGGTTTCTTAGCGAACATTAACTACGATAGCACAAATCCCGAATTTTGTCAAGTACCCTGTGGCTCTATAATAACTAATATGGTAGTTTGAACCAGAGTTTCTGGGTAAAACAAAAATAGGTAGACTGATTGTATAAAGCCAACAAGCAATAATACAAGGAGTCTACCCATGGAAAATTGTTTCATCA
>Ga0214473_10006703_pt1 | contig 13712 bp, 8 predicted proteins | sample RVTome_7_FD_203509 | JGI IMG/M metagenome (GOLD analysis project Ga0214473, IMG submission 203509) | Soil microbial communities from uranium-contaminated site in the Upper Colorado River Basin, Wyoming, United States - RVT98D197 | ecosystem: Environmental > Terrestrial > Soil > Contaminated >... | reverse complement strand
TCGTCGAACTGTGTGTGGAGCGGCCCCAGGCCCAGCTCGACCTGGGCCTCCAGCACGGACTCCAGCTTCAGGATCGGCACGCCGTAGTCGTCGGTGCCCTGGTAGTCCTTGTTGTCGATGGCGGTCTTGATCTTGTCGAACGTGTAGACGCTGCCGTTGGGATCCAGCTTGCCACCCACGCAGATGTAGTCGCCGGTGGGGTTCACGTCGACGCCGTGGGGGTTCTTCGGCTCGGGCGCGAAGTGCAGGATGCCCGTCGACGCGGCAACGTCCAGGGGGATGACCTTCATGCCGTTCAGCGTCTTGGTCTGCCCGTCGGCGACCGCCTGCTCGGCTTTCTGCCAGTCGATGATGTGCAGCAGGTCGTAGTCGTTGGACGTCGAGCTCGACTCCAACGCCATCGACGGATCCATCTCGTGGGTGTCCATGTTGTAGTCGCCGCCGGTGGCCATCTCGGTGTTGTACGAGTTGATGAACCCGAACCCGAACGAGGTGAGCTTGCCCGCGTCGGCCAGGTCCTGCGTGTACGGCGGAAGCTCGATCTGGAAGCTCTTGGCCAGATCGAAGTGGCCGTTGGACTGGTCGATCGCCAGCCACGTCGAGAACCCCCGGAAATCCTCCTTGTACCGGGACAGTGGCGCGTAGCCACTGTCGGTCACCGGGGCCGGGGTCATCGACGAGATGTGCACGTACTCGCTGTTCGGCGTGACGAAGCAGCCGCCGTGCGACGTCTGCAGGTTCGGGATGTCATAGATCTGCTTGGTCTTGAAGTCCTGCAGATCGATCATCGCGATGCGGCCGTTCGCCCGGTCGTTGATGTAGAGCCACCGGCCGTCGTAGTCGCCCTCGGTCTCGGACAGAGCCGGGTGATGCGTGTCGCCCCATCGCAACGGGTTCGACTTCGCGGGGTCCGACCCGCCGCTCAGCACGACGTCGCCCTGCTCGCTGCCGTACCCGTAGCCTTGCCAGGCGTCGGGTGTGAACACCGGGATCACCTTCAGCAGGCGCATCGAGGGGACCCCGACCACCAGCACCTGACCGGAGTGACCGCCCGACGACATCAGGTAGTACTCGTCGTAGGTACCGCCGGGGACGAAGGTCTCGAGCGCCGCGGTCGCCTGATCGCCGTCGAGACCGCGATCCGAGGCCGTCGCGCCAAGGTCACCTCCGCTGGACGATTCGAATCCCACACGCGCGCCTGCGGCGCCGACGACCACGCCGCCGGCCAGCATCCCAAGCGCGGCCCGGCGGGAGACCTGAGGTCCGGTGCTCATCGTTCTGCCTCCTTCCCCTCGAGCGGGGTTCTCCGTCAATGGACCTCGTTCATCCATTGCTGGGGCCACGCTAGGCCCGCTCGAGGGCGGCGGAAGGGGTCCTTGGTCCCTGGGGGCCTGGGACCTTCGGGGGCGATGGCGGAGGGACGCCGCTCAGCGGCCCGCCGCTCAGGCGATCAGGCGCTCGGCGCCGATGCCGTCGTGGGTCGGTTCGACGCGATGGGTCCCGCAGGCGACGATCCGGCCGTCGGGCTGGAGGGTCACGCCCGTCAGGTCGCCGTCGGAGATCGGGGTGGACGTGTCGACGATCCCGTCCCCGCCGAAGGAACGATCCAGGGAGCCGTCGCGCTTGAACCGCATGACCAACGGGTGCTCGGACTCCCAACCGACGACCACGAGCTTGCCGTCGTCGGCGACGGCCACGTCCCACACGTACTCGGTGCGGAACAGGTCGTTCGACACGACGCCGTCGCCGCCACCCCAATCGCGGTCGCGACGCCCGTCACCGCGCAGGCGCGCGAACGTGATGGCGTCGTGGTCGGTGGTGTTCAGGGTGCGCGCCAGGATCAGCAGGCGCCCGTGCGACAGTTGGGCTGAGCCCACCGTCCGGTCGTCGTTGCGCACGTCGATCAGCGCGAACCCGTCGCCGCCCCCGTAGGTCATGTCCAGGCCGGCGAGACCAAGTCGAGCGACCGCCAGATCCGTCTTGTCGGTCGCGTACCACGGGCCGGCGCTGCCGATGACCAGGAGCTTGCCCGAGCCCGTGATCTGCAGCTCGTCCGCCTGCGCCCACGTCTGGCCGAGGTCGAAGCGGCGCTTGCCGAAGGCCGGGTCCAGGCCGCCGCCCTTGTCCAGCACGACCGTGAACATCTCCGAGCGTGACCCGTAGTCGCGCTGGAGTCCTCCGGCAACCGCGATCCTCCCGTCGTCGAAGAGCGCGATCGCTTTGCCGTAGGCGTCGGTGCCGTCGGCGAACGCCACGGTCTTGGTCCCGTCGCCGGCGAACCCCTTGTCGAGCGCGCCATCGACCCGGAACCGAACGACCGTCAGGACCGCGTCCTGCGCGAACCCGGTCGGCAGGCTCCAGCCCACGGCCACGATCTTGCCGTCTGGCTGGATCCCGATCGCCTCCAGGTGGTCGGTGTCCCGCACGTCGACGGCGACGAGCCCGTCGCCGCCGCCGAACGTGTGGTCGAGGGCGCCGCCGTGCGTGAACCGGGCGAGCGCGAAGTCGTCTCCCCGCGAGCCCTGCATGTCGGCCACGACGCCGACGACCACGGCGCCGTCCTGCAGGGCCACGTCCATGGCGTAGGCAGCGACCCCCAGGGCGGCCTCGGCCTGGCCGTCACCGCTGAAGGTCGGATCCAGGGAGCCGGCGCCCAGGCGGGCGCTCGCCGGCACCGAGACGGTGAGCACGACGGCTCCCGCCGCGACCGCGGCCCATCGGCGCATCCACCTCGCCCTCATCTCAACAACCTCGGCATCCCTGAGCTCCCGGCTTGAGGTTCATCGGCGAGCTTGCCATACACTCGCCCGATGGTGCATCAGACCATCGAGGTCGGGCACGTGGAGCTGAGCGCGCTGCTGGACGTCGACGTCGAGACCGGACCCATCGTCGAAGCCTTCCCCGACATCGATCCCGACGCGCTCCTGGCCCAGAAGGCGCGGTATCCCGACGTCTACGGCAGCGACGACGCGTGGCGCCTTCGGGTTCGGGGCTGGCTCGTCCGGCACCCCGGAGGGCTCCTGCTGATGGACACGGGGGTCGGCGGCCCCGGCTCGCCGACGCAGGAGTGGTGCCCGGCCCCGGGCTCCCTGCTGGACGCACTGGCGGAGGTCGGCGCCAAGCCCAGAGACATCGACACGCTGGCGATCAGCCACGTGCACGACGACCACATCGGCGGTCTGACCGATGACGACGGCGCGCCGATCTTCGGCAACGCGCGGCACCTGCTGCAGCGCGCCGACCGCGACTGGCAGGAGGACCTGGCGCGCTCCTCCGACGAGGACCGCGTGATCTGGGAGCGCCTCCTGCAGCCGGTCGAACGCGCGGGCCTGTTGGATCTGCTCGACGGCAACGACCGCCTCTCGCCCCTGCTGGAGCTGCACCACGCCCCCGGGCACACGCCCGGACACCAGGTCCTCCGGATCGCGTCGGAAGGGGCACGGGCGCTGATCTCGGCGGACACGTTCAATCACCCAGCCCAGTTCGCGCACCCTGACTGGCCGAGCGGTCCGGACAACGATCACGCGGAGTCGGCCGCGACCCGGCGCGCCGTCCTGGCCGAGCTCTTCTCGCATCCGGGGACCACCGTCGCGCCCACGCATCTTGGCCCGGCCTTCGGTCTGGTGCGCTCCGGACGAGACGGCCTGGCGGCCCTCGAGCCGATCGAACCCTGATCCACACAGGCGCAACCCACTTCCGGGACGGCCCGGAGGCGATGGGGTAGGGTGAGCGCCAACCCCCCGGTTATGAGGACCCCCCGACGCCTCCTTCCCGTCGTGCTTGTCGTCGTGATGGTTTGCGCTGCAGCACCATCCGCCCAGGCCGGAAAGCACGCTCGTCACCGGCGCGTCCGCGTGCTCCACATGGTCAACCACATCCGGGCGCACCACGGCATGCGCCGCCTCCGGTTGGATGCCAAGGTTTCCTCGTATGCCTGGCACCACAGCCTGCGCATGGCCAGGCAGCGCCGATTGTTCCATTCGACGGACCTGCGCAGCCACCTCGGCCGATGGGATCCGAGCGCTTGGGGAGAGAACGTCGGCTTCGCCCCGACCGTGCGCGGGGTGGTTCGGGCGTGGATGAACAGCGCGCCGCACCGGGACAACCTGCTGAGACGGCGCTACCGCTGGACCGGGATCGGGGTGGTCCGAACCGGCGGGCTGTTCTGGATCACGATGGACCTGTGGGACTGAGCGACCGGATCGATCGCCGTTAGGCGACCAGGGCACGGATCTGCCGCAGCGCCACGGTCAGCTGGGCGATGTCGGTGACGCCCTCCACCGCCAGGGAGCGCATGAACCGCTGCAGCCTCGCGACCGGCTCGGACCGTGCGGTGAGGAACATCTCGACGGCCTCGTCGATCGGAGCTCCGCCGGCCTCCTCCAGCACCGTCTCCGCCAGCTGGCGCCGGACCGCGAACAGATCGTCCTCGAGCGACTGCTGGGCCCAGCGCTGCCAGCGCGTGGCGACCGGCAACGCCTCCAGCTGGTTCTCGAGCCAATCGATCTCGAGTCGTTCCCCCAGCAGGAAGAACCCGCGTGCGACCTCCAACGGGGCGCGGCCGGTGGCGTAGGACACCGCGATGATGTCGGGCCCGTGCACCAGCTCGGGCTGGAACGCGTGGCGCTTGGCCACCCGCTCGGGGACGCCCTCGGCGACCAACCGCCGGGCGACGTGCTCGTGCTCCTCTCGCCAGGTCTCGGGCCCGATCTGGTCCAGCACGTCCGAGAGTTCGGCGAACCGGCCGCGGGCAGCGTCGACAGCATCGCCCAGCTTCTGGCCGGCCGTCTGCACGAGGTACCAACGAGAGGTGGTCTCGACCAACCAGTCGACGCCCGCGAGCAGCTCGTTCTGCAGGCCGATGTCGATCTGTCCGTCGAGCGCCTCGATGTCGTCCCAGCGCACCAGCGCCCCGGTGACGTCGCGCGCCGTTCGGAACGCGCGGACCACGTCGGCCGCGTTCGCCCCCGTCTCGGTGACCATGCGGGAGACGAACGTAACGCCTTGAGAGTTGACGACGTCGTTGGCCGCCATCGTGGCGATGATCTCGCGCTTCAGTGGGTGCTCGGCCAGCAGGTGGCCGAACCTCTCAACGATCTTGGCCGGGAAGTACCGCGTCAGATCGGCGACCAGGTAGTCGGAATCCGGAAGCTCGCTCGCCAGCAGCACCGAGTACACGGAACGCTTGGCGTAGGCCAGCAGCACCGAGAGCTCCGGTCGCGTCATGCCGACCCCGTTGGTCCGTCGCTCGGCCATCTCCTCGGAGCTCGGGAGGAACTCCACCGCGCGCTCGAGCTCGCCTTCGGACTCGATCATCAGCATCAGATCCTCGTACGCCTCGGTGCGTTGCGCCGAGATCTCCTCTTCCTGCGAGAGGATCTGTGCCTGCAGGTAGTTGTCGTACAGGACGTGCTGCACCACGTCGGGCGCGCAGTCCTGTAGCAGCTGGTTGCGCTCTTCCAGCGTCAGCTCGCCCCTTTGCAGGGCGAGCCCCAGCAGGATCTTCCAGTTGACCTCGTGGTCCGAGGTGTCGACGCCCGCCGAGTTGTCGATGAAATCGGTGTTGATCCGCCCGCCGGCGCGCGCGTACTCGATACGCCCGAGCTGCGTGAACCCCAGGTTCCCGCCTTCGCCGACGACCTTGGCGCCCAGGACCTTGCCGTCCACCCGCACGCCGTCGTTCGTACGATCGCCCGCGTCGGCGTGTGTCTCGTCCGAGGACTTCACGTAGGTTCCTATCCCGCCGTTCCAGAGCAGATCCACGGGCGACCTCAGGATCCAGCGGATCAGGTCGTTGGGCTTCATCTCTTCGGGCGCGTCGTCGGAGATCGCAAGAGCTCGGCGCACCTGGGGCGACGGCGTCACGCTCTTTGCCTTGCGATCGATCACGTCGCCGCCCTCGGACAGGACCGTTCGGTCGTAGTCGTTCCAAGAGGACCCGGGGAGCGCGAACAGGCGCTTGCGCTCGGTGAACGACGCCAAGGGGTGCGGGTCGGGGTCCAGGAACACGTGGCGATGATCGAACGCGGCGAGCAGCCGCACGCGGTCGGTGTACAGCAGCCCGTTTCCGAACACGTCGCCCGACATGTCGCCGACGCCCACGGCGGTGAAGACGTCGCGCGCGACGTCCAAGCCCACCTCGCGGAAGTGCCGTTTGACCGACTCCCAGGCCCCTCGTGCGGTGATGCCCAGGGCCTTGTGGTCGTAGCCGGCGCTGCCGCCCGACGCGAAGGCATCGCCCAGCCAGAACCCGTAGCGCTCGCTGACGCTGTTCGCCAGGTCCGAGAACGTGGCGGTGCCCTTGTCGGCCGCAACGACGAGGTACGGATCGGGGCCGTCGAGCACACGCACGCCCTCGGGGTGCACGACCTCGCCCTTGACCAGGTTGTCGGTGATGTCGAGCAGCCCCTGCATGAAGGTCGTGTACTGGATCACGACCTCCTGCTTCAGTTCCTCGGGGGTACCCGGTGAACGCTTCAGGACGAAGCCGCCCTTGGACCCATCGGGGACGATCACGGCGTTCTTCACCTTCTGGGCCTTCATCAGGCCGAGGATCTCCGTGCGGTAGTCCTCCTTGCGGTCGGACCAACGGATGCCGCCGCGCGCGACCGCGCCCCCGCGCAGATGGATGCCCTCCATGTCGGGCGCGTACACGAAGATCTCGTACAGCGGGAAGGGCTTGGGCATCTCGGGCACGTCGGCGCTCCGCAGCTTGAAGCTCAGGTACCGACGGTCGGTCAGGTAGGCGTTGGTCCGCACCGTGGCATCGATCGTGCCCAGCAGCGAGCGGATGATCTGATCCTGGTCCAACGAGGCCACCGAGCGCAGGTCCGTTCGGATCTGGGCGCGGAGTTGCTCGACCTCGTCCTCGCCACCCGTGCGCATCGGGTCGAACCTGGCCTCGAACAGGTGCACCAGTCGCGCGGCGATGTGCGGGTTCTCGGCCAGCGCGTCGTTGCGGTACTCCTCGGTGAACCGCGCGGAGACCCGCATCCGGTACTTCCGATACGCACGCAGGATCTGCACCTGACGCCAGTCCAGTCCGGCGAAGGTGATCAGACGGTTCAGCGAGTCGACCTCGGCCTCGCCGCGCCACATCGCGGTCAGGCCCTCGACGACCCGTTCCGCCTCCGTCTCTAGGTTCAGCACGGCGCCCCGGCCATCCAGCACGCCGAAGTCGTGGATGTAGAGCCTACCCTCGCCGCGGAGCGCCACCGGCACCTCCTCGACCGCGCGGAGCCCCAACGACTCCAGCAGCGGCATGAACGCGGACAGGTCGACCTTGCCGCCGGTCTTGTAGAGCTTGACCCGCGTCAGACGTTCGCCCGTGGCTTCGTTCCCGACGCCGACGACGAAGCCTTCGGCGGTGCTGTCCAGATCCTCCAGGCGCAGGACGTCGTCGGCCGCGAGGTCCCAGTCGGTATCGGATACCTTGTAGTACTCGGGGAACCGCGAGGCGTATTTCTCGCTCAACCGGGTCCCTCGCTCGTGACCCACGCGCTGACTCAAGGCGTCGCGCAGGTCGTCGTCCCAGGTGCGGGCCAGCCGCTCGACCTCTTCTTCCAGCTCCTCGTACGGAACCTCGGGGATCTGCACGTTGACGTCCACGTGCACGGTGAAGAAGATCCGCGCCGACTCCGTCTCGCCGAGGCTGAGGTGGTAGTCGACCGTGGAGCCGTGGAAGCGTTCCAGGAACATCTGCTGCAGGCGCTTGCGCAACGCGGCGCTGAACCGCTCCCGCGGCAGCGCCACGACCACGGACACGCTTCGCCCGTGCAGGTCCTTGCGCACGAGCACGCGGATCCCCCCGTGCCGCTCGAGCTGTAGCAACCCGACGATCAGCCGGCGCAGCTCCTCGGTGCTGGCCTGGAACAGCTCGTCGCGCGGGAACGACTCGAACAGCTCGGTGGCCTGCTTGTAGTCGTGCGAGCCGGGGATGAGGTCTTCGGCCGTCAGGATCGTCTCGAGCTTGTGATGCAGCAGGGGGGTCTCAGCAGCGGGGTCCATGTACGCCTTGCTCGTGAACAGGCCGATCAATCGCATCTCGCCCACGATCTGCCCGTCCGGGGTGACCTTGCGCACCCCGATGTAGTCCATCCGGGCACGCCGGTGGACCGTGGAGTACGCGTTCGTCTTGCTGATCACGAGCAGGTCGCCGTCCTCGATGCGCCGCCGCACGTCCTGCGAGAGCGAGTTCAACGGCGTCACGTCCGCGAAGGTGCTGGTGCCGACGTCCGAGAGGATCCCCATGCCGCTGGACGGAACCGCCTTGATCGCCCGTCCCTGGTCGGTGTCGAGCAGTTCGTACTCGCGGTAGCCCAGCAGGACGAAGTTCAGCTGCAGGAGCCAATCCAGGAAATCGACGGTCTCACCGACCTCCTGGGGTGAGTAGCGGACGGCCGCGGCGCGTGCCAGCTCGATCATGTGACGAACGCGGAGCTGCATCGGCTCGAAGTCGCGGACCACCAGGCGGACGTCCTGCAGGATGTCGCGCATCCGCGCCTCCAGGTCCGCCAGCTGGTCGTCCGAGAGCTGCCGGTCGAGCTCGAAGTGCATCAGCGACTCGCGGTGGCTGGCGTCGCGCCCCGACATCACCCGTTCGATCCGGCCTTGCTCGTCGCGCGACGTCCCGACCACCGGGTGCAGCACGCGGCGGATCTGGACCCCTCGCGCGGCGATCTCCTCGCTGGCCGAGTCCACGAGGAACGGGGAGTCGTCGGTGTTGGTCTCCAGCACGCTCGCCCCGACGTCGTATCCGTGCGTCTGGACGGTGGGCGTGAACGCGCGCACGGCGACGGGGTGCGCACCGCGAGCTTCCAGGAACCCGAAGGCGGACAGGACGGTGGCGTACAGCTGGGCCGGGTCGATCTGGTCGAGCTCGTCCTCGGCCAGCCGGCGGGTGAATGCCCGCGCGAAGGCTGAGACCGCCTCCCGCTGCTCCGCGGGCACGTCGGTGGCGATCCGCTCCTGCAGCGCCTCGAGGTGGGGGTGTTGAGCCGGAGGCTCGAGATGCGGATCGGAGGAGACGGCGGGCGCATCGTTCATGACCTGCCCATTCTGCCAGGAGCCCGAAGTCCCGTCCCCTCAGGGTACGTGGGTCGCGGGCCCGTCGAAGCGGACCCGCGACCCACCGACGTTCAGTCGGCCGCGAACAGCTGGAAGAAGATCGGGAAGGTCAGCAGCACCGCGATCGCCACCATCACTGCCGTCCAGGTGAAGATCTTCTTGGCCTCGAACTCCTTGTCCTTCCACATCACGTGGAAGATCCCCCACAGCACCAGGAAGGCGACCGTGGCGAAGATCGTCTTGCCCGACAAGGGGCCGACGCGGGCGTTCAGCTGCAGGAAGTCGCTGATGCCCTTGCTGGCCTCGGCGAGCGTCGTCAGCAACCCCAACACGACGCTGCCGATGCCGGCTGCGACGAAGACGGCCGCCACCGGGCCGAGAGGCTTGCCCTGGCCGGAGGAGGTATCTTGGGTCATCCGTGTGTCTGCCATGGTCGTTCCTCCTCCCTCATAGGACGGGCGCGTTCTTCGTGATCAGCGCGCCCATCAAGCCCGCGATCCCCGCAAGGGCGAACGAGGCGAACAGGAACCACATCAGCCCTCGCCGCAGCGTGTCTCGGTTCGCCAGATCCTTACCCAGGTAGATCACCGAGAAGGCGACCGCCGTCGCCAGGAACGGCACGATCCAGGCAACGTGCTCTTTCCACTCCATGCCGAACTCGTGCCAGTCTGCCGTCTTCTCGTCGGCCAGCAGGGTGTATTTTGCACCGCATTCCGCGGGGATCTGCTCGATGGGCACGCCTTCACAGGTGGTCGAGCTGCCCGCCCGGTACCACGGATAGACGATCCAGGTCCCCGAGATCACCGTCAACCAGGCCGCCACGGCCATGATCGCCAGGCCCATCTTCAGGCGTGGCACCCGCTCTGTCACCCCTTGGGGGGTCACGAGCCGCGTCCGCAGACTCCACAGACCGGCGAGCGCCCCGCCGAACGCCAGGAGGTACAAGGCGCCCAAGCCCATGCCGTGAACCAACCCCCAGAACTCACGATCCGAGAGGTTCATCCCTCCTCCTTCCTTCCTTGGGGCCCACCCTTCCTCGCAGCGAGGTGCGGCGGCAACCGCAGGACGGCCCGTCCAAGCAGGGTCGAGGGTCCCCCCAGGTCGGGCGCGCCGGCTCCGCTACGAGCGACGGACGGCCTCGACGACTTCGGCCGCCCGATCGTAGCGCCCGAACTGGGGCACGAGGTAGACGCCGGCGATCCCTTGCTGGCCGAGCTCGGCCACCAGCTCCCGGGCCATGCCCAGCCCCTCGCGCCAGGCGGCCTCGGGATCGTCTCCGGCCTTTCGCATCCGCTCGCGGGCTTGCTCGGGGATCTGGACCCCCGGCACCTCGTTGTGCAGGAACTCCGCGTGGCGTGCCGAGACGAGCGGCAAGACTCCCACCAGCAATGGAACCTCCAGCGGGGAGCCGACGGACCGTTCGAAGGCTTCGCGGAGCGACCGCAGGCTGCTCGCGTCGTACTGGGGCTGGGACAGCAGGAAGCGCGCCCCCGCGTCGACCTTCTTCTTCAGCAGGCGGACCTCGCGATCCAGGTCGATCGCGCCCGGAGTCACGGCGGCGCCGGCGAAGAACCCCGTGGGCTCGCCGATCGATGAGCCGGCACGATCCACCCCCGCGTTGAATCCCTGCGTCACCAGGGCCAGCAGGCCCGTCGCCGTCACGTCGACGTTGTTGGATCCATGCGGGTAGTCGCCGATCGACACGGGGTCGCCGACGCACACGAACAGGTTGTGGATGCCCAGGGCGTGAGCCCCCAGCAGATCTCCCTGCAGCCGCAGCAGGTTGCGGCCACGCGTGGGGAAGTGCAGCACGGTCTCGACGCCCACCTGCTCTTGGATCAGGCGGCACGCGGCCCACGCGCTCATGCGCATCTTGGCCATGGGCGAGTCGGCCACGTCGATCGCGTCCGCGCCGGCCTCTCGAAGGGTCTGAGCCGCCGCGACCAGCCTGGCCGCACTGAAGGAACGGGGCGGCTCCATCTCCACCGTGACCACGAGCCGCTCGCCCGCCAGCGCCGCCTGGAGACCGGTCGGCGAGGTGGTCGCGCCTAGGTCGGCATCGGAGTCGCCGCTGGGTGCCGGCGGAGGGAACTCGATCCGGGGATGCGGCGCCTGGTTCCGCAGCGCAGCCGCGATCGCCGCGGTGTGTCTCGGTCCGGTTCCGCAGCAGCCGCCGACGATCGCGACCCCTTCGTCCAGGAACGCCTTCACGAGCTCGCCCAGATACTCGGGGGTGACCGGGTACACGAGCCGGCCGCCCACCTCGGCCGGGCCGCCCGCGTTGGGCCTGGCGACCAGCGGGATCCCGTCAGCGTGGGGTGCCATCGCGCGCACGAGCCGCAGCGCCTGCGCGGGACCCTCCCCGCAGTTGACCCCGAGCGCGTCCACCCCAAGATCCGCCAGCGTGGCCGCGACCTCGTCGGGCGTGTCGCCCAGCAGCGTTCGGTCGTCGCGCGTGAACGCGGCGGTGGCGACCAGCGCCAGCTCGGGCACGGCCTCGCGGCATGCATGGACGGCCACATCGAGCTCGCGCAGATCCGGCTGGGTCTCGATCGCCAGCAGGTCGGCGCCGGCCCATGCGAGCGCTTCGGCTTGCTCGCGATAGGCGGTCGCTGCCTCCTCCGGGCGCACCCGCCCGTAGGGGGCCAGGCGCACCCCGAGCGGACCCATCGAACCGGCCACGATCTCGGCTCCCGCGTCGCGAGCCAGCGCCACGCCCGCCGAACAGAGCTCGCGCACCTTGGACCCCAGGCCGTGGCGCTCCAGCCGGTACCGGTTGGCCCCGAAGGTGTTGGTCAGCATCATCCGCGCGCCCGCGTCCACGAAGCCCGCGTGCACCCGGCCGACGGCCTGCGGGTCCGTGACGTTCAGCTCCTCGAGGCACGCCTCGACGGGCGCGCCGGCGGCGATCAGGGAGGTTCCCATCCCGCCGTCGGTCATCAGCGGTCCGCGTTCGAGCAGCGTTCTCAGCTCGGCCGGACTCATCCGGCGATCTCGACCGAATGGGTGATCCGCACGGTGGCGCGCAGTGACGCCGCGACCCCGCAGTACTTCGACTCGGACAGCTCGACCGCGCGGGCGGCCTTGCGCTCGTCTATCGGACCCGAGAACACGAAATGCATGTGGATGCTACGGAACGTGAAGGGCGGATCCGGATCCTGGACGGACTCGGTCACGATCCGCATGCCTTGCAGGTCTTGCCGTTGCTTCCCCAGGATCACCACGACGTCGTAGGCCGTGCACGTCGCGAGCGAGATGGGCAGCAGGTCCGAAGGCTTGGCTCCCGGCCCCTCGGCATCTCCGCCCAGCAGGAGCGAACCCCCGTACCCCGGTTCGCCGACGAACTGCAGTCGGTCTCCCGTCCACGTCACGGTCGTCAGGCTCACCGATCGAGTGTAGCCACGGGGAGGTTCGGGCCTCGGCCCTAGGCCGGATGACATCGGAAGGCTCCCCCATCTGGTCTTCCGGACGTAGCTCGCCCGAGGGGCATGGGGTACCCTGCCATGCGTCAGCGCAAGGCTCTCGGAGGAATAAGGGAGAGGCATGAGCCAGCAGCGCATCCGCATCGTCGTCGCCGAAGGGCAGACCGCTCGCAAGGGACTGCTTCGCTTCGTGCTGGAAGGAGACGGCCACGAGGTGGTCGCCGAGGCCACCGGCGCGGCGGAGCTGGCCAAGGCCATCGCGGTGCACAAGCCCGACGTCGCGGTGCTCGACGACGGGATCGGCGCGGCGGCGGCACAGATGGTGCGGGAGGTGTCGCCGGAAACCAAGGTGGTGTTGGTCTGGCCCGGAGCGGTGGTCCCGATCGGCGGCGACGCCAGGGTCGAGCCGTCCGAAGTCTTGCGCTCGTTGGGCCCCGCCGTGTCTCGCGTCGCGGGCCGGCCCGCGCCGATGACGACCACGTTCCAGCGGCCCGACTGGATCGACAAGGTTCGCAAGGACCCCGCGACGCTCCGCGAGATGCTGGAGCGTCGGGCGGCTCCGCCCAAGCGTCCGAGCGTCACCGAGCTCCAGAAGCGTGGGCAGCGGCTGCATCCCACGCCGGCGGAAGAGGCGGCCGAGGCCGCCGTCCCTCCGCTCCTGATCCTGCCCGACTCGGGCGCCAAGGAGCCGGGCGAACCGATCGTGGTCCTGCCGGGAGCCTCGGTCGGCCCAGAGCCCGACGCGCCCAAGGGAACGGGCACCGACGCCGATCAGGCTGAGGAACCGAAGGCTCCGGTCGTGCCCATCGCCAAGGCGGCGACGGCCGTGGCCTCGGCTGCTTCTGCTGCTAGTGCGGCCTCTGCTGCGACGAGCCTGCAACGGGCCGCCGCGGCCAAAGCGGCGCGCGACCCGGAGGCCAACGAATGGAACCGCAAGCTCGGCACGATGGCGCTGGGCGGTGCGGCGGTCGCCGGTGCCCTGGTCTTGGCGCTTGCCCTCGGCGGATCCCGTGTCCCCACCCTGATCGGCGCCGAATCGCCCGTCAGCCCCTCGGTGGGCCCGAGCGTCCCCGGTGATACCGGCGGCAACGATGGGGACCAGGATGGAGGGCAGATCGACGGGAACGACGGTGGGGGCCATCACGATGGCGGGACGGCGCAGGAGCCCGGCGGGCCGACGGACACCGGCGGCGGGACGGACACCGGCGGCGGGACGGACACCGG
>Ga0214473_10006701_pt1 | contig 13713 bp, 17 predicted proteins | sample RVTome_7_FD_203509 | JGI IMG/M metagenome (GOLD analysis project Ga0214473, IMG submission 203509) | Soil microbial communities from uranium-contaminated site in the Upper Colorado River Basin, Wyoming, United States - RVT98D197 | ecosystem: Environmental > Terrestrial > Soil > Contaminated >... | reverse complement strand
ATCGCCTTGACGATCTTGAAACGGGAAATGTCGGCGGTCGCGTCCATGTGCAGGAAGATCGCGGCGTCGCGGAAGAGCTTCTCGATGCCGAAGTCGAGCATTACGCCGTTGCCGCCGTGGAGCTCCATGGCGTGCTTGCAAACCTCGAAGATCTCCTCGGAGGCGAACACCTTGACCATGTTGCAAAGCGCGTCGGCGTCCGCGGCGCCCTCGTCGACGGCGCACGCGGCTTCCCACAACAGCGCGCGCACGGCGCTGAGCTTGGTCGCCATGTCGGCGAGCCGCAGGGCGACCGCCTGGTGCTTGATCAGTATGTGCCCGCCCTGGACATAATTCTGCACGTATTCGGAAGTCCGTTCGAACGCCGCCACGCCGACGCCCAGGTTCTTCGACGCCTGGATGATCTTGCCCGGGCGGAAATAGACCGCGGCCTTCCCCAGCGCATCTCCTTCGACCAGCAGATGATCCTTGGGCACGCGGCAGTCCTCGAAGACGATTTCGCCGTTGTTCATGAAGCGGCCGCCCAGGGTTTCGTTGCAACGGGTGACCGTGAGCCCGGGCGTGTCGCGCGGGACGAGAAAGCTCGAGGTGCCCTGGAGCATGCCGACGCCGGGCTTGGTGTTGGCGTAAACGGCATAAAGGCTCGCGTCATAGCCGTTGCTGATGAACTGCTTGCGTCCGTTGATCACCCACTCGTTGCCGTCCAAAACGGCTTTCGTCTGCATCGCCGCCTCGGGCACGTTGTAGGGCAGCCAGCGGTCCGACGCGCCGCGCGGTTCCGTGAGGCAGTGTGACAAGAGGAAGCTCGGGTCCCCGACCAGGCGCGGAAACCAGCGCTCCTGGAGATGGCGCGGGGCGAGGTTGCGCAGCAGCACTGAAACCTTCCAGTTCTGCACCAGCTTGTCGGCGAGACCGGAATCGCCGCGCGCGATCTCTTCCGCGATGACCGCGAAAGTTTGCACTTCGCTCCCAGGATCGAGTTGCACGCCGCCGAACTCTTCGGGGACGCCGAAAGTGCGGATGCCGATGCGGTCGGCCGCCTCAAGAATTTCGCGCGGCAGGCGTTGGTCCGGCTCCATCAACCACTCGCGCTGCCAGTTGGCGCGGACAAAAGGAATGACGTTGTCGTTCACAAACATTCGACAGCTTTGCCGCATCAGCCGTTGCTCTTCAGACAGCCTGCGATCGATCATGTCCATGATTTGTCTCTCCTATGGAAATGTCAGGTTTAGCGTGGCGGAACATCCCCGCTCACGGCGCGTTGGTCGGGTCCCAGCAGGTTCGAAGGTTCTCATTAAACCCATCGAGGAGCTGCATATCCTCTTTGGTAATTTCAAAATCAAAAACGTCGGCATTTTCGAGAATGCGTTCGCGTCTGGCTGATTTCGGAATAACCACCAACTGGTGTTGCAGTGCCCAGCGGATGAGGATTTGTGCCGTCGATCTGATTCCACCGCGGCGCGAAAATTTCTGCATAAGAGACAGTTGCGACCAGCGGGGCGCCGGTTGCAGTCCGACTTTTGAGTATCTCTTGGCGACCGCGACGAGTCTCGGATCATTCAGTCGCCTTCCGTGAGTCAACGGACTATAGGCCTCGATGACAATGCCCTTGGCAACGCAGAAATCCAATAAGTCTCGCTGATATAAATAGGGGTGAAACTCCACTTGATTGACTGCGGGGACCGTATCCGTTTCGGCGAGTAACTCGGTCAAATGCCTGATGGTAAAGTTGCTGACGCCGATCGAGCGCGTTTTACCCTGCGCCCGTAACGCTTCCAAGGCGCGCCAACTTTGCCGGCGTTCCCTCACCGGGTAATGGATCAGGTACAGATCGACATAGTCCAAGTTGAGTTTGCGCAGACTGATATCCACAGCGCGCCCGGGGTTTTCATGATCAGCGTTCCACAATTTCGTCGTGACGAAAATGTTCTCTCGCCGAACACCGCTCATCTTGATGGCGGCGCCCACGCTCTCCTCGTTACCATACATCGCCGCAGTATCGATATGCCGATACCCCGCTTCCAGTGCGGCAAGCACGGCTGCTTCGCATGCCGTACCGGCGCGAGTCTGCCACATGCCCAACCCGAGCTGAGGAATCACGTGACCGTCGTTGAGTGTTATTTTGCTATCGATCGCGAGTTCCATAATCAGTATGCTCTGAAGAACCTATTAAACTGTTGGCTAATACTCAAATACTGCCTCGTATCTTCCCTTGTCGTTTTCTTCGTTGCGTGAGTTTTACCCTCCTTGCCTACTGCGCCGAAGCAGCCGCTTCGGCTGCGAAGGGCGGGCGCCAAAGCTACGGAGGGTACGCTTCGGCCTTCGCCGTCCGAAGTCGGCTACGGCCGACGAAGGTCGGAGGGTTCCGTCCGACGAAGCATGTGAAGAGGTGCCAAGGGCTTGCCCGTGGGGCTCCACCTACGATACGGTCCATTCATCAGCCGAGTAAGAAAGCTACGGAGGTCATTATGGAGCCAATCCTGCCCGCCGTGCTTGCCGCGGCCAATGAAAAGAGCCGGAAACTGAGAGATCTCGTGCGCGCGCCGGAGATTCTCGTCATGCCCGGCGCCTATGACGTGCTCAGCGCGCTGTTGTTCCAGCAGCTCGGCTTCGAAGCGATTCAAGGCACCAGCGGGGGCATCGCCGCCGCGTTGGGCTATCCCGACGGCGAGGTCGTAACCCGCGAGCTGTTTCTTGAGGTGACGGGAAGTTTCGCTGCCGCGGTCTCGGTTCCGGTGAACGCCGACGGCGAGCGCGGCTATGGCGATGTGGAAGGCGTAAGAGCAATTGTTCGGGAGCTTGTGGCCCGCGGCGTCGCCGGCATGAATCTCGAAGACGGCGCCGGCGGCAAGCCGGGCGCGCGCGGCTTGGTGCCGCTCGCCGATCAATTGCGCAAAATTGCCTCGGTCATGGAAACCAAGCGCGAACTCGGCAGCGAGTTTTTTCTCAATGCGAGAGTCGATGCCTTTCACGTCATGACCGGCGACCCAAAGAAAATTCTCGAGGAAGCGATCCGCCGCGGCAACGCCTATGCGGAGGCCGGCGGCGACTGCATTTTTTACTTAAATCTCCACTCGGCGGAAACCATCGGTGTCGTAGTTAAGGAAGTCAAAGCGCCGGTCAGCATTCTCGCCGGACCGCAGTCGCCGAGCGTGAGCGAGTTGCAGGACTTGGGCGTGGCCCGGGTGAGCTACGGTTCGGGATTTCTCAAGGCGGCTATCGGGGCGACCAAACGATTGGCCCAAGAAATATTGGAAAAGGGAACGGTCGCGGCGATGAAAGAGGGAATGCAGACGCCGGAAATAAGCGCCTTGGTGGCACGTAAGGCAGGTAGCTAAAGCCAGGACAGAACTCTTCTTGACAGAAAGTATGCTTCCGACCATACTGAATGGTAGAACAGTATGAAGGGGGTATGAATTATGGCCGTCGCGAAAGTCGCTTTAAGCCTGCCTGAACCTCTCGTTAATCGGATCGACCAGCTGGCCAAGAAAGGTGGCCTCTCCCGCAGCGCTTTCGTACGCCAAGCCGTCGAGCGAACCCTCCAGGAATCCGCTGAAACTCAAGTGGTCCGCGCGGCCTACCAGATCTATGCCGAAATTGCTGAAGAGGACCGCAAGTTGTCGGAAACGTTCCTTCCCTTGGCAGCAGAGACGCTACCGCGTCAAGCCAAACGGGGGCGCCGTTAGATGGACTTCCCAAGAAGAGGCGAAATCTATTTCGTTGATTTCCCTGTGACTGGCGCTGGTGAGATGGCTGGCCCGCATCCAGTGTTGATTGTCCAAAATGATGTGGGAAACTGCGCGAGCCGGTTGACCATTGTGGCGGCTATCACGAGTAACCTCCGGGTGGCTCGGCTTCCGGTGGGAGTCCAGGTTTCTCCAAAGGAATCCGGCTTGCCGCGGCCATCGGTCGTCCATTTTGGCCATCTCTATACGATTGACAAAGGCCGTCTGGGACGTCGAGTGGGCCGTCTTCCTTCGCTTCGACTCCGGCAAGTGGACCGTGCTATCCAAATAAGTCTCGGCCTCAGGCCCTTTGAAATTAATCGCGTTTCTTAAAGTCTCTATTCTCTCAGTCCGGACCTTTCCGCGGAATAATGAGCGTGCCTCATCCGAAACTTTCCAGACATCGGCCACACAGTTTTTCCTGAGGAGTCCAAGCATGCTGCTGCTGATACGATATATGGTTCCGTTTTTTCTCAAAGCGGCGATCGGGGCAACCAAACGATTGGCCCAAGAAATCTTGGAGAAGGGGACGGTCGCGGCGATGAAAGAGGGAATGCAGACGCCGGAAATCAACATGCTGGTTGCAAAAAAGAAACCACGCTAAGGCGATGAGCGCGGCAAACACCATCATTCCGATACATATCGCAGTCGTGGCATCGGCGCTCAGCAAAATAGTTGCCGAAGTGACTGCGGTGCTATACAGCGGGTCAATTTTCGGCTACGCGGAGCGGTACGGATTCTTGGCGTTCTGTTATTCCAATGTTTTACGCAAATTGATTCTGGCGTTTTGACGGATTAAAATCGACCTCAATCTAAGAGCGGCTTGCTTTGGGACCCGAGGGGCGAGGGCACAAGCTGAAAAGGAAATAATTTATATGAGTGAACCAATGACCGTGAAGGAAGCAGATGAGGTCTATAAGCGCCACGGCAAATCTCTCGAGAAAAACCATTATGGAGAATACGCGGCGATTAGCCTGGAGGGCCGGGTGATTGTCGGCAAGAACGATATTGAGGTCGTCGATCAGGCTATTCAGGAATTTGGCAGTGGCAACTTTGTGCTGTACAGAGTCGGGTACAAATACGTTGGGAAAATCAGGTTATGGTTGAGCTGCGAGGGTTCCGCGTTTTCTTCCATGTTGCCTTTTTCGCTCGGGAATAGCTTTAAGGTTATTCCGGGTTTGCCGTGAAGGAGGATTCACCACGGAGACACAGCGCGGCTAAGCCGCAACCAAAGCAACAATCGTTTTTTCACCACAGAGGCGCAGAGTTCGCAGAGTTGGAAGTATTTTTCTAATCAAAAACTCTTTACTCCGCGTCCTCCGCGCCTCCGCGGTGCAATCTCCGGGTCCGTCTTCACCACAGAGGCATTATGTCGCAAGGCAAGGTTATTTCGATTCATATCGCAGCCGTGGCAGCCCCGCCCATCAAATCAGTTGCCGAAGTGATTGCGTTGGCAGGGCGTGGACTTGAAGGCGACCGCTACGCGAAGAAGCTGGGAACTTTTTCAAAAGACCCCGGCTCCGGCCGCGACGTGACGCTGATCGAAGTGGAAGCGATCGAGGCGTTGAAGCGGGATTACCAAGTCGAACTGGAAGCGGGTGAGTCGCGGCGCAATATCGTCACGCAGGGTATTTCTCTGAATCATCTTGTCGGCAAAGAATTTCGCGTCGGCGAAGTCGTGCTGCGCGGCACGCGGCTGTGCGAGCCCTGTGCGCACATGGAAAAACTGACCGTGAAAGGCGCTTTGCGCGGCTTGATCCACCGCGGCGGTCTGCGCGCCGATATCGTCAAGGGCGGGACGATTCGCGTGGGGGATTTAATTGACTCAAAATAATTGCACCTTTATGGAATCTAAGAGATCGAGCCCGCGAACTGTATACAATCTGCAAATTCGAAATCCGAATCTCGAAACAATTTCAAAATGTCCAAATCGGAAAATTCGAAACGAGCCCGTTACGGATTCGGTCAGTTGAGACTTAATTTTTTATTTCGGTCCGCGGGGCCTCTTTCGATATTCGAATTTCGGATTTAGCCTCTATAATCCTGTGACCGCCTGGGCCCTCACACTCATCCTCACCGCCGCGTTTATCCACGCGACCTGGAATCTGCTCAATAAAAAGGCCAGCGGGCACGCGACCTTCACCTGGTTGGTTGCCGTCTTGTCGGCGGTCTTTTATTCGCCGGTTGCGGTGACATTGATTGTCTTCTGGCAGATGCCGATCGATCTTGGCGCGATCGGCTTGATGGCCGGGAGCGCAGTGCTGCACACGGCTTACTTCATCCTTTTGAATGAAGGCTACCGAGCCGGTGATCTCTCGCTCGTCTATCCGCTGGCGCGCGGCACCGGGCCGTTGCTTTCGAGCATGGCGGCGATTCTATTTCTCGGCGAGCGCCCATCCGCGTTGGCAATTGCCGGCGGCCTCCTGGTCGTGCTCGGCGTCGCGATCTTGACCATGGGCCCGCAGCGGCTGCGCGCCGCCGGCGCGCGCAAGGCGGTGGTTTTCGCCCTGGTGACCGGAACTTTCATTGCGGCATACACATTGTGGGACAAGCAGGCGGTGAGCAGGTTCGCCGTGGCGCCGATTCTGTTGGATTGGGGCCAGAACTTGGGACGATCGCTGTTGCTCACTCCCTTCGCCCTTCGCCATTGGCAGAGAGCGCGCAACGAGTGGCGCACGCACCGCTTCGAGGCCGTCGGCGTCGCTTTGCTCGTGCCGCTTTCTTACATCCTCGTGCTGACCGCGATGCAGTTTACGCCGGTGAGCTACGTCGCGCCGGCACGGGAGATCAGCATTCTGATCGGCACAGTGATGGGCACTCACTTTCTTTCGGAGGGAGACGTTCGGCGCCGTTTGATCGCCGCCGGCGCGATGGTGTTGGGCGTGGTCGGGTTGGCGGTCGGATGAAACAAGAAGAGTTCAAATCGTTCAAGCCGTTCAAACAGTTCAAAACGTTTCGGAACGGGCAACGTTAGACACGATGGCTTCTAAGGACGATTCGTTTAAGGAGTTTGTTTTGGACCAGTTGAGTGGACTGGATGACGTCGAGGCGCGGCGGATGTTTGGGGGTTTTGGGCTTTATCAGGACGAAACTTTCTTCGGCATCGTTCACAGGGGCCGGCTCTATTTTAAAATAGACGAGAGCACGGTCGGCGAGTATCGCAAGTGCAAGATGAAGCCGTTTAGGCCCAACGCGAGGCAAACGCTCAAGAGCTACTACCAAGTGCCGGTGGATATCATCGAGGACGCGGATGAATTGCATGAGTGGGCGGGAAAAGCGATCGGCTGTCAGAAGTAAAAGAATTAACCACAAAGGGCACAGAGTTCACAGAGTTGGGAGTATTTTTTAATCGCTGCGGGTTAATTCCCCGCAGCTTTCTACGCCGCGATTCCGGCGTAGGATGGGTTGAGCCCTTCGGCGTTGCTCAGGATAGACTCCGCGATACCCATCGTTCCCCCCGGTGGGTATCGGCGCTTCGCGCCTCCACCCACCCTACAATTTCGCTCGAAGTGCGTTTGCTTCGATACCCCGCAGCTTGCTGCGGGTTAGTTCATTCTCCGTTATTGACGCAAGACGTGCCTCTGGCTTCTACGTCTCAACTATCCTATTATCTGGAACCCGTCAGGCTGACGCGCGAAGAATTCGCCACTATCGAAGAGCGCCGACAGGAAAGAAGGGTAAATCAAAATGTTACCGGCGGCGCACTACGGATTTACGGATGAGGAGTTGGACTTCATCCCTTCGACTCAGGGGCCGGCAACTACGACGTCAAGTACCGGATGGGGCATGACACGGAGATGATTGAGGAATGAAAGCTCCCGATGTCTTAACCTTGACTCCATCCCAAGCTCATTGGCCCAGGCAGCTTGATAAGAGATTAGACACGGTTGCTCCATCCCGGCTCTGGGCCATTGGAAACGTAGAAATTCTTGCCGAGCACAAGGTTGGCCTGTTTTGCTCCGTCCGTTGTCCAGGCGATGCCATCATTGTCGCTCACGATGCCGCTCGTAAGCTCCGCGATGACGGCGCTACGGTGATCAGCGGATTTCAGTCTCCTGTCGAAACGGAATGTTTGCAGATTCTGTTACGGGGGCAACAGCCTATCATTGTCTGCCTGGCGCGGTCGCTAGCAAGACTTCGACTTCCAACCGAATGGCGGCAAGCTTTGGCGTCGGGCCGTTTGCTATTACTTTCGCGGTTTGAAAAATCCCGCCGCGCCGACAAGAACACCGCCCGCCGCCGAAACGAACTCGTCGCCGCCTTGTCCGATGAAGTTCTCATTATCCACGCCGAATCAGGTGGCAGCGTAGCGCGAATCTCGCAGATGGTTGACCTTTGGAAGGTGCCCAAGAGGAAAGTACAGTCAAGTAATTAGGCGCTTACCTCAGAAATGTTGGACAAAACGACTGCAAGACAATTTATCGCGCCAAGCATGTCCTGAGCCGAGGCGAAGGAACGCCAAGGCGCAAAGTAACGCTCCACGCCATTTCGACCCCTCCGGCCATACTCAGGGCTGGCTCCGGGAGAAATCCTTGTTCCGAGCAAAGTGAGAAATCTTCTTGCTTAGATCCCTCGCATTCGCTCGGGATGACGGATCTCAGCCCGTCACTTGGCGTCTTTGCGCGAGTCATCTCTTTTCCGATTTTGTAATGTAAAACTCAACCGAGAATTTCAAATATGTTTGGTTAGATACTTACCTTGGAAGTGTTGAACAGAACGACTCCAGGAAATTTTATCGCGCCAAGACGCCAAGCACGCAAAGATAAGGTTATTACTTATTTCTCCGAACCTTGGCGCCCTTTGCGCCTTTGCGCGAGACACGTTTTTCCGATCTTTTCTTCATCCGAACATTTCAAATATCTTTGGCTAGTTCTTTGTCGCAACTTATACCATGGCCCGGTGACAGATCAGGTCACGCTGTTAAAGATTTATTGACATCCAAGGTCACGATTACCAAGAAAATAACCGTTCCACTTAGCCTCACCCCACATCCACTGCCTCGGTTCCAGGCGTTTCAATCGTTCCAGACGTTCAAAACGTTCAATCGCTCCCGCCTGCCTGGCGGCGGCCGGTCGCTCGGTTCAAGTCGTTACAGGCTATCAAGGTTCAAGGCTTCGTAAAGCGTCCAGTTAGTCGCGACGAGCCGCGTCGATGAACCCAGAAGGCGACGAAAGATCAGCACTGCGAGTCTGTGATTTCGGTCTTTGCGGTTGGTGATGGCCACCCAGGCGGATGCATCAATGAAGACGAGGCGCTCATCTGCCGCCATAGAGATAGTCACCCTTGTTTTCGGACAAATCCACCGGACCTGCGCCGATGCCGGCGATCTTTAACGCCCACGCAATCTCGGCCTTGCTGCGCTTGACGGGATTCTTGATTCGTCTCTTCAGGGCGGCCATGCTGGAGGCGAAGCCGGTAGCCTTTCGTCGCTCCGATTGGCGTCCATAGACCTTGGGCCTGGCCTCGTTCACGATCGACCGCTCGGCGGCTGGGTCCTCGCTGATTATAGGATATCTCTTGCTGGCCATCGCTCACCTCTGTATAAGCGTTATTCGAGTCCGTAGCGCATCGATCTTAGACTCTTTCAATGATACGCGCCAACGATACTCTTGGCTTCTTCTTTGACCTTACTCAGTAAGCTTTCAGGCGACAGGATCCTGACCTGGCTGCCGAAGCTTAAGATCCACCCCACCAGCTCCTCGTTGTCCGCGACCTTGAGAGTCATCTTCAATCGCCCGTCCTTGAAGAGAGATGTCTCCTGGCTCGGGTGCCAGGTCTTATCTTTGACCCACGTGGCGGCTTTCTTGGAGAACAGCAGCTCGACTTCGATGCGTCGGCTGCGCATGACATTGAGCGCGTCTTGGACGTACTCCTGGACGTTGAATCCTAGTGGCATTTGATACGGATGGTCCGTGAGCGCGATCGAGCGGATGCGCTCCACGGCAAACAGCCGGACGTCTTTGCGCAGGTGGCAGTAGGCGATGAGATAGAGCCCGCCTCCGGCGAACCAGAGATGATAGGGATCGACCTCGCGCCGCGACGTTTGGTCCTGGGAAGCGGAGTAGTAGCGCATCTGGGCGGTTCGTCTCTTGTCGATGGCCTGGGAGATGGCGTCGATGGTTTGTTTATGCTCACGGTAGCTCTTATGCGGGCCGATCCCGACGGAAAATATCTGCTCCATCGCCCGGACATATTCGTGACCCTGGGGCGGGAGCGCCGCCGACGCTTTACTTAATGCGGAGCTGAGCGAGGCTTGGATTTCGGTCCCCTCCAACGGTTTGAGAAGGTTGCGGCTCAGCAACAGGGCCATCAGCTCGGTGGCGGAAAATCCGAGCGCGGGAATATCGCGGAAGCCTTCCATCAGCCGCCAGCGGGTTTGACCGTTATGACGGTCGGTCACCAGCGGAAAACCGCTCGCCTCCAGCGCTTCGAGATCACGCCGAACCGTGCGCGCGTTCTTCGGGAAATCGTCGGGGAGCGACTCGACCAGCTCGGGCAACGTCAGGCCGGTGGAGCCTTCCAACCGCCGCAATAGATGCCACTGGCGGGTGATCTGATCGTTCCGGGGCATAGGCGGGTCTTGCAGCCTCCCAGCCTAGAGAAAGATTGCTCGCGGAGCAAGATATTTCCTTGCCACTGTTGTAGCAAAGTGAATCTGTCAGGGGAACTTCGCTCGCTGACTTTCACGGCGGCTTATTGTGGTTTACCCTCAACCGGCTTTGTGGTAGTTTACCAACAAGCATTCAGGGGAGTTGGAGAACCAATGTCAGGCCATTCAAAGTGGAGCACGATCAAGCACAAAAAGGCGGCCAAAGATGCCAAGAAGGGGAAACTCTTCACCAAGTTCATCAAGGAAATCACCGTGGCCGCGCGCATGGGCGGTGGTGATTTGAATTCCAACCCGCGTCTGCGCACCGCGGTGCTGACGGCGCGGGCCAACAGCATGCCGAATGAGAATATCGAGCGGGCTATCAAGAAGGGCACCGGTGAGCTCGAAGGAGTCACTTACGAAGAGATTCAATACGAAGGCTATGGGCCCGGCGGTGCGGCGATCCTGGCGCAAGTGCTCACCGACAACAAAAATCGCACGGTCTCGGATATCCGGCGTCTGTTCACCAAGCATGGCGGGAATCTGGGCGAGACGGGTTGCGTGTCCTGGATGTTCGATAAAAAAGGCGTGATTACGGTCGAGAAGTCGCAAATCGATGAGGAGCGCCTGATGGGGATCGTGCTCGACGCCGGCGCAGAGGATGTAAAAGACGAGGACGATCTCTTCGAGGTGGTGACGCAACCGGAGGACTTCGAGACGGTGAAGGAGCGGTTGGATCGGGAGAAAGTCCCCGTGGCCAGCGCTCAGGTCACCATGGTGCCGAAGAACACGGTGAACGTCGACGCCAAACATGTCGAGCAGATCCTGAAATTGACCGAAGAACTCGAAGATCACGACGATGTACAGGGCGTGTCCGCCAATTTTAACATTCCGACGGAGTTGATTGACAAGGCGAGCTGAAGGCCGCTCTGCGCCGCCGCGAAAGATGCCAACGCTCCACGACCGCGAAAGCATTCTCGGCATCGATCCCGGGTCCCTGGTGACCGGATGGGGTCTCGTCCAGGTCGACGGCAACCATCTCACCCACATCGCGCATGGGACCATCGCGACTTTATCGGCTTACACCCAGGGGGCGCGTCTGCGCCGAATCCATCAGGGGATTCAAGAAGTACTAAAAAGGTTTCGCCCCAGCGGCGTGAGCCTGGAAAGGGTCTTCTTCGCCCGCAACCCGGCGAGCGCGCTCAAGCTCGGCCAGGCGCGCGGTGTGGCGCTCTTGGCGGCGGCGGAGCATGAGATCGCAGTTTTCGAGTATTCGGCCGCGGAGATCAAAGTCGCGGTTACGGGATTTGGCCAGGCGACCAAGCAGCAGGTGCAGAAAATGATAACCGTTTTGCTCTGTCTTCGCGGCGAGGTCGCGGTGGATGCTGCGGACGCTTTGGCCGCCGCTATTTGCCATATCCACCGCAGAGATTTTTCGGCGCAGGCGCGCCGTGCGGCCGGGACTCGTGGCAAAGTGTTGCGCTGGCGGGACTACCTTGAGATCGCCGGGAAAAAATAGGAGCAACGCACAAGGGTCCCAATAAGGATTTACCTCTCCACGTGATCGCACAAATCAGCGGCACTCTGGCGCACAAAGTGCCGGGCGAAATCATCGTCGACGTCGGCGGCGTCGGATATCTGGTTTTTATCCCCCTGACGGTTTTCTATCGCCTGCCCGAGGTCGGTGAGCCGGTGAACCTTCAGATTCATACCCATGTGCGCGAGGACGCGTTGCAACTTTTCGGGTTTCACGATTTTTCTGAAAAACAAGTGTTTCTTTTGCTCAACGGAGTGGCCGGCATCGGACCGAAGCTCGCCCTCAACATCCTATCAGGCATGCCGGCCGAGGATCTCACCCGCGCTCTCAAAGAAGGCGATCAAGTCCGGCTGGTGTCGATCCCCGGTGTCGGCAGAAAGCTCGCCGAGCGGATGATCGTCGAGCTGAAAGACAAATTGGCCGCCTTGGCTCCGGACTTCTCGGAGATTAAGAAATCGGCGGACGGTTCCCAGTTGCTGCAAGACGCAGTATCGGCGTTGATCAACCTCGGCTATCGCAAGCCCGACGCCGAGAAGAGCGTTCGCGACGTGCTGAGGCGAGGGGAGAAATCCTTGGAAGAGATCCTCAAAGAATCCCTGCGCCGAATGAGTCCGTGAGCCATGAAAGACGAAGGGGTCAAAGCTAACATTATGATCGACGGGCGCGGAACCGACGAAGACCTGAATTATGACCTGAGCCTGCGGCCGCGCGGGTTCGACGAGTACATCGGCCAGGAGCAGGTCAAAGAAAACCTCAAGGTCTCGATCGCCGCGGCCCGCGGCCGCAACGACGTATTGGATCACATCCTGTTCCATGGTCCGCCCGGTCTGGGGAAAACATCGCTGGCCTACATCATCGCGCGCGAGATGGGCGTCAACATCAGGGCGACCTCGGGGCCGATCGTCGAGCGCCCCGGCGACCTCGCCGCTTTGCTTACCAATCTCGATGAAGGCGACGTGCTCTTCATCGACGAGATTCACCGGCTCAATCACATAGTCGAGGAAGTGCTCTATCCGGCGATGGAGGATTATCAAATCGACATCATGATCGGCCAGGGTCCGGCGGCGCGGTCGATCAAGCTTGATTTGAAACGTTTCACGTTGGTCGGTGCGACCACGAGGTCCGGCCTGCTCACTTCTCCCCTGCGCGACCGTTTCGGCCAGACCTTCCGCCTCGATTTCTACGATGCCGGATCGCTGACGCGGATTCTCCAGCGATCCACTTCGATTCTCGGAGTTACCGGAGAGATCGAAGGCATCGGGGAGATCGCCCGGCGCGCGCGCGGGACGCCGCGTATCGCCAACCGGCTGCTGCGCCGGGTGCGGGATTACGCCCAGGTGCGGGCCAACGGTGTGATCACCCGCGCGGTGACGGAGGAAGCCCTGAGAATGTTAGAGGTCGATCCCATGGGGCTCGATAAAATGGACACCATGTTGCTGGTAACGATGATCGATAAGTTTGCCGGCGGCCCGGTGGGAGTGGAAACGTTGGCGGCGGCCATCGGCGAGGAAAAGGATACCATCGAAGATGTCTACGAGCCGTTTTTGATTCAGGCGGGATTTCTCCAACGGACACCCAGGGGACGAGTGGCGACTGCCTTGGCTTATGACCATCTCGGCAAAAAGCCTCGAACGGAGAACGTCGGCAGGCCGAAGACTCAGCAAAGTTTGTTCTAGGGTTTCATGTCAGCTGCCGAATCAGAAAAGAAAGAGGACCTTGACGCGTTAGCAGGTTAGTGAAAAACCCGGTTGCAGGCTGCTCAAAAAGATCTCAGAGGCGAGGCGCGAAAGTTCGCTAAGGGCTAGCCAAAAGTATTTGAAATTCGGAAACCAAGACGAGATCGGAAAAACCATGTCTCCCGC